>OGHL01001414.1_pt1 | contig 14127 bp, 10 predicted proteins | sample 1571391 | NCBI WGS metagenome assembly OGHL01 (sample SAMEA2581948, study PRJEB24529) | metagenome | biome: Human gut stool | place: China | collected 2011 | reverse complement strand
CAGGGCGGGGAGCGTGGGGCAGGGCGATGGGAAGGCCGGCGAGGGATTCCGGCAGCTCCGGCGCGCCGGGAGACAGAACTTGGTTTCCTCCAGAAAGGCCAGATCCATTTGAAAATCCCCCCTAAAACTGCATCGGATACGAAAACATAAAACGAGCGTGCACGGCAGAGCCGTGTACGCTCGTTTTCAACTCAGACCGGATTCGCCTGCCAGGCAAAATCACAGGATGCGGCGGGCGCCCACGTAGACGTTGGCGTAGTGGCCGCGGGTAAGACCGTCAATCTTGACGGTGTATGTATTGGTAGAGGCGTGGATGAACTGCCCGCCGCCGATATAGATGCCCACATGAGAGGCGGCCTTGGTGGTGTTGTACTTGAAGAACACCAGGTCGCCGGGCTGCAGCTCGCTCTTGGAGACGGAGGTGCCGTTGTCCATCTGGCTGGAGGCGGGGCGGTTAATGGTGTAGCCAAAGTGCTTCATCACATAGGTGGTAAAGCCGGAGCAGTCAAAGCCGCTGGGGCTGCTGCCGCCGTACACGTAGGGGCAGCCCACATACTGGAGGGCGTACTGGGCAATCTGGCTGCCCTTGCCGGAGGAGGCCGCCACAGAGGCGTCCACCTGAGCCACATAGTCGCTGCTCACATAGCCCTGCTCGATCTTGTACCAGCCGCCGTAGCCGCCGACCAACTCCTCGATCTCCACGATGGCGCCGGTGGAGAGGCTGCCCACGGTGCCGTACTCGGTACCCGGGCCGGAGCGGATGTTCAGGGGGCCGTCCATCACCTGGCCGTAGAGCTGCTCCTCCGTCACCTGGAGGTAGTCGCCGCTCATGTAGCCGGTCATGCCGTTATATGTAACCTTGTGCCAGGTGCCGTCCCCCGAGGTGCTGAGCACATCCACCTGAGTGCCGTAATCCAGGGTCGCCAGGACCGCAGCGTCGGTGCTGGCCTCCGAACGGAGGTTCAGGCCGGTATCGCTGGTCACCGTACCGATGTCGGCGGCCAAGGAAGGGACGATCACGGTGGTCAGGGCCATCAGAGCGGCACTCAGCTTGGCCGCCAGCTGCTTCGACAGGTGCATAACAGGATTCCTCCAATTTCTCTTTCGTAGATCAAACGGGCGGGGAGGGGCGGAATTACTTTCCGCTCAGGGCCCGGTCCAGCCATACGGCGGCCACATCCATGGCGGCATACAGGCTGTCCTTTTCACTCTTCTTAACCACGCGGTCCCGGCTCTTCAGATCCGGGTCGGTGAGCTGCAGCTGAACGCTGACCTTATTGGCCATCTCCAGACCGTCCACATTCTGGGTGGAGAGGATCTGAAGCATGATGATATATTTTTCGGCCATGGTGCCGTAGTAAATCAAATTGTCTTTCCGGCGCAGGGGATGCCCTTTATAGGAAAGAGGAAGTTTTTCAGTAGCCATGGGGTTCCTCCTCAGATTTTAAAGCGATTTTAATGTTGTAACCGAATTGTAACATATTCGTAACCAGTTGTCAAACCCTTCCCGGCGTTTTTTTCTGGAAAATTTTCGAGAACCAGCTGTCATCCGCAGGATCTCCCCGCAAACCGGTCGATTTTTGCCGTAAAGTTCCCTTTTTTAGTCCATTTTCTGGGTTTTGCGCAAAAACCAAATTTGGAAACCGGTTCTCCCCCGGCAGAGGGAAAAAGGTTACAAACTTTCTCCCCCGCAGGCGCAGCCGAGCCAGCACGCCCGCCGGCAAAACGAGACTGCTTATGCGCCGCTCGCCGGAAGGCCTGTACGGCAGGGCTCCCGGGGCATTTGCTCCCAGGTGAGGGGGACGGCCGCCCCCTCGAACTCCCCCGCCCTGTCTCAAGCGGATTTGATTCTGCGCAGGTTTTTCCACAAACTGTGAGCGCCCCGAACACAGAGGTTCGGGGCGCTCTGAGTGCTGAGAGGCCGGGGAAGTAAAGAAAGGAATGAAAAGAACTTCCCAATTCCCTCTCAGCGGGCGGAGACGTATTTATGCAGGGTCCTGCGCACGGCGCCGGGGCCGGCATACAGCTCGGCCGCCATGCCCTCGATGCGCTCGCCCAGTCCGGCAGCGTACAGGTCCACGCCGAACACGTCGATGCGGCGGTAGAGCTCCTTCAGGCAGCTCATGTCCTGGGGGCCCTCCTTGACCTCCAGAGGGGCCACGATGGCCTGCAGTTCTTCCAGCAGGGGGTCGGGAGAGGGCTCGAAGGGCTTCCCGGCATCGTCCACCCCCTTGAGGTAGCGGGCGTAGCCGGCCAGCACCAGGGGGATGAGCACTAGGTCGTCCATGTTCAGCCCCTTGGCCTGATAGGCCTTGATGGTCTCGCCGAAGCGGATGGGCAGCTTCTGGGAGGTGTCGGTGGCAATGCGCTGGGGGGCGTCGGGCATAAAGGGATTGGGCAGGCGCTTGGTGAGCACCGCGCCGATGAAGTCAGCGGGCTTGAGCACGCCGGGGTCCACCACCACGGGCATGGCCTCGATATACCCCATCTTGGTGATGAGGCCGCAGATGTCCTCGTCCTTCATCTCCGCGGAGATCAGGTCATAGCCCAGCATGCAGCCGTAGATGGACATGGCGGTGTGCAGGGGATTGAGGCAGGTGCACACCTTCATCTTCTCCACCTTGTCCACCGTCTCCCGGTCGGCGTAGAGCACGCCGCCCTTCTCCATGGGGGGACGGCCATTGGTGTACTTGTCCTCGATGACCAGATACTCGGTCTCCTCCGCGTTGACAAAGGGAGCGGTATAGGTGTGCTTCTCGGTGACAATGGTGTAGTTGTCCTCAAAGCCGTCGGCCTTGAGCATATCCTGCACCTTGGCGTCGGGCCGGGGAGTGATCTTGTCGATCATGCTCCAGGGGAAGGACACCTTCGCCTCATCCTGGAGGTAGTCCAGGAAGCCCTGGGGCACCAGACCGGCCTTCACCCAGGCCTGGGCATAGGCCAGGACAGCGGACTTCACCTTGTCGCCATTGTGGGAGCAGTTGTCCATGCTCTGCACGGTGATGGGCAGCTCGCCCGCCTGATAGCGCTGATAGAGCAGGGCGGTGACCTTGCCCATGATCAACTGGGGCTCCGCCCCCCGCTCCAGGTCGGCGGGAGAGATGGAGTAGCCCTTCTCGGTGATGGTGAAGCTCACCATCTGCAGGGAGGGGTTCTTGAAGATCTCCTCCAGCCGCTCCCAGTCCTTGTGGAACTGGGGATCGGCCTTCAGGCTCTCGGTGACAGAAGCCACCACCCGCTTCTCAATGGAGCCGTCGGACTTGAGCAGCACGGACAGACTCAGGTTGTCATAGGGCCGGTAGGCCTTGTCGATGATCTCATAGTCGAATCCCTCGGCCACGATGACACCCCGGTCATACTCCCCCGCGTCCAGCACCCGCTGGAGCAGGGCGGCCGGGAAGGCCCGGAAAATGTTGCCCGCCCCGAAGTGAATCCAGGTGGGCTGGTCGTGGGTCTTGGCCCGGACGGCCTTCAGGTCGAACTTGGGCAGCTCATAGCCCTTGTCCGCCCACTCCTGGGCGTTGAGGGCGCCGGTCTCGATATCGGAAAGTTTCATATCTGGTATCCCTCTTTACTTCGATTCCTTTTGTTCCGCGTCCAGCTTATCCAGCATATCCCAGACGCCCCACATGTACATGATACCCAGGGCGCGGTCGTACAGGCCGTAGCCGGGGCGGCAGGTGCCGGGGCCCTCGCCCCACAGGTGACGGCCGTGGTCGGGGCGGATATAGCCCTCAAAACCGCAGTCGTGGTAGGCTTTCAGAATGTCCAGAATCCCGGTGTCGCCGTCGCAGTCCCGGTGAGAGGTCTCTGAGAAGTCCCCGTTGGGGAAGTGCTTCACATTGCGGATGTGGGCAAAGGCGATGCGGTCGCAGTGCTTGCGCACGATGTCGGCCACATTGTTCTTGGGATTGGCGTTCAGGCTGCCGGAGCACAGGGTCAGGCAGTTATAGGGGTCGTCCACCATGGACAGGAAGCGGTCAATGGCCTCCGCGTCCACCAGCAGGCGGGGCAGTCCGAAGATGTCCCAGGGGGGATCGTCCATGTGAATGGCCATCTTGATGTCGCACTCGTGGCACACGGGCATCAGCTTCTCCAGGAAGTACTTCAGGTTCTCCCACAGCTTCTCTTTGGTCACAGGGCGGTACATCTCAAACAGCTCGTCCAGGCGGGCCATCCGCTCCGGCTCCCAGCCGGGGAAGGTCATGCCGTTCAAATTTTTGAGAATATAGTCGGCCATGGCCCGGGGGTCGTCCTGGATCAGATCCTTTTCATAATACAGGGCGGTGGAGCCGTCGGGCAGGGGGTGGAACAGGTCGGTACGAGTCCAGTCAAAGACGGGCATGAAGTTGTAGCAGATCACCTTCACCCCGAACTCCTTCAGGTTCCGCATGGTCTGAATGTAGTTGTCGATGTACATGTCCCGGGTGGGCAGACCCACCTTGATGTCGTCGTGGACGTTCACCGACTCCACCACGTCCATGTTGAAGCCGTAAGGCTCCAGCTGCTTCTGGACCTGAGCGATCTCCTCCTTCTCCCAGATCTCGCCGGGCTGCTTGTGGTGCAGGGCCCAGACGATGCTGGTCACGCCGGGGATCTGCTTGATGTCGGCCAGAGAGATGCTGTCGTTCCCTTCGCCATACCAGCGGAATCCCATCTGCATGGGCATATGCATGCGCCTCCTTAAAAATAATAAATGTCTCTCCCCGCGGAACGCCTCCGGCGGGCCGGGGGCGGCAAGTATTGGACAGGCGGGGTTCCGCTCCCCGTTCCGTCCTCCTAATTGATATTCTAATATACTAGTATGCTAATTTCAACTGGCAGTTCCTCCTTTTTTTCTCTCCCGTTTTTGTGTAGAATGCCAGTTTTTCACTGGCGGTGGGCACCTTTTCTGCCCGGAGCCCCAGATAGAAACGACGCCTCCCCGGACCCAGCGGTCTCGGGGAGGCGTCGGCACGGATTATACTCTGCCCTCCGGGGCCGGGTCGCCGGCCAGAGAGAGCATATAGTCGTAATAGGGCTTCAGGAAGCGGAACCCCTCCAGCACCTGATCGGCCAGCTCCGGCTGGAACAGCAGTCCCTCACAGTTCTCATCCCGGGCGAAGGAGATGCTTTTCCGGTTGTACCAGGGGGCCAGAAGCGGCCCCGGGTCCCCTTTGGGGCGCTTGTACAGCTCCCCCTCCAGCTGGAAGGGGGACTTCTCCAGCTTCCGGGCCAGCTGCTCCACCGGCTTGGGTTCCCGGTCGATGCGGGCGCGCAGCTTGGCCATGGTGACCGGGGTCGCGTCATAGCACCCCATGCCGAAGCTGTAATACTCCGGGGCGATCTCAAAGTAGAAGGCGGGCAGGCTCGCCCACTCCTCCCTGGGCCGCCGGAGAGTAAACCACAGGTGGTCCTTGTAGGGCCCCCGGCCATAGAGCCGCCGGGCGTCCCGGTAGATCCGGGAGACGTGGAGGTTCAGCCCCAGCTCGGGACAGAGCTCCTCCATAGCCTGGTGGACCTGGTCTCCCAGCTCCCGCAGGGGCTGCTCCACCAGAGTGCGGTACTCCTCCTTGTGGGCCAGAAACCAGCTGCGCTCATTGTTGAATCGGATGCCCCACAGAAAGTCCACGGCACCCTGGGTAAATCCTTGAAACATAATCGATCCTTTTTTTCTCAGGCCTGGATGTCCTGGCTGGGGGGCGTCTCCGGCACCTCTGGGATCTCCGGCTGGGCCGGCTCCTCCGGAGTGGTGACCGGAGTCTCCGGCTGGGTGGGCTGCTGAGGCTCCTCCGGAGTCACGGGGGTCTCCGGGGTGGAGGGCGTCTCCGGAGTGGTCGGAGTCTCCGGCACCTCCGGGGTCTCCGGCACGGTGGGAGTCTCCGGCTTCGACGCGGGCTGGCTGGGGTCCCCGTCGGCGGGGTTGTAGAGGATGGTAGTGGGCCGCATTTTATAGCTGCTGACCCCCATATCCTGCTTCTCCAGCAGGGTGCCGTCCTCGGCGTAGATATACCGGTAGGTCTGGGCCTTCCGGCCACGGTATGCGTTCTGAACGCTGTCCACCCGGGTGGTGCCCCGAGGCACAGAGCTGTCGGCCTTGTACTGGGTGGTGGGTGTGATCCAGTCATACTGGGTCCGCTGAGGCACCGCATAGCGGCCGTCCTCGTTGGTGCCGTAGATCTTCACGGTGAGGAAGCGGCTGCCGTTCTTGTCATAGCTCTCGGTGACCACCTTCACCGGGTAGTTGGTGCTGTTCTTGAAGCGGAAGTCGGAGGAGCCGTACCACACAGTGGCGTCCATGCCGTCGGGCACATACTCCACGGCGTACATGTGGGCGTGGCGCTCCACAATCTCCAGGGTGGTGTGGAGGACGGCGTAGTAGATGGTGGAGGAGGTCTGGCAGATGCCGCCGCCGATGCCCTCCACCGACGCGCCGCCCGAGTACACCGGCGCCCCCAGATAGCCCTTGTCGGCGGTGCGGCTGCCGGTGGTGTTGTTATAGGAGAAGACCTCCCCGGGCATGAGCACCACGCCGTTGCAGGCCTGGGCGGACAGCTTCACGTTGCTCTTTCGGTTGGCGGAGCCGCCCACCCGGCTGGTGCCCTCTCCCAGCAGGTCCCGGAACAGCTTCCCCTCCAGGCCCTCCTTGGTCTCCTCGGGCTGGGTGATGGTCAGGGGGATCTCCACGGTCTCCCCCTCCGCCGCCGCGTCAAACAGGGTTTTGGCCTGGTTCACATCAAAGTCGACCCCCACCACGTGGTCGCTGACCTCCAGGGTCTCCGGGTCGATCTCGGCGCTCTTGGCCTCGGCGTGGAGCTCCTGATACATGGCGTCAAAGTCGGGCTCCTGGGGGGTGGTCTCGTGGGCGGGGAGCACCACCGGCTCCACCGCGGCGGAGCCGCCCTGCATCGCGTCGGACACCGCCTCGGTCATGGCGGCCATCACCATGGGCTCGGCCGCCTCCCGGTCGATGGTCACTCCGGTGACCCCCTTGGTGAGCAGGAGCTTATCTCCCTCCATGGCATAGGTGGCGTTGGTGAGGGCGCCCCCCACCTGGAGGTCCGCCTCGTCCATTTTCTTCTCCAGCTCCGCCTTTCCGTCGTCGGTCCAGGCCAGAGTCAGGCCGATCTCATCCTCCGCCCCCAGCTGATGGGACAGATAGGACGCGCCCTGGAGCAGAAAGCTGCTCCGGCCGGTCTGCCAGGCCTGAGCCACCGTGGCCTGATCGTCCACCCGGACGGCGGCGGCGGTGATCTCCCCCTCCCAGGGGCCGTACTCCAAGGGCAGCGTCACGCTGGACACCTGCCCCAGATTGTCCTCCAGGGTCTCCAGAGCCTGTTCCCGGGTCAGTCCCCCCACCGGCACGCCGGCCACGGAGACTCCCTTCAAAATATTGGGCGAGCCGCCCACCCAGGCGCACAGCCCCAGGTAGGCCGCCAGCAGCACTGCCGCGGCGCAGCCGGCGGCAATGAGGGCGATCTTCCTGCGCTGCCCCGGCTGGGCCGCGACCCTCTTCGGCGTATGCACTTCTTCCATGTTTTCCCTCCACGCCCCTCTTGCAGATCCGGGGCTTTGGTTTTGTCTCTCTATCCCGGGCGGATCGAAGCCCGTGCGCTCTCATTGTACGGGACCCGGCCCGGTTTCATTCCGGCAGGCCGCGCCATATATTCGGACCGCTCTGCGGCGCCGGCGGCAGTCGCGCCCCGGCCTGGTCCGGCGCAGGCCTGTTTCCAGAATATTATAGCATTCTCTCCCCGGCCGTACAATTACAGAACAGTTACAAGTCCCCTGAAAATTCCACCAGAGCCGTTTACTTTTTCCCTGACCCGCAGTATAATCAAAGGGCGTTCCCCCTGCCCCAGGGGTTTATGTGCGCTTTTATCAAATTTTAAGGGAAGTTCAATCCCATTTTTCCTTGCGTCTGATATGCTTATCCCATGGAAATCACACGCGGCTGGAGGTCATACACTATGGCAGATCAATCCTACAATTACGGCTACGACTCCGGGGGCGGCTCCCGCCGGGGCGGGAATCGAAGCAACTGGGGCTTCTGGATTCTGGCGCTGTTCTTCCTCTTCATGCTCCCCCCGGTGGGCATTTTGATGATCGTCATCAAGCTGGCCGGCGGCGGCCGGAAGAAGTCCAGACCCCGCGGCCGGCACCCCTACTATATGCAGAAGGAGCAGGGGCAGATGGGCGCCCGCACCGTCCAGATGGGCGGTCAGGCCCAGACCGGCCGCTCCCCCAACCCCGGCACTGTCCCTCCCGCCAACAGCCTGCTGTCCCAGATGTCCGCGAAAGCGAAGAAAATGACCACAGTGGGCGTGATTCTCACCGCCGTTTTCGGATTTATCTCCGCGGCAGTGGTCTCGGATTCTCTGTTTTGGCTGTTTGAAGGGGAGCTGGCCTGGTTTTTGGAGGATACCATCCCCATGCTGTGCTGTCTGGGCGGCAGCCTGGGCTGCCTGTGGGCCGGCCTGCGCCGGCAGAAGCAGGTGCGCACCTTCCGCAGCTATCTGGCCATGATCGGCAGCCGGACCACCATCTCCATCTCTGCCCTGTCCTCCGCCATGGGGGTCTCCCCCGCCAAGGTGCGGGACACGCTGGAGGACATGCTGGACGACGGCTTCTTCCCCCTGGGCTATCTGGACTACGGCAGCGACCGTCTGGTGCTCACCAGCGACGGCATCCCCGATCCCCCCAAGGAGGAGGAGAAGCCCGCCCAGGAGGAACCGGCGGAGGACCCGCAGAACGCCATTCTGGAGGAAATCCGCGCCATCAACGCGGACATTGATAACCCCAAGCTGAATCAGCAGATCGACCGCATCGGCGTCATCACCGCCAAGGTGTTCGAGTACCAGCGCAGCCACCCCCAGAAGTCCAACCAGCTCCACAGCTTTTTGAGCTACTACCTGCCCACCACCCTGAAAATTCTCCGGGCTTACGCCCAGCTGGAGGACCAGGAGGTGGACGGGGAGAACATCTCCGCCGCCATGGAGCGCATCGAGGGCATGATGGACAAGGTGGTGGAGGGCTTCGAGAAGCAGCTGGACCAGCTCTTCCAGGGGGACGCCCTGGACATCACCGCCGACGTGGAGGTGCTGGAGCGGATGCTGGCCAAGGACGGCCTCTCCTCCGGCAGCACCTTGCGCATGGGGGGCTGAACTCCCCCGTTTTCCACCGGCCGGTCCTTTTTCGGAACCGGGCCCCATGTAGATGGGGTCCGGTTCCGTTTTTTCACGCCCTGCGGTCTCCCGCCTGAAAAAACTCCTCCATCCGGGCCAGAAAGCGGCGGAGCACCGGTCCCATCTCCCCCGCCCGGTAGGAGAGCCCATAGGACAGGGGCGGCACCTCCCGCACCGGGATGATCTGAATTTCCGGCATGGGAAGCTGGGGCAGATCGGCAATCACCGCAAAGGCAAAGCCCGCCTCCACCAGGGTGTATAAGGTCTCCAGCCCCTCGCAGAAGCAGATCTGATCCGTGCTTCGTCCGGTGATGATCTGGCCCTGCACCGCCAGAAGGGCCGGCGGCGCGCTGTGGGGGGGATAGGCGGCAAACCGGTCCCCCTCCCGAAGCTGCTGTATGGTGAGCTGCTCATGGACCGCCAGGGGGTGGTCCTTTCCGCACACACACACCACCGCTCTCCGGGACAGCTCCCGGTAGGCCGCCCGCTTGGGGGCGGTCTCCTGAAAGGTGAACATCACCTGTACATCCCCGTCCTCCAGCAGATTTTCCAGGGAGTCAAAGGGCACCAGGCGCAGCACCGGCATCAGCTGGGGAAACTCCTCCCGCAGCTGTCCCAGCACCGGCCCCAGCAGGCGCAGCTCCAGAAAACTGCGGCAGCCGATCCCAAAACGGAGGACGGAGGAGTCCTGGCCCTCCTTCAGCCGGGCCTTGGACATGCGGGACAGGGACAGAATCTCCCGGGCGTACTGGGAGAACAGATGCCCCGCCTGGGTAAGGCGCACCCGCTTGCTGGTGCGGTAAAACAGCTTGACCCCCAGCTCGTCCTCCAGGGTGTTGATCTGGTGGCTCACCGCCGGCTGGGTGATGCGCAGCTGCTCCGCCGCCCGGGAGAAATTCAGGAAATTGGATACAGCCATAAAACACTCCAGTTGTGTAGTATTCAAACAAAAACACTCCTTCCGCCTCCGCGCCCTTTTGTATAATACAGAAATGCAATAAAAATCTTTAATAGATAATAGCAGATTTGAATTTCACATGCAACGGTTTTTGTGCTATAAAGATAAACGCCCGAATTATTTACAGCAAAACAAATTGGAAGGAGGTGGAACCAGCGTGGAAGTGAATCGAAGCATCCTGATCCAGGAAAACCGGCAGATCAACATCCAGCTGGAGCAGTCGGGCAACCGCGCTATGGCCCAAAAAGGACTGACCGCCATCCAGGCGCACATCCTTTTGTATATTCTGGACCACTCGGACCGGGGGATCTCCCTCACCGACATCCACCGGGAGTTTGGCTACTCCATGGCGGCCATGTCGGGGCTGGTCAAGCGCCTGCGTGAGAAGGACTATGTGCGGGTGGAGCCCTGCGCCCGGGACGACCGGAAAAAGATCCTCTTCGGGACCGACAAGGGCAAGGAGGCCCGGGAGTTTCTGGACCGGGCCATCTGCGAGGCCCAGAACCAGCTCTATTCCGGCTTTTCTCCGGAGGAACTGGCCACGCTGGACCGTCTGCAGAAGAAAATGCTGCGGAATCTTTCCGCCCTGACTCAGAATCACAGCAAGGAGGTATCCAAATCGTGAAACGAGTGTTGCAGCAGCTGGGGGTCTACAAGAAGGACGCCCTCCTGTGCGTGGGTCTGACCACGCTGGAGGTCATCATGGAGATCCTGCTGCCCTTTATCACCGCCCGGCTGATCGCTGAGGGCCTGGAGGCCAGCAACCTGTCCGCGGTGTACCGCTACGGCGCCGTTCTGGTGGTCATGGCCCTGTTCAGCCTGATCTTCGGCGCCACCGCCGGCCGCTTTGCCGCCAGCGCCTCCTCCGGCCTGGCCGCCAACCTGCGGGAGGCCATTTACGCCAACATTCAGACCTTTTCCTTTTCCAACATCGACAAGTTCAGCGTGCCCGGCCTGGTCACCCGTATGACCACCGACATCACCAATGTGCAGCAGGCCTTTATGATGGTCATCCGCATCGCGGTGCGCTCTCCCCTGTCCCTGATCTTCAGCTTCGCCATGTGCATGTACATCAACGTGGAGCTGAGCCTCACCTTCCTCATCGCCCTGGCCTTCCTGGTGGTGGTCATCGGCGCCATCATGGTGGTCACCCTGCGCATCTTCAGCCAGGTGTTCCGCAAGTACGACGACCTGAACGCCAGCGTTCAGGAGAACGTGTCCGCCATCCGGGTGGTGAAAGCCTTTGTCCGGGAGCGCTTCGAGGACAAGAAGTTCTCCAAGGCCTCCAGGAATCTGTACGACCTGTCGGTCAAGGCCGAGGGCCTGCTGGCCTTCAACGGCCCGGCCATGATGATCGCCGTGTACTTCTGCATCGTCATGGTGTCCTGGCTGGGCGCCCACTTCATCGTGGTGGACGGCACCCTGGGCGCCGCCGACCTGACCAGCCTGTACAGCTACATCATGTCCCTGCTCATGAGCCTGATGATGCTGTCCATGGTGGTGGTCATGATCTCCATGTCCATGGCCAGCATCCGCCGCATCCGGGAGGTGCTGGACGAGACCCCCGACCTCCACGATCCGGAGCACCCGGTGATGGAGGTGAAGGACGGGTCCATCGACTTCAACCACGTGAGCTTCTCCTATAAGCACGGCAGCGGCAAGGACGCCCTCACCGACATCGACCTGCACATCAAGTCCGGCGAGACCATCGGCGTCATCGGCGGCACCGGCTCTGGCAAGAGCAGCCTGGTCAACCTGATCTGCCGCCTGTACGACGTGGACGAGGGCTGCGTCAAGGTGGGCGGCCTGGACGTGCGGGAGTACGACATGGAGGCCCTGCGCAACCAGGTGTCCGTGGTGCTCCAGAAGAACACCCTGTTCTCGGGCACCATTCTGGACAACCTGCGCTGGGGCAACCCGGAGGCCACCGACGAGGAGTGCATGGAGGCCTGCAGGGCCGCCTGCGCCGACGAGTTCATCGACCGCTTCCCCGACGGCTACCACACCCGCATCGAGCGGGGCGGCGCCAATGTCTCCGGCGTCCAGAAGCAGCGGCTGTGCATCGCCCGGGCCCTGCTGAAGCACCCCAAGATCCTGATCCTGGACGACTCCACCTCCGCCGTGGACACCAAGACCGACGCCCTGATCCGCAAGGCGTTTCTGGAGGAGATCCCGGATACCACCAAGTTCATCATCGCCCAGCGGGTCTCCTCCATCGAGGACGCCGACAAGATCCTGGTGATGGACGGCGGACAGATCGTGGCCATGGGTACCCACGACGAATTGCTGAAAACCTGTGATATCTACCGCGAGACCTATGAGTCCCAAATGAAAGGAGGCAGTGACAATGAGCAGTAAGCAGATCCGCAGCGGCGCCAAGGCACCCGGCCATCGCCGGCACATTGTCGGCCGCCTGATGGGCTATATCAAACGGGGGTACAAGGCCCGCTTCATCATTGTTCTGGTGTGCATTCTGGTCAGTGCCATCGCCAACGTGGCGGGCTCTCTGTTTCTGGGCAGTCTGATCGACGACTATATCACCCCCCTGCTGGGTGCGGCGGATCCAGACTTTTCCGGCCTGGTGCGGGCCCTGGTGATGATGGGTTGCCTGTTCCTGGTGGGTGCCCTGTGCGCTTACGCCTATAACCGGAACATGATCGTGGTGTCCCAGGGCGTACAGAAAACCATTCGGGACGACCTGTTCGGCCACATGCAGACCCTGCCTATCAAGTATTTTGACACCCACGCCCACGGCGACGTGATGAGCGTCTACACCAACGATGTGGACACCCTGCGGCAGATGTTCGCCCAGAGCATCCCCCAGGTCATCAACTCCTCCATGACCATTCTGGTCACCTTCCTGGGTATGCTGTTCACCAACGCCCTGCTCACGGTTGTGGTCCTGGTGTGCGTCTGCTTCGCCCTGGTGGTGACACGGTTCCTGGCCGGCCGCAGCGGCCGCTACTTCCTCCGCCAGCAGAGCACCCTGGGCGCCCTCAACGGTTATATCGAGGAGATGATCAACGGTCAGAAAGTGGTCAAGGTCTTCTGCCATGAGCAGGAGGCCCAGGACGGCTTTGACCGGGTCAACGACGAAATGTTCCACAGCGCGGACAAAGCCCACACCTACGCCAGCATCCTGATGCCTATCATGGTGAACATCGGCAATGTCCAGTACGTGATCGTGGCTATGGTGGGCGGCGCTCTGGCCCTCAGCGGGGTGGACACCACCATCACCCTGGGCGTTATTGCCAGCTTCCTGCAGCTGTCCAAGAGCTTTTCCAACCCCATCAACCAGATCTCCCAGCAGTTCAACTCCATCATCATGGCCCTGGCCGGCGCGGAGCGGATCTTCGCCCTGATGGACGAGGAGCCGGAGGAGGACCACGGCACTGTGACGCTGGTAAACGTGTCCTATGACAAAGAGGGCCACCAACTGGAGGAGTCCGAGAAGCGCACCAACCTCTGGGCCTGGAGGGTCCCCCACAGCACTGACATGGTGATGGTCCCTGTGCGGGAAGAGGCGGATGGCTCCTTCACGGAGCTGAAGGCCCCCGAGGCTGGAAAAGACGAGGCCTGGGCCTGGAAATACCAGGAGCACGGCAAGGCCTTCTACCGCCCCATCCTGGGCCCGGTCCGGAATGTCGAGAGCGAGGACTACTACCTCATCAAGCTCTCCGGCGACGTGCGGTTCGACCATGTGGACTTCGCCTATGAGGAGGGCAAGACCATCCTCCACGACATCAGCCTCTTTGCCAAGCCCGGCCAGAAGCTGGCCTTCGTGGGCGCCACCGGCGCCGGCAAGACCACCATCACCAACCTGATCAACCGGTTCTACGACATTGCCGACGGCAAGATCCGTTACGACGGCATCTCCATCAACAACATCCGCAAGCCGGACCTGCGGCGCAGCCTGGGCATCGTGCTGCAGGACACCAACCTCTTCACCGGCACCGTCCGGGAGAACATCCGCTACGGCAATCTGGATGCCACGGATGAAGAGGT
>OGHL01001408.1_pt1 | contig 14173 bp, 15 predicted proteins | sample 1571391 | NCBI WGS metagenome assembly OGHL01 (sample SAMEA2581948, study PRJEB24529) | metagenome | biome: Human gut stool | place: China | collected 2011 | reverse complement strand
TTTTCATTACTTTCTGTTTTTACGGAATATATTTAAAGTACAGCAACGCTTTCTTCAGGTTCTTTCCGACCAAAAAAGGCAAAACGAGAAAGCCCGTTAGCCAGGCATATTCGGTCCAGCTATAGAAGAAAGACCTTCCATTCAATGCCTGGTCGACATAGATCAGAAAATAATGCCGGAGAGGGAACAGGTCGGAAAGCGCCTGTAAAGTAGGGTCCATCCCGAACACCGGGAAAGAGAATCCGACGATAGAAAAAGCGATCATCCCGAACAAGCAAGCGAAGCTCAGCCCTAAACGGAAAGTCGGCAGCACCCCGATCATGAAGATCCCGACCGCTTGTGAAGCAATCACCAACAGAAACAGAGCCGACAACATGGGTAGCCAGCCACTATTCAACGGGAACGAATTGAACCCATACAAGGCAGCCGCATACAAGAATGCCACGATCGTAAAAATCACCGTATGAGGCAATATCTTTCCTATAAGGCTCACCGTAAGAGAGTTTCCACCCATCGACAACCATTCGCGAGCCGTCGAGTATTTGATCTCGGAACCGATGCTCAACACCGTCACCAAGAAAATCATCAACTGCAAAACACCAGGCAAAAGCGTGTTATTCAGATAGACCGAATAGTTAAGCCAAGGATTCCCGATCGCGTGCGTGTCGATCACGATCGGCTGGAGCTGCGCCATAATCTGGTCTTCGGTATAGCCATGCGCCAGTCCCGTCTGAAGCCCGACCGAAGCACCAGCTAAGACGGACATGGTTTTCATATCCCGGAACAGCAGGGATGCGGCAATAAGATAAGTCCCATTCGTATAAAACGACAGCTTGGGCTGCCGGCCTGCCGTCGCATCTACACCGAAATCCTTCGGGATATAAAAGATGCCATGCACTTTCCCTTCCTGCATCGCTTGGCGAGCCTCCTCGAACGAAACAGTCGTCAGCACCACCTTCGTCTGCTCGAAAGCATCCAACTGCCGGACTAAGTTACGGGAGTTGGAAGAACCGTCCAGATCTACAACCGCAACAGGCATATCGGTCGGCAAGCCCTCCTTCATCAACGAAAGGAAAAAAACGACACAGATAGTCGGAGCCACTAACATACAAAAGAAGTAGATCGGATCTTTACAAATCCTGAATATCTCACGCTTTGCAATTGACAATTTTGGGGTACTATTTAATTTTTCATTATTCATTTAACCTTGTTCTTTAATTATCAATTATCAATTGTCAATTTCTTAATGACCGACATTCCAGGACGTAAGTCGGCCACCTTTTCCATTGGACGGGCACGCACCTCGAATGTCTTGGAGTCAAACTGTCCGTTCGTTTTTGTCGCTTTCCAGGCGGCATAAGTTCCCATATCCTTCATATAATAAACTTTCAGTTTGACCGGCCGGTTATCCAACGCCGGGATAAAAGCGTCTAATTCGGTACCGATCTTGATGTTTTTCAGATGATCTTCACGGATACTGAAGGTCACCCACATATCGTTAAGGTCGGTGATATTCATAATCGGAGCACCCGTACCGACCAACTCGCCCACTTCAGGAAAACGTTCGGACACCTCCCCGTCGATCGGTGAGACAAGTGCCGCTTCCTTCAAGTAGGATTCCACTTCGGCAACCGCTCCGGCAGCCTGCCCTACGAGAGCGGCAGCCGCGGCCTTATCTTCCACACGGGCTCCGTCTACAGCCATATCATACTGGGATTTGGCGGCTTTTTCGGTAGCGACCATTGCCTTGTAATTGGCTTCCGCCTCATCACGTTTCTGGGCGGACATTACCCCTTTATCGAACAAGTTTTGTACGCGCGTATATGATTTCTGGGCAATATCCAATCCAGCCTTCGCCTTCTGCCACATTTCATATGCTCCAGCTATCTCTTGTGCACGGGCACCTTTAATAGCCTTTGCGTTCTGAGCTTCAGCGGCACGACGTACAGCCTCCGCTTGCTGAAGCTTGGCAAGAACTTCGGGCGTATCCAGGAAGACAAGCGTGTCACCCACTTTCACCTTGTCGCCCTCACTGAAACGATATGCTTCGATTCGTCCGGGAACTTTTCCCGAAATACGAACTTGCGTAGCCTCCGCTTGCCCCATGATGATATCATCCGGCGGCGTCAGTAAAAAGAAACCGGTTAATGCAACTAATCCGACCACACCTAAGAATGTGATAAATGCCAATAACATATTATTGATTGAGTATTTTTTATTCTCGTTCATGAGTTTATAATTTGAGATTTATGATTGTATGATTTAGATAGTGTCCTCAAAAGTATCAAGTCCGTGTTCATCCACTTAATCCGCGTTCCTGGTTCGTCCAGAGAGCTCATCCCCCAGCTTTCCCATCGCTTTCGTCAAGTAGACTTCCGTCAATTTCACCTCTATCTGTGCATCTATCAGGCAGGAACGCGCCGACACCCAAGCCGTCTGCGCCTGCATCAGGTTAAGAGCCGGGATTACGCCTTCCTCAAATCCGAGATTGGCATGACGAAGATTCTCTTCCGCATTCTCCATATTGCGGGTGGAAACGATCAGCTTCTTGTTTGCTTCATTGACCTTGTAAACGGATTGATTGACCTGCAATTCCACCTTCTCGCGTGCATCCTGTAACTCCAAAGACTTGATGCGTGTCTCGGCACGAGCCGAATTGCGCTTATAACTGCCCTCCCACCAGCCGGAAAGCGGAACTTTCACCATTACACCGACATTGAACATCCCGGCAAATTCGTTTTTGAAGCCGTTCATGGAATTAGGGTTCGTGACCAAGTAGTTTGCCATAAATGCCACATTCGGCAACATATCCGACAAAACAATCCGTTCCTTCCTCTTATAAATCTTAGTCGCCAAGTCAAGGCTCTTCAGCTCGTTACGATTCATAAAGGCCTCGTTCACATCGGCCGCCGTAACGGAAGGCTCTGTCAGAAAACTTTCGATATCTTCATCTGCTAAAACAAGCGGGTCTTCTAAGGGCAACCCGCATATCTGTGCCAATAACATGCGGGAAAGAGCCAGACCGTTATCGACTTTCGTCTGTGCCATCTCTGCCTCGTTCAGTTTGACTTTGACGGAGAGTCCGTCGGCTTCGGTCGCTACTCCCTCATTGATCATCGCTGTCATATCATGATCGGTCTTACGGAGCAAATCGACATAGGCATCAGCTAACTTCTTCTTATTTACTAAAGAAATCACCTGCCAATAGGTTTCATCGGTTTTACAGATGACATCCTGCAGTTGCTGGTCATTCATCGACTCGGCCAATTGCTTGGCGTACTTGGTAATCTGATTGTAATTGATAATCTTGCCCCCCATAAACACAGGTTGCACAAGTGAAACGCTTCCCACCCAGATATTCTGGATGTCAAGGTGTTGCAAGTCGTCCACCCCTTCCATCAACTTTCCAAACACGGGTAACTGGGCGATCGGTCCGAGAGCCCCTCCGATAGAAGTGCTCAACGCTCCCATATCTAAGAGGTTGATATCTTTCTGGTTCCACATATACGCTCCGGTCGCCGATAGTTGAGGAAAATATTTGGTGAAAGCGGCGTTTTTCTCATAGCCGGCCATTTTAATCTTTTCTCCCGAGATCTTCAACTCTTTGTTGTTCTGAATAGCCAATTCACGACATTCCTCCAGCGTCAACGTACGCCCGGCACTTGCATAGCCCGACGAAACCAGTAATGCAACTAATACGACAAATCTCTTCATCTTTATCTTGTTTTATTCGGATTCTTTCCTAAACAGTGCAAAAGTACTGGTTCGCTTTAAATATACAATTGAACTAATTCAATAACTGCTTTCTTATACGTTCACAAGCATATAGTTTCACATGGTTTCATCCTGAAGAAACCGTTGTTTCCCACCGATGAAAATATAGTTTCCCACCAGTAAAAATACAGTTCCATGCCCATGAAACTTGTTCCGCCACCTATTCTGTCCTAGTGAATGAGAGGACTTTCCGCTTCAACTTGCAATACCAGGCATTACTAATTCCCATATAATGGGCGATATACTTATCGGGAACCCGGTTGATCATCCAGGCATAGTTCGTGTAGAGAAACTGGATGAACTCTTCCGCTGTGGAAGAGAGGCGAACGGCCAACAGAACATCCAGTTTATAGATGATCGTCAGCATGATATTCTGATAATAAGATGCAAACAAAGGATAACGGAACGAAAGGCTCTCGATATGATCGCGGGAAAAGCAGAGCAACTCGCCGGCTTCAAGCGCCTAAATCTCAAATTCAGAAGGTTGCTTGGTAAAATAGCCAATGGCGGAAAGGAACGGAAACATATTATCAGCCGCAAAACCGGTGACACATTCATTACCGTTCTCGTTTACATATAAATTGATGAAAAGACCTTTGTTGATGAAATAGGCATCCTGACACAACTCACCTGTACGCAACAGATAATCTCCTTTCTTCACGGAGATCAACTTTGCGTTTTTTGCCAGTTCGCCGAGAAAAGCTTCATCACGAGCGAGAGCTTCCGGAAGGTCGGCAAGTAGTCGCGCGAAATGGACATCCGTTTCCATTGCTATTTTTCGAGTGTGAAACTTTTACGGCCGATCAGGTTACCATCAGCAAATATATCGACCCGATATGTACCCGGAGAAAGAAATTCTTCGATATTCCAGTACATCGTAACCGGCAATTCCTCACCGTCATATTCGACCAGTTTCTTCATGGAGTAATTGATTTCTTTTCCTTCGAAGGTAAATACATCGGCACGGCTCTTCAACAGGATATCGTCGTCCGGCTTCATGATGCGCACATAGATCGTCTTCTCTCCGACTGGAGCCGTAATGTTCTTGCTGATCCGGAAGTCAACGACAAATTGTTCCATCTTCTTGATCACCTTTGCCTTTTTTCCGCGACCATTGACAGGAGTTACATTGATACCCGTCGCATCCAAACGGCTTGCCAATGTGACACGTTCCGTCAGTTTCTCTTTTTCCTTCTTCAAAGTGGTAGCCGTAGAAGAAGCCTGCTTGTATTTCTTTACCGCTTCATTCTTTTCAACTTTCAATTGTTCGTTAGCACGATTCAGAGAGTCGATCTGAACTACATAATTACGCATGATCTTACGCAATGTCTGCAATTCCTTCTTTAGACGGGCAATCTCTTTCGTATTTGTCGCCTTTACAGTACGAAGTTCTTCCTGTAAGCGTTGTACTTTAGCTTGCTCGGTAGACAATAGATTCAGTAAGGAGTCGTTACCTATATTAAATTTATATCCTTCATATTGGAGAGACAATTCGTTAAATTCGTCTTCCAATGATTCCTTATCCAGAACATAAGCCTGCTCCAAGTCCTCCATCTGCTGATTCTGATGGAAAATATAGTAGGCAGCACCGGCGATAATCAACAATAACACAACCACTGCCATGATCAGCAATGACATCTTATTTATTTCTTTTGTCTCTTTCTTTTCAGCATCCATACGGTTACGATTAAAAATGAACACGCAAAGGTATGAAAAATGATTTAAATTTCGAATATTATTCCTACCTTTGTGCCACTCAATTAAATAATAATTTGCATGCACGAGAAACTTATTATTCTTGATTTCGGCTCGCAAACAACTCAATTAATCGGGCGTAGAGTCCGTGAGTTGAATATGTATTGCGAGATTGTCCCCTACAACAAATTCCCCCACGATGCTACAGGTGTAAAAGGCGTAATCCTTTCCGGAAGTCCCTATTCCGTATATGACGCCAATGCGTTCAAAGCTGACTTAAGTGAAATACGCGGTAAATATCCTGTATTGGGAATCTGTTACGGAGCCCAATTCCTGGCTTATACATCCGGTGGAAACGTTGAACCGGCCGACTCCCGCGAATACGGACGTGCCAATCTGTCGTATATCGACAATACAGACGAATTGCTGAAAGGCATCAATGTAGGTTCACAAATCTGGATGTCACACGGAGACACCATCACGGTCCTTCCTGAAAACTTCAAAGTAATCGCCAGCACGGACGATGTAAAAGCAGCTGCCTATCATGTGGAAGGTGAACAAACCTGGGGCGTACAATTTCACCCGGAAGTATTCCACTCGACAGACGGTACTAAATTATTAAACAACTTCCTGAATATTTGCGGATGCGCCAAAGACTGGACACCGGCCTCCTTTATCGAATCGACCGTTGCCGAACTGAAAGAACAATTGGGAGACGACAAAGTAATCTTAGCGCTTTCCGGCGGTGTGGATTCTTCGGTTACGGCTGTTCTGCTACACAAGGCTATCGGCAAGAACCTGACTTGCATCTTCGTCGACCACGGCTTGTTGCGCAAGAATGAATTTGAAAACGTGTTGAAAGATTACGAACACTTGGGACTGAACGTGATCGGAGTCGACGCCAAAGAGAAATTCTATAAGGAACTGGCAGGTGTCAGCGAACCTGAAAAGAAACGTAAGATCATCGGCAAAGGTTTTATCGATGTGTTTGACGAAGAGGCCCACAAGTTGAAAGATATAAAATGGTTAGGTCAAGGTACCATTTATCCGGACGTAATCGAATCGCTATCCATTACCGGAACTGTTATCAAGAGCCATCATAATGTAGGCGGTCTGCCTGCCAAAATGAACCTGAAACTGGTCGAACCGCTACGCCTTCTGTTCAAAGACGAAGTACGTCGTGTCGGTATGGAGTTAGGTATGCAACCACATCTGATCAAACGTCATCCGTTCCCCGGTCCCGGTTTAGGTATTCGTATTTTAGGTGATATCACCCCGGAAAAAGTACGAATCTTGCAAGAGGCCGACGATATCTATATGTCGCTGATGCGTGAATGGGGCTTGTACGACAAAATCTGGCAGGCCGGAGTGATTCTCCTCCCGATCCAGTCCGTAGGTGTTATGGGGGACGAACGGACCTACGAAAATACGGTTGCTTTGCGTGCTGTAACCTCGACGGATGCCATGACGGCTGACTGGGCGCAACTCCCATACGAATTCCTTGCGAAAGTGTCCAACGAAATCATCAACAAAGTCAAAGGAGTAAACCGCGTTGTCTACGACATCAGCTCAAAACCGCCCGCAACAATCGAGTGGGAGTAAAATTCCATATCCGCATTTCAAGTATACATAATGTAAAACCAATAAAAAATAAAGAATCGTATGAAACAAGATATGATTGTTATCCTGGATTTGGGCAGTCATGAAAACACTGTGTTGGCACGAGCAATCCGCGCGTTGGGTGTCTATAGCGAAATCTATCCGCACGACATTACGGTTGAAGAACTCAAAGCACTTCCGAATGTAAAAGGTATCATCATCAACGGTGGTCCTAACAATGTAATCGACGGTGTCGCCATCGATGTAAATCCGGGAATCTATTCGATTGGAATCCCTGTTATGGCAGCCGGCCATGACAAGGCTCTCTGCGAAGTAAAATTAAATGAATTCTCCAGTGACATGGAGGCAATCAAAGAATCGGTAAAAACATTCGTATTCGACACTTGTAAAGCCGAAGCGAACTGGAACATGACGAACTTCGTCAATGACCAAATCGAACTGGTAAGACGTCAGGTCGGTGACAGAAAGGTATTGTTGGCACTTTCTGGCGGAGTCGATAGTTCCGTTGTTGCCGCATTGCTTCTGAAAGCTATCGGGGACAAGTTGGTTTGCGTACACGTAAATCACGGTCTAATGCGTAAAGGTGAATCGGAAAACGTCGTTGAAGTTTTCAAGAACCAGTTGAATGCAAACCTGATTTATAAAGACGTTACCGATCGTTTCTTAGATAAGCTGGCTGGCGTTGCCGATCCGGAAGAAAAACGCAAAATCATCGGTGGCGAATTTATCCGTGTCTTTGAAGAAGAGGCACGCAAACTGGATGGCATCGACTTCTTAGCGCAAGGTACTATCTATCCCGATATCGTGGAAAGCGGTACAAAGACAGCCAAGATGGTGAAATCCCACCACAACGTAGGTGGTCTGCCCGAAGACCTGAAATTCGAATTGGTCGAACCATTACGCCAGTTGTTCAAGGACGAAGTTCGCGCTTGCGGTCTCGAATTGGGCTTGCCTTACGAAATGGTCTTCCGCCAGCCGTTCCCCGGTCCAGGTTTAGGAGTGCGTTGCTTAGGTGCTATCACACGCGACAGACTGGAAGCGGTTCGAGAAGCGGATGCCATCCTGCGTGAAGAATTCCAAAAAGCCGGATTAGACAAAAAAGTTTGGCAGTATTTCACCGTTGTGCCTGACTTCAAATCCGTAGGTGTACGCGACAATGCACGTTCCTTTGAATGGCCTGTTATCATCCGTGCCGTCAATACGGTAGATGCCATGACGGCTACTATCGAACCCGTCGATTGGCATATCCTAATGAAGATTACGGACCGCATTCTAAAAGAAGTCAAAAACGTCAACCGCGTTTGCTACGATATGTCTCCGAAACCCAATGCGACGATCGAATGGGAATAAGATAAAAAGGAAACATTCAAAAATATTACTCGTCTATTCGCTTGATCACCCGGCAAGGGTTTCCGACAGCAAGTGAATAGGCGGGTATATTTTTTGTCACCACGCTACCGGCTCCGATCACCACGTTATTACCTATTGTAACACCAGGAAGGATGATGGCTCCGGCACCGATCCATACATTATTACCGATCGTGATCGGGTAAGCATACTCCAAGCCCTTGTTGCGATCGGATGCACCCAATGGATGTCCTGCCGTATAAATGCCGACATTGGGGGCGATAAAAGCATTATCTCCTATACAGACCTTTGCCCCGTCCAATATAACCAGATTGACATTCGCATAAAAGTTCTCTCCCACTTCTATGTTATATCCGTAGTCACAGGCAAAAGGAGGTTCTATGATCAAGTTCTCCCCGGTCTTCCCCAAAAGTTTTTTCAGAAGTTCCGTCCGCCTGATCTGCTCGGAAGGACGTAAACGGTTATAATCATAAAGTAACTCTTTTGCACGCTCACGATCCGCCAATATTTCTGGATCATAATTAGCATCGTACAACAGGCCGAGACGGCATTTTTCTTTTTCGGTCATTGCTTGTTATTACTGATTCAACACATGTATCGTATGGCAAGCGACCAATGCCGCCGTTTCCGTACGCAAACGACTTTCGCCTAACGAAATAGGTTCGAATCCACATTTTAAGGCAAGCGCTATTTCTTCGGGACTGAAATCGCCTTCCGGACCGATCAGGACAAGTGCGTTTTCTCCCGGATGATACGTTTGTTTCAAAAGAGGTTTTACCCCTTCCTCGCAATGGGCAATAAACTTACGACCGGCAAAAGGCAGACTAACGAACGTGCGGAAATCGGTCATTCCGTTTAGTTCCGGCAAAGTCGCTTTCTGTGATTGCTTCATTGCACTGATCAAAATCTTTTCCAAGCGGGCAGGCTTAATTTCCTTCCGTTCGGAAAAACGACAGTTCAAACAAGTAATGGCATTAATACCGATCTCGGTCGCTTTCTCCGCAAACCACTCCATACGGTCCATATTCTTGGTCGGAGCCACTGCTATATGAAGATTGAAGTTCCATAAAGCAGGCTGTTCCCACTGTTCCAGAATATTCACTTCGCAATGCTTAGGATGGGCACGGCTGATTGCCGCTTTAAAAAAAAAGCCTTTACCATCCGTCAACAAAATCTCGTCACCTTCAGTCAACCTGAGTACACGAATACAATGCCCGGCTTCTTCTTCCGGAAGCTCTAGGTTCACAGCTATCTCCGGCGTATAAAATATCTGCACTTGAATAAATTAAAAGTTAAAAATTAAAAGATTTCCCCATTGTCAATTGACAATTAACATCATTCCTATTATCGTAGCCGAAAGTACCGATACCAACGCACCGGCAATCATAGCCGGAAAGCCGAAACGAGTGATCAGTTCCCTCTTTTCGGGAGCCAACACGCCCATCCCTCCCAGCAAAATACCAATAGACGAGATATTAGCAAAACCACATAAGATATAGGTAGACATTAAAATAGATTTCTGATACAGAAACAAACCGGCATCTTTCCATTCCTGTAACTGGAAATAAGCGACAAACTCGTTTAAAATGGTTTTCTGTCCCAACAAAGAACCGACCAACATTACATCCTGATAAGGAACTCCGATCAGCCACATAAAAGGAGATAAGATCACTCCCAATATAAACTGGAATGTCAGTCCTTGAGCCTTCCCGTCTGTAATGGATACAATCCAGTCATTCAATCCGGTATAGCGTCCGATCACACCCTCCAAAATATAATTGGCAAGTGCGACCATTGCTATGAATACAAGCAACATCGCTGCGATATTCACCATCAGACGTACCCCCGTCGACGTACCGGCAGCCAACGCATCCAATACAGTGGAATGCTGTCCGACCTTCTCCATCTTCACCAAGCGGTCGTCAACCTTTTCCGTTTGCGGACAAAGGATTTTAGCCAGAACAATAGAACCCGGAGCAGCCATCAGCGAGGCCGAAAGCAAATGTTTCGCAAACAGAACCCTCGACACAGGATCACCTCCCGCCAACATACCGATATAAGTTCCCATCACTGTTCCGGCTATCGTCCCCATTCCGGAAACCATAACCAGAAATATTTCCGACCGGTTCATCGCCGGCAGATAATTCTTGATCAAAACAGGGGATTCCGTCATTCCCAAAAACACATTGCCAGACGCAACCAATCCTTCGGCTCCGGAAATATTCATGAAACGTCGTAGCAGCCAAGAAAATCCTCCCACTACGCGCTGGATAATCCCCCAATAATAAAATAAGGAAACCAAGGCCGAGAAAAAAATCACCACCGGAAGTGAGTTCAACAAAAAGATAAACCCTTCACTTTTAGTTACCAACGGCCCTAAAAGGAAAGCAACCCCGGACTGAGTAAAATCCATCAACTTAATAAAAGCCTTGCCCACCCATTCCAGAACAATTCCGACTACAGGGACATACAATACGGCAAGAGCAAAGACAAACTGCATAAACAATCCGCCACCCACCAATTTCCAATCGACCCGTTTCCGATCGTAACTCATCAGATAAGCAACCCCCAACACCGTAGAAATCCCTACTATACCACGTAAAAAAGACTCAAGACTAAAACCAAGTTGTTGTTCTATCATCTAGACCTGCCCTCCTCTTCACGACGCCGGATTTCATCTTTGTACATCTTTGCATACTCGTAGTTCTCATCGGCTATCGCTTCATCCAAACGATCCGACAATTCATCGACATCCAAAAGGGAAAGCCATTTTTTCAGCTTTGTTTCATCATGTATTTCCTCCGGCTCCAGAGCCAATATGGAATCATCATCCTTGTCTTTCTCCTCTGCGGAATTTTCAAGCACGACACCACATTCACGGACAATCTCAGGTGTCGTATAGATATCGCATTTCACACGCAAAGCGATGGCGATAGCATCGGAAGTACGCGAATCCAAGCGAATCTGTTTTATTCCATCCTCAAAAAGCAGTTCGGAATAAAATACACCATCTTCAAACTTATAGATAAAAACCTCACACAAACGAACACCGAATGCCTGTGCAAAAGTTGCAAACAAATCATGCGTCAAAGGACGAGGAGGCGTGATGCGTTCCAAAGCGATCGCAATAGACTGGGCTTCCGATGTCCCAACAATGATAGGTATGCGGCGAACCCCATCTTCTTCAGCAAGAATCAAGGCATAAGCACCTGACTGTATCTGACTGTTCGTTAAACCTTGCACCCGCAATTTTATTCTTGTATGAACACTCGTTAGTTTTTTAGTCAATACACAAAAGTAATATTATTTCGGAATCTTAAAAACTTTCGAAAGAAAAGAAAAGTACAAAGGGCCTAAAAAAAGAAAAGGTTGTCATCACGACAACCAATCTTCATTGCTAACCTTAAATCTAATACCATGAAAAACACAGTGCAAATATATAGATTTTATGTTATTCAGCATAGTTTTACGGCAGAATATTTAATTTTTTAGCATTATTTTAGCCTGCAAATCGACTGTTTAAAGGTGATTAACAGTTTATTGCTGATTCTTTGTATATTCATCCGCTTTTTCTTTCATCCTTTTGACACGCTTTTGTGTTTCGGGATGACTCGAAAACAGTTGGCGGAACTTAGATGATTTGGGAGCTTCCACACTTAATTCCAAGAGTTTATTAAGCGAATTATACATACTATAAGGATCGATACCGTTCGCGATACTGAACTCAAAGCCATAATCGTCTGCCGCATTCTCCTGCTTTTGCGAATACTGTGCACTGGCAAGCGTTTCGGCCAAACTCCCCAATTGCGAATCGGTCAGCTTGGCAACCGTATTGTTGGCAGCCCCGACAGCATTCTTGGAGGCCGAAGTCAGATAAGCCTGCTTCATGGCGTCTTTCGAATCCGTATGTAAAACATGACCGATCTCATGACCGATAACGGCCAGCACTTCATTATCATCCATAATCTTCATCAAGCCTCCACAAACACGAACGCTTCCGTCGCCGCAAGCAAACGCGTTCACGTCGATCACATTATACACCTTAAAATTCAGATCGAGACCTTCGACCTTGATATCTTTCGTCAGATTTGCCAAACGCTGTCCCATCGCCGTTTCCGGTCCGGCAATCTCATTATGCGTATCCATCCACTGGATATACTCGCGAGCCATGGCAGCCACGTCCTCATCCGACAAAGTCACCGCTTTTGCTGCATCGGATGCTGCATTCACTAATTTTTTAGTATTGATGGATTTACCTCCGATTTTAAACTGAGCCGAAACATTCAGGCTGACTCCGGCAACTAAAACCATTGATAATAAAATAGTCCTTACTTTCATATCGTTTGTTATTGTTTTAAATAATTCTCTACCTGATTAAATGTCACATCCTTCAATACAACTTTTTTATCCTTGTCCAACAGATAAAGGGTCGGTATCGCTTTCAGATCATAAATCTCATCATTTTTCAAACTCACCGTACTGTCATAAGAATTGATCCAGCCTGCAGGCATATAGGAAATATGTTTTTTCCAGGCCTCCAAATCCTCATCCGGGTAAACAGCCAGGATTTTAAGCTTGTTATTCTTGATCCACTCCGTCACAAACGGCGAAGCAGCGAGCTGATCCGTAATTTCCTTACAGGCATGGCAATCCGGATTATAGAAAAACAAGAGTAGACAATCAGCTTTCGTACGATACAAAGTTCCTTTTTTACCGTCCACCAGCGTGTACGTGAAATCTGTAGCCGGTTCTCCCACCCTGTTCTTAAGAGCTAATTCGAGCAAATGGGCCGGACGTATTTTACTGACTTCATCCAGAAACGGAGCTTCCAATACAGCATCCAATACATAAATATACAAAGACTCATCCCTCATGGGAGAATTCGGATCATAAAGATATTTTTCATACAGGCCGGAAAAATAGACGAACATCGAACTATCGGTCGACGCTTTACTCATCATCTCTTTGATAGAAGAAGCAGCCACTTTCGCCGGGACATATTTCATCATATCGATATAATTGGAAGTCGCTTGCTCCGTAATTTCCGGGAAATGAATCAGAGTTGTATCCGTAAAATCGAACTTATCCCAATAATGTTTTACCAAGTAAGCGGCGCGTTCTTCCGGTTCTGTAATGACACTGGGAACAGAAACCATTTGAAAAGTATGTTCTTTCGTGTTTCCTGCTTCCGTTTTCTCCACCTGTTGGCCGTTGCAGTTGCAAAAGATCAATATAAAAAATAATAGGTAAAGTATTCTTATCCTCATAGTATCTTGTTTTTATTCCCGCAAAGATATGATTTATCAGCAATTAAAAAACCAGAGAAACAAATAATTAACGGTCTTATTCATAAAAGTAAGAGGTTATCCGAAAACCGGTGGGCTCATTCAGAAAAAATACCGGTGTTCTATGGATAACCTCTTACAGGCTACAGGTTAAAATTCGAGGTACCTTATATTTTTTTACCTTATCGATAAATCAAAATAAATTATAGTTCGTCCGCAAGACTTTAAATTCCGTCCGACGGTTTATCTGATCTGCAATCTCTTGCTGCTCAGGAGTCATTCTTTCTATGAATTCTTCGGTCAGGACATCTCCTTCATTCAGGAAATCATAATTCTTGGCCATCTTCTTATTGATTGTTTTAGGAACGCTTTCGCCATATCCTTTCGCCCCAAGCCGGTCTTGGGCGATCCCCCCAGCAATCAGATAATCG
>OGHL01001400.1_pt1 | contig 14232 bp, 15 predicted proteins | sample 1571391 | NCBI WGS metagenome assembly OGHL01 (sample SAMEA2581948, study PRJEB24529) | metagenome | biome: Human gut stool | place: China | collected 2011 | reverse complement strand
CAATATGGTATGAATGGCTGCCGGTTGATCTGCTGGCCATTATTGTGTTTGAATTGTTCAGGCGTTCCAGGCTCTTGCGGCGTAAGGTGGCGATCAATGAATGGATAGCAAGGCATGGATTGGGATACTTTTTCATACATGGCATTGTTCTGAATGTGGTGCGAGCGTATCTCCCACTGACGACAGGATATCTATGGCTGGATACGGTCGTTTATGTGATAGGTGTCTTTGGAGCGAGCACAGTGCTTGTTTGGATCGTTTCAAAATGCAGCGCGTTACGTCGCCTGCTGCTGCGAGCATAAGGATAGCTTCCTCTCAGTTGATCGGATAAAAACGGATGTACCGAGTGGATCCAGGACAGAAATGCAACTGCGGGGGAAGGTTTCTGACTCTGATATTAATGCTGTTCGGTTACATTGGGATAAAGCGGTGGAAAGGAGAGAGAAAATGGGCGGGATTGATTGCGGAGACAAGATAAAAGTCAGCGTCATTATGACCACATACAATGCAGAAGCGCATATTCAGAAAAGCCTGCAGTCAGCGTTGTCTCAGGATATTGGAGCTTTGGAAGTCTTGTGTGTAGATGGCCATTCAAAGGATAATACACTAAAAATAATAGAGGAATATCATAAAAAGGATCCGCGGGTAAGATTAATATTTCAGGAGCGACCCGGAATCGGCGCAGCAAAGAATTGTGGGATTGAGAATGCACTGGGAGAGTATATTACCTTTCTGGATGCGGATGATTTTTATGTGGATCATACTGCCCTAAGGAAAATGTATGACGCATGCAAGCGAGAAAATGTGCGTGTCTGTGGTGCATTGCGATCCACTTTATTTATGGATGGAACAGTAGAAAATGAACTGCTTCACAGAAACGATTGCAAACCTGGCGTAAAAAGTGTTCGTTTGCAATATCGGGAACGCCCGTATGATTATCATTTTCATAGTTATTTGTATGACCGCGAGATGATTGTCAACAGCGATGCCCGATTTGCAGAGGTCAAGGCCTATGATGATACGCACTTTTTTATTCGAGCTATGCTGCAGGCGGAGAATTTTTGCGTAGTGCCCGTAGAGCTATATCGCTATCGGTGCGGACCTGCGTACGATTGGGGAATGGATCGGGCTAACGATGCGATCCTTGCATTAACGGATCAGTTGAAATTGACAAAGCAGCATGGGATGGATACGTTACATTGGTTGACTGTACAACGCATTAACTATGAGTACGGAGGAATATTTGCGAAAAATGTTTTGGCTGGGGATTATGAGCTGCTTGAACGGCTGATAGAGGCGAACCGCGAAATCGATCCAGAAATGATTCAGCGAGCAGAGAAAAACCTCCCATCAGAGAAATGGTGGTTGGGGCCGATGATGCATAGGACATATGCCGATACGACTTTGCGGAAGGGGGATAGCCCCTATGCGCCTCCATATATCCTTGAACCTTTGTGGAAGGTTATGCATCCCTGTGAACAAGACAACGGTCAACTTCTCAGTGAGATAGACAGGCTACAAAAAAGGATTGCTGAGTTAGAGCAAGGTGCCATTGCGAGTAAAGGTCCAGGGTCTTTATGGCTGTTCAGGAAGATTCGGGGCGGAATTCAATGCATAAAAGATCACGGGCTTTGTTATACAATACGCCATACATGTAATAAAATAAAAAAATTTGTACAGTGAGGGAAAAAACATGGCTAGTCCAAAAGTCAGTGTAATTGTTCCGGTATTCAATGTGAAAACATATTTGCGAGAGTGCCTGGACAGTATTCTAAATCAGACGCTTCCTGAGATTGAGATTCTTTGCGGAGATGGCGGTTCCACAGATGGTTCCTTAGAGATTCTGCAAGAATACGCTCAAAAAGATCCTCGTGTTCGTTATATCACAGAAAAAGGCTCTGGATACGGACAGTCAGTCAACGATTGTATGGATATGGCCCAGGGTGAGTATATTGGTATTGTAGAATCAGATGACGCCATAAAACCCAATACTTATGAAGTGTTGTATGGGCTGGCAAAGAAGAACGATCTAGATTGGATACGTGGTGATATTTATTACTATTATTCTGGACTGCCAAAAGAAGAACAACTGGTAAGGGAATCTATTATTTATGGCGGAGATTTCTACAATGTTGTGTTGAATCCTCAGACTGATTATCGCCCGTACAAGAGCGGGCTGCGCACATGGAGCGGCATTTATAAGAAAGAGTTCTTAGATAAAAATGGTATTCGTCATAATGAGACCCCTGGAGGCTCTTATCAAGATGTAGGATTCTATTTGAAGACACTGTATTATGCTCAGCGAGTGTATTTTGTGGATCAGGCATTTTATATGTGGCGACAGGACAACCCTGGTTCATCAGTACATTACAATTCCTCCAAATTAGTGGAAAAGTCCCTGAAAGAGTGGCAACTGAATCGAGAGTATCTGGATGAACACCCCGATATTGGGAAACGCGCGGTTGCTAGTTATAACTACCGGAAATTCTTTTCTTATCTTTGGACCATTGATATGGCTGAGGGAGAAGATAAAACGCATGTGCGCAAAATTGCAGCAGAAGAATTTACAAAAGCCTTGGATAAGGGGGAAATTGATAAAAACTTCTTTGAGGAGTGGGAGTGGAGCAGGTTCATAGAGACGCTTCAGGACTGGAAGTCCGAGGAGAGAGATGCGCAAGCTCAGGAGTCGACAGTTAGTGTGGGAAGTTCTGATGGCGTAAAAAGTACGTTTAGCTGTAAACGCGCACTTAAAAAGGTACTTCGTCCGGCTGCGAATTTTATCCGGAAGATTGTCTATAAATTGATGCGGAATGTGATCCTGGATATTCATTATGATGTTGATACGCTTCGTATTCGCATCAATGAAACCGCTGGAGACACACAGCGTCAAGTGACAGAATCTGCAGCACAGCTGGAGAATATTATCCGCACGATTACTGAACATACAGAGAACTTGCAGAAGGCGATTACACAGAGTAAAGAAATCTTTGAGCAAATTGATACCAGGCTGACGGCAATGGAAGCAAAGGTTCAGATGCTGGAACAAGCCTCTGGAATTATTGAGATTGTTTCCAATACACAGCAAGAGGTGCAGGACCAACGGGCTATGCTTAAAGATATCAAATCCTGTGAAGAAAATATTTACGGGAAAGTTGCCGAAATTGAACAGAAAGTTCTTGATCAAGGCGATGTGCTTTGGAGCGTCAAGACGAGAACAGAGGATATTCATGAAAAAGCTGCCGAAACGCTCACCAAGGTTTTAGACCAGGGCGATGTACTTTGGAACGTCAAGACGAGAACAGAGGACATTCATGAAAAAGCTGCCGAAACGCTCACTAAGGTCTTAGATCAGGGCGATATTATTTGGGCAATTCGCGACAAGGCAAAAGATATTGAACTGTTTAACAAGAAAAACGCAGAGGCGCAGGCTTGGAATATGCTTTGTGAGCTGAACCCCAATAAGGTTGCAGAGTCTATATCGACTTCGCCCCTATACGATAGTGCATTTTACTTGAATAATAGATATGGTTCGGTGTTGTCCGCACAACATATTTTAAGCATCATATTCCAGGATTATCCCCATCGTAGTGTGGTGGATTTTGGATGTGGCACGGGCACATGGCTCTGGGTTGCAAAGGCTTTGGGTACAGAAATTGTGTACGGAATCGATGGAGACTATGTACCAAAATCGTTGCTGATGATTGAAGAGAATGAGTTTCACCCTGCAGATTTGCAGAAGCCGATCCATCTTGAACGTTCTTTTGACTTGGCTATTTCTGTGGAAGTGGCAGAGCATTTATGCGAAGAATCGGCAGACGATTTTGTAGATAGTATTTGTAAAAGTGCAGATGTGGTGTTATTTTCTGCAGCGCATCCTGGGCAAGGCGGGGATGGTCATATCAATGAACAGCCGATTGATTATTGGAAGGAAAAATTTGAGACGCACAAGTTTAAAATGAAAGAAATTAAACAGTTGTTTAAAGACGATAACCGAATTGAATGGTGGTATAAAGAAAATATTGCTCTATTTTATCGAGATTGATAAAGACTCAACTATTCTTTAACTTAAGAGGGAATTAGAATGAAAACAGTTATTCTAGGAGCAGGTCTTTCGGGGCTGACTACTGCATACTTTTTGCAACAGAATAAAAATTACGATAATATTACATTGCTTGAAATGGAAGATAGGCCCGGCGGCCTTTGCCGGTCTATCCGCAAAGGCGATTATCTTTATGATATTGGGCCTCACATTCTTTTTTCAAAAGATAAGGAAATGCTAAACCTTATGTTGGATGTGCTGGATGAAAAGAATGATCTGAAGCGGAGCAATAAGATTCTGTACAAACAGCGTCAAGTCCAGTATCCATTTGAAAACGATCTTTCAAAACTGCCCACGGAGGATCTTCACTATTGTATTAACGCCTTTAACCATAACCCTTATGAGAGTTATGAGGCGACAAATATGATCCAGTTTTTTCTAAAAACGTTTGGAGAGGGAATCACAAATACTTATCTGCGTCCCTATAACGAGAAAATTTGGAAATATGATCCTGCGTTTATGAACACGTCTATGGTAGACCGAATTCCTAAGCCTACACAGGAAGAGATTCGCAGAAGTGCTGCTGGCGAGACGGTAGACGGCTATGTACATCAGTTGTACTTTAGCTACCCTTCGCATGGGGGGATCGAGGCGGTTCCCAATGGATTTTTGAAACGTCTGGATCCGAGAAAATGTCGTATTCAAACAAATAGTGAGGTGTGCAAAATTACGAAAGACGGGCAAGGGTACTCTGTCTACACAACAGACGGATCTTGTTATACCGCAGATCAAGTGATTTCTACTATCCCGGTGCAGGCACTTACAACGTCCTATGAGGGCGCTACTGACGAGATGAAAGCCTGGGTATCAGACTTGCGGTATAACTCCATTGCCATTGCTTTTGTAAAAACACCGTATGATCTTTGCGGAGACAACTTTGCCTTCATGATTCCTGATAAAAATGTGATTTTCCACCGTGTTTCCAAGATGGACTTTCTTGGCGGTGCCTATCATCGCGGAGAAGAAGCCACGTATATGATTGAAGTGACTTATCGGGAAAACGATAAGGTGGATACTCTGAAAGAAGAAGAATTCCGACATCAGATTATGCAGGGAATGGTGGATATCGGCTTTGCCAAAGAAATTGAGGATGTAACCATTGTGGATATTAGCAAATATCAATATGCGTATGTGATCTATGATTTAAATCACACAGAAAATATGCGCAAGATTCGGGAATTCTATCATAAAGAAGGAATTGTGCTGAACGGTCGTTTTGGAAATTTTGAATACTGGAACATGGATCGGATTCTGCGAGAGAGCTTTGAATTGAGTAAGCGAATAGCCATGTAAGGCGGCAGACCATAAGAATGGAGAATATAGAACATGGGAGTTTCGGAGACTGGACAGCGTTATAGTCATACTATTTCTCGAATTAGTACTTTTGACTTTTTAAGGATCGTTGGTATGGTCATGATTTTTTTAATCATGCATGGGCATACTTGCCATTCTCTATACCAGATTTTGGAGCGAGAGGCGTAGAACTATTTTTGCTACTATCAGGATTTTTATTAACTTATAATTATTATGACAAGGTTCAATTTTCTGATGTGAAATCCTGCGCCAGATTTGCAATTCAACATATTAGAAAATTTTGGGTGCTTCATATCATAACTTTTATTTTTATGGCATTCTTGCAAGTTAAAGATATTTGGGCAGCTGGGGGGGATAGTCAAATATTAAAATTAATCCCTAATATGCTGGCGAATATACTCCTACTGCAAAGCTGGATTCCATATCAGGAAGTTTACTGGGCTTTTAATGGCGTTTCGTGGTTTTTATCAACTTTACTCTTTTGCTACTTTATGTTTCCTATTATTCTTAAGCTAATTAAACGCTTAAACGATTGTAGAGCTTTAGTAGTGCGGCTTTGTGTCTTGTTATTATTGATAAATCTGTTTCAGACCGTTTGCACAGTTGATGCTCCGATTCTGTCTTACTTTCTTTTTCTGTCACAGCATTCTGTGAAATTTCACTTTCTGCCGCATGGACATCCGCCAAATTCCCAAGCGGACTAAGACCCATGAGCAGTGCAAGCCCGAAGGCTGCAAGTCTTGTTTTGATATTCCTGCTCTTCATTGCATTCTCCTTTTTCCGTTAAAAATACCGCAGAGGCTTTCCCCTGCGGCGTTGTTATCTGCTGACTTCTGTTTTCTTGTGACTGGCTTTTTGCTTTCCCACTTCCTGTCTGGTACGCTTTAGCGCATCGGTCACAGATCGGCTGGAAATCCCATTCTGATGGCAGCCTTCCACGATTCCCATAAAATAAAGATCCGAGGGGATGGCAGGCTGATCCTTATAGGGTGCATTCATGGTATATGCCATGACTTCCCGTTTCACACCATCCTTTCCCTGAACAAGAACAGGCTCCTTCCCATACAGGTGGGGATACCCTTCATAAAAGTCCAGGCTTTTTTCACACTCCGGTGTGATCTTCCAAAGCACCCCTTCCACCTGGCTGCCCTCTTCCGGCAAAATGGTGGCAACACCGCTTCCTTTCCCCCTGCCACAAAAGGTCAGGCGGTATCCATCCAGCCGGACATTCTCCACTACGGAAGCTGCCGGACAGCGGTACGCCATCTGGTCTAAGTTCATGTTGCTGCCATAGGCAAAATAATAGGTTTCTTTCATCTCTTACCTCCTAACGGGCATCCTCTGCCCGATGATTTCGATTCAAACATTCATAGGTACTGCGGTCATATCTCCATGCTCTGTCACCCTCCAGATTGGCAAGCAGATGTTCCCGGACATTTTTATATTCCGGGCCAATGAGCCCCAGCCGCAATAAAAAGGTACGGAAGGTAAATGCCGGATTCTCTGTGATCTCCGTTTTCCGCATCTGGGTGCATTTCTGATTGATGGCCTGGGCGGAAATAGCAAGAGCCAGAGTAATATTTGCCCGCACTTTTCCTGCATGGAGGGTACTCTCAAAACATCTCCACTCCAAAGTTCCTTTTGAAAACACTGCATGAAGGTTCAACGCATAGTACCGGGTACTGTCATAATGATCATGACTTCCATCTTTGCCCTCATACCATACCCGTTTCAACTGTTCCATGGAAATGGTGCTGTTTGGCATCCGGCGGATCTTTTCTAACACAATGGGACGCACCTTCTGGCAATACTCCTGTTCCCTTGATGTCTGTACCCTCAATGCCTTAAACAGGATGTCCTCTTTGGAATACATAATGGTCATGGCATTTTTGAGGCTTCTTGGGGTGTGATTGGAAGCGTCTACATGCACATGCTGCCCGCAGGATGCATTTACCTTCGCCCCATGATGTCTGAGACACCGCACCACTTCCTGCAGCTTTCCGATTTCTCCATAGGAAAGTTTCGGACTGACCATCTCGGTGCTGTATTCTCTTCCGGCAGGAACCATACGTCCACGCTCTCTGCGTTCCGTATAGATGCTCCCATCATACATGAACTTCCATTTCTTTCCTTCCTGATCTGTCACCGACCAGATCCCATAATATCCGCCATTGCAAACCGCCCTTGTTCCAAACAGCTCTGCTACTTTCTCCGCAGCCCTCTGCCTGGTGATCCCTGTCATCTCAATCTCTGTACCAAAATATTGATCCTGAATTCCAATTGCCATACTGCCTTACCTCTTTGTCTCTTCATCCTCTGCCCGGATTTGTGCATCTGCCTGCCGAAGAAGCGTTCCGATGGCTTCGATCACGTTGACGGTCACTCCATTTCCGGCCTGTTTATAAAGCTGGCTGTCCGAAGTCTCCTGTTCTATGCGGTCAATCTGCCAGTCATAAAAGCCTTGCAGCCGCAGACACTCCCTTGGCACCAGCCTCCGGATTCTACCCCGATAGGCAACTCCATGCCGGTCCGTGGCAGTAATGGTGAACATCGGCTCTTCCGGCTCCTTCATCCTCCGGCCATTCTGCCGGGTTTCTTCCCTTCCCGGAGTCAGCACTGCCCTGGCGCCTTCCTCTTTTAAGACACCGGAACATTCCCCTTTGTGATTATGGATGCCGGACTGTCTGGTGTTCAGACATCTGCAATGCTCTGTTACCAAAGGCGGCGGAGACAGATCTACAAAATGAAGTGTTCCCTGCTGGATTCCTGTGGTAAGGGTATGGGCGATCTGATGCCCCACACGCCCTCTTCTGGTATTCATGCCTGCATATCCTAAGTCAATGCTGTCTCCCGGATACGCCATCTTATATCCCTGCTTGGTATTCTCCTTGATGGGAACACCCATCTCATACAATCCAGTTTTTCCACCCATACCGCCTGCCAGCGATGTCAAAGTACAGCTTAATCCTTCCGGGCTGTACACTCTTTTCCCCTGGCTGCCTGTTCGGATTTGTATAAGAGACGTTCCATTTGCTGCTGGGAAAGGTAATATTTTTCCGGCACATCTTCGATCAAGATATCCGACAAGATACACCCGTTTTCTGGATTGGGGGACTCCAAAATCCTTGCTGTTAAGCACTTTCCATTCCACACCGTACCCCAGCTCAGATAACGTACTGAGGATGGTGTGAAACGTCCTGCCTTTGTCATGCGAAAGCAGTCCGGGAACATTTTCAAGGATGAAATACGCAGGTCGCTTGTCTGCAACCAGTCTGGCAATCTCAAAGAACAGAGTTCCTCTGGCATCTGCAAATCCTCCCCGCTTTCCAGCGATAGAGAATGCCTGGCAAGGAAATCCTGCACACAAAAGATCAAAGTCTGGCATTCGGTCTGTTTCGATTGTTCTTGCGTCATTACAAAACCACTCCCCTTCTGTGTCGAACAGCAATCGGTAGTTCTTATCCGCATAAGCATCCACCTCGCAGTGTCCCACACAGGTAAAACCGCCTGCACGTCTTAACCCTTCCCGGAATCCCCCGATCCCGCTGAATAAATCAAAAAATCGAATGGTTGCGGCTATCAACCTCCTTTGCTGAGAAAAAGCAGGCGGCATGGTTTCTTTTCCACACCGCCTGCAAGTTTTATAGTTCTATTTCTTTGGCATTATGCGATTTCTCCAGTTTCTTCCTCGACTTCCAGAACTTCCTCTTCTTCATCTGCATCTTCAAAAAATTCTGTATCCGCTTCTTCCTCTTCCAGTTCTGTGGATTCTTCGAAGTTCTCATCATCTGGTTCTTCCTCCACATCTTCCATCTCTTCGATTTCCTCTTCGGTAATCTCTTCCTCATCAGTCTCTTCTATAGACTCTTCCGCCTCTTCCATTCTGTCTGTTTCTGCGGTTTCTTCCGGCTGCTCTAGCTCCTGCCATTTGGCTTCTACCTCTTCCACCGCTTTCTCGATGATGCGGATAATAAAATCTTTCTGTTTGATGCCTTCCTTCGCAACTACCCATTTGACTCTCTGGAATAATTCCTCTGTGACCTGTACTGCTAATGTTCTTTTTTCCATGCTCTCTTCTCCTTTTCCTTCCAGTCTGTTAAAGTGTTCTTCAATCACCTGCCGGATGAATATCTGTGTACTTGTTTCCTTCTCTTCGATCTCGGCTCGTACCTTCTCATGTAATTCCACCGGGATCTTTCCGCATATGTTCTTCATCTCTGCCATAAGCGTTTTCCCCTTTCGTTTTGTTATACACAACATACTCCAAAGTTTGAAAGAAAGCTATTCACAATACCCACTAAAGAATCCATGTCAAATGCATGTAAAACCCAAGCATATCCAACAATGCCATACTTTCCTTGTCCATAGGCCTCACCCCCTTTACTCCTGTTCCATCTGAAATAAAAAATCCAGCATCTGATCTGGAATTTCTTCCTTTTCACATGCTGGCAATCGTTCCATACTGCCACTTTTCAATTCTTCCCGAACCGTCTCCTGAATCAGTTTCCGCAAAGTTTCCCGCTCTTCTTTTTCCAAAATCACATCCACCAGATACTGATTCCTCTGTCCTTTTGGAACTTCCATTAAAATCTGCCACGCTTTTTCATGCTCCGGGTTCTTAAGGTTTGGGCGAAAGGAAAAGACCGGGCGGCTCACAGTGTCCTCATCTGCCCCACAATCCGTTCATATCCGGCTGCGTTGGCATGGACGTCTGTGAGGTAAATTGGACGACACAGGCGGTCCTGGGGGCTTACACGGTGCTGGAAAATGGAAGCTCCGCCTCCCATGAAAACAGATGGGACTGCCCGCAGATCAAAGCCTGCCTCGGTGATCGCAGACAGTATTTTTTCAATGTAAAGCCTGCCCTGTTTCTCGATCAAAGACACGACTTCTGCAGGCATACTACAGGGCTTTCCATTCAAAACACGCTCGATCTGTATCTCCGTTACGGACAGCCCGGTGTTTCTGCGCACCTGTTCTAAAATCTCATCCATACAACGGATGACACCAAGTTCCAGACTGCGGCAAGTAGCTGCATTGGGAACCGCATTATCAAGACGCATCAAATCTACCGTCCAGCCTCCGATATCCACAAGAAGCACAGAGGGTTCATCTTTTAAGTATTCCGGATAAAGAGCTAGTGCTGAGTACCCCTGTGGGAACAGTTTCACATCCTCAATCTGGATTTCATAGCGTTCCCCTTCGTAAAAAAAGCGGACAGGCTGTTCCTTCCGAAACAGATATTCCTTAAATTTCTGTTTTTCCCTTCCAAATCCGGTAAGGGGAAGTCCGGCTGCAAGAACAACCTTGGCAGTTCTCTCCCCTTTTCGCTTCCGAATCTCCTGTGCCAGTGCAGCCAACGTCAAAAGATAATAATTATCATTGGCAGTCTTGTCCTTCACTAAAGTCTGCCGCCCTGTCCCACACACATAATAAGCACCGCCGTATTGGAGAACATTCTGCATGGTATAAGGTTCATAGGTGTATCGCATCAACCCTGTTGGAAAACACACCTGTTTTGTTTTAATGGCATAATATCCGTGGTCGATTCCAATGATCATCGCTTACCACTCCCTTCTTTCTCGTTTTATAAAACTTCCGGGGAAAGAGTCCCCGAACCCGGAGCCATGCTCCGGCAAAAACTTTTTCTTTTCCAGCCTGTTAAACTTCCTACCCCCGGAAAACTGCCGCTTTCTTTCATGAAACTTCTATTTTTATCTTTCCTGCTGATGTTGCTTCCTTACAGATTTTTGTTTTTCACAACTTCGTACAGGCTGTAATCCTGCAAACAAGGTATCCATAATCCGTTTCATCTCTTCAAATGATACCTCTTCCGGCATGGTGAACATAATCATCTTTCCATCCACTTGTTTTCTCCCATTTCTTGTATGAAAGTAGGTAAAGGTATTTCCCCAACAACCATCTGCTCCCGTATGGAATTCTTTCCATCGATCATCAATTTCCATGATATATCTTGCAGTATCTACCCCGATTTCTTTTTGCTCAATCCGCTGATCTGCATACATTTTTTCTGCAGCATAAACATCTACATCCTTTCCCGGCGCTAAATAAATTTGTACTGCATTCGTCTGATATACTCCAAAATCATGCATTTCGTACTGAGACAATACCAGTCTTGCCTCATAAGACCTAGGCGGTATATAATCGACCACCAGTTTCTTTAATCGCTCTGGCGGTTCTGTTTCAAAATAATAAGGATCGCCTGCCACAATCCGCCTCGGACACTTTACACGGAAAAGTTCCCTGCGTAGTAACTTTGGTTCTAACTGTTTTTCTTTTTCCATTTATTTCATCCTTTCTTTCAGCTTTTTCCTGCCCTAGTCGTAGAAACATGTCTGGGCAGGGAGATAGTGAAGTGTTCCTTCCACCACAAGCGCCTGCTTTTGAAAGCGCAGGACTCCCTGATTTTGCAGGTCAACCAGTTCACGATAGGCTTCCTTGGTCAAAAAATAGCGATGATACTCTCCCTTTTCCTCGAACCCTTCCTTTTGCTCTAACACCAAAAACTCCACCATATATCGAGTGTCCGGTGCAAAACGTTTCTCACACAAGATGTCATCCCCCTTCACTGCCTTCACACCTTCCGATTCCCTGGCGACTGCCAGTAATTCATGGATACTGATACTCACGTTTCCTATCACCTCCCTTCGAAGTCTTTTTCAAATTTTCTGCGAAAAAAAGACGGGCACCTACACGATGTCTGTCTCTGTGGGATCTTCCATCCCTTTTTCCTGATACTGTTGTTTTATGATCTGTTCCAGCTGTTTTCGAATTTCCTTATCCGGTACCTGGATGCAAAACCCCTGAAGCCAGCGGTCATGCAGATGCTCATCTGCTTCTGTTACATCCCAAGATATAATGCTCATGTGCGATAAAGTAACATGATAACTGAATTGATAGTCAGTCCCATTCCGTAAAATGCAAGTTTCCGAAATGTTTCCGAACTTTCTTCAGCCCATTGCTACAAAAAGCAGGAAATGTTATAATTCAAAACGAACAATTGAATAAAAGTGTCTTCGGGGCAGGGTGAAATTCCCGATTGGCGGTAAAGTCCGCGAGCGTAAAACGCACGATTTGGTGTAATTCCAAAACCAACAGTATAGTCTGGATGAAAGAAGATATGGTTAGATTCCGCAGATTTTGAGAGTGTTACTTTCTTTTCTGTGACCTAATGATAATGCTAACACCTGAAAGACATTTTCTTTTGGGTGTTAATTTTTTGCCACGGAGGGAAGCAATTATGAACAGTAAAACAAAAAGAATCACAGTTATTGGTATGCTATGTGCGATTACTTATGTCACTATGGTTGTTGGCAGGATTCCTATTATTCTATTCTTAAAGTATGACCCATCAGATGTTATTGTAACTTTAGGTGGTTTTATTTGGGGGCCGATGACTTCCTGCATTGTATCTGTTATTGTAGCAACCCTTGAAATGATTACAGTAAGCGATACCGGAATATTAGGTTGTATTATGAATATCGTACAAACACTATCTTTTGCGTGTACGGCATCTGTCATTTACAAAAAAAAGCACACTTTATCTGGTGCAGTGATTGGTCTGGCATCGGGATGGCTAATAACGGTTATCGTTATGCTGTTGTGGAACTATTTGGTAACGCCGCTTTATATGGGGTATCCAAGAGAAGCAGTTGTAGAATTGTTACTTCCTGCCTTTCTTCCATTTAACTTATTGAAAGGTGGGTTAAATGCGTCCATTACATTTTTACTGTATAAGCCCATAGTTACCGCTTTGAGAAAAAACGGATATGTTGCTACTTTGGAAAATGAAGCAAGACAAAAGCATACTGGTCTGCTTATACTGGCAAGTTTTATAATAGTAACTTGTGTTTTGATTATCCTGTCAATGAATGGGATTATATGAGGAGCAAAATGAAAGAAAATATAAATAAGCCTATTTATACACTAACGGGAATTGTTATACATGGTCGAGGTATTGGAAAGCATGTAGGGACACCTACCGCAAACATAGAAATAGCAAAAAATACATTTTTGCCAAAGACAGGGGTGTATGTGGCAGATATTCTTTTAAGTGGCAAGATATATTATGGTGTTACCCATATTGGAACGCGCCCTACGCTTGACAATGATAGCTTTGTTTCAATCGAAACACATATTTTTGATTTTGATAAGGATATATATGGGTGTACGATAACTGTCAACCTATATAAGAAATTGAGGGAAGTTAGAAAATTTAATGAATTATCCCTGCTACTCGAACAAATTACAAATGACCGGATAATGGCACAAGAATTTTGGGGATTAAAGCAAACAAATCACACCTTACACATTGATATTAACCGGCATTGTGTAATATTAGAACAGCAGGAAGTTTATTTATCAACAAATGAATTTGAAGTCCTTTATTTGCTACTGCAATCTCCTCAAACCACATTCACAAAAGAACAGATTTATGAGCAGATTTGGCATGAACCTACAAATAACCATTTGCACGCAGTAGAAAACACGATTTTTCAAATACGGAAAAGGTTAAAACCTTATTGTAAGGGACATAGGTATATAAAAACAGTAATTGGCTATGGTTATAAATTTAATTCCGAGTAACAAACCCAGCCGAGCCAGTCAACGGCAAGTGAATGGGCTTCGCCCACCGTTGACAGCCCCGCCTGTCCTTGCTGGTGAGTAATCAAGGGGCGACAGCAAAAAGTGCTGCCGCTCTTTCCCATAATCGAAGAAAGGAGGATTTTCCATGACTGAATACGAAGCCTATCAAGAACATATCCGCTATACCCATGATACCTATTGCCGGATTGTTA
>OGHL01001399.1_pt1 | contig 14245 bp, 12 predicted proteins | sample 1571391 | NCBI WGS metagenome assembly OGHL01 (sample SAMEA2581948, study PRJEB24529) | metagenome | biome: Human gut stool | place: China | collected 2011 | reverse complement strand
CAGGTATCCGGAACTATTCATTTAAACGGTGATTTAAAGATTAAGAATGGAGATTTGACCATTGCAGGCCAGACGGCTCCGGGGGATGGTATTTGTTTGGCTGGCTATCCGGTTTTCTTGGAAGCAGACAATGTTATTGTCCGTTTTATGCGTTTTCGAATGGGAAATAAAGAAGATGTCAGTGCAGACGGAGCCGACGCCTTTGGCGGCCGGTATCATAAAAATATAATGATTGATCATTGTTCTATGAGTTGGTGTACTGACGAGTGTGTTTCTTTCTATCAAAATGAGAATTTTACACTGCAATGGTGTCTTATTTCTGAAAGTCTGCGTTTAGGTGGGCATACAAAAGGTCCTCATGGCTATGGTGGTATATGGGGAGGTATGAAAGCTTCTTTTCACCATAATCTATTGGCACATCATGATAGCCGTAATCCTCGTCTAGGTCCTGGAGTTAATTCGACAAAAGAGAATGAAATTGTTGATATGCGTAATAATGTCATTTATAACTGGTGTGGAAACTCTTGTTATGGTGGAGAAGCCATGCATGTAAATATTGTGAATAATTTTTATAAGCCGGGGCCTGCCACTCCTACTGGTACTTCTAAACGTGGACGTATTATTGCCATTGACAAAAAAGTGAGTGATTCGGATAAGAAATCATATCCGGCCATTTTTGACACTTGGGGAGATTTCTTTATCCAAGGAAATGTGGTGGATGATGGACAAATTAATGGTGCGGCTGATTACGATCGTTGTATGAAGGCTACAAAGGATAACTGGGAGTACGGAGTTTATAATCAGTTTGATAAAAAGTATGGAACGTTGGATGAAAGTACAAAAAAAGCTCTTAAACGTACCACTCCTGTAGAAACAGGTACTGTTACCACTCATGATGCTCGTACGGCTTTTGAGCGTGTTATGGATTATGCAGGTTGTTCTTTGCACAGGGATAGAGTGGATGAACGTATTGTTCAGGAGACTCGTACCGGGGCTGCGAACTACCAGGGAATGAACGAGCACAATGGTCAGGGAGTTGTTGAAGGTATTGATTGGAAAAGCGTGGGGTATCCAAAGAAAGGTATCATTGATAGTCAGGATGATGTGATTCCTGTTGGAGAATCTTCAGCATGGACTAAAAATTAGCAGGACTTTGTGATAATGCGTTGTCAATCGCCACACGAAGCAGCTCTCGGTGAGAGGGTTTTGCCTGATCTCCCAGCCATTTGTTATAGCTCTTTCCGTGAGGGTTCGGATTCTCTACAATGGACAGTCCGTTTTCAATGCAGATGGTATCACTTAACCTGCAAACCGCCTTGGTACTGCCCCAAAAGTTTCGGAATTTTCGGTCATATTCTAAGCTGACCGATGACCAGATAATGTGATTATGAATGTGCGACTTGTCTATGTGAGTGCAGACCACAAAGGCATGGTTGCCTTTAGTAAATCGCTTGGCAAATTCCACACCCAGCCGGTTAGCTTCTTCCGGAGTAATCTCGCCGGGGCGGAAGGACTGGCGCACATGATAGGCAATCACATCATCCGCTCCGCGCACTCGTCCGGTAGCGACAATGTACTGCCGCTTTGCTAAAAGAAACTCCGCATCAACCGTTCTGCTGTCACACGCAAATCCTGTGATGAGCCTGCCATTATCTGTTTTCTGTGGATTTGCTACATAGTCAATGATGTCACTGATTGCCCGACTTTCAGTGCGGCCTTTGCCGACATGAAGCGGCATGATTCTTGTAGTTGCCATAATAGAAGGCCCTCCTCTCATAAATATTTTTGTTTTCGCTGAACTCTTTGCTTCTATTGTTGCAATAACTTTCTCCGCTGGGTATAATAAAAAAGAACATTCTACAACCTCAAAGGAGGGATTTTATGATAGAACAGCTCATTGCTGAAGCAACCGAATGTGATTTCAAAGTTGCTCTCGAAATAAAAAAGCCAAAAAGCTGGTTAAAAAGTGTCAGTGCCTTTTCCAATGGAATCGGCGGCACTCTGTTTTTCGGAGTCTCCGATGACCGGGAGCCTATCGGCTTGTCCGATGTTCAAAAGGATGCTGAAGCGATCAGCCGCTTAATCAAAGAACGTATCACACCATTACCGCAGTTTATCTTAAAGCCATTGCAGGAAGATGGTAAAAACCTGTTGGCTCTGGAGGTTTCTCCTGGCCGCAGCACCCCATACTATTACAAGGCAGACGGAGTGATGGAAGCATATATCCGTGTTGGAAATGAAAGCGTAATTGCCCCGGATTACATTGTGAATGAACTGATCTTAAAGGGAACCAATCAGTCCTTTGATACCCTAACAACAGACGCGGTAAAAAGGATTACAGCTTTACACTTCTGGAAGCAACCTATCTGGAACGAACCGGCCTCCGCTTTGAGCCATCCGATTATGTTTCCTTCGGTTTGGCTGACAAAAATGGGGTCTTGACCAATGCCGGAAAGCTCATGACCGATCAGCACACAGTTTATAACTCCCGTATGTTCTGTACCCGGTGGAATGGCTTGGAAAAAGGCTCTATCTTTGATGATGCGCTGGACGATAAGGAATACGAGGGGAATTTGATTTATTTACTGAAAAGCGGCAGTGAATTTATTCGCAATAATTCCAAAGTCCGTTTTGTCAAAGAGGCACAGTATCGGGTAGACAAGCCGGATTATGCTGAACGAGCTGTGACAGAGGCTCTTGTCAATGCGCTTATCCATCGTGATTATATTGTGCTTGGCAGCGAAGTCCACATTGATATGTTTGATGATCGGGTGGAAATCACATCTCCGGGCGGTATGTTTGGCGGCGGCTCAATTCAAGAATACGATATTTACAGTATTCGTTCGATGCGGCGAAACCCTGTGATTGCTGACCTGTTCCACCGCATGAAGTACATGGAACGCCGTGGAAGTGGTCTGCGCAAAATCGTCAGTGAAACCGAAAAGCTACCTGGATATACAGCGGCATATAAGCCTGAATTTTCCTCAACAGCAACAGATTTCAGGGTCATCTTGAAAAATGTAAACTACATCATGTGCGGTGCTTCCGTACATGATGCCGCACATGATACAGCACATGATGCCGCACATGATACATCTGTGATCAGCAAGCAAAACTTGCTATTGGAATTTTGTGCAGATCCTAAAAGTCGAGATGAAATGCAAGCATATATTGATGTTTCCAGCCGTTCTCACTTCAGCAAATATTACCTCAAGCCTTTATTATCTTCTGGTAAACTTGAAATGATGTTTCCAGACAAACCCAAAAGCAAAAACCAGAAATACACTACCGTTCATTCCAAATAACCCAGAAGCAGGGCATTGGGTCTCATCTCCCATTGTCCTGCTTCTTTTCATTCCAAATTATATTCACATCATTTACCCATACATCCAATCCTGAATCACAAATTTCAAATCCTGCACCTTACCTAACAGCCAGATCGCCGCAAGCGGCAATCCCATCGGGCTAATCAAAAATGCCATAACCAGCAAAACTGCACCATTCTGCGGGGAATAGGTGATAAGCACAGCCACGCCAAGCAGAGCAATTACCATAATTCATTGATGGTTGCAGTAATCGACATATTGCGAATTCGTTTTGCCGGAGCATATACAGCTGCGATTGCCGCAATCGAGACAAACAGAAGAATAACGCCCAAAGAGATAATTGGGAACTGCCACACAGTAGATGGAAAATGCCCTGCAATAAGGAAATCATACAGCGATTTGCTAAGTGGCAAGCCAATAGCACAACCGACAAATGATTACGACGATTCAGCTTGTGACGATGTTCGCTGTGTCGGTTGACGAATACATATTCCCAGATAAAGAGGTCAAAAAAAGTTCCGTCCGCAGACGCTTAAATGCAGAACTCGACAAACTAAACGATAAAGAGTTGTCCGTTATCGAAGCAACTGTTATCGGACTATGTAAGGCAAAGGAGCCAGAGGATTAAAACCTCTGGTTTTCTTTTGCACATTTACGCTCTACGAATAATATTTAATCTGTGTCCCATACGGCTTAACAATTCATTTTTGTTCTTTTCTTAGAGTTACTGTTTTCATCATTCCACATACAGACTTATCAGCTTGTCCAACATATCCGCAAAGGACAGGCCGATACCTTTCATCATATTTGGATAGCGACTGTGGGAGGTAAGTCCCGGTATGGTATTCACTTCATTAAAAATGATCTCATTGGAAGGTGTATAAAACATATCTACCCTCGCAAAGCCGGAACAGCCCAAAGCCTTATATATCGCCACCGCTGTTTCCTGTACCCGTTTTTCTTCTTTTGGAGAAAGTCTTGCAGGCATATGGATTTTTGAAGTTTTTAAGGTATATTTCTCTGTGTAGTCAAAAAATCCGCTTGATAACTCGATTTCATCAATCCTGCCGACAATCAGTTCATCTATACCAAGTACCGCACAACCAACCTCAAAGCCGTTTATGGTTTCTTCAACAATGACTTCCGCATCGTGTTCAAACGCTAATTGTATAGCGTTTTCAAGTTCCTGCTGTTTAGTTACTTTTGTTATTCCAAATGACGAGCCTGCACGGACAGGCTTCACAAATAATGGATAGCTTGCCATTTACGGATAGGAAGTAAAAAGGGAAACACCTGGGGCGGCTGCCCATAAAACAGGTTTTGAAAAACAAATACTATGGCAGTTGCCGGACAAGGGTTGCTGACAAAAGGGGTGTGTGTCATTAAGGCACATGCCCCTTTGCTTTTGCAGTTGCCTTTGTTGATGGTAGATGGATAGGATGGTTTTTGTACGATTTAAGGTCGATAATCCGGAATTAGCTTCCCTGTGAGCAACGTAAAAATCAGGGGCAATGATGCGTCCATGCCCTTGCACAAGTACAGCCCATACGTCAGTTAAATGCCGATTTTCAACTTGTTTCATAAGGGTACTTCTGAGATGTCATCTTTCAGAAAAGTAGTCAAAAATCCCTCACTTAAACCAATCCTTGTGAGGATAGGAAAGAAGTTTGCTGAAACGATAATTTTGTCCCTTATTCCGCGCTTCTGCAATCCGTGTACTGCGCTCACCGTTCCGTTCGCTATTGCATGGTTACAATTAGTTGTTCACCATCCAATGAACAGTGGAATCCCTTTCCATAAGCAGCACATCATTTACAGCGATAAAAACCTATAAATCTGCAACTGTTTTCGCCTGTCCTGCCGAGCAAGTAGGATAGACAAGCACAAAGAAACATGCTATAATTTTTATAAATACTCTAAAAGACCACGTTAACATGTCAGGTCGCTGTCTGGCGGCACTTATTAACGGAGGTTTGGGTTATGAATAACAAGCAAACGAAAAAGGCTACGGTCGACGCAATCAATGTGATGATCCGCCACGCGGACAAGGGCCCTTCCGGATTTTGGGTGGAGGATCACGAAGGCTGTGGCAATCCAGCGGTCTTTCCGGAATTTGAGGAGGGCTTGAAGCGAGGAAGGCTCGTCCAGAAAGAACATTATTTTTGCCCATGGAATACCGCCATTATGTACGGCGATGGGCATGGCAACATAAACACGGGGTGTTACCATAGCTGTTCTATTAGCAAGGCAAGGTATCTGACCACTGAGGAACTTAAAGAAGTTCTTGTCCGCTTCAAAACACGCATGGAAAATGGCAATTACGATTGCGTTGACCATTTATCGCCGTTGCTGACAAAAGCCGAAAGCAGACACATAGAGGATCGCATTCTTGCGGAGCAGCATGAGTGCGAACGCTGCGAAAGGCAAAAGTGGCAGGAGCGGCTCAAAAAAGCCGCTGCTCTGATTGCCAAGTATCCAGATGAAGAATCGCTTTTGGCAATCTACTATGGAGAAAAGGATTACGTATTAGACGAAGGCGGGATCATTCTTTTTGACCCAGCGTCCCAGCGTAATGTTGTTGGAGCGGAGAAATTTTCCTACAATGATTATCTCGACGTTCAATTCGCGTCTTTGGGTAAGAAACACCGCCCGTACTTTGCTGACTGCTTTTTCAATGCGGTTATGTCTCATTTCAAAGGACAGATTGAGAAGGTTAAGCCAAAACATATTTGCTTCAAGCGGATTTTCATTAGTGGAATGTACACCGATGGGACAATGTTTGACGGAAAAGAGGATCACGTCTGGATGGACAAATCCGGCTTTGAAGAGTGCGCCGTTGGTGACAGTGTTTCGTTCTGCGCCGAGGTCTACCGCTATGTAAAAACCGGAAATGGAAAACTGATTGACTACGGACTGCGTAACCCGACAGGCATCCAAAAGATCGAAGCCTACGAACTTCCCAGTGATGATGAACTGATTATGCAGGAAGTTGAACAGCTTATCTGCGAGACTTGCTTTCTAAGCGAGCAGTGCAATCGCAATTACTGCACAATGGATCCAAAGAAAAAGCGTTTGCTCAAACAAGAAATGTTCCGTGCAATAAAGGCACAGACAGATAAGGAGACGCAGAAATGAAACGATTCTTTCTTATGTGGGGACTTGTAATTGCATTGTTGCTGAGTGGGTGCGGGTCGTCGGCATCCCGTGTTGAAACACTGAAAAGCTGGTCTTTCCAGTATAACGAGGGGACAAGTGATTACAGCCTTTTCTTTGGCTTGGCTGATAAAAATGATAAGTCCCTGTCAGCCGATGTCGATGTGGATATTCGAATCGTAAATGATGCGGATGAAGAGGTCTATACTGGTACAAAGTCCGTTTCTCCTGATGATTTCAGCTACTATACCAGCCAAGCTGCCGGAGAGCAATATCTTGCCAATGTGAGAATCCCTGCCGCTGAGATCAAAGCCGGAAAATCCGCAAGCGGGAAGATTTATTTCACCGTGTACAAGGAAAACGCAGTTCAGTTTGACGAAGTAAACTGCGATGCTCTGTATTGCTTGCCTATTGAAGATGTTCAAGTGACGTTTGATTCATTTCCGCTCGATCTGAAGGTGAAGGACTTCATGGGGAGTACGGCATCCGTGATCCAAATTCAAGGAGCCGAATTTAAGTTTGACAAAGACTATTCTCCACAACTAACCATTACGATTACCGGAGAAAAGAAGAGCGGGAGCAGTGATTCCGGGTATGATATGATTAGTTATAAGCTGTATGACAGTGCGGGTTATCTGGTAGACTCCGGCAATATATACCTATCTTCTCTGAGCGCCGGAGATAAATTCAAGGATGACTCTGTTGTGATCTATGACATTACTCCCGGCGAATCCTACACATTCCAGTTATCAGAGTATAGCTGGTGAGCTTTCGCAATTTTTCACGAACATAAGGGCTTGGGACTATCCCAAAAATGAAAACAGGGCGTTTCGGCAGTCAGCCGGAACGCTCTGTTTTTCGGTGTGGGTACTCACCGGATTTGCTTGCTGCACTGCAAGAAAATCCCGGTCAACCCACGCCGTTTTTCGCAAGTGTAGCTACACTTGCTGTGCTTGCTCTTCCTCTAATAATCGCATTGACTCGAACGTTTGTTCTTGCTATAATTAGGCTGAAAGATTAAAAAGTCTTGGAACGCAGTTGATTTTCATTGGCAAATGGCGGCATCGCCGCCTTGATTATCGATTTGCACAGGCGAACGAGCCTGTCAAGGACGCGCAGTGAGGCGAAGCCGATTCCTTGACTGGCACGGACGGCTGTGCGACCCGGCGAACTGCCTGTAATTCTCCTGTGAATCCCGGTACATTGCCCAGTGGAATCCCGGAAATTGTCGTGATATACTGAATAGCAATAGGTCATATCACGCACTTTGCTCCGGGAGATTCATGCGGCGCTGCCCGGAAACCTGAATGAAAAGGAAGGGGCAAATGGATAACAAGAAACGTAACGTCCAAGTGGAATCGGACGGCAGCCGCAGTGCCCCCGTTCCTCTCTGGCAGGAGTTACCGCAGATCACGGTGCGCCTGAAAGAAGGAAACACCATCTACCGCTTTACTGCCAGTTTTGACGGAACGCACACCCTTCCCGAAAAGGCGGTGAAGCTGATCGACTCCGAAGGGAGCGTGTGATCGTGACCAACAGCAACCTTGTCTTGGCAGACTGTCCTCAGATGATGGAGGAATCTACTATGAAGCAGTCTGACAAAATTACCGCGCTGTATTGCCGCCTTTCCCGTGACGATGAATCACAGGGCGACAGTAACAGCATTGTGAATCAAAAAGCCTATCTCAGCCGATATGCAAAGGAACACAGCTTCCGCAATACGGAGTTCTTTGTGGATGACGGTTACACGGGTGCGAACTTTCAAAGACCGGATTGGCAACGCATGATGGCGCTGGTGGAAGACGGAAAGATCGGTACGATCATCACGAAGGACATGAGCCGCATCGGTCGAAATTATTTGGAAGTTGGGATGTATACCGAGATCACATTCCCACAGAATAACGTGCGGTTCATTGCCATCAATAGTGGTGTGGACAGTGCCAACCAGCAAGACAATGAGTTCGTTCCGTTCGTCAATATTATCAACGAATACTACGTTCGGGACGGCAGCAAGAAAGTGCGTACCTCACTCCGGCTCAAGGGAGAATCCGGCGAACACCTGACGACAATTCCGCCGTATGGCTATGTCAAAGACCCGGATAATTCAGAGCATTGGCTCGTCGATCCGGAAGCGGCACAGGTGGTCAAGCGCATCTTTTCCCTCTGCATGGACGGGAACGGTCCGACGCAGATTGCCCGGATGCTGAAAGAGGATCATATGTTGACGCCCACCGTTTATCAGGACAGGCAAAAACGAAAAGTCCGCTGCGCTTTGCCTGACAATCCTTACAACTGGAACGGCAGTACCGTTGCTGCAATTCTGGAACGGATGGAGTATTGCGGGCATACCGTGAACTTCAAAACGCACCGGCAGTCCTACAAAATCAAGAAGACCATTGAGAATCCACCGGAGCAATGGAAGATATTCCGCAATACCCACGAAGCCATTGTGGATGAGGACACCTTTCAGCGGGTACAGGAGCTGCGCCGCAACAAACGCAGACCGGCAAGAACAGGCAAGAGCAACCTCTTTTCCGGCGTTGCCTACTGTGCCGATTGCGGAGAAAAAATGTACTACTGCACCTCGCGGAACTTTGAAGAGCGACAGGATCATTTCGTCTGCTCTACCTCTCGCAAGAAGGGAAAAGACGTGTGCGGGACGCACTTCATCCGCGCGGTTGTTCTGGAAAAGGGCGTGCTGAAATTTCTACAAATCCTGCTTTGGTATATCTCCGATTGTGAGGATCTGTTCCGCGATAAGCTGGGTGCAAAGCGTAAGGAGGACTTCAAGAAAGAACTCGCCGCAAAGCGCAGACAGCTCACGCAGGCGCAACGCAGAATGGAGGAACTTGACCGCCTGTTCAAACGGCTCTATGAGGACAATATCTCTGGCAAAATCAATGATAGCCGATTTGAAAAGCTGTCCGCCGATTATGAAAATGAGCAAGCAGAGCTGACGGAGAAGATGCAGCTTTTGGAACAGGAGATTGCCCAGCAGGAGGAAGAAGCCGACAGCATTGAGCAGTTCATCCTCCGGGCGAAGAAATACCCCAACTTGCAGGAACTGACGCCCGCTGTGCTGCATAATCTTGTGAACAGGGTCTATGTTTCCGCGCCGGATAAGAGCAGCGGGCAGCGAGTGCAGGATGTGCATATCAGCCTTGCCTGCATTGGTTTCCTGCCGGAGAGCATCATTGCCGAAATGCTCACGCACGCAGCAAAAAGCAGAACAGCGTGACTTCCGCCACGCTGTTCTCTCTAAACCTTATAAACCTGTCTTATGCGCCACTACCCGCAGCGGGTCGTTTTTTCACACCAGAAAACTTCCGATTGCTTCAGCCCTTGTTTATGATCTGAGCGATCAAACTGATGACGCCGATCAGCACAAGGCAGAATTGAAACAATTCACCGTATGTAACCATGTCACCCCCCCTCTCTTGCGGAGGGGGCAGAAGTCCCCTCCGAGGAGGGGCAAACCGCCTACCGTGGTGTGGCAATGCCCTAAGGCTCTTTTCAGAGCATTTTCATTATACCACGGCAAAAAATATTTGTCAATTTTCTCCTATTGCTTGCAAAATCCTGCGGGGTGTGGTATGATGAACACAATAAAGAAACCTGAGACGTGAGCAGGGGAACAAACGGCTGACCCGCCGTCTTGTTTCTGTGCTCATTTTTATTGGAGGTGAGGCCATGGAACAGCGCTTTTACGACGCTTTGCAGGATTGCCCGATCATCGCCGCCGTGCGCGACGAGGCGGGGCTGGACGCCTGCCTGGCGTCCGATGTGCGCATGGTCTTCACGCTCTTTGGCGACGTCTGCTCGATCCCCACGATCGTCGACCGCATCCGCGCGGCCAATAAATTTGCCGTCGTCCATCTCGACCGCGTGACCGGTCTCGCCTCCAAAGAGGTCGCCGTCGATTTCATCCGGCAGAGTACGCGGGCCGACGGCGTCATCTCCACACATACGAACCTCATCCAATACGCCAAAAGCCTCGGCCTGTTCACAGCCCTGCGCGCATTTCTGATCGACTCCATCGCGCTCGACAATCTCGTCGCGGCCAGCCGCATCCGCCCGGACGCGCTCGACATTCTGCCAGGGTTGATGCCGCCGATGATCCGCCGCGTGCGGGAGCAGACAGGACTCCCGGCGCTGACCGGAGGACTCATCACGCAGAAAGCGGAGATCTTGCAGGCATTGGAAGCCGGAGCGCTCGCCATATCCACCACAGACCCGGCCGTATGGTCGATGTAAGGAGAATGACTATGCCAAAGTACATGATGGCCCTCGATTCGGGTACGACGTCCAACCGATGTATCCTCTTCGACCGCGCGGGGCGGATCGTCTCCGTCGCGCAGCGCGAATTTACGCAGTATTTCCCGCAGCCCGGCTGGGTGGAGCACGATGCCAATGAGATCTGGGCGACGCTCCTCGGCGTCGCGGTCGAGGCGATGCAGATGGCCGGAGCTGCGGCGGCGGACATCGCCGCCATCGGCATCACGAACCAGCGCGAGACAACCATCGTCTGGGACAAGGCCACCGGTGAGCCGGTGCACCATGCCATCGTCTGGCAGTGCCGCCGGACGAGTGAATATTGCGACGAGCTGCGTGCCCGCGGCCTGACCGCCCGTTTCCGGGAAAAGACCGGCCTTGTGCTCGACGCCTACTTCTCCGCGACGAAGCTGCACTGGCTGCTGGAAAACGTCCCCGGTGTGCGCGAACGCGCCGCGAAGGGCGAGCTGCTGTTCGGTACGGTCGAGACGTGGCTCATCTGGAAGCTGACCGGCGGCCGCGCCCACGTCACCGATTATTCCAACGCCTCGCGCACGATGCTCTTCAACATCAACACGCTCGACTGGGACGAGGAAATTCTGGCCGAGCTGAACATCCCGCGCTCCATGCTGCCAAAGCCGCTGCCCTCCAGCGGCCTGTTCGGCACGACCGCCCCGTCGCTTCTCGGCGGCGAAATTCCGATCACCGGCGCGGCGGGCGACCAGCAGGCGGCCCTCTTCGGCCAGACCTGCTTCCAGCCCGGCGAGGCCAAAAATACCTATGGCACGGGCTGCTTCCTGCTGATGAACACGGGCGAAAAACCGGTCTTCTCGCAAAATGGCCTCGTCACCACGATCGCCTGGGGCCTCGGCGAGAAGGTGACCTACGCGCTCGAAGGCTCGATCTTCGTCGCCGGCGCGGCTATCCAGTGGCTGCGCGACGAGATGAAGCTGATCGCGAACGCGGCGGAGTCCGAGGCGGTCGCGCAGGAGGTCGCGGACACGAACGGCTGCTACGTCGTCCCGGCGTTCACGGGCCTTGGCGCCCCCTATTGGGATCAATATGCGCGCGGCGCGATCGTCGGCCTGACGCGCGGCTGTAACCGGGCGCACATCGTCCGCGCCACGCTCGACTCGCTGACCTACCAGACCTACGACGTGCTGAACGCGATGCGCGCCGACTCCGGCATCGCGCTCGCGAGCCTTAAGGTCGACGGTGGAGCCAGTGCCAACAACTACCTGATGCAGACGCAGGCGGACGTCATCGGCGCGCCGGTGCTCCGGCCCACGTGCGTGGAGTCCACGGCGATGGGTGCGGCCTATCTTGCGGGCCTTGCGGTCGGCTTCTGGCGCGATCAGGCGGAGATCCGCAAGATCTGGGCCGTCGACCGCACATTCGAGCCGCAGCTCGACGCAAAATCGCGCGACGCGCGCCTCCATGGCTGGCATCGCGCCGTCCAGCGCGCTTTCGACTGGGCAAAAGAGGAGTAACATTCGCGCCCCCATTCTTTTTCCACTGCACCTTGTAGGGGCCGACGACTCTGTCGGCCCGTAGGGCAGTACGATCTCGCCGAAGGGCTTCGCATTTCGGATGTGCAGCGCGCCGGGCGGACAGGGGCGTCCGCCCCCTACAAACCGTATCCACAAAATTCCGTCTGTCCGCCATCATCAAGATAGCGTGCGGCGTTGTAAAATTCCAAATGGCCAAATTGTGACCCAGTGAAACGGTCACAATTTGGGAAGGAAGAAGAAGGCTGCGGATATGGAGTTTTCGCCGCCCCGGCGGAAACGGAATGGAGCTGGCTTCTTCTGACGCCGCGGCGATTCTTTTCTTTCTCTATCAAGAGAAAGAAAAGAATGGGGGCGCAAAAACAAATAGTTCACCGTGAGACTTTGAGAACGGCAGACCAGACCGCCCCACCGGGTAGTCTATTTGGTCTACCGTTTTTTCAATTTTTATTTGCAAAAACGATCATTTTGAGGTGATTTTATGTATGATGTGATCATTGTCGGCGCGGGCGTGACGGGCTGCGCCGTCGCCCGGTATCTCAGCCGCTGTCAGGGGAGCTTCCTCGTGCTCGAGCGCGAGGAGGACGTCTGCTGCGGCACCAGCAAGGCCAACAGCGCCATCGTCCACGCGGGCTTCGACGCCGCGCACGGCAGCCTGATGGCAAAATTCAATCTGCGCGGCAGCGAGCTGATGGAGCCGCTGTCCCGTGAATTGGACTTCCCATATCGCCGCAGCGGCAGCCTCGTCGTCTGCATGTCGGAATCTCAGCGACCGCGCCTGAATGCGCTCTATGAAAACGGCGTGAAAAACGGTGTGCCCGGTCTTGAGATTGTCGAGCGGAACCGCCTGCGCGAACTCGAGCCGAACATCTCTCCGGATGCGGTCGCGGCCCTCTGGGCGCCGACCGGCGCGATCGTCTGCCCCTTCGGCCTGACCATCGCCTTGGCGGAAAACGCCGCCGCCAACGGCGTTCGCTTCCAGTTTGACACAAAAGTCACCGCCATCCGCCCCGAAAATGGCCATTGGGTCATTGAGACGAACTGCGGCACGTTTGAGACATGCGCCGTCGTCAACGCGGCGGGCGTCTACGCCGACGTGCTGCACAATCAGGTCAGCGCGCGCAAGCTGCATATCACGCCGCGCCGCGGCGACTATTGCCTGCTCGACAAGACGACCGGCGACTTTGCACAGCACACGGTCTTCCAGCTCCCCGGGAAATATGGCAAGGGCATCCTCGTCAGCCCGACCGTCCACGGCAACACCATCGTCGGTCCGACGGCCATCGACATCGAGGACAAGGACGGCACGAACACCACCGCCGCCGGCCTCGATGAGCTGATCGCCAAGGCCGGGACTACCATGCAAAATCTGCCCATCCGTCAGGTCATCACGAGCTTCGCAGGTCTCCGTGCCCACGAGGATGGCCACGAATTCATCCTCGGCGAATGCCCGGACGCACCCGGCTTTTTCGACTGCGCAGGCATCGAATCGCCCGGCCTCAGCTCCGCACCGGCCATCGGTGAGTATACCGCAGACCTCCTGCAAGCGAAGCTTTCGCTTGCAGAAAATGCCGGCTTTGTCGGAACACGCACCGGAATCCTCGACCCAAAGACGCTCTCCCGCGAGGACTACAACGCCCTCATCGCGCGCGACCCGGCCTACGGCCGCATCATCTGCCGCTGCGAGCAGGTCACGGAAGGGGAGATCGTCGACGCAATCCATCGCGTCCCCGGCGCACGCAGCCTCGACGGCGTGAAACGCCGCACCCGCGCGGGCATGGGCCGCTGTCAGGCGGGCTTCTGTTCGCCGAGGGTGATGGCCATTCTGGCGCGGGAGCTCGGCGTGGACGAAGCGGAGATCACAAAATCCGGCGGCCATTCGCAGCTGCTGACCGGCTATCCGAAGGAGGGAACGAAATGAAACAGGTCGACGTGCTCATCATCGGCGGATCTCCGCCGGCTATCGACGCACCCCCCGCGCAGGCA
>OGHL01001397.1_pt1 | contig 14257 bp, 13 predicted proteins | sample 1571391 | NCBI WGS metagenome assembly OGHL01 (sample SAMEA2581948, study PRJEB24529) | metagenome | biome: Human gut stool | place: China | collected 2011 | reverse complement strand
AAAAGCGGCCGCCGTCCTGCACGGCGGCCGGTCGGCATCGGCGGTTGGCGTCGGGACCGCATTCGGGATCGGGCGACGGGATAAAATTGCAGGGAACCATTTTGGACAGCTCCTAATAGGGGCGGGTCTTCTTGTGGAAACGGAATCTTTTCCTTATCTTGGGAGCGCTAAACGCATAGCGCTATGACCGGTTTTGAATCCGTAAGGAGGTCGCCGATGGAACATGCGGTGATCAATTTTATATTGGGCCCAAATTCCCCGAAAAGTCGTCTTATTGATGTATCGTGCCATGAAACAGATGATTGCGAGGTGTTTTTTGCAGCGACTGCCGTCCGGGATGAGTGGTCTTGGAGACCGGTCCGGCGGTAGATTCAACAAGTAAATGCAAATTAGGCGATGCGTCAAAATAACAGAGGGCGGGGCAGCGGGCCGAGTTCCGGAATTCAAGGAAGCCATGCTGCCGACCGGTCGGTCAAACATAGCGGGCAGGTATTTACGCCCGGCTTTTTGGTCAGGAACATGCTGGATTATGCTGGCTATGTCTGCGGTAATATCCTTGAAAAACATATCATCGACAATAGTTGCGGCGCCGGAGCGTTTCTATGCGAAGCCGTCGCCAGATATTGCAGCGAGTATGTAGCCAATCACGACGATAACGTCGGACTCAAAGCCGATCTGGAAAGATTTGTACACGGGATAGAACTGGACCCTGTCGTCTGTGCAGATTGTCGTTCCAATTTGGATGGCATTGCAAAGGATTTCGGCGTGGAAAATGTCGGGTGGGACCTCTTAAACACCAATGCACTCTCTGTAACCCGGTATGACGGGCAGATGGATTTTGTCGTCGGGAACCCTCCCTATGTCCGGGTTCATAATCTGGAAGAGGATTACGATGAAGTGAAATCGTTCCGATTCGCCGAGGGCGGTATGACGGATCTCTATCTCGCGTTCTACGAATTGGGATTGCGCATGATCAACGGTACGGGTAAACTCTGTTACATCACGCCGAGTTCCTGGTTGTCGAGCGTGGCTGCGACGAACATGAGAAAATATGTCATGCAGCACCGGACTCTGGCGGGATTGATCGATTTGGGACACCAGCAGGTTTTCGAGAATGTGACGGCTTATACGATGATCGCATTGTTCGACGCGCGGCACCAGGCCGACGGGGTCGAATATTATACCTATTCGGCAGCGGATTCGGACAAAGTCTATGTCGATACGATAACCTATGGGGAGATGTCTATCGGCGATAGTTTCTACGTCGCTTCGAAAGAGGACTTATCGTTGTTGAGGGTCGTCAAAACGGCCTCCGTGCCCCGTTACGTCCGGGTGAAAAACGGGTTTGCCACACTCGCGGACAAGGTTTTTATTTTGAACGTCTCCTTCGACGCGCTCACGATTCCGGTCTTGAAGGCTTCGACGGGGAAATGGTACAAGGCGTTTTTTCCATACGATGCCGCAGGGAAACCGCTCTCGCGAGAAGCGGTCTTTTCGCATCCGGATGTTGCGGACTATCTGAACAGGAACAAGAAGGAGTTGCTGAAAAAGCATACCGAGCGTGAAAATCCGGATTGGTATCTCTACGGACGAACGCAGGCCATCCGAGATGTTTTCGAAAGGAAATATTCCATCAATTCCATCATTAAGGATGTGTCGAGCATCCGGTTGATCGACGTCCCTGCCGGTTCGGGTCTGTACAGCGGGCTCTATATTCTGAGCAGAGTTCCCTATGACGTGTTGAAATCGGCCGTTGAATCGAAAGATTTTATCGACTATCTGGCGATGTTGAAGAATTACAAGAGCGGCGGTTACTACACGTATGGTTCCAAAGATTTGGAGCAGTATCTGAATTATAAAATAGCATGTCATGAAAGAGCAACCGATTTCATTCCCGTTGACGAACGCTGAATTTTTGAAGGTGATATCCAACTCGTTCTGCCGGTTCCTGCGGGTGGAAACGTCGAGGAGTCCGGAAAAGCTCAAGCCTCTTCACGGTGCGATCGCTGCCGATCTGTCCCGGCGGTTGGGTGAAGGCTATCATGTCTGTTCGCAGGGATTCGGCCTCGGAGAAGAGTTCACCGTTCGGGGAAGATATGTCCCTAAAAGAGTGGATATAACGATTTTCAAACAAGATAAGGTCGCCGCGGGCGTCGCCGTCAAGTTCGTCATGCAGAACTATTCTCAGAACTCGAACAACTATTTCGAGAACATGCTCGGCGAAACCGCGAATATCAGGGCGGCGGGTTATCCTTATTTCCAGATTTTCATCATTCAGGATCAACTGCCTTATTATCGGAGGGACACCCATAAGACCATCCAACGGTGGGAGACCTTTACGAAGCGGAATGCTTCCAAATACATCTGCCTTTCGAGGGACGATGCGAATGTTTTCTATCACACGCCCAACAAGACGCTGATCTATGTGGTGCATCTTCCCGAAAATCGGGCCTTGCGAACTAAGGATGAATACATGGGCTATTATCGAAATCAGGATTGTTCGGTCATGCTGTCGGAGGTTGAGTTCGGTCCGATGGAGCCGGGAGTCATCTTGAATGACTATGAAACGTTCATCGAAAAAGTTTACCATACGATCCTGGCGCAATAGTTGTCTTCCTCGCCGGACTTATGGCGCAAAACCTGAATTGTTAGGCAGTTGTCGGTTCGTCCTGCGATTCCGGGCGGTGTGAATCCGAAACGATTCGTCCCGCTGGGGGAGTTGTTCCCTCCCTTCGGGTTTGGGTGTTTGAAAAATTATGCTTAACTTTAACAATCCATTTAAATTTAAGTATTGACGATCGTATGTTTTCCGGAATCATAGAGCAGACGGCGACCGTGGTGGCCGTCCGCAGCGAACGACAGAACAAGCATTTCACCCTGCGCGCCGATTTCTGCCGCGAATTGAAGATCGACCAGAGCATCGCCCACAACGGCGTGTGCCTGACCGTCGTAGACCTTACGGAGGATACCTACACGGTGACGGCCATGAAGGAGACGCTGCTGCGCAGCAACCTGGGGGCGTTGCAGGTCGGCGATCTGGTCAACGTCGAGCGGTCGATGAAACCCGATGCGCTGCTCGACGGGCATATCGTGCAGGGGCATGTGGATCAGACGGCCGTCTGCACGGCGGTCGAGGATGCCGAGGGAAGCTGGTATTTCACCTTCCGCTACGAACCCCAGGGCGACAACTGTACGGTCGAGAAGGGTTCGGTGGCCGTCAACGGAGTGAGCCTCACGGTGTGCGATTCGCGCGACGACGGTTTCCGTGTGGCGATCATTCCTTATACCTATGAGCATACCAATTTCTGCCGCATCGGGGTCGGTTCGGTGGTGAATCTCGAATTCGACATCGTGGGCAAGTACATCGCCCGCCTGATGCGCAATTACATGAAGCGTTGACGCACGGTCGTCCTTCGACGGGGCGGAGTGCGGATTTGTCTCACCTTTAATTTTTGTTACGATGAACATCAAGACGAAAGAGGCCTCCTCGCTGTTGGTTGCGGTGCTGGCGGCGGCGATCGTCGCTCTGGCGACGGCATTGGCCCATGTGGCGTGGTGGGTCGTTTTGTGCGTGGCGGTCGGGACGTTCCTGATCGTGGCGCTGTTCGCCCTCTTTGTGATCCGTAAATATGTGGCTTACAAGCTAAAACCGATCTATTCGATCGTCTTTTCGCGCAACGTGCATACGCACGAGATTCTCGACGAGTTGAAGGACAAGCACGTGGAGAGCATCTCCGAAGAGTTGTCGGCATGGGCCGAGACCAGCGACATGGAGATCGCCCGCCTGAAAGAGACGGAGAAGTTCCGCAAGGAGTATCTCGGCAATGTGGCGCATGAATTGAAAACCCCGATTTTCAATATTCAGGGGTATATTTCGACGCTGCTCGACGGCGGACTGGAAGACGAACTCATCAACCGCAAGTATCTCGAACGTACGGAAAAGAGTATCGACCGGCTGATCAATATCGTCAACGACCTCGACACGATCTCCAAACTCGAAAGCGACATGACGCGGCTCAAAATGGAGCCGTTCGACGTCGTGGCGCTCACGAAGGAGATCGCCGACCAGTTGGAGATGAAGGCCGGCGAGCGGCACATCAAACTGCTGGTGAAGGGGGCCGAAGATCTGCCGTCGCCCTTCTGGGTCCTGGCCGACAAGCACTATGTAGGGCAGGTGATGGTCAACCTGCTGACCAACTCGATCTGCTACGGCCGCGAGGGCGGCCAGACGCGCGTGCGTTTCCGCGACATGCTCGACAAGATCCTGATCGAGGTCGAGGACTCGGGCGTCGGCATCGCCAAGGAGGATATCCCGCGTGTCTTCGAACGGTTCTACCGCACCGACAAGGGCCGGTCACGCGAACACGGCGGCACGGGGCTGGGGCTGGCGATCGTCAAACATATCGTCGAAGCGCACGGCGAGCATATCACGCTGCGCAGCGAAGTGAGCGTGGGCAGCACCTTCTCCTTCACGCTCAAGAAGGCGGACCCGAACGAAATCAAGTAAACCAATTTCGATAAAATGGTATTCAATCCGTTGTACATCGTATGGAATTTCAACCCGGTGCTCTTCTCCGTCGGTGGGTTGGATATCCGTTACTATGGGCTGATGTGGGCGCTGGCGATTCTCGTCGGCGCCAAGTTCTTCGATAATTTCTGCAAGCGCGAGGGGCTTCCTTCGTCGGTTTCGGAGTCGATTTTCATTTACGGCACGCTGGCTACGATCATCGGTTCGCGGCTGGGTCACTGCCTTTTTTACGAGCCGCAGCACTATCTTGCGCATCCGCTGGCGATCATCACCGAAATCCGTAACGGCGGTATGGCGAGCCACGGTGCGGCCGTGGGGCTTCTGATCGGGTTGTGGCTCTTTTCGCGCCGGAACAAACTGCCTTACATCTGGTCGCTCGACCGCATCATGATCCCTGTGGCGATCGGCGGTGCGGCGGTGCGTTTCGGCAATCTGTTCAATTCGGAGATCGTCGGCAGTGTAACCGATATGCCGTGGGGCTTCAAGTTCGTGCGTCTCTACCGCGACCTGCCGCTCGACGCGGTTCCCGTGCAGCATCCCACGCAATTGTACGAAGCGTTGTGCTATGTGGCGACGTTCGGGGTGTTGTGGTGGCTCTATTACCGCCGCGACACGGGTGTCCGCCGGCCGGGGTTGTTGTTCGGCGTGGGGCTTATCGGCGTCTTCCTGACACGCTTTTTCATCGAGTTCATCAAGGAGGATCAGGAGGCCTTCGAGCAGGGAATGCTGCTCAACATGGGGCAGTTGTTGAGTATCCCCTTCATCCTTTTCGGAATTTATATGATCTGGCGGGCGTTGTCGCGCCCTGCCGTCGAGGCGAAGCCCGCTTCGCCCGGCCGTAAAACGAAACCTGCGCGGAAATAGCCTTTTCGCCGAAACAGAGAACACCATGGTCGCAGAGGTAAATAAGATCATTGCCGGTGAGCTGCTGAATCACCGTTCCGTCGTAATTCCCGGTGTAGGTACGCTCTATGTGGCGCACCGCGGTGCGCGCCGCCTGTCGCGGCAGAAGATCGCGGCGCCCCGCAACGAAATCGATTTCCGCCCGTCGGAAGAGGGTGTTTCGCTCGTGGAATTGATCCGCCGCGCCGCAGGGTGCGACGAAGCGCAGGCGCAGGCCGTTTTCGGGCGTTGGCTGGCTAAGACGCGCGAGGGCGAGGTATTGACGCTCGAAGGGATCGGAATCCTGCGCCACCGTGCGTTTACCCCCGAACCGGCGTTCGCCGCGCAACTGAATCCGGCCGGCGAGGAGGTCGTGACCTTGCAGCCCCGTATGAATCGGGCCGTGGTGGTGATCGCCGTTGCTGCGATTGTCGTGGCTGTCACCGTGTTCGGTTATATCGAGTTCGCCCCGAAATCCGTATCGCGTTTCGCGGCGCAGGCGGAGAAGTCGAACGTCGAGAGGCCGAAAGCCTCTTCCGGATCGGCGGAGGGCGGCGTTTCGGCCGCTGCCGTTGCGACGGGGGGCGAACGGAGTACGGAAGAATCGGCGGCCGGACCGGACGGAGCTGCCGGCCCTGACCGGCCGGCCGGCGCCACGGCGTCTGCCGAAATTCCGCAGGCGGCGTCTGCACAACCGACCGTCGCCACGGCATCAACCGAAGTCCCGCAGACGACATCCGCACGACCGGCCGCCGTACCGCAGCCTGCCTCCGAACGGATGCAGTCGGGGTGGTGTTACGTGGTTTTCGGTGTATTTTCGACCGAGGAGAACGCTGCGCGGTGCCGCGAGCAGTTGTTGCGTGAGGCGCCGTCGCTGGCTGTCGGGGTCTATCCTTTCGGTGCGAAGTACATGGTCTCGCTCTTCGCCGCGCAGGATCGCGGCGTCTGCGAGCGTTTCGCGCGGGAACACCGTTCGGCGTGGCCCGACTTGTGGATTTACGCGAAAAAATGAGTTCTCCCGCTTCGTTGGTAACCCGTGCTGTCGATGCGTTCTACTGGCGTCGGCTGGAAGGGGTCGTCTCGCGGCAGTTGTTCCGCTACGCCTTTTGCGGCGGGATGAATCTGGCGCTGGATGCGGTGTGGTATTTCGTGATCTATCACTTTCTGATCGGTGAAGGGCGGATGATCGATCTGGGCTTCGTCTACATGTCTGCACCGATCGCGTCGCTGTTCCTCGTCTTTCCGATTACCTTTTTCACCGGTTTCTGGCTCAATCGCAACGTGGCGTTCCGTGCGTCGCCGCTCGGCACGCGCACGCAACTGCTGCGCTATGCGTTGTCGGTCGCCGGAGCGATCCTGCTCAACTATCTATGCATGAAACTGTTCGTGGAGGTCGTCGGTATCTGGCCTACGCCCGCGAAACTCGCGACCTCTCTCCTTTCGGCCGCATACAGTTTTCTTGCAGCACGGTATTTCACCTTTCGCGGGGCGATCGAGGATTGAGTTTTGAGAAAATAATCCATTACGGAATGCTCCGAAAGAGCTGTCTGCGATCGTCAATTGTTATTATGAGAATATCGATCCTTCGCCGGAATTGACCGAGGAGGAGAAGCAATGTATCTATATCGGCTTGACCGTTGCGGCATACAGTGCGAAATATTGGGAGTGCTATGAGTGAGAATATAGGTAAATGGGCACGAAAACTCGATCTTGCCTTCAACGATATATGGGTGCTGCGATTCGCAACGGTCGGTGCGTTGTGCGTGGCGGTGCTGTTTCTTCTGCCCGCTTCTTCGCTGCTTGCCGATGTGGTGTCGTGGGGGTGCATGGTTCCCGTTACGGCTTTGATCGTGCGCTTCGTCTATTTGCTGCGGCTGCCCTGCGGACGATGGAAGAGGCTGCCGATCGACAAACGGCAGGTTCGCCGCTGGAACCGTTGGAACAATGCGGCGTTCGCCGTTTTTTTCGCTGTTTTGCTCGTTCGGGTATTGTTCCGTATTTTCGGTAGATAACATTTCGGAATGCGACGGGAGGATGTCTCCGGAAAAGGACGTCCTCCCGTTTTCTATTCTCCTTCTTTGTGAGAGGGCGGATTAAGACCCGCTTGCGGTTTCAGACGCGGTTTCAGCGGTTGCGGTTCTCCTCGCGCAGCTTCTGCAACTCGTACATGCGGTCGCGGTACTTCGCCGCGGCGAGGAAATCGAGCGATTTGGCGGCACGTTCCATATCCTCCTTCGCCTTTGCGATCAGCGTGTCGAGGTTTTCACCTGCCACGTAGGTTCCCTGTACGTCGGCGGCCTGCATGTAGCGATCCTCCGCCGGCAGGTAGAAGGCCGGCGTCGCCTCCCGGATCTTTTCGCCCTGGGAAGCCAGCAGCGTGCTCTGTCCCGTGCCGCTGCGCTGCGCCTGCCGCGGCAGCATCTCGTGTTCGAGGTTGTAGCGTACCTGCTTTTCGCGGCGGCGGTTGCTCTCGACGATGGCGTAGCGCATCGAGTCGGTGCAGTGGTCGGCGTAGAGGATCACATTGCCGTTGGCGTGGCGTGCGGCGCGTCCCGCGATCTGGGTGATCGACCGCACATTGCGCAGGAACCCCTCCTTGTCGGCGTCGAGAATGGCGACGAGCCCCACCTCCGGCAGGTCCAGCCCTTCGCGCAGCAGGTTGACGCCGATCAGCACGTCGAACATGCCGGCGCGCAGGTCTTCGAGGATCTGGATACGTTCCAGCGTGTCGATGTCCGAATGGATGTAGCGGTTGCGCACGCCGATGCGGTCGAAATATTTCGACAGCTCCTCGGCCATGCGTTTGGTGATGGTGGTGATGAGCACCTTGTCCTCGACGCGCACCCGCTTGTCGATCTCTTCGAGCAGGTCGTCGATCTGGTTCTCCGTGACGCGCACTTCGAGCGGCGGATCGACCAGCCCCGTGGGGCGGATCAACTGCTCGACCACTACGCCTTCGCTCTTCATGAGTTCGTAGTCGGCGGGTGTGGCGCTGATGTAGACCGTCGTGCCCATCATCTGCTCGAACTCCTCGAAGCGCAGCGGGCGGTTGTCCTTCGCCGCCGGCAGACGGAATCCGTACTCCACGAGATTTTCCTTGCGGGCCCGGTCTCCGCCGAACATGCCGTGTACCTGCGGCAGCGTCACGTGGCTCTCGTCGATGAGCAGCAGATAGTCCTTCGGGAAGTAGTCGAGCAGGCAGAAGGGGCGCGTTCCGGCGGCGCGCCCGTCGAGGTAGCGCGAGTAGTTCTCGATGCCGGGACAGTAGCCCAGCTCCTTGATCATCTCCAAATCGTATTCCACCCGCTGCTTGATGCGCTGCGCTTCCATCATCCTCCCTTCGCGTTCGAAGAACTCGATCTGCTTGCCCAGATCGAGGTAGATCTGCTGCACGGCAGCGTTGATACGCTCCTTCGTGGTGACGAAGAGACGTGCGGGGTAGATCGTCAGCGTGTCGATCGTCTGGATGCGGGCGCCCGTCGCGGGATCGACGATCCAGATCGCTTCGATTTCGTTGTCGTAGAACATCACGCGGTAGCACTGGCTGCCGAATTCGCCGAAGGCGGCCATGATGTCCACCGTGTCGCCGTTGACGCGGAACGTCGCGGGCAGCAGGTCGCGTTCGGTGCGGGTGTAGAGCGCTTCGACCAGTTTGTAGAGGAACTGCTTGTAGCTGACGATGTCGCCGACCTTGAACGAGACGGCCGTCGCATGGAAGTCTTCGGGGTTGCCGCTGCCGTAGAGGCACGAGACGGACGAGACGACGATCACGTCCCGGCGGCCCGAAAGGAGCGTCGCGCAGGTTTGCAGACGCATCTTTTCGATCTCGTCGTTGATCGACAGGTCTTTTTCGATGAAGGTATCCGTGGCCGGCAGGTAGGCCTCCGGCTGGTAGTAGTCGTAGTAGGAGACGAAATATTCGACCGCGTTTTCGGGAAAGAAATTCTTGAACTCTCCGTAGAGCTGCGCCGCGAGGGTCTTGTTATGGCTCAATACGAGAGTCGGTTTGTTGATCTGGGCGATGACGTTGGCGGCCGTGAAGGTCTTGCCCGAACCCGTCACGCCCAGCAGCGTGTTGTGTTTCGATCCGCGGCGGATCGAATCGACGAGCTGCGCGATCGCTTCGGGCTGGTCGCCCGTGGGCTTGTATTCCGAGACGAGTTTGAAATCCATAGATGCAAAGGTACGATAAATTCGGAATTCGGAGGCCGCAACGGCGGATAATTCCGCTTCCGGAATGCCCTTTTCAACGCGAAACCCGCCGGCGATATTGTCCGTCCGGCGGCAGCCGGTTTGCGTGCGGCGGCGAAACAGCTGTCGCAGAAGCCGAAACGGAGCGCATCGAATTTAATTCCGCAAACGTTGTTCCGCCTGCCGAATTATTCGTAACTTTGCAAGCATGGGACTCATCGACCGCGCCACCGTAGACCGCATCTATGCGGCAGCCGATATCGTCGAAATCATCGGCGATTACGTCACGCTCAAACGCAAGGGTGTGAACTATCAGGCGTGCTGTCCCTTCCACAACGAAAAGACTCCCTCGTTCGTCGTATCGCCTTCGAAAGGCGTTTTCAAATGCTTCGGCTGCGGCAAGGCGGGCAACGCCGTTACCTTCGTCATGGAGCACGAGGGCATCTCTTACCCCGAAGCGCTCAAAGCCGTGGCCAAGCGCTACGGCATTGAGGTGCAGGAGCGGGAGCTCACCGAGGAGGATATCCGCCGCAACGACAACCGCGAATCGATGTTCGCCCTCAACGGCTGGGCCTATGACTATTTCGCCGACTACCTGCGTAAGTCGTCGGAGGGGCAGAGCGTCGGCATGAGTTATTTCCGGCAGAAGCGCGGGTTCACGGAGGCCACGATCCAGAAGTTCGGATTGGGCTATTGTTCGGCCAAGGGCGATGCGATGACGAGCGCCGCCCTGGCCGCCGGATACAAGGAGGAGTTTCTCCTCTCGACCGGACTGTCGATCAGACGTGAACGCGACGGGCAGTTGTTCGACCGCTTCCACGATCGGGTGATCTTCCCCGTGCACAACATTTCGGGGCGGATCGTCGCCTTCGGCGGCCGCATTCTGGGAACGAACAAGAATGTCGGCAAGTACCAGAACTCCCCCGAGAGCGAGATATACAGCAAGAAGCGCGAGCTCTACGGCCTCTATTTCGCCAAGAAGGCGATCCAGCAGCAGGACTATGCGATCATGGTCGAGGGGTATACCGACGTGATCTCGATGCATCAGGCCGGTGTGGAGAATGTCGTGTCGTCGTCGGGTACATCGCTCACGACCGATCAGATCCGGCTGCTGAACCGCTTCACGAAGAACATCACCGTCATCTACGACGGCGATTCGGCGGGTATCCACGCCTCGATCCGCGGAATCGACATGATCCTGGCCGAGGGGATGAATGTGCGCGTCGTGCTGTTGCCCGAACCCGAAGACCCCGACTCCTTTGCGCGCGCGCACACGGCTGCCGAAGTGCAGGAGTACATCAAGGCCAACGAAGTCGATTTCATCACCTTCAAGGCGCAGCTGCTGATGAAGGACGCTCAGAACGACCCGATCAAGCGGGCGGCGCTCATCGGCGACATGGTGCAGTCGATTACGCAGATTCCCGATTCGATCCAGCGTTCGGTCTATGTCAAGGAGTGTGCGCGGCTGATGGACATCGATGAGCGGGTGCTCGTCGAAGAGGTGGCGCGCAAGCGCGTCGTCCAGACGGGCAGCGGCCGCGAGGCTTCGGATTTCATCCGCCGTCAGCAGATGCGGCAGCGGAGCGAGGAGCAGGCCGCCGTGCCGGAGCCGCAGGTCGATTTCACGAAGGGCGTCGCGGCCGGCAGCGCCACGCAGGAGTTGGAGAAGGAACTGTTGAAATACCTGCTCAAATACGGCCACCGCAATTTCGACTTCAAGGAGGGGCGCGACGTCATCCAGATGAATGTCGCCGACGTGATCCTGTCGACGCTCGATGCGCAGGAACTCCATTTCCAGACCGAGGTCTACCGGAAGATGCTGGATACCTACCGCGAGCAGCGCGCCGAACTGGGCGAAGGGGTGGAGGTGCCGGCGCATCTGTTCATCAACCACCCCGATCCCGCGGTCTGCAATGCGGCGGTCGACATCCTTACGTCGGACGACAACTACGTGCCGAGCAAGCTCTGGGAGCAAAAGGAGGTTCATGTCGAGAGCGTCGAGGAGATTCTCGCGCAGGGTGTGCCGAAGGCGGTGATCCTCTACAAGTCGAATGCGATCAAGAAACTGATCGACGAGCAGATGCAGCGTTTGGCTTCGGGGCAACTTACCGAGGAGGAGGAGTTGGAGGCGACGACTCTCATCAATACGCTCAACTGCGAGAAAACCAATATCTCGCACAAGGTGCAGCGGACGATTCTCTGATACGTTCGATGTCGATAACGCCGGGCGATGGTATCCGCCCGATCCAAACCGTGTCCCCTTCGCGGACGCTGATGATGCCTGCCCTGAAATTTCGGTTCGAATGAAAACATTGCTGTTGATCGGCTGCGGCAGCTTCGCCGGTGGCGTATTGCGCTACGGCGTGTCGCGGTTGTTGCAGGGTAGCCAGTGGCTCTCCCTGCCGTTGGGAACTTTTTGCGTGAATATCCTCGGATGCCTGCTGCTCGGGATTTGCTACGGTCTGCTGGAGCACTACCGGGTGCTGTCGGAGGAGATCAGGCTGCTCTTTATCGTGGGGTTCTGCGGCAGTTTCACGACATTTTCGGCTTTTATTCACGAAAACCTGCTGTTGCTGCGCCAGTCGGATCTGGCGGGGTCGGCGCTCTACGTCTCGTTGAGCGTGGCGTCGGGGCTGCTGGCCGTCCATGCGGGGCATTGGCTTGTGAAAATGGGATAGTCCGTGCGGGGATTTTGATTGGATATCCGGAAAAAGTCACTATTTTTGCAAGGATAGAGTTCCCGGCCGGTGCTGCGGTTTTACTCCGCAGCCGGCGAAGGATATTCCGGACGCTACGGGCAGGGCAGCCGGCTTGCCTTACCGGGCGGTTGCAGGCCGCCGCTCTCCGACCGTACTGAACGGAGGGTGATGGATTTGCGGAGTGCGGTTTTATGCGAATTCGTACGGGGCGAAGACTGCGGAGCACGTCCGTGTGGCGGGCCTCCGCGTGCGGAGACTTCGGCCCGCACGGCGCACAGAGCCGTATTTTCCCGCCGAGCGGGGGTGTGAGGGGGCGTTTTGCCGATGCGGCACGTAGGCACTAAAAGTCCCACCCCTTTGTCGACTGTGTGCAAGCCGAGCGCACCCGCTTGCGGGATGCCGAGGCGCCGCCGCAGAAACCGAGCGCAGCGAAGGTAAAGGGAGGGAGCATGAGGGAAGGAATGTAAAAATAACTTTTTTGCTTTTTTACATTCGCAGAATGTCAAAGAAGTAGGAGAAAAGACTATAAAAGTCCCTCCCTTTGTCAAAGGGAGGGAGCATGAGGGAAGGAATGTAAAAATAACTTTTTACTTTTTTACATTCGCAGAATGTCAAAAAAGTAAGGCTGGGTCGTACACGTATCGCTACGCATACCGTGTGCAAACAGAAAATAAACAGAAAGATGTGTAAAACATATCAAAGATAAAAGAATTAGTTACCTTCACCCAGCCTTACGCCCGTTCACGTGCAAACCGAGTGCCGGAATCGCCGCCGACGGGCGGGAAGTCGAGAGATAAGTTTTACACGTTTCAAAGCCAGAGAGATAGATGGGCGATTATAAAACGATAAATATCCGCAACAAGCGGGCGACGTTCGACTACGAGATTCTCGAAGAGTTCGTCGCCGGCGTCGTGCTGGTCGGTACCGAGATCAAGTCCGTGCGGCTGGGCAAGGCGTCGATGGTGGACAGCTATTGCTATTTCGACAAGGGCGAGTTGTGGATCCGCAATGTCACGATTGCCGAATACCATTGGGGAACCTGCAACAACCATGTCCCGAAACGCGACCGCAAACTGCTGCGCAACCGTATCACTTCTTATGGCAACAAAGGCACGAAAGGTATATGGTGTCGAGATTGTTCCACAGGCGATAGAGGATGCAAAAAATAACGCACTCCGCAATTCTCTTAATAATGCTGAATTTTTTGTCGGCAAGGCAGAAGAGGTTGTGCCGCGTATTTATGATGAAGATATGAAAAAAGCGGAAAATGAGCCTGTTGATTCAAAAGAAAGTTCTGGATTGTCCGATTCTGCCTCCTTTGAGTCTGTAATGAGGATTAATCCTGATGTTGTGGTTGTTGACCCGCCTAGAAAGGGCTGCGATGAGACACTTCTTGATACGATTGTCAAAATGAATCCTAAGCGGATTGTGTACGTGAGCTGTGATTCGGCAACACTTGCACGCGACCTGAAATATCTTGCTGCTAACGGTTACGAGATAGCTCGTGTTCAGCCTGTAGACCAATTCGCTCATACGGTGCATGTGGAGACTGTTGTTCTTTTGTCCCAACTGAAACAAAAGCCGGATGATTACATTAATGTCACGATTGAACTTGATGATATGGATATAACATCTGCAGAGACTAAGGCTACATATGATGAGATAAAGAAGTATGTGGCTGAACATAATGCCGGCATGAAGGTTTCCAATCTGTATATCTCACAGGTAAAGAGAAAATGCGGAATTGAGGTTGGAAAGAATTTGCGCGTTGCAACGAGGAGAATGGACTGCTTGCAGGGCAATTCGACGACTGCCGCGACAGACTTGGAACTTGTTCCAAGTCCTAATTTACCTAAAAATGAAGATAGCAGGCAACCGCAGTGTCCAGAAGATAAAGAGAGTGCAATTGTGGAGGCATTGAAGCATTTTAAGATGAATAGTTAATAAAGAGAGGTGC
>OGHL01001394.1_pt1 | contig 14267 bp, 10 predicted proteins | sample 1571391 | NCBI WGS metagenome assembly OGHL01 (sample SAMEA2581948, study PRJEB24529) | metagenome | biome: Human gut stool | place: China | collected 2011 | reverse complement strand
GACGCCTTCGGGCGAAGCAACACGGAAAACAACCCGGCAAGCTGGGTGAGCGGTGACAAGCGTATGGAGTTCCGGGACGTGCTGTGGAGCGTGAACGAATATGGTGCCGGTAGCGGCTGGCACAAGGACCGCCTGCTGCTGGCCGGTGGTGCAGGTATGACCCTGACCGCTGACGGCGGTTACCGCCCCTTCAACGAGGCGGACAAGCCCGAGGGATTTGCCATCCGTGACGTGGGCATGACGCTGGAGATAGAATACAGCACGGCCAACGTGACGGATACGGATGCCGAGCTGATCACCTGCCTGGGGCAGCTGGACAACGGCAACCGGTACGGGCTGATTGTGACTCCGGAAGAGGCCAAGTTCCTGACCGGTGTGGTGACCGAGGCGATGGATGCCGGACAGGTGCTGCGCTATGAAGACTCGGTGGGTACCAAGTTCGAGCCGGGCACGAATATCCGCATTACCTACGTGTTCTATCCGAACGTGCAGACGAACGAACAGCGCACGCTGATCGGTTTCTATGTGAACGGTGAAGAGTCGGCTGCTTCCAAGTGGCTCGACAAGGTGAATTTTGACATCCGGAGCCAGCTGGAATTTAAGTCGGCAGGTGCCGACCTGAACGTGAAGAGCGTGCGTATCTATAACAAGGCGCTGACCTCGGACGAGGTGCTGAACAACTACATCGTGGACCGCAACCACCTGGAGGATGCCGACGGGGAACCGGGCGTGCGCTCGCTGGATGAGGACAACCGCGTGCTGAACGAAGGAGACACGGTGAGCATGGAGAAGCTGATGGGGCTGATGAAGAAGCGCCGGAACTCGATCCTGGTACTGATAGGCACGGGCAGCGTGGGCAGTGAGGTTCCGAGCGAGAGCGACACGCTGAACGTGGTGGATGCACTGGCCCAGCTGAACGACAAGAAGGCCAACAAACTGGTAAGGGAGGTCCGTTTCTATAACGGAGAGGACAGGACGCTTGACTTTATCCTTACCAACGTATATGTCCGTATTCAGGGTACTTCTTCCGTGAACTATGCCAGAAAGAACTTCCGTTTCTACTTCCAGAAGACGGCAAGCGGCTGGACGGTTACATTGAGCTACGGGGAGATTGACGGAAACGGCAGGCAGAAGAATCCGGTGGTAACTACCGGCAAGAAAAATCTCTTCAAGTTACGCAGGAACTCCGTAGGCGCGAAGCTGGCATGTTCCAAATGCGACTTCTCGGACTCGTCCATGACCACCAATACCGGAGGTGCGAAGCTTATCAATGACGGACTGAAAGAGATGGGGCTGCTTACGCCTGCCCAGCGTTACGCCAAAGACCATGGGCTGGAGGATGATTACCGTTCGGCCATCGACGGCCTGCCGTGCGACCTGTTCGTAGCGAAGAGTGCCGACGAAGACCTGACCTATTACGGCCAGTACAACATGAACAACGAGAAGAGCGACAGCTACCCCATCTTCGGGCAGGATGAGACCATCGGCGGCGAGAAATGGGGCGAGGGCGACACGCTGAACTACCTGGAAGCCGACGAGGAAGGACACAAGCAGTACCTGCCCGTCTGCTTTGAAACGCTGAATAACTCGAATCCTCTGTGCCTGTTCCACTGGTTGCCGAGTACCGAACCGGAGCATAAGGATTTCATGGACTACAACTTTGACGGAGGACTGGAATTTAATCATCCGAAAGATACCTTCTGGACGGACGGAGGCGGTGACGCGGAGGAAGAACCGAACCTGAAAGACCACCTCGGTACCGGTGACAAGTACGACAAGATGTACAAGGCCACCGACCGCATGATGAGTTTCGTCTACCGGTGCGTAAAGGAAACGCCTGCGGGCAGGAACATGGTTTACAGCACGGAATCCCATTCGTTCGAGGGGGTGGACTATGAGGACGACGGCGACAAGTTCCCTACCGCCAAGTGGCAGAGCGATACGTTCAGGAAAGAGGCATCGAAGTATTTCGACCTTCCCCACCTGATTGCCTACTATCTGTACGTGCAGTTCAACCTCGGCGTGGACCAGCTTGCGAAGAACATGCTTATCCGCACATGGGACGGTGTGAAATGGTTGATTGACTATTATGACGGCGACTGCCAGCTCGGTTCTGACAACAAGTCGTTCCTGACCGGGAAGTATGACGACAACCGCCAGACGAAGCGCGACGGGGCTTATGTGATGCAGGGTCATAACTCGTGGCTGTGGAACCTCATCGTGGCCAATTGCTGGGACATGATTGTGGAGATTATGGTGAGCGGATGGAACGGGGGCGCAAGCTTCATGAGTGCCTTCAGTATCCAGAAAGCCATAGACCATTTCGATACCGAACAGATGAAGAAGTGGTGCTCACGCCTCTATAACAAGTCCGGAATCTTCAAATACATCTACCCGTTCCTGAACGAAATGCCGGTGGGTGCGGACGGAGCCAAACAGACCTATCCGCAAATCTACGGTCTGAAGGGTTCGTTAAAAGCACACCGGAACTACTTCATCCAACGCAGGTACGACCTGAAGCAGGTGGAGTACGGCTATGTATCTACGCTGGGTGCCCAGTTCTACCAGAGTACGGCATCGCTGGACAAGGCTTATAAACTGAAACCGATGCAGTACCGGCTGACCATCCCTTACCGTGTGCAATTATCCACCTCAAACGGTATACAGGCTGACAGCGGCGTGGTGGATGCAGACGTGCTCCATTCCCTGCAGCTGACCCGTGCCTTCGGTGAGAACGACCCGCTGAAGATTATCGGTGCAGCCAAAATCAAGGAGCTGGTATGGCACGAGGATGCGTTCGCAATCGGCTTCAACTTCGGTCTGCTGACCTCACTGGTAAAACTCGACATGAGCGTGGAGAAAGCCAGCGGTTACCGGAACGGCTCGTTCATGGCTTCGACGAACGGCATGCTGCTTCTGGAAGAAGTGAACATGCGGAACAACCGGCTGGCCCGGAACGGGGACAACGGCAATGTGGCTACTTTGGACCTGAGCTGGCAGGGCCGCCTGAAGAAACTGGACGTGAGGGGTACGGGGCTGACCCGTGTGAAACTGGCCACCGGTGCGCCCGTTGTGCAGTTATGCCTGCCGGACACGATTGAGGAACTGTTCCTGGAATATCTGACCAAGCTGTCCGACAGTGGTCTGATACTGGAAGGCATCAATAATGTGCGGGGCTACCGCTACACCAACTGCCCCGGCATCGACGGGTTCGCTATGCTGGAACGCCTGCACCAGGCCAGACTGAACGGCAGCGGCAAGCTGGAGCGCTTCGTGCTGGAGATAGACCGGGAAGACGACGGAACCCTGCTGAAGAAGTATTACGACTACGGAACGTATACGCAGACGGGTGCCGTGGATGACCGGCATTCGGGACTGAGGGGCAAGCTGACCCTGACGAAGTATCTGGCCGATGAGGAACTGGAGAAGTATGCCGCCCGTTATCCGGAACTGACCATCAAGCAGCCACCCTATACGATGATCGAGTTTGACGACAGCGTGGCCGACGATGCCAATGTTTCAAATCTGGACAACAAGACCGGATACAAGTTCGGGAATGCGTACAAAATGAGCGGGCATGTGAATGCCATCCTGTCCAAGCGCCACCGCGTACTGGCCAAGGTGACCAGGATGCCTACGAGCCGGAAGGTGGAGATAGCCGGGCAGCAGGTGGAAGTGAACAACCCGGACGGGGAGATGACCTATTTCCCCCTGCATGACGAAAGTTCGAACTTCTATGCCGATGCGGAGGATATGAACGACTGTACGGTGGCGAAGCTGGACGGCAGCGAGGGAGACTGGATGATGTATGAGCCGTTTTACTGGAGCAAAGGCATCAACGATTATTTGAACAACAAGAAGTACGCCTGCTACAGCAGTTATCCGGAGGACGAAATGCCCCCGATTCCAGATGCGACAGTACTGACACTGGATGCCATCAAGGAGACACAGGGCGGCTGGTTGGGTGAGCGGAAGATCATGAGCGGCAAGCCCACGCTGATGGAATCCTATACGACGGACAAGGCTTATTCCGTGTGCAAAGTGGACGTGTCGGGTTACAGACGTGTCCGCTTCCCGAGCGTTCCAGGAACAGGGCTTATCGGCAGTGTGTTTGCTGATGCGGAGGGAAACATCCTGAAGAGTATTGTGGTGCCGACCATCGGCTTGAAATTTGAAGCCGGCATGTATCTGATAGCAGACGTTCCGGAACGTGCTACAGCCCTGCATTTCTCCATTCTGAACACGGCAGAGTTTGACTGCGTGGTGCTGAGCAACAGCGACAAGATAGAGGACATGGAACCGGATTGGGTGGCCAATGAGGAACATCTGTGTGCCGTTGTGGGCAGTTCTGTAGTGGGCAGCAAGTTGCGTGCCTGCATAACCGGAGCTTCGACCACGGCAAGCATGACCTGGACGGACTTCCACTATTACAGCCAGCAGCGTGGCATGCAGCAGATAGATGCCCTGATGCACAGCCGCATCGCGAACCTGAGCTATGCAAAGTACGGGCGTAGGGACATGCAGGAACAATGCGGTGCCGGTCAGCATAACAATAACCGGACAACGGGTGGAACGGCCGACCATGGAATGACAGATACCATCGGCTATGACGAAGCGTATGTCATCAACAACAAAATCACGAATTCGCTGATTGACGGCCTGGTGCATCAGTATGCCTGGTATAAGAGCCGGGACGAATACGGACAGGCGACCGTGGTGCAGGTGAACAATATCTGCTGCCTGGGCTACGAGGACATCTACGGCAACAAGTATGACATGATGGACGGCGTGGATCTGCCGAATGACAGCGGCAACCAGGGCAAATGGCGCATCTGGATGCCTGACGGCAGTATCCGTATGGTACAGGGCAAGAAGGACAGCGGTCAGTGGATTACAGGCGTGGCGCACGGCAAGTATATGGACATGGTTCCGGTAGGTAATCTGAACGGATCATCTTCTACTTACTATACCGACATGTACTGGATAAGTACCGCTACAGTCCGTGTGGTATAACGCGGGGAAAACTATGCGGATGCGAGTGGCGGTGTGTCGGGTGCGAATGCGAGTAGCGATGCTTCGAGTACGAGTGCGTATGTCGGCTCGCGTCTGGCCTTCCGCGGCAAAATCGTCCGGGCGCAAAGCGTGGCAGCGTACAAGGCGATACGCGAGGTGGCGTAAGCGCAAAGCGCCAAAGCGTGGAGCGAAGCGACTAAAACGAAAGAACGGGATTCGGATGGTTTCCGAATTCCATTTAAAAGGTATTCAAATACCGGCGAAGCCGGTCGAAAAAATAGAATTTTGAGGTATATGAAAAAGATTATCGCATTTTTAAAAATGAGTAACCGTTACAAGCATCTTATCGGTGGTTTGATGGTAGGTCTATTGGGATTTACTCCTTGGACGGCCTTTTATGCTGCGGCCATTGCAGCTTCCTGTCTGGAACTGAAAGATACTCTTCGGGGAAGTCCTTGGGACTGGATTGATTGGGGGCTCACCGTCGCGGGTGGCAGTATATCCGTTTTATTTTGGATGATAGTGTAATTCGTTTATCTGTTTTGCCTGTTAAATCAGTAACTTTGCAAGCGGTAGAGTTCCCCAATAGTCCGTGTGGTCTATCGCGGGTACAACAATGCGAATGCGAATGGCGGTGTGTCGAATGCGAATGCGAATAACGATGCTTCGAATACGAATGCGAATGTCGGCTCGCGTCTGGAAATCTAACAAATCGGCGTACAGCAGCGGGGACGTGTCCCCGAAGCGGTGCCGAGGGGAGCAAGCCACAGCAACAGCACCAGAAAAGGTGGAAAGCTGAAAAATCACGCGTCGGGTGGAGTTTGGTAGGCTGTTATCAGTTCGAAGAAGTCAGACCCGGGGAAAGGAAGGCCCTCATCTTCCATGTTTATTAACCAATAGCTTATGCGCAGGGAAGGATATATTATCGAGGAAATCATCGAATACTCCAATATGTCGGAGGCATTCGATTCGGTACTTCGCGGAACCGATCGTAAGAGGTCAAGGCAGGGACGATTCCTGCTTGCCCATAGGGAGAAGATTATCACCGAACTGACGGCTTCCATTGCGGACGGTTCATTCCGGCTGGGCGGCTACCATGAGAGGGAAATTGAAGAATACGGTAAAAAACGTATTTTGCAGATCCTGTCCATGAAAGACCGCATCGCTGTGTTTGCCATCATGAATGTGGTGGACCGCCACCTGCAAAAACGTTATATCCGGACAACCGGTGCAAGCATCAAAAGGCGCGGTACTCATGACCTGATGAACTGCATACGTACCGATTTGCAAAAAAATCCGGAAGGCACGCTTTACGCATACAAATTTGACATCCGGAGGTTTTATGACAATGCGCGGCAGGACTTTGTTATGTGGTGCTTCCGGAGGGTGTTCAAGGACAAAAGGCTGTTGGTCTTGTTGGAGCGGTTTGTTAAGCTGCTGCCGGAAGGTATCAGTTTCGGACTGCGCAGTTCACAAGGGGCAGGAAATCTGCTTCTGTCTGTATTTTTAGACCACTATCTGAAGGATAAGTACGGGGTTCGTTATTACTATCGCTATTGCGATGACGGACTGGTACTCGGTAAAACGAAAGCGGAATTGTGGAAGATTCGTGATGTTATTCACAGGCAAATGGGAAAAATAGACTTGGAAATAAAGCCGAATGAACGGGTGTTCCCTGTGGAAGAAGGCATTGATTTCCTTGGCTATGTTATCCGTCCCGACTATGTAAGATTGCGGAAACGCATCAAACAGAAGTTTGCCCGGAAAATGCACGAGGTAAAATCGAGAAAAAGACGGCGGGAACTGATTGCCAGTTTCTACGGCATGACGAAGCACGCCGACTGTAATAAGTTGTTTAAAAAATTAACAGGCAAAGAAATGAGAAGTTTTAAAGACTTGAATGTCGCTTACAAGCCGGAGGACGGCAAGAAGCGATTTCCCGGTGTGGTGGTAAGCATCCGGGAACTGGTAAACTTACCGATTGTAGTGAAGGACTTTGAGACCGGTATCAAAACCGAGCAGGGAGAAGACCGCTGTATTGTGGCCATCGAAGTGAACGGCGAGGCAAAGAAGTTCTTCACCAACAGCGAGGAAATGAAGAATATTCTCGCACAAGTAAAGGAAATGCCGGATGGTTTCCCGTTTGAAACGACCATCAAGACAGAGACATTCGGCAAAGGTAGAACCAAATACGTGTTTACATGAGAAGAGTTGAAGGAAGTGCCGGTGTATCGCTGATGGAATGCACGAACCCGGTTAAAGACAAATGGCGCATCCGATGGGATGTGCAGGAAAAAGAGAACGGCTCTGCCTCCTACATGGAAGAGGAGTTCGGGCATAAGCCTACTGATGAGGAAATCCACACATTGGTTATGTCCTGGTATAACAGCCAGACTGATGCGGCTATCCTATCCGGATTCGCCTATAATGGTGCCCATGTATGGCTTTCTGTGGAGAACCAGTACAACTATAAGGCAGCATACGATTTGGCCGTTCAGACGGGCGGAGAAACCCTGCCAGTGACGTTTAAGTTCGGTTCGGATGAACAACCGGAATACCATACTTTTACTCAGTTAGAAGAACTGAAAGATTTCTATACAAAAGCAGTAGGATTCATTCAGACAGTTCTGGCTGAAGGCTGGGAAAAAAAGGACAAGTTCAATTTGGAATTATATCGGATTGAGTGATTGACAATCCCTTCGGGGGAGGGATAAAAAAAGCCCCCGGCCTGTTAATATAGACGCCAATCATTTATTAACACAAAACGCCACGAGAGTGCGCGACCGGGGGCAATGCCCTCTGCCGCACTCTCGTGGCGTTTTTACGCATTAAATAAATGATTGGCATTGCAAAAGTACAAAAATGATTGGATATGACATTGTTTGAAGCACTTAAATTTAACAGAGAACCGCTTGAAATGCTTATAAGTTTGGGCGGCAAGCAGGATGACCTTCGATTCATAGACTTATATACGGAGTATGAGGTCATGAAAAAACAAGGTGAAAAGACCACTTATGCAGTGGCGTTTTTGGCAAATAAATATTCGGTAAGCGAACGTAAGGTGTATGATGTTATCAAACGGTTTGGAAAGCACTGCACGCTCGGTGCAGTGTGATTGATGTGCCGGGGATGCCTTGTGTTGTCCGGTAGAGCTACCTTTGTACAACCAAAAATAAAGCTCATGAATAAGTATTACCAGACATTAGACAAGATACTCCAAACGGGCAAAATCCAGACCAATAGGAAAGGGCGTATCAAGTATCTATTAAACGAAAGGCTCATGCTAACCCCCGCTGATTTACTTGACATATTTGAAAGCCACGGGATAGCCAGGAAAAAGCTGAAAGAGGAATTGAAACTGTTTATGCAAGGAGTCCGGGATGTGGAAAAATACAAAGAGGCAGGGATTACCTGGTGGGATTATTGCGGCCATACCCTTGTAAACAGCTATCCAACTTACTTTGAAAAGCTTCCACCCCTCATAACCAGGATTAACCGGGAAAAGCGCAACAGCAAGAATTATGTCCTGTTTCTTGGAGAAACCGGGGTGGAAAGCAACCAGGCACCCTGCCTGAGTCTTGTGCAGTTCCAAATTGATGAGGGAGAATTGGTGCTATCTGCATATCAGCGTAGTTCTGATGCGAACCTTGGGCTTCCGGCTGATATTTATCATCTTTATCTGATGGCAAGGCAGGTGGAGCTTCCCCTGAAGTCCATAACCCTTGACCTTGGAAATGTGCATATATATGAAAATAACATTGACCGGACTCTGGAACTGTTATCCGGAGTTGAAAACATTAAATTTGACTTGAACGTATGAAGAATATGAATTTATCTGCACCACTGCCATTTGTAGGCCAAAAAAGAATGTTTGCTAAAGAGTTTATTAAAGTTTTGGAACAGTTCCCTGAAGATACCGTGTTTGTGGACTTGTTTGGCGGTTCCGGACTTCTTTCGCATATAGCCAAAAGAAGCAAGCCCGATGCTACTGTTGTCTACAATGACTTCGACAACTACCGGTTCAGACTGAAAAATATCCCACAGACAAATAAACTGCTTGCCGATATTAGGGAGCTGGTGGGTAATTCGATACCCAAACATAAACCAATTAAAGGGGAACTTAGAGAACGCATTTTTAAACGTATCGAGGAAGAAGAACTAAATGTTGGGTACGTGGATTTTATAACCTTATCATCCTCACTTATGTTCTCCATGAAGTATAAATTGTCTGTAGCCGAAATGCGCAAGGAAGTCCTTTATAACAACATTCGCAAGACCGGTTATCCGGAGTCTTCTGACTACTTAAAAGGGCTTGAAATTGTATCATGCGACTACAAAGCAGTATTCAACCAATATAAGGATGTTCCCGGAGTCGTCTTTTTAATTGATCCGCCTTATCTTTCCACTGATGTTGGTACGTACAATATGTATTGGCGCTTGTCTGATTATTTGGATGTTTTAAAGATACTCGAAAAGCATTCCTTCGTTTATTTCACATCCAATAAATCCTCCATACTTGAACTGTGTGAATGGATTGGAGCAAACAAAACCATTGGCAATCCTTTTGAGGGTTGTACAAAAAAGGAATTCAATGCCCACATGAATTATTCTGCCGAATATACAGACATGATGCTGTATAAGAAACAGGAAAAATTAGTTCATAAAACAGCTGCTTAGCACTGAACAAAGATACAATTTTTCAAGTAGAAGGCCAAACTTTTGAGCCTTATTTTAATGCCGTTATAAAGCCATTTTTTATGAAATTATAAAGCCGAAACAGAGGTCATTACAAAACTTTTGTTTCGGCTTTTTGAGTGTTGCGCGCTTTCCTTTTTTGAACGCTTCGTTTTGTCCTTTTCCCTGAAAATCGAACGCTTCGTTTCGGATTCTGCGGAAATTTGGATTTGCGGATTATACATCATTTTTGACTTAAAATAAAAAAGCATGACAGATTATTACCATCACGCTTTTACCTTAACTAACAAATAAATATGCATGCGTTTTCTTTTCTTTGAACATATTATAATCATCATTACAATGCGAAAATTCTATCTTTATGAAGTCTCCCAAGAGATTCTATCAAAGATTTGCTTCTATCCAATCAAGAGATTCTTTTCGCAATTTTCCCAAATTTATTTGTTCTTGTTCTTTATCATAAAAAGGATTAGCATGAGTAATTTCTTCATTTACTCTCAATCTACACTGATTCAATTTAACTTGCTCCAACAAGCTACTTTGTCTATCATCACCATTAGTCGGAGTTATTGACAATAAAGGAACACCGTAATTTAATGCAAAAGCAGTACCATGAAAGGAAGAAGTCACAACCAAAGATGCTTGGGCAAAATAATCAAGAAATTCCGATATAGTAGATTCTGTTGCATCTTCAATCTTCAAATTCTTTACATATGGATCGTGACCTTCGTATCCCTCCAATGCTATAATTTTACACTGCAACTTATCTTGATAATATTTTAACACATCATATATATACGGACACGGTTCGAAAGCATATCTTAGTAAATATAATAGTATATATTTTTCTGATTTCAAAGATTTCTTACGTAGAACATCCCACTGATTAGCACTAAGCAACAACGTTGGATCTAAAACTAATTGTGAATTTCTCAAGCCTAACTGTGACAAAATTTCTATACCATGCGCTTCTCTTACAGATAAAGCAGAAAACTTAGAAAGTTCTTTTCTAAATATTTCTATATATTTTCCATCTAATAATTTACATGCAAAACTAGATGCTATAGATATTTTCTTCTTATCCGTATGAGCAAATTCCAAAAGAAAAGTAGGGTCACAATTCGTGTATTTAGTATTCCATACTTGATCACTTCCTATAATATAAACATCATACATAGTACCTTCATTTTCTTCCATATCTTTCAGAGTACTATAAAGTGAGGTAAGATGAATATGGCTTTTTACAAATTTTTTCAAAAGTTTCGCCTTACGGTGTTTAGCTTTCAAGCCCAACCAATTTCCTACTTTACTTTTAAAACTCATTTCTGGTACTCCATGTCCTTTAGCCCATTCTCCTCTATTATGATCATAGTTAAGTACCCGACACTTATATCCAAACTGTTCTACAACACATTGCGTAGCATATGTTTGTAGAACACTGCCAAAATTAGGTACAGTAAAAATAGTTACTATCAGTGCTTGTTGCATATTATTATTTAAAGATTTTATTAAACTTCCCTATAATTCTACTAAAAAAGACCAATTGTTTCATTGAAACGGATTGTAATTTAGCAAAAAAAATAACGAATGACCATCCCATAGGATATTTTATCTTAGTTTTTATTTGCCCTTCTGCTACTCTTGCAAATGGATACTCAACTAATTCACAATTCACATTATTCAACACATCCATTCCTTGTTGAGTAAATGCAACGCAAGCGGTTACACCTTTGTCTTCTTTAGCATAAGTCTCTCCCCACATATCACCAATACGAATATCTGCAGATGAATGATCATATTTGAATTTACAATATTTATAACATGCTTTACCCAAGCAGTTATTACCTAAAAACATATTATAAAAGGTATCTCCTTGGGTCCATCGAGAATTAACACATCCTTTTTTCTCTTTTATTAACAAATTGTAAGAATCATACCAATCAACAACTTCTCCTCTATCTGATGGACTAATAGTCATCACCCATGAATCATGCCATCCGTTCTGTTTGTTTCTCCAGGACACAAAATCTATATTTCCCAATTTATCCTGTTGTTCCTTAATATATTTATCCCAAACAAATTTACTTGGCACACCGTGACAAAAAAAGTCCAATAACACAAAATTTTCCTGACACTTCATTTTATTGATATAACGGCGAAGCGAATCTATCTGACAAGGAGTTCCAGAAACCAAAAATTTGTCCTTTCTATTGATCTCCTTAAATCCTGACAATGTATAGCTTTGGATATACTTACTCCCCATAGATAAAATAAACTCATCTACAGAAGAAGCGACATAATGTTCGGCTTTAGCTCTTTTAACATCATATTTTACCCCTATAGCTTTATACCCCTTGCCAATCAGATATCTCCCAATTTCGAATCCAACGCCACCACTAGCACATATATGCCGCACACTTTTTTCCTTACTCCATGCTCCATAAGAAACTTTTGGAAGTTCATTCAAAGCTATTTCTGAGTGATTATAAGAACACACTTCAAGGCACAATCCACAATTTACACATTTGGCTCCATCTGTAATATAAGGTTCATAGAAACCATTAGAATTAAGACGAACGTCAATTATCTTTTTAGGACAAGCAATTGCACAAACAGCGCAACCATAACATGAATGTATATGAGAAATATTATTCATTAATATAATTTTTAATCATTTCTTCAAACGTTTTTACCAACAAAATACTACTATTTTCTCTTTAGAAATTTAGTTCGTATTGTTCGCATAACCATTTCTTTTTCACTTTTACACGTTCCACAAACATATATTATACAGCACATAATAGGCACAAATAATATAAATAAAAGCAATCTATAATATCCTCCTGTTCCTGCATAGATGTATAAGGCTATAGGTAAAGATAATGCTGTTACAAACACAATGGGAAATATCACCTCCCTAACATAGTTACGAATTGAGAATTGCAAGTAATATTTAACAAACAAGACACGAACTCCGACTGTAAAACCTGTAATAACAATTTGTATAATTAAGACTACACTTGGAACATATCCATACATTAAAAACAAATAACTAACAGGTAAATTCAATAATAAGCAAATACCAGTAACAATTTGAAATCTTTTAATTTTTCCACCTGCTTGCATGGCTGCCCATAATGGTCCTGTTAAAGAGTCAACCAAACAAAATACAGAAGTTAATATCGCAAAAACAGCTGTATGCTTAGGAGGATTTTCTAACCATATCTCTAATATTAAGTCAATATTGAAAATTATAGGAAATACAATTATCAACATTAAAAAATAGGAATATTTAGATATACGGTATACCAATGTTTTAAAATATTCATAATCACCCAAAGCATAAGATTTTACTATTTGAGGATTAACAGCCAACTGCAAATTTCCAATAAAAGAAACAACAGCATTACGTATTTGATTGGTAATACCTAATACTGCATTGATCGATACTCCCCAAAAAAGATTTAAAATTATATTAGTTCCTTGCTTATAGCCCACATCTGCCAATCCGCCAAATAAATTCCAGACAGAAAAACTCGTTAATTCCACAAAAAGTTTTTTATTTGTTTTCAAATAAAATTTATTAGCTACAAGAAATCTATGACAATAATACCAATAAGCAATATCGATAATAATAACAACTAGCAACAATAAAACAGAATAAACAACTAGTTTATCACCTGATGTTATTGCCAATACCCATACAACCAACAGCTTTAAGAATGTTTCCACAATACTTATATAGGCAAAGAAGGCCATCCGCTCATTAGCTATAATACTAGCATTATAAGGAATACGAATAATATTCACACTGGTTGTAGCAATCGCTAACTGATAAATTACATTGGTAGCATACATTCTATCCACAGGAATTTCCAACTTAGTATTTACAAACCAAAGTCCAACCGTTTCTGCAACAAAAACAATAAAAAGAATTAAAATAAAATGAGAAAGAAGTGAAGTAGAGAAAATAGACTGGATATATTTTTCATCTCCTTTTCCGATGGCTACGCTCAAATACCGCTGCGTAGCGGTAACCATGGCATTACTTAAAAAAGAAAATAATACAACTACACCAGCCACCAAATTATAAATACCAAAATCTTCTACCCCTAATTCATTCAGAATAACTCTACTGGTATATAAAGAAACCACCATGATAAGAATCATTCTAAAATAGAGTAACAACGTATTTTTAGCTATTCGTTTACTATTTGACTCTTGATTAGACATACTCTAAATTTATTAATAACAAAATTATTAAAAACAACTACTTAGCGAAACAGTACAACCCATTCTATTGCCTATGACAATAATCACTAATAGTTCTTCTTTTATTTCTTTATTATAAAATGATATTATTCTAAAATCAAGTTCTGCAAATAGCAAACTAAATCGGCACAACAATACTTGTAGTCTATATAAAAAATATAAATCAGCAATCTTAAACTTGTAATCTACAAAAAACAAAAGACTCCAGAAAAATAAATCCTAGAGTCTTTATAACTGTGCCTTGTACACCCTCAGGGATTCGAACCCTGGACCCACTGATTAAGAGT
>OGHL01001384.1_pt1 | contig 14301 bp, 15 predicted proteins | sample 1571391 | NCBI WGS metagenome assembly OGHL01 (sample SAMEA2581948, study PRJEB24529) | metagenome | biome: Human gut stool | place: China | collected 2011 | reverse complement strand
CTCCAATCATCCACGACTGGCTCAAATCAATGTTGTATATTTCTGCACAGTGCTCAATCATTCCAATATCCGGCTTACGGCAATGGCAAGGGATCTTGTACGCCGGGTTTTCCTCTGGATATCCCTTATCCGGATGATGGGGACAATAGCAAATATCATCCAAGTAGACGCCTTCCCGCCCCAGTAGGGTTTTCATCTTTTTGTGAATAATTTCAATATTCTCAATACTACATAGTCCACGGGCAACCGCCGGTTGGTTTGTAATTATAATGGCCAGATAGCCTGAGCGGTTAATTTTTCGAATTGCTTCTACCGCACAGTGCTCCAATTCAAGCTGCTCTGGAGCAGAAACAAAACCATTTTTTTTATTTACAGTTCCATCCCTGTCTAAGAATATGGCCTTCTGCTTGCGTTGAAGGTTGCGGGAAGCAACATATCCCCGCTCTAGTTCTTTTGCAGCTACTTGAATACGCTCTACTGTACCTACATCCTTGACATACTCTGGGGAACGGTATGCATAAATCTGTTTCCCTTCTCCGCAGGATGGCGCAAGAATGTCCTTTTCTAAATCGACTTTCTGGTCAGCAGAAATCATTCCGCAAAGTTTACGGCTCATGCAATATAATCCTGCATTGACGCAATTATCATACCAGTAGTCCCGAACATTATGCTTGGAGTCAAATCGCAGAACACGGCCATTCTCATCTGCTTCCACCAAATCAGAATCAAATGGGTGGGAGTTTGGATGAACAAACAAAGTAGCAAGCGCTCGATGTTCCTGATGGAATCGGGACATGCGTGCTATGTCGATATCAAAAAGAATATCGCCAAATGCCAGGAAGAAATCTTTCTCCAGCATCGGTTCAATATAGGCCAAGGCACCAGCAGTTCCCAAGGGTGTCGTTTCCTCAAAGTAGCGAATCGTCAGGCCAAAGTCGCTGCCATCCCCAAAATAGTCCCTTATTATATGGCCGAGATGGCCAGTTATAAGAATAACATCTGTAATGCCATTGCGCTTCAGACATTCCATCTGCCACAGGAGCAGTGGCTTCCCAAAAACTGGCACCATAGGTTTTGGAATTTCATCTTTTGTTAAAGATACAAGGCGAGTACCTTTTCCTCCTGCCATTATTACTGCTTGCATGCTAGTACATCCCTCACAGTCTGGGCAACAGCCTCATCACTGGTCATGCTGGCTTTCCAGCCCGCCTTATGAATCTTATCAAGATTATAGGCAAACTCTGGAACATCGCCTTTCCAACCACCCCGGCCCCCGGTATACTGAAACGCCACATCATGGAGGCCCATTTCTCGGCACACAATATTGGCAATTCCTGTCACCGTGCTCTGCGTTTTGTCTCCAACATTGTACAGAGTCACTCCCTGCGGCAGGTCGTTCTTAAAACGCATAATACAGTTTACCAAATCATTTACATGGAGGTATGGCTTACACTGATGGCCGTCGCCCAAAATAGTCAACTCTTTCGGATTATCCTGCAGCCTCTTCATAAAATCAAAAATAACACCGTGGGTCAGACGAGGACCAATGACATTTGGAAATCGAAATACCAGAGAATGGAAGTCGTTCATATAGGTAAAAGCGCTTATAAGTCCTTCACAGCCCAACTTGCATGCTCCATAATAGGAAATGGGCATTAGCGGAGCATACAATTCATTCACCTCATTGCCCTGCGCGTCTCCGTAGACCGCACTGGTAGAGCAGAAAAACAACTTTTTCACTCCATAAATCCGCATACATTCCAGAATATTAAATGTAGTCGTATAGGTGTTTTTGTATTCTACTTCCGGTGCCTTTGCGCTGGCCTGAATATCAGAATTAGCCGCCATGTGAAATACAAAATCAAAATGCTCTTTCTCAAAAACAGCTTTTAAAGCATCCAAATCTGATAGATCCTGCTCATGAAGAACAAATTGAGGATTTCCATCCAGGTGAGCAATATTTTTCTTAGTTCCAATAAAATAATCATCAATACAAACAACCTGGTGCCCTTCCTCCAACAACCGATCTATCAAATTGCTTCCAATGAATCCAGCACCACCAGCTACTAAAACTTTCATATTATAAACCCCTCTTTCTTGTAATCTTATTTAATCCCAGTACTTATCGCCAATATAGACCACAGAGGACCCATCTCTTTCAAACGCAAACTGGAACTGACTAAGCCGAAGGGCCACCCTCAACTTCTCCTGATCCTTGGGTTGACAATAAAAGAGCAAGAATCCTCCACCGCCGGCACCTAGTAGCTTTCCCCCTAGCGCGCCATTATGCATAGCAACTTCGTACGCTTCATCAATCATCGGATTGGATATCCCATTCGCTAACGTGCGCTTCAGTTTCCATCCTTCATTCAACAGATCCCCAAAAGAATCCAGTTTGTTCTGTTCTAGGGCACAACGCATATCCTCTGCCAATGCGCACATCTGCTGCAAATTCTTAGTCTTGTCTTGTTCAATCATATTCTTTTTTTGCTCTGCCAAAATGGAATTGGCTGAACGTGTATCACCTGTGTAAAACATCACCAGGTTCTCTTGTAACTTTTGATAAGTCGATGTCTTTATCATCACAGGAGATACAGATACCTCACCATCTTGGTGGAACCGGATAAAATTCAGTCCTCCAAATGCTGCTGCGTACTGATCCTGCTTTCCAATCGGACTGCCCAGCTTCTGAATCTCCACCTCGCAGGCCTTTTCGGCTAGTTTTCCCTTGGACATGTACTTTCCCTGATAGCAGTTCAGCGTATTCAACAGGCCCACGGTAAACGTGCTGGAGGAACCCAGCCCGGTGCCCCCAGGGATATCCGCCGTGGAGGTAATCTCCACACCATGGATCTTCCTCTCATTCAGAACGCAGTTGAAGATTCGGTGACGGATATCGGACAAGTTGTGCACCAACTCGTTCTCCGAGTATTTCAGCATTGTACTCGTCTCATCAAAGTAGGGGTGGATCGAAATATAGCAGTACTTGTTGATGCTGGTGCTCAGCACACAGCCCCCGTACTTCTCATAAAAATCAGCCAAGTCGCTGCCTCCGCCGGCGAAGCTGATGCGGAAAGGTGTCTTGGTAATAATCACGTCGCTCTCCTCCTGTTATCTCTTCTATGAACGTGCGTTAATGTTTCCGATGGCTCAGTTTGTTTTTCACGTTTTCGATTTTCCAGCGCAGCCCCCGAGAGTTCCGGCAGGCGCTCTGACCACGCACCCAGATCACCTGCCAACCTGGCATCTCCTGAAACAGCCCCTCCGGCGTTACCTGTCCCACCGGCGTCTGGAAGGGGATTCGGTAGCGCAGGGAAAGCCACTCCTTCCGGAGCGCGCGGAGCAGTGCCTGATCGTCATAGGCGCGGACGGCCTGATTGCGCTCCCAGATGGTCTGCAAAAGCTGCCGCAGATCGCGCCACCCCTCCTGTCGTTCCTCCCGAAGCCGGCTGCCCTTGGGGCCGTAGAACGGGTTGATCCACCCGGCAAAGTAGTCCCTCTGCCGGTTGGTCAGTTGAATCTGGAGTGTACGGGATAGGGTGGCGGCAACAATCTGTCTGTTCTGCTGGATCAGTTCCCGGAGCTTTTTGTCGGTGATGCTGTGGCCGGTATCCCGGTAATAGCCCAGGACCTCGGGCAGGTTGGCGATCTCGCCGTAATCCAGCACTCTAGTCCAAAGCTCGAAATCCTCGGCGGCAAACCGGCCGTCATAGTTTAGGCCGTGGGCCTGAAAAAATTCCCTGCGCAGCGTCACGGTGGAGTGGCATAGATCACAGGCAAACAGCAGGTTCGCCCGGCACTGGGAGGCAGAGGCAGGGGGTTTGTGGATAAACGTGCTCATGCCGAAGTACTGCTGCCAGCTACCGCAGACCGCCACACACGGGTTTGTGTCTAAAAATTCCACCTGCTTGGCCAGGCGTGTCGGCAACATGATATCATCCGCGTCCATCCGCGCGATATACTCTCCTTGGGCAACGGAGATTCCTAAGTTCAACGCATCCGCAAGCCCGCGTTTCCGTCCCTGTATTACCCGGATACGCGAATCGTGATAAGATTGCAGTATATCCACTGTGCGGTCTGTAGAGTCGTCATCCACCGCCAGAAGTTCAAAATCGGAATACGTCTGCGCCAGGACGCTCTGCACCGCCTCGGACAGATATCGTTCTGACTGATACGTTGGAAGCAACACAGTTACCCTGGGCACCCTCTCATCCCCTCCTCCCGCTCTCCCTCGCAGCGCTCAAACACAGCATACGTTTAATACTGCTTTTGTCTTGAGGCGCTGCCGGCTCCAGCGGCGAATACGCTTCAGATAATGCAGGCATTGGCTCATCGTTCGAACTCCCAGAATTTTAGTGGCAAAAGCGCCTAAAGAGACCGCCGGATCGGCGCTGTTTGACAGCACCGTCTTCCAATTTCTATAAAGCGCTGTGGCAACGTTTCGGTCCATTGGCTCGATTTCCACCGTCAGCGCCATATTGAGCAGATATTCAAACTGAAACCGTGCAATCATGATTGAAGCGTATGAGAAGTCTGACGTGCGCAACCGCTGAATCGCGGACTGTAGGATAAATACCGTGTCCGTAAGCCGCTTCAGGTTTGGGCAATCCATCAAGGAATCTCCGCGTCCTGTGCCGTAGACATAATAGGCCGCGTGCAGGAAAACCACATTAGGCTCCGCTAAAAAAACACTGGTCGTATAATCAATATCTTCGCTGAGACGGTTTTCTAAAAACCAAATGTTGTGTTCCATCAAAAAGCAGCGGCGGTAAATATAGCGCCATACATTCCAGAAACACTGCCGTTTTCGCAGCATCACAGGCAAAAAATCCATGCCATACTCAGCGCAGCCGTGCTCTCCAATTTGAAATACGCCGACAATCTTCCCACTGCGGCGATCCAGGTGATAAAAATCTGTGATCAGAACGTCCGCAGCAAGGGAGGGACTTCTCAAAAAATCAAGCACATGGTCCAAATCTTTGCTGCTAACAAAATCATCGCTGTCTATGAATAAAATGTAGGTTCCTTTTGCCGCTTTTAGCGCATAATTCCGGGCGTCGGATAGACCAAATCCCTTTTGTTGTAGCGCCTGAATGAAACTGTATTTCTTTTCATATTTCATACAAATGGAAGTGCTGTTATCGGTAGATTGCCCCAATGAGAGCAAAATCTCACACATATCCAAATTACACATTAATATAGAGGACAAACAGCGATCCAAATAGGCCTCCACATTATATACGGGAATAATAATGCTCAGCAGGATTTCCTCAGAATCTGTCGATGTATTTGCACCTGCACACAAATTGAACCCCCCTATCTTTTGTTTCTTACGCGAAATATGGTAAGATAAAATCTTTAATTTCCTAGAAATCCTGTGAATGGTTCCATCCTACGGTGAACTACTCCTCCTGAACAAACTGGTTCTGGGCCACTTTCACGGTCCGGTTGTCCAACTGCGGAACTCCTGCTGACTCCCCATTGGATGCACGCTTCAAATATTTCGTTCGAGTTCCGCTACGCACCAACTTCTGCATTGCCCCCGCCCTGTCTTATTACAAAATAAAGGAAATTAAATGCTAAAATACACACTTCGAACAAAATCCCTTTTAAGCGGTATAATTATATTACGTGCTATTAAAAATTGCAACCATGTTAAAACAGAAAATCGCACAAAAAATGGCTGATTCTGGAAATCCTCCTTCTGCTGCAGCCCAGAATCGCTGTCACAGTTTAACACATATCTTGCGGCGATGCTAAGGCCTTGTTTAAAAATTATCAACACACCCAAACGATGGGGCTTTTTCCGCCATACTGCATTGATTTTACTTGCAATCCACTAAGGATTGTTGCATCAAATCGTCTTGTCAGGCAAAAAATCTCTCACCATTGGGCACATTTCCAAGTTTCAAATAAGGCCTAAAATTGATTGTATTTTTGCATGAAGCAAACCATTAGACGCTAGTATTCCTCCTCCAGTAAATAGGGAGATTGGGTTGCCGCAAGGATCAGAGATTTTTCCACCTGCTTCCGTTACAATCAAAGCACCCGCAGCATAATCCCATGGATGAAGATGCAGTTCAATGAAGCCATCAAGCCGACCCGTTGCGACCCAGCACAAATCTAGGGACGCACAACCGGTGCGTCGCACGTCGTGACATTGATCATATATCTTTTTCATTTGTGAGAAAGCCATCTCAGACAGGTCTCGACGACCAGGCACTGTCCCTACGGATATTAGACTCTCCTGTAGTGTCTTTGTTTGGCTTACTCTAATACGACGCTCATTGCAAAACGCACCTGCCCCTAATTGGGCGGTGAAACACTCTTTACTATATGGATCATATACGATCCCAAACAGAATTTGTCTATTATAAATTAGAGCAAGAGATATCGCACTATATTGGAACTGATGTATTAAGTTTGTGGTACCATCCACCGGATCTAAAACCCAGTACGGTTGATCAAGTTCTAAATTGGAACTATCCTGTTCCTCTCCCACAAATTGCACGGATGGCGTAAGCGACAAAAGATATTCACGTAAAAAATCCTGAATCGTCAAATCTATATTGGTAACAAAATCCGTTTTACCTTTAGACTGGATGCTATAAAGGGCTGAAGGGGTTGTTAACAATGTACCCGCCTCTTGAATAGTTTGTACAATTGAATGGATACATTGTTCATTTATAATATCCATAATACGTTCTCCTTGTATAAAAAGATTTACAGATAAACTTTTAGCAAATCTGCTTGGTCCAAGTTCACTTTGAATGCCAGTAAGCTTAGAGATGCCTGCGTTACAATAGCTATAGGAAACCAATGGCAAGTTCTTTATTCTCCAGTTGAGCCACAAAGACGTTTCAAGTAAAGTTTGCTCCCCTGGTCCGGCAAGTAGTTGCAAATTCATTTATTAGCTATTTGTCAGAGGAAAAGCTATCCTTTAGCAGAAAGATCCGTCGCGTTAGTCTTCTCTGGAATAATTCTGATACGCAAGGCTGCAAATACTCCGGATATCATAGATATCTCAAAGCCTGCCGTCCTGCAGTCTCCACGGGAAAAATCAACAGTGTAAATCGATTATTGACTTGCATAAATATGATCAACAGAAGCAATGATGCCAAACTGATAAACCCTGACGGCAACAATCACTCCAGTTTTCCGTATAAAATAACTACCATGTTTATCTGTCCGCTCTGCCGTCTCATTATACTTCATCTCTCCTATGTTTCTATTATACCATAGAAATGGAGTTTTTTATTAATGCGGTCATAGAGATCAAAAAATTCTGGGCTGTTCCACTCAATTTCGCTGTGCACAAGGTCAGAGTCGCTCTGGCGGAGGCTAGACCATTTCCAAAAATGATACTCTTCGTGTCCAGTGGTCTCTCTCGGCTGCACCTGAATACTGTTGGCAATCCCAACCGCTGCGCGGTTGATCGTGGCAGCGTCCTCCCGTGCGGCCAATGTCTCCCATCGGCCATTCAGCACCTCCAAGTCTCCGCTGTGGATAAACGCCGGGACCCCCAGGGCGTCCAGTTCAGCCTTGGTCTGCGCCGCAATTTCAGAAGTCGACGCCTCGCTTACTTCAGCAAAACGTCCCAGTCTCGGTCTTGATCCCTGGCCGCCTTCTCCGCTTCTTCGGAATACTCGGACAGTTTGCCCTCGTCCTTCAGCTTCTGCATAAAATCGGCGAACCGCTTCTTCTGATCCGGCGCCTTCAAGGAACTGTCTTTCTTGGCCATCTGCTCCATTTGTATGACCATACCTTTCCGCTGCGCTCCAAGGCACCAAAGGGAATGAAACCCAGCACCTCTAACGCAGCAAGTCAAAATTTGTTAGAATGTGTTTGAGGGAGCAGACACACTACAGAGCACGTGGAGGTGAGTAGGCTCAGTTTCGGCTGGACTGAATTTGTATGTGTGCCGGACGCTCTTTCAAGCACCAATGAATAGGGAATAGAACCCTGTAACCTTATCTTTGGAGAGACGGACTACTTCAATCTTTCAGTGAGCGTCCAGTCCCTGCCTGTTCCCTCAAATACTGTTTCGAGGGGATGTGTTATGCTTAAAATCGTTTACCGTGTCTGCTGTGGGATGGATGTCCACAAGTCTTTTGTCGTTGCCTGTATCGCTTCCACAAATGAATATGGGGTGACAACTTACAAGAGCAAACGGTTCTCTACCTTCACCAAAGATTTACGCCGGTGTGCGGATTGGCTTTCTGAGAACAACTGCAAAGATGTGTGTATGGAATCTACAGGGAAGTATTGGATTCCCATTTACAACATTCTGGAACCCACCTGCAACGTTGTCCTTGCTCACCCAAAATATGTGAAAGCCATCCGGGGCAAGAAAACGGACAAACGGGATGCCAAGTGGATCGCCGACATTTTCAAGCACGACCTTGTCGCCGGGAGTTTTATCCCACCAGTAGATATTCGCCAACTACGGGATTTGGTACGTTACCGCTGGAAACTCACCAACTTTACTACCGGAGAGAAAAACCGGGCACAAAACTGTCTGACGGTCTCCAATTTCAAACTGGATGATGTGTTCTCAGATGTGTTCGGCAAGGCAGCCTCCGCAATCACTACCCGCATTCTGCAAGATCCAACGGAGAAAATTACGGATGTTTCTGGTTTCCGAACCAAAGGCATGAAAGCGACCAACGAACAAGTGCTTGCCGCCGTAGATGGAGAGATGTGTGAAGAACAGGCTGAAAAACTCCGCATCATCCGTTCCCACATGGACAGCCTTGAACTGTGCAAACTCAATCTGGAATCTCTGATTCTGTCCACTGCTGAACAATATCTTCCTCAACTCAACCTTGTTATGACGGTGCCGGGTATCCAATCCTTTGCCGCTATCGGCATCATTTCCGAAATTGGAGTGGATATGTCCGTGTTTCCCACCTCGAAGCATCTCTGCTCCTGGGCTGGTCTTACGCCGCAGAACAACGAAAGTGCAGGGAAGAAGAAAACCACCAGGATCAGCCGGGCCGGCGCCTATATCAAACCCTTACTGGTGCAATGTGCTCTCTGTGCCATTCGTGCCAAGCAGTTCCCGGAACTTCGTAATCGCTACCTTGCACTCAAAAAGCGCCGTGGGCACAAGAAAGCCATTATTGCCATTGCCAGAATGCTCCTTACGGCTATCTACAATATGCTCAAGAAGAACGAGACGTACAACCCTGAAATCTACCGAAAGGGCGACCGACCACCTGCACACCGCGAGGTTTCTGTGGAAGAAGCCATCTTCATTTTACAGCGGCAAGGCTACTTAGTAACTGCTCCACCAACATCTTAGATTTCAAGCATATCTTAGTTTTTAGCCCGCTTTTAGGGGGCTTGATTTTGTGCGCCCTTTTTCGGAATGGTACTTAAATTACAATGTTTCAACCTTCCTGTCCTCCTTCAAAGAATATCTACTTCTCGTTGTCCCGCCCCGGTTCTCCTCCACCAGCTGTTCCCACGCCGCCTGCACCGCGTCGAAGTCCCGGAACATGGGGCGCAGGGCGTCCTCATTGGTCCCCTCGTGAATGTCTCCGCTGATGTAGGCGAAAAGCTCCTCACGCAGGCGAGCCATCTGCCTATCATCATTCAGATCTGCCTCCTCTCCGAAAAGAGTATAGGAGACTGCGGACTGATAATTCCGGAAATCATCGCTGGTAAAGTCTAGGTTGTCCTCTACGGTTTCGATATAGGCGTCCCGCCCTACCCCCGATTTCCAGAGATGAAAAGCCTCATGTCCCGCTACATTTCGCGGAGGCAGGGTGGAATTTTCGTTCACAAGGATACGGGCACGGTCTATGGTAACAGCATGGGAAACCGGCCTTTCGATGGTTTTCCCGTTGCGGTTGATCAGAATGGGGCCGCTGATGATATCGGCCTCAATTCCGAGATTGCTTATTTCCGCTTGAATCTGTCCGGCATTTTCTCTGGCAGATTCCCGATCAACCCGTCTGTATCCGTAGGCTCCAGCGGTTTCCCCTTCATAGACTGCATAACCTGCGCCAGCCGCTCGGCGTAGGAAAGCTCCTCTTGTTTCTTCTCTTGTTCTGCCATGGTCCCCGTCCTCCTTCAAGGAATTTCTGGTGGTTCCCATTCTACCATCCCGCGCCCCTGCCTGCAAGGTTGTCTCTCGGCCTGCCCGCAGGGCGTCTTCCCACAGCCGGGCAGCCTGCTCCAGGGTGTCCAGATCCAGGTCCAGCTCGTTCGCCACGGCCACGGCTGCCCCACTGGGACCGCGAAGGGCCCGCCGGATTTTCCGAATCAGGTCCTTTATCGCGTCCAGAAGTTTTCGCGCGACGCCTCTGTTCTCCCGGGCCAGACGCTCAAAGCGCTCCGGGTCTCGAATCAGCTCTCCTGCAAAATTCGCCGCCGCCTCGTCCATAGCCTCCTCGGCGGTCAGGTTGATTCCGCTGTTGGAATACAGGGTCTTATACCGCTCCACCAGGGCGCTGCTGCTCCCTTCCAGCTCAGACAGCGCGTTCACCGCATAGTCCCGGTACTTCCGGTAGGCCTCCGGGGCGATCTCCTGCAGCCGGTGGGTGACCTCGTGGCCCATCAGGAACTGCACCGGGAGGGGGTTGTTTTTCTCGATCCGCACCTCGCTGCCCGTAATCTCCGCGTTGGACCGCCCGCCGTCCACCTGGTCCACAAACCGCACCCGAAGCCCCAGGGCCTTGGCCACCGAGTTGACCCGCTCCGCCGTCTCCTGGGTGAGGTAGACGGGGCCGGAACCGTTCTCCCCGGAGACGGTCCTGCCGCTCTCCACCGCCTCCCGCACGAAATCGTCATACACCAGGCCGCTGTCCTCTCCCGCCGTCTGGGCGAACTTGGCGGACCGCTTTTCCCGCTGGAGGGAGGCGGCCGCGTCGTTCTGTCCCGCCGTGTAGGCGGCGAACCGCTGGGCCTCGGTCAAGTCGGCGGCGTAGTCGCTGCGCACCTGTTCCCGGGCCCGGCCGGAAAGCTCCGCCTCATAGTGAGTTGAACATCTGACACATAAAGAGCCTCTGAGCATTTTATTAGCAGTGGCAACCACAGATTGTTATTAGTAAGGGCTTTCTACCCTTCTTTGATCAATGAGTGGAATTTCTTATTACAGCGTCGCCCCAAGAGAATATCCCTTTGTTGATAATAAGGGAAACTTCGATCTACTGGGCCCATAAAAAGTAATTTGATTTTCAGGGATGTCATGGCCTTTGTGAGCCATGACATCCCTGATTCATCAGTTCCTCCAAAGGGATACATCCCATAAGATCGTGGACAATGCGAACACCCTGCCGCCGCTTGCCACTATTTTTTGTCCGGGGCCTCAATGTAGATGGTCTTGACCAGCTCCCGTATGTCGGCGTACGTATGTGCCCACTGGATAAACTGCTCCAAATTATCAAGCTGTCGTTCCTATGCGTCTATCTTTCTCTGCAGGTCTCTACCTCAGCTTTGAGGTTCTCCTGCTCGTCCTCATAGGCCACGCTCATGATGGCAACCCGCTTGGTCGCTAACCTTGCCGCTCATGTTGTCTTTATACAGCCGCATGAACAGCAAATGCAATTCTGCCAGCCGCTTCTCGCTCTGGGTTAGCTTCTTTCGACACGCCCGGACAACCTCGGTGGTTGTCAGTTTCAGCCGCCCTCCGTCTCAGCCCGGAAGTAATTCTCAAAGCGGGGGACAAGAAGATGAACGCCTCTATGTGGAGCCACACCATTTCTTCTCGCCCCGCCGCCCGAATGAAGTGGGCGGAACAATTTCCCTTATTACTCCTACAAAGCGATCCTGCCGCTTTTCAAAATAGTTGGTGCTGCTGTAATGTATCTTCGCCCCACAGTCCGCGCAATAGACAAGGGCGGAGAACATAATGCTCTTGCCCGTCTTTGTCCGCCGGTGCCGCTACTGGCGAATCTCCCGCACTTTCTCGAACACTTCCGGCTCAATGATAGAAGGGTACGTGCCATAGAACGCCGCCTACTTTTCAAGGGGCGTCTCCCGCTGCTTCTTGTCCCAGATGGAGTTGCTACATGTCTTGAAACAGACGGTACAGCCAGTGTACTCCTGTCATTCAAGGACATGAACAACAGTATTCGTGTTCCAGTAGTAGAGGTCGGCGTTCGCCTGGTTAGGCATCCTGTGCCCCTGCTGGTACTTGTAGGCCGTGGGAGTAAGTACCTTCTCCTCCCGCGGCACCTTGGCGTTCTGTATCGGGCCGCGCCCTTCCATGCAGAGCTTAAAGATTCGCCGGACCACCCGCGTCCCTTCCTCGTCCACCAACCACATGGTGTATCCTAGTATAATTCTATACTAAGGGGCAGGGAAGCGGCCAGCCACAGGACGGCTGGCCGCATAGGGGATAAGCGTTATCTTGCCACGTTCTTCACCAAACGCATGAGGATGGTTGCAACCTCCGCGCCGGTCGCGGACCCGGTAGGATTCAGTGTTGTGGCAGTATTGCCGGTGATGAAGCCTTGGGCGTTGGCCAAACCAATGGCAGTCCGAGCCCAATCGCTCACCTGACCGGCATCCGCATAGCGGCTCAGATTGTCGGTGTTGCTGACATCATAGCCCTTAAACTGCGCGTAGCAGTACAGGATAGCCGCCATCTGTTCGCGGGTAATGGTATCATTGGGACCGAGACGTCCATCACCCTAGCCGCCCACAATGCTGTTGGCCGCTGCCCAAGCGATCGGACTGGTGTACCACTGGCCCGCAGGCACATTGGTGAAGTTGGAGGAACCAGTAACAGGCTGATTTTCCAGGCGGTACAAGATGGTGACGATCATAGCCCGCGTTGTGATGACATTCGGGCTGAACTGGTTGTTCCCAGTCCCGGACATCATACCCCGCTCATAGACGAACCGTACCGCGTCGTAGTACCATGCGGAAGCCGACACATCAATGAAGGGCGGGGTTGTCGGCTCAGGTGTGGCCTCCTTGCCGATTTCCACAAAAGTAGCCTTCACGGTGACACAGCTGGACGGCATCTCAAAGGTATAGCGGGTGTCGCTCTGGCGCTCCAGGTCGATGCGATTGCCGCTACTATCGCAGACGATCAAGGCGCCCAACTCATAGCCGGTGTCCGGGTTGACCGTAATGGTAACGGTATCGCCGCGGGAGGCGCGGGTCGGGCTGACGAGAATAGTGCCACCGTCACCCTGCTCCACAGAAACGGTGTAGTTGGTGGAACTACTGATTCCACCACCAGAGGAACTGTCACCGCCACCGTGGGGGGTATCGGTATTGCTGTCTGTGGACTTAAAGGTGACAATCACAGTAACATTAGAAGCGGGCATAGTGAAACTACGGTTCGTGACAGGCACGGACATACCATCAGTGGTAGTCACGGTGATAGTATCCACTGCATACCTCGTGGCAGATATCGCAGTGATGTCCACAGTGTCGCCTAACAACGGCCTCCGTTTTGTCTACGCTAACGGTGCCATTGGATGTGGGGATAATGGTGACGGTATAGGTTTGCTCAGGCGTTGGGGCATGAATCTCAGTCCAGTGTACATATACTATCATGTCCTCTATGAACACATTATCCAGAGTTACTTCTATACCACCTACCGGGGCGGTGTACCAGACAGTAAATTTTTGACAATACCAGTAGGGAGGAGTGGGTAGTCCTCTTAAATAAAAGATTTCCACCGGCATTCAACATGCTTTCGCCGCCTGATGGAGTTTTATTTTTTGCCGAACCACTTCTGATGAACCACATGGAAATTCTCCGGCTGGGGGAGCGGCGGTCGGCCGATCTTGTCCCCCGCGCCTTGGCGGCCGCAATGCCCTCGGCCTGCCGTTGCCGGATATTGGCTCGCTCATTCTCCGCCACGAAAGACAATACTTGAAGCACAATGCCACTGAGAAAAACTCCCATCAGATCCCTACCCCACCTCGTGCCCAACAGGGGCATGTCCATCACCACGATGTACACGCCTTTCTCCTGGGTAAGCACTCGCCACTACTCCAATATCTCCTTGTAGTTACGTCCCAACTGGTCGATACTCTTGATATATAGTAAGTCGTTGGGCCTTAACCGCCTGACCAGCCGCCGGTAGGCGAGCCGCTTAAAATCCTTGCCACTCTGCTTGTCCATGTAAAGATTCCTTTGGGGGATGGCCAACTCCCGTATGGACAGATGCTGTCTATCCTCGTTCTGTTCCCAGGTGCTTACCCGGATATAGCCGTATGCATTGATGTTACCGCCCTCCCATCTACTTCTGCCATACGATTGATTTCATAGCCCAGCGCGTCGGCCAGCCCCACAGTCTCATAGTAGTGCAGGGAGCCGCGCCGCAACTTGCC
>OGHL01001383.1_pt1 | contig 14304 bp, 10 predicted proteins | sample 1571391 | NCBI WGS metagenome assembly OGHL01 (sample SAMEA2581948, study PRJEB24529) | metagenome | biome: Human gut stool | place: China | collected 2011 | reverse complement strand
GGCGCAGGCGGCGCGGCTTGCCGCCGCGCTTGACCGGCAGCGCTTTTACGAGCGCACCGGCCTGCCGGAGCTGAGCGGCGCGCTGCCGCTGGCGAAGCTGCTCTGGCTGCGGGAGCAGGAGCCGGAGAGCTGGGCGCGGACCGACAAATTCCTCCTGCTGGAGGATTATCTGATGCTCTGGCTCACGGGCCGGGCGGTCACGGAAAAATCACTGCTGACCTCCACCGGGTATTTTGACCTGCAAAGCGACGATTACTGGGACGAGGCGCTCGCGCTGGCAGAGCTTGACCGGACGCGCCTGCCGCAGGCGCTTGCGTGCGGCAGCATTGTGGGGCCGGTTCTGCCGGAGGTGGCGGAAGCACTGGGATTGCCTGCCTCTGCCTGCGTCGTGACCGGCGCAATGGATCAGACCGCCGCGGCGCTGGCCGCAGGCTGCACCCGCCCGGGCACGCTCTGCGAGACGACGGGCACGGCCATGGTCGCCGCCGCGTTTACGGCCCATCCGCAATTTTCCGAAGACCATCATGTGACCATCTACCGCCATGCCATGCCGGGCGCGTATTTGTATCTTCCCATCAGCAACACCATCGGCATGAGCCTGCGCTGGTTCCGCGACGAATTCTGCCGCGATCTGGACGGCGGCTATGCTGCGCTTGACCGGCTGGCGGAGCAGGTGCCGCCCGGCGCGCAGGGCGTGACATTCCTGCCGTATCTGGCCGGGTGCGTCGATCCCGACAATCTGCCGGAGGCCTCCGGCGGCTTTTACGGGCTGCGGCTGTCCAGCACAAGAGCCGCCTGCGCCCGTGCGATTCTGGAGGCAGCGGCCTTCCAGCTGCGCGATTTTCTGAATATGCTGTCTGCGCTCGGCTGCACGGCGCAGACCGTGACCTCGCTCGGCGGGGGAGCGGGGAGCGCGCTTTGGATGCAGATCAAGGCGGATGCCTGCCGCCGCCCGTTCCACACGCTCTCCACGGTGCAGGCCACGTCGCGCGGCGCGGCCATGCTGGCCGCAGGCGCGCTTGGCTGGGCGTTGCATGACGCGGAGGAGCAAACCGTCTATCAGCCGCAGGCGGAAACCGCCGATGCGTATGAAGAAGCCTACGCGGCCTACCGGCGCGTCTATGAGGCGCTGTATTTGCAGAAAGGATGAGAGACATGACACAGAAAAAACCGAAACTCGGCGTTCTGGCTCTGATGCTGGAGGACTATCTGCCGCTGTTTCCTGGCATCGACCGGGCGCAGACGGCGTATGTAAACGAGGTTCTGGACGGCCTGCGGGACGCGGCGGAGTTCGTTTTCCCGCACGCAGCCATGAACCGGGCGCAGATCGAGTCGCTCGTGGCGCAATATAATCATGAGAAGCTGGATGGAATTCTGATCCTGCTGCTGACCTATTCGCAGGGGGCGTATCTGGTGCGTGCGCTGGAGGAGAACCACCTGCCGCTGGCCCTTGCCCTCATCCAGCCGGAGCAGACCGTCCGGCCGGACTTTATCGAGTGGGACTATACGGTCAATCAGGGCATCCATGGCAGTCAGGATCAGGCGAACGTCATGACGCGCATGGGCGTCAACTGCGTCTATTACGCCGGGAACCGCTGCGACGGCTCGTTTGTGCGGTTCGTCACGGATTTTGGCCGCGCGGCCATGACCGTGCGCGCCATGAAGCGGATGCGCATCGGCGTGATCGGCAAGCTGCCCGGCATGGGGGACGTCATTACCGACGATATGGCGATCTACCGCTTCCTGGGGCCGGAGCTGGTCTATGATTCCATCGGGACCGTCCGCCGCTTCTGCGCCGAAGTCGAAGAGGACGCGGTGCGGGCGCAGATGGAAGCGGACCGGGCCGTTTTTGAGCTTGATCCTACACTGGACGAGCCGACGCACGCAGAGGCGGCGCGGATGTATCTGGGCCTCAGGGCCTATCTGCAGTCCGGCGGCCTGTCCGGCTATACGCTGCACTACGGCGAATGCGGCGAGGATGGCCGTTTTACGCAGCTGCCGCTGCTTGCGGCGTCAAACCTGCTGGCCGACGGCTATGGCTATGCCGCCGAGGGCGATTCCACCGCCGCCGTGCTGGTGGCGGCCATGCAGACGCTCTGCGGCGCGGCGGGCTTTACGGAAATGTACATGATGGACTTCAAACGCGAAGCGATCCTGATGTGCCATCAGGGCGAGGGCAACTGGCGGCTCTGCCGCGCCGACCGCCGCCCGTATCTGAAAAACAGAGTCCTGTCCGAGGGCGGGCTTTCCGATCCGCCCACGCCGATCTTCACGCCGGAGCCCGGCCGCGCGTGCATCCTGTCGCTGACGCATCTGACGGCGGACCGCTTCCGGCTGGTCTGCGCGCCGGGCGAGATCCTGCCGGACGCGGATCTGCTGCACGTGGATATGCCGTATCTGTTCTTCCGGCCGGACAGCGGCGTGCGCAGCTGCGTGACGGCATGGCTCGAACAGGGCGGCACACACCACGAGGCGCTCGTCCTGGGCGACCGGCTCGACCGCATCCGCCTGTTCTGCCGCCTTTGGAATGTTGAATTTGTACAGCTGTAAGAGCATAAGGGGGAACCGATATGATCAAAAATTTCAGCCGCAGTTTAGAGTCGCTTCTGGGCGCGGAGTATACCTCTGCCGTTTGCCGCGCACGCGCGGCGCTGACCGGAGAATCGGAGCAGGCGCTTGTGAAGCTCGCGCAGGAGCCGGTCGAATTTTATCCGGATCCGTTTGCCGCGCGTCAGGAGATTCTGATGGAGCAGGTCGGGCGGCAGCTCTGCCCGCCCGCGCAGGCCGTCTCGGCAGAGCCGGGCGCGCCGACCGATAGCTTTGCCGCCGCACAGCACTATGCCCCCGCGCCGCTCAGCGCGCTCGGCTGCTTCCGCCTCGGCGAGGACGGACGGCTGTATTTTGCCGGAAAGAGCGAGCACTATCACATTCCGCTCGGCCACGGCTTCCCGGGCTACGCGCTGCTGGACAGGGCGCACGCGCTTGGCATTCCCAATGCCACGCATAATAATACGCGCGGATATATCACGCGCCTGCTCGAACGCCGCCTGATTGCCGCAGCCAACGGCCGTCCCATGGACGAGCCGCTGCCGCAGACGCTTCTGCAGGCGCGGCAGCCCGGCGTTCTGAACCGCGTGCTCAATCTGGAAACGGGCTCTTTGGCAGTGGAGGCGGCGCTCAAGATGATGCTCAGCCGCTTTGACACGCTGGACGGCTCCGCGCCCGCGTATCCTGACCGCATTCCGGTGTTCCTCGTCATGGCGGACAACGACGGCGGCGTGACCGCCGGCTACCACGGCACGACCGTTCTGGCGCAGATGCTGCGCGGCCTGTGGCCGTCGCTCGCGGAAAAATGCAAAGACGCGCTGCGCGTCGAGCCTGTTGCGATCAACGATCCCGAAAGCTTCCGCAGCGCCATCGAGCGCTGGAACACGCCGCCCTATAAGACGGCGGGCTTCTGCCACGAGCTGATCATGATGAATTACAGCGGCACGCGTCTGGATCAGGCATATCTGACTGAGGCCTACCGCCTGTGCCGCGAAACGGACACGCCCGTGCTCTGCGACGAAATCCAGTCCAGCGCATGGTACGATACGCTCTTCCTGTTCCGCAAATACGGTCTGCAGCCGGACTTCGTCTCCATCGGCAAGGGCTTCCCCGGCGGCCTGTATCCGGCCAGCCGCCTGCTGGTCAGCGGCGCGTTCGACTGCCTGAGCCAGTTCGGCGCGCTCGTCACCAACGGACAGGAGGAGCTGGCAAGCCTTGCGTATCTCGTCACGATGGAATTTGTCAGCCATAACGGCGCGCATATCGAAGCGGTCGGCAAGACCTATCACGATGCGCTGCGCCAGCTTGCCGCGCGCCATCCCGCGCTTTGCAGCGGCGCGGAGGGCGACGGGCATATGAGCGCCCTGTGCTTCCATCAGGTGCCGGACGCGGCGGCCTTCGCCGCGCGGATGAACCGCGAGTTCTGCGTCGACATCAGCGCCCAGACCTACAAGGCCAACTGCCGCCCCGTCGCGCTGACAAAGCTGCCGCTGCTGGTCACGGAGCCGATGGTGGGGAAGCTGATCGCGTGGATGGAGCAGTGCCTGTCCGAAATGGAGGGCTGAGCGTGGAGAAGACCATCAAATTCGGCGTCATCGGCTGCGGGCTGATGGGCCGGGAGTTTGCAAGCGCCTCCATGCGCTGGCTGCATCTGCAGACCGACCTGCCGCGCCCACAGATCATCGCCGCGTGCAGCCGGACGGACAAAAGCCTCGACTGGTTCCGGCGCGTGCCAGACACGCGGTATTTTTACCATGATTATCACGAGCTTCTGGAAAATCCGGAGGTCGAAGCCGTTTACTGCGCCGTGCCGCACGACCAGCACGCGCAGATCTATACCGATATCATCCGTTCCGGCAAGCATCTGCTGGCCGAAAAGCCGTTCGGGATCGATCTGCCCGCCTGCCAGCAGATCCTGAGCGCCATGCGGGAGCATCCGCAGGTCTTTGTCCGCTGCTCGAGCGAATTTCCGTATTACCCCGCCGCGCAGCAGCTCTTCCGCTGGTATCAGGAGGGCTTCTTCGGCCGCGTGATCGAGGCACGCTTCACCATCAAGCACGCGTCGGATATGGACCTGAGCAAGCCCATCAACTGGAAGCGGCAGCTGAAGACCAACGGCGCGTATGGCTGCATGGGCGACCTCGGCATCCACACCCAGCACCTGCCGTTCCGGCTCGGCTTCCGGGTCGATTCCGTGAGCGCGCAGCTGGCCAACCTCGTCCCGCAGCGGCCCTGCGGCGACGGCTTTGCGCCCTGCGAGACATATGACAACGCGATTTTGCTCTGCGGCGCGCACAATGCGGCGGGCGACCGGTTCCCGATGGTGATGGAAATGAAGCGCATGGCCCCCGGCTGCACCAATACGGTGGAATACGAGATCTACGGGCTGGACGGCTCCGCGAAATTCTCCACAGAGGACGCAAACGCCGTCTGGTACACGCGCAATCAGGGCCGGGAGCAGGCGTGGAGCCGCCTGATACTGGGGCAGAGGACACTCTTCCCAGTCATCACCGGCGGCATTTTCGAGTTTGGCTTTTCCGACGCCATGCTGCAGATGTTCGCGGCGTTTATCGCCGAACTCTGCGGCGAACCGTGCGCGTTCGGCTGCTTCCGGCCGGACGAGGCGCTTTTGAGCCACCAGCTGCTCACCGGCGCGCTGCGGGCCTATGAAACGGGAAGCGTCGTCCGGCTTGACTGACGCGGAAGGAGGCGGTATGATGGACATATCTTCGGCCCCGCACGCGGCGGATGCCGAGCACCGCATGATCTACGAGCCTGCGGACGCCTTGGGCTTTACGGCGTGGACGGACTGCTTCGACTATCAGAACGGGCGGCTTGGCCTGTCCTTTAAGGAGATCCGCCGGGCGCATGACGCGGCCTTTGTGCCGCCGAGACTGGAAATGGGCGAGGCCATCGGCGCGCCGGTGTCCTATTGCTCGGCGGAATGCGGCAGTGCGGATACCGTCTCGGAGCGCGTCTATATGGCCTCCGACGACGGCGGGGAACACTGGTACGAGACGGGCAGGTGCCCGCTGGCCGAAGGCTCGTTTCTGAACGCGGGCTTTGCCGACGGGCGGCTGGTCGGGCTGGACGTGGGCCGCGTCAACGCCGCGCGCACCGGCTGGTGCGACTATATTGCCGTCCGGGAAAGCACGGACGGCGGCAGCACCTGGACGGAAACGGCCCGTCTGCTGGAGGGCTGCGCCGTCTATCTCTGGCGGCTGCGCCGCCTGCGCGACGGTTCGCTTCTCGTGCTTGCCAGCTTCTACGGCACGCCATGGGGCGCAGGCTGCGAACGTGCAACGCGCAACACCATGCTTCCCGGCGAAACGTATCTCAATAAGATCCAGACCTTTTTCCTCCATAGTCCCGACGGCCGGAGCTTTTCGGGGCCGCACTATGTCCTTCCGGGCATCGGCGCGCATGAGTACGACGCGGCAGAGCTGTCTGACGGACGGCTTCTGTTCGTGGCGGGCGACGTGCAGGGCACGCCGGTAGGGCGGCAGCTCGTCCGCCGCTCGGCGCAGGGCTTCATCAACGGGCCGCTGCTGCCCATCGGCGCGGGCGCTCCGCCAGAGCCTGCGAAAAATCCGCAGGGCGGCTTCGTCCCGGAAAGCATCGTGTGCCTGCCGGGCGATGTTCTCGTCGGTGCGCGGCGAGGCAAGCCCTTCAGCTGCTCCGGCGATCTCGGCCAGACATGGACGGTGATCGAGGGCGCGGGAAACGGACTCTATCAGCCGTGCATCCGCCTGCTGCCGGACGGACGCGCTGCGGCCTTCGGCCACTGCGGCGCGGACAGCGCGGTCGGGCAGACGCGCATGGCGATCGCCGCCGATCTGTTCCGGCTGGACGGTGCGCCTCCCGCGGGGTGTGAGCTGTCTCTTGAACGCGTGCTTTCTGCGGACGGGAGCCATTACGGCAACGCATATACGGCGCGGCTGACCTGTAAAGGCCGCCCTGTCGCCGGGCGGCGGGTGACGTTCCGGGTCGTGCCGTTCTGGACGGAGGACGGGGCGGTCAATACCCTTGCGCAGGAGCAGGCGCCGATCAGGCTTTCCGCCGTGACAGACGCGGACGGCCTCGCCAATGCGGCCTTTCCCGCGTTTGACGCCGTCCGGGACATTCACTTTGCCTACACCATCGACGCCTTTGCCGAAGCCGCGCCCGGACAGGCATCCTGCGTCAGTGCCAGCCGCTGCGAGCTTGCCATGACGCCGTACCGCCGCTGCCGTCACCCGTACCCGGCCTATTTTGCCGAAAACACCCTCTATCTGTCACCGGAGTTGGAAAAAGCGTTCCCGGACTGCCGCCGCAGGCTTGCGGAGGAAGCGGGACGGGATGTTCCCGCAGTTCCGGACGCGCCGCTTCGGCAGGCACTTTTGGATGCGGGCGTATTGCGGCAGACGGAGGACGGCCTCCGGTGGATCGCGCGCGTACACGGCGCGCAGGCGCTCGGGGCGGTGCGCCCACAGCCGGATGGCGACTGGTATATCTGAAATTCCGCGTATGCGCGGAACGCAAATTATAAACAGGAGAGAGCTGCTATGAAACTTGTAGTATTGGACGGTTATACGGAAAATCCCGGCGATCTGAGCTGGGCAGAGCTGGCCGCGCTTGGCGAGCTGACGGTCTATGACCGCACGTCGTATACCGAGTCCCCGCTGATCGCGGAGCGCATCGGCGATGCGGAGATCGTGGTCATGAACAAAACGCCGATCTCCCGCGCGACGATCGACGCGTGCCCGAATATCCGGCTGATCGCGGTGCTTGCGACGGGCTATAACGTTGTGGATTACAACTACGCGCGGGAAAAGGGCATCCCGGTCGTGAACGTGCCGGCCTACGGCACAGCGTCGGTCAGCCAGTATTCCATCGCCCTTCTGCTGGAGATCTGCCACCATATCGGCCATCACAGCGCGTCTGTCCATGCGGGCAATTGGGCCTCGAATCCCGACTGGTGCTATTGGGACTATCCGCTCATCGAGCTGGAGGGCAAGACTATCGGCATCATCGGCTTTGGCCGCATCGGCCAGGCGGAGGGCCGCATCGCGCGGGCGATGGGCATGCACGTTCTGGCATATGACGTCTATCCGAACGACGCCGGGCGCGCCATCGGCGCGTATGTCGATCTGGACACGCTGCTTGCGCAGTCGGACGTGGTGTCGCTGCACTGCAATCTGACGCCGGAGAACACCGGACTCATCAATAAAGAGAACATCGCGAAAATGAAGGATGGCGCGATCCTCATCAACAACGCCCGCGGCCAGCTGATCGTGGAGCAGGACGTCGCCGACGCGCTGAACAGCGGCAAGCTGGCTGCCGCCGGGCTGGATGTAGTCTACACAGAGCCGATCCGCCCGGACAATCCGCTCCTGACCGCGAAAAACTGCATCATCACGCCGCATATCTCCTGGGCCCCGAAGGAGAGCCGCCAGCGGATCATGGACGCCACGGCAGAAAACATCCGTGCCTTCCTCGCCGGAACGCCGCAGAACGTCGTCAATCGCTGAAGCGCTGAAGAACCCGCTGCCGCCTGCTCCGCAGGGACAGCGGGTTTTATGCGGCGGGGATTTTCGCTGCGCCTGCGTGCCGTTTTGCGGCGTTGCAATATTAACAGAAATATGGTATGATGTTCCCACTTACCGGAAGGGGGAACTGCTTTGCTTTATCTGCTGCTTGCGCTGTTTACGGCGGCGATCGTCGCGGTCGATCAGCTGACAAAATATCTGGCTGCGGCCAATCTCGTGGGGAAGACCGTCACGCTCATCCCCGGCTGGCTCCAGCTGCACTACATCACGAACGACGGCATGGCGCTGAGCCTGCTGCGCGGCGCGCGGTGGCTGTTCGTGGTCATGACGGCGGTGTATCTCGCGGTCGTGATCTACGTGCTCGTGAAAAAATGGTTCAAAAAGACGCCGGAGCTGTGGTGCATCGCGGCCATCACCGGCGGCGCGATCGGCAATTTCATCGACCGCATCTCCACGGGCCTTGTCATCGACATGATCTGCATCCCGTGGTTCTCCACGTTCAACGTGGCGGATCTGTTCATCACGTTCGGCGCGCTGGTCCTTGTGATCTATATTCTGACGAAGGATAAGGAGCTGCTGGCCGACAAGCCGAAGGAGCAGAAGAAACCGCATGACGCTGACGCTTGACAGAGACGGCGAACGGCTCGACAGCGCGCTCAGCCGCCTCGTGCCGGAGCTGACCCGCAGCCAGGCCCAGCGCCTGATCGAGCAGGGTGCGGTCACGCAGGCCGGAAGGCCCGTCAAAAAGAACGAAAAGCTCCCCGCCGGGACGGCGCTGGAGCTGGAAATTCCGGAGGTGCACGAAACGCACATCGCGGCGCAGGACATTCCTCTGGAGGTCTGCTATGAGGACGCGGACGTGATCGTCGTGAACAAGCCCAAGGGGCTTGTCGTCCACCCGGCCCCCGGTCACGCGGACGGCACGCTCGTCAACGCGCTGCTGGCCCACTGCGGCGACTCCCTGTCCGGCATCGGCGGGGAAAAGCGCCCCGGCATCGTCCATCGCATCGACAAGGACACATCCGGCCTCATTATCGCGGCCAAGAACGACTTTGCGCACGCCGCGCTGGCCGCGCAGCTGAAGGATCACAGTCTGGCCCGGACGTATGTGTGCATCGTCTGCGGCAAGATCAAAGACGATTCCGGCATCATCGATGCGCCCATCGGCCGCCACCCAGCCGACCGCAAGAAAATGGCCGTCACAGAGAAAAACAGCCGCAGCGCCGTGACGCACTGGCGCGTGTTGGAGCGATTTTCCGGCTATACGCTCGTCGAGTGCAAGCTGGAAACGGGCCGGACGCACCAGATCCGCGTCCACATGGCCTATCGCGGCCACCCGATCCTGGGCGATATGGTCTACGGCCATAAAAAGCCCGAGCTGGGGCAGGACAGTCAATGCCTGCACGCAAAGGAACTCCGCTTCGTGCACCCGCGCACGGGGCAGCCCGTGACCGTCTGCTGTGAGCTGCCGGACTATTTTACCGCGCTTCTGGAAAAGCTGCGCGCAAGGGCTTGACATTCCAGTCCCGGTCTGCTACCATGATGCCATCTTCGAAATGAGGTTATCCATGATGTACGTTTCCGCCATGTTCGCGTTTCTCTTTACCTTTACTGGCTTGCAGTAAGGGTAATTTGTGATGCGCAGAAACGAAGTCAGGTTCGCAACGCGGCACAGATTACGCTGTGCCGCGTTTTTTGTTTGTATTTTCTGAAAGGATGGATATCGCTATGGAACTTTCTGATTACAGGACACAGATCGACCGGATCGACGCGGAGCTTCTGCAGCTGTTTGCCGAGCGGATGCAGACGGCTGCGGGGATCGCATCATATAAAAAAGCGCACGGCCTGCCGGTTCTGGACGCTGGGCGGGAACGCGAGAAGCTGGCGCAGATCGTAAAGGCCGCGCCGGAGGATCTGCAGGAGGAGGCCGTGAGCCTCTACCGGCTGCTGTTCTCCCTCAGCCGCAGCTACCAGCGCGATCTGCTGGACGAAAAGACGGCGCTTCCGGCGCTTCCGGCGCTTCTCAAAGCGGCGCTGGAGCAGACGCCGCAGCTCTTCCCGCCCACAGCAGCCGTTGCCTGCCAAGGCGTTGAGGGTGCGTATTCGCAGCAGGCCTGCGACAAGCTGTTCCAGCATCCGAGCGTATTCTTCTGCGCGACATTTGACAAGGTTTTCTCCGCCATCGAGCAGGGCCTGTGCCAGTACGGCGTCCTGCCGCTGGAAAACAGCACGGCAGGCTCGGTCAACGCGGTGTATGACCTCATGCAGAAGCACAATTTCTCCATCGTCCGCAGCGTCCGCCTGCGCGTAGATCACAGTCTGCTGGCGCTTCCGGGCGTAAAGCTGTCCGAAATTCGCGAGGTCGTCTCGCACGGACAGGCGCTGGAGCAGTGCTCCGATTTTTTGAAGCAGCTGCCGAACGTGACCGTGACCCGCTGCGAAAACACGGCGGCGGCAGCCCGCATGGTCGCCGGAGCGGGACGGCGCGATCTCGCCGCCATCGCCTCGCCAGCCTGCGCGGAAATTTACGGCCTGCAGCCGCTGCAGGAGCGCGTGCAGAACGAGCACGGCAACTACACCCGCTTTATCTGCATCGCGGCCAAGCCCGAGGTCTACCCCGGCGCCGACCGGACGAGCCTGCTCGTCACGCTCTCCAACGAACCCGGCAGCCTCTATCAGGTGCTGGCCCGCATCTATGGCCGGGGCATCAACCTGACAAAGCTGGAAAGCCGCCCCATTCCCGGCTCGGACGACACGTTCCGGTTCTACTTCGATCTCGAAGCCTCCGTCTACTCACCGGAGCTGCCGAAGCTCCTCGGCGAGCTGGAATCCGTCTGCGAACACGTCTGCTACCTCGGCAGCTATTCCGAAACGGTTTGAGATAACCAAGATCAGTCTGAACACACGAAAAGGCTCTCCCTTGCGCGCAACAACACTGTTAAGATAAGAAAATAGCGGAGCAAAATAAGCTCCCCCGTCCATTTCTGCGCAAATGGATGGGGGAGCTTTTCTATATTGTATTTTCGACGCTTTGTGATATAATTTTTATGATTAGCAACAGATTGCGAGGGAATGACATGGCTGGAAATTCTAATTTGCAAATGTCAAAGCAAGGAAAAACTGACGAGTTTTATACTCAGCTTTCCACCGTTGAGGATGAATTGCGCCATTACCGCAAATATTTCAAGGGAAAGGTGATTTTCTGCAATGCGGATGACCCAGCAATCGGCGAAGATGGGCAAGACCATTTCGGCGACGGATTGGGCGGCTATACAAGCAATTTCTTCCGCTATTTCCAGTTGAATTTCCAGCAGTTGGGCATCAAAAAGCTAATCACCACCCACTACGAAGCAGACAAATCCAGTTACAAATTTGAAATCGTCAGCAACGACAACGACGACCAAATCGGCTTGCCCGATTATGTGAAAACGCCGCTGGAGGGTGACGGCGATTTCCGTTCCCCGGAGTGCTTGGAATTGCTGAAAGAGTGCGATATTGTGGTCACAAATCCGCCTTTTTCACTGATGAAAGAGTATCTTCCCCTACTTATCAACAGCGGCAAACAGTTTCTTGTTTTGGGCAATATGAACCACGCGATAATCAATGAAATATTTGGATATTTCAAAGACGACAAGGTGTGGTTGGGTTACAATAGCGGGCATTTCTGGTTTCGTGTCCCAGACTATTACGAAGAAAAGCAAACGGATTTCAAAATTGATGAAACTGGGCAAAAATGGCGTCGAATGGGTAATATCTGCTGGTTTACAAACATGGATATACAAAAGCGGCATGAGCCGTTAGATTTATACAAGCAATATACTCCCGAAGAATATCCTATATACGACAATTTTGATGCAATCAATGTCAATAAAACAGCGGAAATTCCAGATAATTATGATGGAATAATGGGTGTGCCTATTACATTTTTGGACAAACATAGTCCCGATCAATTCGAGTTAATAGGCAATAGCACCATTTTGGCTGGCCCTATAATTGATAGTAAAACAGGAAAGCAAAAAGATAATCCGCAACGCTTCTATCTCAATGGCAAGCGTATGTATGATAGATTGGCAATCAGAAAAAGGAGGTAGCCGACAATGAAAATTGACCGCATACAACTAACTGTCCGGGAACTGATTGACGGCTACGAAGAAAAAGGCGCAGACGGCATTGAGGGCGTGGTGGCATTTGGCGGCAAGCTGGATGTGCGCCCCGCCTATCAGCGGGAATACATCTACCCGGATAAAGACCGGGATGAAGTCATCCGCTCCGTGCAAAAGGACTTTCCCATCAATGTCATGTACTGGGCAAAGGTCAGTGACAACCATTACGAACTGATGGACGGCCAACAGCGCACCATTTCCATTTGTCGCTATGCCGCCGCAAAGAACATGGACGATTTGCGCCCCTATGAGTGTTGCTATGCCGTTGACGACCTGTATTTCTTCAATCTGCCCGCTGACAAGAAAGATGATATTCTGGACTATGTGCTGGACATCTATGTATGTGACGGTGCTCCGTCTGAAATCCTCGCGTGGTTCAAGGTCATCAATATCGCGGGCAAGGTGCTGTCGGCGCAGGAACTGCGGAACACCTCTTATACCGGGCCGTGGCTTTCTGACGCAAAGCTGTTTTTCTCCAAACCGAACTGCACCGCATACCGTATTGCAAAGGACTATGTGAACGGCTCACCGATCCGGCAGGAGTATTTGGAAACCGCTATCGAGTGGATCTCCGCGCGGGACGGCCTTTCCACCATCGAGGAATACATGGCGCTCCACCAGAAAGACGAGAACGCCAGCGCCATCCGCACCTACTTCCGCCGCGTCATTGATTGGGTGGAAACTTACTTCCCGGTCAAGCGCAAGGAGATGAAAGGCATCGAATGGGGATTGCTCTACAACGCCCACAAGGACGATGAGCTTGACCCGGACGCACTGGAAACACGCATCAAGACGCTTATGATGGACGATGATGTGACCAACAAGAAAGGCATCTACGAGTATGTTCTGACCGGCGAGGAGCGCCGTCTAAGCATCCGCGCCTTTACGGAAAGCCAGAAGCGGGCGGCGTATGAGCGGCAGGGCGGCATTTGCCCCGATTGCAAGCAGCACTTTGCCTATGAGCAGATGCAGGGCGACCACATCACGCCTTGGAGCAAGGGCGGCAAGACGATACCGGAAAACTGCAAAATGCGCTGTGCGGATTGCAACCGGAAGAAAAGCGACATTTGACACGCCTTGAAAAATCACAACATCCCCGTGCAATGAGGTAAAAATCAGCCGCTTTTCCGATTTCTCGCAATAGTGATTTGACGTGGAGAAGTAGATCCCGGCAGGCTCGCCGCCGCTTACAAAGCGGAGCGCGTCGCCGCGGTAATCCGGCGCGGCGTCAAACTGCGCGGCGAGCGCCCGCGCCTGCCGCAGAGAAGCGGCGGCTGCGTCCGGCTCCCCGCTGTTTTTCTGCGCACCGGCCAGACACACCAGCATCGATGCGTTCACCTTGTCCAGAAAGCACGGTTTGTCTGCGTCCTTCAGCCCGCCGAACGTGTCCAGCCCCCATCGAATGATGGCCTTCGTGGCCGCGAAGTCCTGCTGCTTGTAATAGACGTTGAGATAGCCCACCACGATGTTGACAAGATTTGCGCACGCGGTCAGCAGGGCATCGGACAGAAACGGCAGCGCATCCTGCGGCCGGTCGCAGCTGCTCGAAAGCGTCGAGCCGATGATATGGCTGTAAAAGCCGCCTGCGTTGTGCGTTTTCCAGAGCGAGACGGCTTTATCCGCCGCGCCAAGCGACAGCAGCGTCTGCGCGGTTTCTGCGTAAAGCACGGTTTCGTTGATCTGCGGGTCTGTGTTCTGCGGTAAAAGCAGCCGCGCCTTGTCCAGCAGCGTCAGTGCCCGCCGCAGCAGCGCTTCGTCCCCCTCCACGATGCCGAACACGCGGTAAAGTCCCGCGCTTCTGTAGACGATCTCAAAGTCGTTCGGGTATTTTTGCAGCGCCTTTTCCGCCTCCGCAAGTCCTGCGCGGTCCTTTTCTGTCCGGTACCGCCGCAGGCGCTCCGCCGTCGTCTGACGGCGGTTGTCCTTCACCTCATAGCCCAGCAGCACGTCGACCGACGTGTCGAACAGGTCGGCCAGCTCGACGATGATCGCCAGCTCCGGCTGGGAAAGCCCGGTATCACATAGTTAAAGATATTGGTATCATTCAATCAATTTTGCCGATAAAG
>OGHL01001381.1_pt1 | contig 14319 bp, 15 predicted proteins | sample 1571391 | NCBI WGS metagenome assembly OGHL01 (sample SAMEA2581948, study PRJEB24529) | metagenome | biome: Human gut stool | place: China | collected 2011 | reverse complement strand
GGTTGGAGAAGGTCTCGAGGCCCAGCTCGTGGCAGACGGTCTCCATCCACTTGCTGCCGCTGCGGCCGACGGAAACAACACATTCCCGGCAGGAATGCGCGCCGGATTCGCACTCGATCCGGAAGCCGCCGCCCTCGATGGTGCGGATGTTGTGGACGGGGGCATCGAAGAAGAAGTCGACCTTCTGCTTCAGCTCTTCATAGAGGTTTTCCAGCACAACGAAGTTGATGTCCGTGCCGAGATGGCGGACGGAGGCATCGAGCAGGTTGAGCTTGTTCTGGATGCAGAGCTTTTTGAAACGGGAGCCGGCGGTGGTGTAGAGTTTGGTGCCCGCGCCGCCGTGGGTCATGTTGATCTCATCGACATAGTGCATCAGCTCGAGCGCCTTCTTCTTGCCGATGTGCTCGTGGAGCGTGCCGCCGAAGTCATTCGTGATGTTGTACTTCCCGTCGGAGAACGCGCCCGCGCCGCCGAAGCCGCTCATGATCGAGCAGGTCTGGCATTTGATGCACGATTTCACGCGCTCGCCGTCGATGGGACAGCGGCGCTTGGCGAGCGGATGGCCCGCCTCGAAAACGGCGATCTTCAGGCCGCGGTCTTCCTTCGTCAGCTCGTAGGCGGAAAAAATGCCGCCGGGGCCAGCGCCCACGATGATGACATCATAATCAAAATTCTGCATAGTGTTCCTCCTGCCCCATGGCAGCTGTGATCGATGACGGATGCAGGGGGACGGGCTTTGCCCGCCCCCTGTGGTGTATTATTCAACGGTAACGCTCTTGGCAAGGTTGCGCGGCTTATCAATGTCGCAGCCGCGCTGCAGCGCAACATAATAGGCGAACAGCTGGAGCGGGATGATCGCCAGAGACGGGAGGAAGGGATCCTCCGCATCCGGGATGGTCATCAGCGCGTCCACGCGGGAGGCCATCTGCTCCTTGCCGGACTCGGTCGTCAGGGCGAGAACGCTCGCGCCGCGCGACTTGACCTCGACGACGTTGCTCATCGCCTTATCGAACAGCGGCGCATAGGTGCCGAGCGCGATGACGAGCGTGCCCGGCTCGATCAGCGAGATCGTCCCGTGCTTCAGCTCGCCGGAGGCATAGGCCTCGGAATGGATGTAGGAGATCTCCTTCAGCTTCAGCGAACCCTCCATGCCGGTGGCATAGTCGAGATTGCGGCCGATGAAGAAGATGGAGTTGTGGTTGAAGAAGCGCGAGGCGAAATGCTGGATCTCGCTCTGCTCCTCGAGTACCTGTGCGGCTTTGTCGGGCAGGCGCTCCAGCTCGGCGACGAGCGCGGCGTAATATTCGGGCGTGATGGTGCCGCGCTGATCGGCCATGTAGATGGCCAGCTGCGAGACGACGGCCAACTGCGTGGAATATGCTTTCGTGGTGGCGACGGCGATCTCCGGCCCGGCCCAGGTGTAGATCACGTCGTCCGCTTCGCGGGCGATCGTGCTGCCGACGACATTGACGATCGAGAGCACCCGCGCGCCGAGCGATTTGATCTCGCGCATGGCGGCCATGGTGTCGAGTGTCTCGCCGGACTGGCTGATGACGATGGCAAGCGTGCCATCCTCGACGATGGGATCGGAATAGCGGAACTCGGACGCAAGGCAGACCTCAACGGGGATGCGCGTCAGCTTTTCCAGCGTGTATTTTGCGACCATGCACACGTGCAGCGACGAGCCGCAGGCGATCATGTCGATCTTTTTGATCTTCGTCGCGTCGAGAGACAGGCCCTCAAAGACGATACGGCCCTCGTGGATGCGCGGGCTGATCGCGCGGCGCAGCGCCTCCGGCTGCTCCATGATCTCCTTGAGCATGAAGTGCTCATAGCCGCCCTTTTCTGCCGCCGAGATCTCCCAGTCGATGTGGTGGTGTTCCTTTTCGATGGGCTGCTCCATCGCGTTGTAGACCTGGATGCCATCGCGCGAGAGGACGGCGACCTCGCCGTCTTCCATGTAGACCACGTCGCGCGTGTACTGCACGAGCGCTGTCACGTCGGAGGCAAGGAAATTCTCACCCTTGCCGAAGCCGAGCAGCAGCGGCGCGTCCTTGCGCGCGGCATAGAGCCGGTCAGGCTCGTCGGCGCAGACGATGCCGAAGGCGTATGCGCCCTCGATGCGGTGCAGCACCATGTAGATCGCATCCGGGACGGTGTTCGTCTCCGGCAGGCCGAGGCAGTATTCGAGCAGCTGCGCCACGACCTCGCTGTCGGTCTGCGAGACGAATTTCACGCCCTTTTCCTCAAGGAAGGTGCGAATTTCGAGATAGTTTTCGATGATCCCGTTGTGAACCAGCGCAATCTTGCCATTCTGGCTCAGATGGGGGTGGGAGTTGATGTCGTTCGGCTCGCCGTGCGTAGCCCAGCGGGTGTGCCCGATGCCGAGCGTGCCGGGCAGGAGCGCGCCATGCTCCGTTTTTTCTTCGAGGTTGGCAAGGCGTCCTTTGCATTTTTCCACATGCAGCACGCCGTCCGCCGCGACGCAGATGCCCGCAGAGTCATAGCCGCGGTATTCCAGACGGCCAAGGCCGTTCAGCAAAATGGGCGCCGCCTGTTCGCGGCCGATATATCCAACGATTCCACACATAATAAAAAGGCCTCCTGATCAAAAATTTACGCACAGCGATCCAGCCGGGCGATCTGTGTCCGCCTGGCCGTTTGCTGCATGGTCGATTTTCTTCTCAGAACAAACCTCGCAGTCCTTTTGTCTGACACTCTGCTCACAGCCCTTCTGTTTTGCGGTCGCCCGCATATTTCTGACTGTGTTACGCGCGCAGAGCGAGCACGGAGACGCATCCGCCGAATCTTCGATCACGTCTCTCCTCGTCGTCCGGGGATCTCCCCGGCGCTGGCGCTTGCTGATGGACGGGGCCATATCCTCCTTTCCCTTCTGCGAGTATCCCTATTATACGCGAGAACGGAGAAAAAAGCTACATTTATTTTCTGGTCAAACAGGACGCAAAACGGGCGGCTATTCGCCGCCCGCATTGTGATTCAGCTGAGATATTCGCGTTCGAGATCGCGCACCATGCGGACGTATTTCGTCTTGCATCCGGCGAGATCGCCCGCCTGCAATGCGTTGTAGCAGGGCTGGAGATACTGCTCGCGGATGGCGGCGTAGCGTGCGTCCCGGTCTCCGCAGACGTCGATGCACATAACAATCGTCGGCGCGATGCGGTAATACTCCTCAATCAGGGCCGCGCCGTCGGGCTGGGCCTTGAGGTATCCGTCGCGGAAGGCGCGGAACGCCGTCAGCTCGGCGCAGTCATCCGGCTTGCCCTCGGCTTCGCAGACCGCGGTCGTGATGAAGCAGAGACCGAGGAACTTTTTCTTGCGGAAGCCGCCGGCCAGCGTTTCGTAATCGCCGACGTAGAACGGCGACTTTGGATACCGCTCGACCCAGACGGCCTGCAGTGTGTCGGCAAATTCACGGCCGGACGGCAGCTTCTGCCGCAGCACCATCGGCACGAAGAAGAGCGCGACGACGTATTTGTCTTCGTCGAACAGGAAGCGGCTGCCCTTCCTGGCGGCCCAGTCGACAGCCAGATCGTCGATCATCCGTCCGGCTGCGGCGCGGAGCTGCGCAGCGCGCGCATCGGCGGGAAGGCCGGCCAGCCCGGCATCCAGCCGGACGACCACGGCGCGGCAGCCCGCCTCATATTCGTCAAAGGCAGGGACATAATCGGTCTTTGTCACCCGCTTGTGGAAGCCCCGGTAGTTCCGGATACATCCGGACAGTTCCTCCAGCGCAGCGGCATAGGCATCCGCATCCGGCGCAGCAGGCGTCTCTGCCGCTTCGGTCACAAGGTCGCTCTGCGCAAGGCGCGCGCCGCAGTACATGCAGGAAAACTCGGCAAGTGACGCCGGGACTCTCAGCTCCTGCATACATTTTGGGCATTTTCCGGTCAGAAATTCCTGTTCCATAGTATTACCAATCGCTTTCTGCGTTTTTGTTTTTTCTATTTTTTCATAAATCGTGCGCCCTGTCAATCCTTATTTCCGCAAAAAACACGGAGAAAACCGCCGCACCTGAAAAATCGACACGAAGAGGCGAAAAATCGGACTGGAAATAGGGCGGAGCGCTTGGTAGAGTATGCGCGTAATCCAAATGAAAGGAATGATACGTCATGGAACGTTTTGAAATGGAATGGACCCGCATTGCACAGCAGCGGCCGCAGACCCCCATCTGGGCGCGGGACGAGGAACTGGAGCGCAGTGTCTCACAGAAGGAGCTTTGGTCGCCGCTTCGCGCGCTGCGTCGGAGAAAAACAAGATGAAGCGGGAAGAGAAACCACACTCCCGCTTCGGACGGGCGCAGCAGTCTATGAACTCCGCGCCGCAGAGCGGACGGAAGGGACGCTCGGCTTCTGGTGGTGTGGACGGTACGGCATGCACCGCTGGGCAATGCCGATTGCGCCGATCGATGTTGATCTCGCGAAGTATGCGCACGTGACGATCGTCTCGCCAATCTGGGTGTTTGCGCTGGCCGCGCCGATGCGCGCCTTCTGCGGCGAGGCCGCCGGGAAGATCCGCACGGCGGACTATATTCTGGTACATCACACGCGCGGGCAGTATGAAAACGCAGTGCGTGAGATGGACGCGCTGCTTGGCATCCATCACACGGCGCTGCGCAGCGTCCAGTGCAAGGTCGGAAGATATCGCGAAATTCCCACAAATTCGCGCTGTGGTGGGAGCGATCAAAGATTGTAGTCGATGGCGCCGCGCGATTCGCGGATGGACTTGCAGAGCGTAGAGACAGCAACGTGGCGCGGGTCGTTCTTATAGCGGCTCAGGGCCTCCAGATCATCAAAATCAGCAATCAGGCAGGCGTCGTAGGTATTGCCGGGCTTGCAGCTGCGGTGGATCTCCATGTGGCGGATCTCCGGGATCACGCCGTCCAGCGCCTGTAGGCCGGACAGGAATTTTTCGCGGTTTTCTTCTTCGCCCTCGCGGAATTTCCACATGACAATATGACGGATCATTGTTGTTCCTCCCTATTTGATACGATATTCGAAATTTTCACAGATGAGCACCATGCCCTCGCGCACGCCGTCTGGCAGCAGCGCGAGCGCCACCTCGGTCTCCACGCCGCTCTCGCCGACGAGCACGGCATAGTCGCCGCGGATCTCTTTGACGGTTCGTTCAAAAATCATCAGAAGACCTCCTTTTTCATATAGTATAACATAGATCGGCCGCCTCTGCACATCCTATTGGAAAAAAGGAGGCCGATTTTTATGAACAACGATACCATTTCTCTCCTGCAGGAATGTTCCGCGGGCGCGAACATGGCAATGTCCGCGATCGATCAGGTGCTGGAGGGCGTGGAGAACCCGGCACTGCGCGACGCCCTGACCGAGAGCCGCCGCGTCCACGACCGCATCGGCGGCGAGACGCGCAGTCTGCTCCGCGCGCAGGGCCAGGAGGGCAAGGCGGCCAATCCCGTCGCGCAGTCGATGGCATGGCTGAAAACGAACTGGAAGCTGACCGTCCGCCCCGGCGACGAGACCGTTGCCGACCTGATCGTCGACGGCTGCAACATGGGCGTCAAATCCCTGACGCGCTATCAGAATCAGTATCCCGCCGCCAGCGGCCACGCCCGTGCGCTGGCCGGGCAGCTGATCGACGCGGAGGAGCAGCTGTCAAACGAGTTACGGCGCTATCTTTAACAGAATCGCAGAAAAAAATTTCGTTGTCAATTTCGTGAAATTGGTGTATAATGGAGCCACCAAGAAAAGGGGGAGTCCATATGACCAACAAAGTTATCACCATCAGCCGTCAGTTTGGCAGCGGCGGCCGCACCATCGGCAAGGCCGTTGCAGAGAGACTTGGAATTCCCTACTATGATAAGGAACTGGTCGATGCGGTCGCGAAGGAGAGCGGCTTCTCGCACGAATTCATCGAAGAGATCGGCGAATACGCCACAGTGACGAGCAGCTTCCTGTTCAACATCGCCGTCTCGTCCCATCCGATGGGCCTGATCGACACGATGTCCGTCTCCGATAAGCTCTATGTCTGCCAGACGAATGTCATCCGCGATCTTGCAGACAAGGGTCCGTGCGTGATCGTGGGCCGCTGTGCCGACTTCATTTTGAAGGACCGGCCCGACTGCCTGCATGTCTTCATCCATGCCGACAACGCGCACCGCGCTGCGCGTATTCGCGAGCGCTACGGCGAGACGAAGCAGCCGATGGAAAAGCGCCTACAGGAAAAGGACAGCAAGCGCAAGGTCTATTATAAGCACTATACGAACCGCAATTGGGGCGAGGCCGGGAATTACGACGTCTGCCTCGACAGCGGTACGCTCGGCGTGGACAAGTGCGTCGACATTGTCTGCGACATCGCGGAAATGGCGTGACAAAAGCCGGGCGGGAGCAGAAACACTGAAAGCCTCCTGCGCAGGAATCCCCCGCGCAGGAGGCTTTTTGACGCGGCGCGGAACAAAAGATTCTCCCGGCACGTCTGAAATACATCAAAGAAATGGAAAAGGAGTACATAACATGGGACTGATTAGAGCGGCATTGGGCGCGGCTGGCGGCGTGATGGCCGATCAGTGGAAGGAATATTTTTACTGTGAATCCATTCCGGAGGACGTGATGGCCGTCAAGGGCCTGCACCGCGTTTCCGGACGCAGCAGCAACTACAAGGGCAGCGAGAACATCATCTCCAATGGCTCCGTCATCGCGGTGGCTGACGGCCAGTGCATGATCATTGTCGATCAGGGCAAGGTCACGGAGCTCTGCGCCGAGCCGGGCGAGTTCGTCTACGATTCTTCGACGGAACCGTCCATTTTCTCCGGCCAGCTTGGCACGAGCATCCTCGACACGTTCAAGAACATCGGCAAGCGGTTCACGTTTGGCGGCGAACCTCCGAAAGACCAGCGCGTGTACTATTTTAATACCAAAGAGCTCATCGGCAACAAGTATGGCACGCCGAGCCCGGTGCCGTTCCGCGTCGTCGACCAGAGAGCCGGCATCGACATCGACATTGCCATCCGCTGCTTCGGCGAATACAGCTACCGCATCTGCGACCCGATCCTGTTCTACACGAACGTCTGCGGCAACGTGGGCGAGGATTACACGCGTGACCGGCTGGACGGCCAGCTCAAGACCGAACTGCTGACCGCCTTGCAGCCCGCGTTTGCGAAGATTTCCGACATGGGCATCCGCTATTCTGCGCTCCCCGGCCACACGATGGAACTGGCCGACGCGCTGAATGAAGTGCTGTCTGGCAAATGGCGTAATCTGCGTGGTCTGGAAATCGTCTCGTTCGGCGTATCCAGCGTCAAGGCGAGCGAGGAAGACGAGCAGATGCTCAAGGAGATGCAGCGCAACGCGGCATTTATGGACCCGACGCGCGCGGCTGCGCATCTGGTCGGCGCACAGGCTGCAGCGATGCAGTCGGCCGCGTCCAATCAGGGCGCAGGCCCCGCGATGGCGTTCATGGGCATGAACATGGCGGGACAGATGGGCGGTATGAACGCGCAGAATCTCTATCAGATGGGCGCGCAGCAGCAGGCCGCACAGCCAGCCCCGGCTCCCGCTGCACCGGCAGCGCCCACGAACGGCTGGACGTGCAGCTGCGGACAAAGCGGCATCACCGGCAACTTCTGCCCGAACTGCGGCAGCAAAAAGCCGGAGCCGAAGCCAGCGGCCGGAAGCTGGAAATGCCCGCAGTGCGGCGCGACGGCAAGCGGAAAGTTCTGCCCGGAATGCGGCACGAAAAAGCCGGAAGCGCAAGCAGACGGCTGGACGTGCAGCTGCGGCGCCGTAAACAAGGGAAAGTTCTGCGCCGAATGCGGCAAACCCAAGCCCGCCGGCCCGGCAAAGTGCGCCGGCTGCGGCTGGGAAGCCCCGGAGGGCCAGCACCCGAAGTTCTGCCCCGAGTGCGGCAAGCCGTTCGCCTGAGCGAACGGCACAGCGCGTGAAAGGAGAGAGGAGACACCATGCCAACACAGGTGACCAATTACCAGTGCCCGGCGTGTACCGGCCCGCTGCATTTTGTCGGCGCGTCGGGGAAGCTGGAATGTGACTACTGCGGCTCGACCTACGACGTGGCCGAGATCGAGGCGCTCTACGCGGAAAAAGAGGCGAAGGCGGCCGAGACGCAGCAAAAGGAAGAACAAAAGCAGACGGCAAAGAAACAGGAGGCCGCGGAGGGCGGCTGGGACACGTCGGACATGAGCGACGACTGGGGCGACGACGCGGATGCGGTGCGGGCCTATTCCTGCCCGTCGTGCGGGGCGGAGCTGCTCTGCGACGAGACGACGGCGGCAACCAGCTGCCCCTACTGCGGAAATCCGACGGTCGTGCCAGGAAAGTTCTCCGGGGCGCTGAAGCCGGAATATGTCCTGCCGTTCAAGCTTGCAAAGGAGGACGCCGTCAAGGCGCTGAAGGCGCACTACAAGGGAAAGCCCTTCCTGCCGAAGGCGTTCTCGGCCGAGAACCACGTGCAGGAGATCAAGGGCGTCTACGTCCCGTTCTGGATGTTCGACGGCGAGGCCGAGGGCTGGGCCAACTACAAGGCATCCCGTTCGCATACGCACCGCGAGGGCGACTATGAGGTCACGCGGACGGAGCATTTCGACGTCTACCGCGAGGGTTCGCTCGCCTTTGAAAAAGTTCCGGTCGATGCGTCGAGCAAGATGCCGGACGATCACATGGACTCGATCGAGCCGTTTGATTACAAAGAGCTGAAGCCGTTCTCCACGGCCTATCTGCCGGGATTTTTGGCGGACAAATACGACGTCAGCGTCGAGGACAGCCAGGAGCGGGCGGACAGCCGCTGCGCGGGCACGCTGGTTGACGCGATGCGCGACACGGTCGTCGGCTATGACGGCTGCTTCGTGGAAAATCAGGACATCAAGCTGAAGCGCGGCAAGGTACATTATGCGCTGCTGCCGGTCTGGATGCTGACGACAAAGTGGAAGGATAAGGACTATCTGTTTGCAATGAATGGGCAGACCGGAAAACTCGTCGGCGACCTGCCGACGAGCTGGGGAAAGTTCTGGGCGACGTTCGGCATCATCACCGGTGTGCTGACGGCGGCGCTCACGGCGTTTTTCCTGCTGGCGTAAGGAGGTGGACGGAATGAAACGAAGACTTGCCTGTATCGTGCTGGCCGCGCTGCTCCTGCTGGGGCTGTGCTGCACGGCGTTTGCAGAAGCTCCGGCCGCGACGGAAGCGCAGCTCTGGAACATCACGGACACCGTCGGCCTTCTGACGAGCGACGAGGATCTGACACTGGAGGCGCGGGCGGAGGAAATCTCCGCGCAGTATGGCGTCGGGATCTATCTGCTGATCCTCGAGGACTATTCGGAATACTATGACGACCCCTACGAGACGGCGTATGAGCTTTACCACCAAAACACGCTGGGCATGGGCGAAGACCGGGACGGCGTGATCCTGCTGATGAGCATGTCCGACCGGAAATATGCCACGTTCTTCTATGGGCCGAAGGCGGAATACGCCTTTGACGCCTACGGACAGGAATTGATGGAGGAGGAGTTCCTCGACGATTTCCGGGACGACGACTGGTACGACGGCTTCTCAGACTATCTCGAGGTCTGCGCCGAGTATCTGGAAAGAGCGGAGGCGGGCGACCCCGTCCGGGGAGACGATTCTTCGGCGGGCGGCTCCGACGGCAGCGGCATCGGGACGACGATCCTCGTCTGCCTGGGCATCTCCGCAGTCATCGCAATGATTGTCTGCCTGATCCTGCGGGGCAAGATGAAGTCCGTCCGCAAGGGCACGCACGCCGATGCCTACGTCACGGGCAGCCTGAACCTGACGGCCAGCCGCGACCAGTATACGCACACCACCGAGACGCGCACGAAGATCGAACACGAATCGTCTGACAGCGGCGGAGGCGGCAGCTCTGCCTGCTCGGGCGGCGGCGGCTCCGGCCGCAGCGGCAGCTTCTGAGTTCAAAAAAGTCAAAAAGAGGCGGGCGGCCAATTGTCGCCCGCCTCTCCGATTTTTTGCCGCACCATGTAGGGGCCAATGCACCAAACACGGTCGAGCAGCATATCATGATGGGCAGGGAGGGATGCTGATGGCGGGTTCCGGGACCATTGTGATACAGATCTACACATCGGATGCGCGGCTGCCGTTACAAGACGCCTCGATTGCCGTGACGCGGCACGGCGCGGCAGGCACGGAGCTGGTCGCGTTCCGCGTGAGCAACTACGACGGGATGACCGAGCCGATCCGGGTGGAGACGCCCGACTTTTCCGAGAGCCAGCAGTCCGGCGCTGCGGAGCAGCCATTCGCCAGCGTGGACATCGAGGCCGAGGCCGTGGGCTATGGGCGCATTTTCATCCGCAACGCGCAGATCTTTGCCGACCGGCAGACTGTGCAGCCGCTGCGCCTGATCCCGACGCCGTCTCTGCCGGAGAGCTATACGCGGACGCAGATCGTCGACGTGACGCCGCAGGACTTGTAAGGAGGTGGGAGCTTGCCGAGCGTTTATCCGGTCATCCCGGAGAGCATCGTCGTACATCTCGGCGCGCCGACGGCGTATGCCGAGAATGTGACGGTTGCGTTTCCGGACTACATCAAGAACGTGGTTTGCAGCGAAATTTACCCGACGTGGGAAGAATCCGCCATCGTGGCCAACACGCTGGCGATCATCTCGTTCGCGCTCAACCGCGTATACACCGAGTATTATCCCAGCCGGGGATACAGCTTCAACATCACGAACTCGACGGCCATCGATCAAAAGTACATTCAGGGCCGGAGCCTGTTTGAAAACGTGGTGCAGATCGTGGACGAAATTTTCAACAGCTATTTGCGCTACGCAGGCTTCATCGAGCCGCTGGCCGCAAAATTCTGCAACGGGACGACAAGCACGTGCGACGGGCTGAGCCAATGGGGTTCTCAGAGCCTTGCGCAAAGCGGCGCGACGACCGCCGAAATCCTGCGGAACTATTATGGGGACAATATCGAGATCGTGCGGAACGTGCCGGTCGAGGATGTGGGCAACTCCTATCCCGGTTCGCCGCTGCGGCAGGGGGACATTGGTCAGAATGTGTCGCGCATCCAGATCGAGCTGAACCGCATCTCGCAGAATTATCCGGCCATCCCAAAGGTCGAGATGGACGGTGTGTTCGGCCCGGCGACGGACGCGGCGGTGCGCGCGTTCCAGTCGATCTTTTCGCTGACCGTGGACGGCATCGTCGGGCAGGCGACGTGGTATAAGCTGATCCTGCTCTATGTGGCGGTCAACAAGCTCGGGGAGCTGCGGTCAGAGGGGCAGACGTTCCTCGGCTTTTCATGGGAATATCCGGAGTCGATCGAGCCGGGCGAGACGGGCGGCAAGGTGACGCATCTGCAATACATGCTGTCGGTGATTGCGGAATTCATCCCTGAAGTACCCGCCCCGACTATCACGGGCCGCTCCGGTGAGGAGACGGAGCAGGCCGTCGCGGCATTCCAGACCTATGCGGGCCGCGAGGCAACCGGGACGGTCGACCGCGAAACGTGGGACGAAATCTACGCGCAGTATCAGGGCATCCGCGTAACGGTGTTCGGCGACGGGGAGCTGTTCCCGTTCTCGCAGTTCCCGGGCGAGGCCGCTGTGCCCGCGTTCGCGCGGCAGGGCGGAAATCCCGCGCGGAGCCGGTATCAGGACTCGACGCGCTTCGTGCAGTATCCGGGCATGGTACTCTCAAACGGGATGCGCGACCAGGAGGTGGACGGATGAACGACGCGGACTTCTACATTGGAAAGCCCATCCGGAGCCTGCAAACCATGCTCCGCGTGATCGCGGCGGCAGATGAAGCCATCCCGCAGGTCGTGCCGGACGGCATCTACGGCCCGGATACCGAGGCCGCCGTGACGGCGTTTCAGGCCCGTTCCGGCCTGCCGCCGACAGGCGAGGCCGATCAGGCGACGTGGAACCGGATTGTGGATGCGTATCTGAAGCTCGGCAGCTTCGTGCTGCCGATCGAGGCGCTGCGCATCCGCTGGCAGCCGCAGCAGAGCATTGACGCCGGGGAGGAAAATCTGCATCTGTTCCCGATTCAGGCGATGCTCGCGGCGCTCCCAACCCGATACTGTAACCTGTCCGCGCCGCCGATCGATGGCGCGCACGGCGCGGCATCCGTCGCCGCCGTGCGGCAGCTGCAAACGCTCTGCGGTCTGCCCGCAAACGGCAGCGTCGACCAGACGACGTGGGATCATCTCTGCAAGCTCTACGCGCTGGCCAGCGGCGATGGGGATGTAGTAAGGCTTTGACTATCTTTTTGGGAAAAACTCTGCTATAATGACCGTAATACGTATCTTGGAGGCCGGTCATGGCGGAGTTTTTACCCATTTCAAAAGCGGATATGCGGCGGCGCGGCTGGGCGCAGTGCGACTTTGTATACATCATCGGCGACGCCTACGTCGACCATCCGTCGTTCGGCCACGCCATCATTTCCCGCGTGCTTGAAGACGCGGGCTATAAAGTCGGCATCATCAGCCAGCCGGACTGGAAAAACCCGGCGTCGATCTCGGCGCTGGGGAGGCCGCGCCTCGGCTTCCTTGTGATGGGCGGGAACATGGACTCGATGGTGAACCACTATGCCGTCTCCAAGCGGCACCGGCAGACCGACGCCTACACGCCGGGCGGCGTGATGGGCAAGCGGCCGGACTATGCCGTGACGGTCTACTGCAACCTCATCCGGCAGACATACCGCGACGTGCCGGTCATCATCGGCGGGATCGAGGCAAGCCTGCGGCGGCTGGCGCACTACGACTACTGGTCGGATAAGCTCAAGCGTTCGGTGCTGCTGGATTCACAGGCCGACCTTTTGATCTACGGCATGGGCGAGCGCGCGATCGTCGAGGCGGCGAACGCGCTGAACGACGGAATGGACATCCGCGACGTCACATACATCGACGGGACGGTCTTCCGCACGCGCGAGGTCCCGGACGATCTGCCTGCGATCACACTGCCGTCCTATCCCGCGATGCAGGCCGACAAATCCGTCTACGCGAAGAGCTTCTACCTGCAATATCAGAATACCGACCCATTCTCGGCCAAGCGGCTCATCGAGCCGTACAGCGACCGCGAATTCGTCGTACAGAATCCGCCGCAGAAGCCGCTGACGCAGGCCGAGATGGATCACATCTACGATCTGCCCTATACGCGGACGTATCACCCGAGCTATGAAAAGGCCGGCGGCGTGCCCGCGATCTCGGAGATCAAATTCAGCCTGACGAGCTGCCGCGGGTGCTTCGGCGCGTGCAATTTCTGCGCGCTGACGTTCCACCAGGGGCGCATCATCCAGACGCGCTCGCATGAGTCGATCGTCCACGAGGCCGAAAGCCTGACGCATGAGAAGGACTTCAAGGGCTACATCCACGACGTGGGCGGCCCGACGGCAGATTTCCGCCAGCCGGCGTGCAAAAAGCAGCTGACGAAGGGCGCATGTCCGAACCGGCAGTGCCTCTTCCCCGCGCCGTGCAAGAATCTCGTCGCCGACCACAGCGACTATCTCGCGCTGCTGCGGAAGCTGCGCAAGGTGCCGGGCGTGAAGAAGGTCTTCATCCGGAGCGGCATCCGGTTCGACTATCTGCTGGCAGACCCGTCAGACGTATTCTTCAAGGAGCTGGTGCGCTATCACATCTCCGGGCAGCTGAAGGTCGCGCCGGAACATGTGTCGGACGAAGTGCTCAAATACATGGGCAAGCCGTGCCACGCGGTCTATCAGCAGTTCGTGCGGAAATATCAGGAGCTGAACCAGCGTGAGCACATGGATCAGTACGTCGTGCCGTATCTGATGTCGTCACATCCGGGCTGCACAATGGCAGAGGCCGTGAAGCTGGCGGAATATCTGCGCGACATCCACCATCAGCCAGAGCAGGTGCAGGATTTCTACCCGACGCCGTCCACGCTCTCAACCGTGATGTACTATACCGGTCTCGATCCGCGGACGATGCAGCCGGTCTACGTCCCGCGCGACCCGCACGAGAAGGCAATGCAGCGGGCGCTGATGCAATATAAAGACCCGAAAAATTACAAGCTGGTGCGCGAGGCGCTGATCCTCGCGGGGCGGGAGGATCTGATCGGATACGGGCCGGAATGTCTCATCCGGCCGCCGCGCGGCGCGGGCGGAACGGCAAAAAAGCCCGCCGCCCCGAAAAAGAGCACAGACAGAAAAGCAGCCCCATCCAAAAAGGATCCCGCAAAACGCGGCAGAAAATAGATGCAGCAGGCGACCGATGGTTGCCCCTACGTTCATAAACGGCAGTGCGATAGGATCCGTAGGGCGGGCATTGCCCGCCCGAAAGGCTCCCATAGATTGCATCAAGGGGAGCTGGCGCGCAGCGCCTG
>OGHL01001346.1_pt1 | contig 14548 bp, 11 predicted proteins | sample 1571391 | NCBI WGS metagenome assembly OGHL01 (sample SAMEA2581948, study PRJEB24529) | metagenome | biome: Human gut stool | place: China | collected 2011 | reverse complement strand
CTCTTTCCCTACACGACGCTCTTCCGATCTCAAGAAAGCTCCTTCAACCCCGGTTGTCCTTGCTTCCGAACCAACTGCCCTTGTTCCCGAAAAAGCCACCAACGTCGCCCGTCTTCGCAGTCCGCGTTCGAGTTCCACTGGCCAACTGCCGCGCATCTTTGTACTGGACACCAACGTTTTGCTGCACGATCCGACATGCCTCTTTCGCTTTCAGGAGCACGACGTCTATCTGCCGATGGTCACGCTCGAAGAGCTTGACAACCACAAAACCGGTACAACCGACATCGCTCGCAATGCGCGTCAGGTAAGCCGTACGATTGATCGCTTGATCGAATCAGGCACGGGCCCCATTCAAGACGGCGTGGAACTGGCCGCGCTCGGCAACAAAGAAGCCCGGGGCAAACTCTATTTTCAGGACTTCGGATTCAATCCCCGCGAACTGCCGGCAGGCCTTCCACACGACAAGGCTGACAATATGATTTTGGCCGTCGTGCGCGCCCTGCCCGAGCTCTTTCCCAATAAGCGCGTGGTGCTCGTGAGCAAAGACATCAACATCCGCATCAAAGCTACAGCGATGGGGCTCACGGCCGAGGACTACTTCAACGACAAGGCCATTGACGACGCCGATCTGATCTTCACCGGCTGCGCTTCGGTCGCACCCGACTTCTGGGAAAAGCAAACTCACAACCTCAAGAGCTGGCAAAGCGACGGCTGCGTTTGGTACAGCTTCGAAGGTCCGCTGGCAATGAGTCTTTCAGTCAATCAGTTCGTCGCGGCGACAGACGGCTCTTTTGTGGGCCAGGTCAAAAGCGTTGCCGAAGGTGTCGCCACGCTTTGTACAATCAAGGACTTCATGCAGCCGCGCAACGCCGTCTGGGGTGTGCACGCCCGCAATTTGGAACAGTCTCTGGCACTGAATCTTCTTATGAATCCGGACATTGATTTTGTAACGCTGCTCGGACAAGCCGGAACTGGCAAAACGCTCATTACATTGGCGGCAGCGCTTGCACAAACTCTGGAAGAGCGCCGCTTTTCCGAAATCATCTTTACCCGTGCCACAGTGAGCGTCGGTGAGGAAATCGGCTTTTTACCCGGCACTGAAGAAGAAAAGATGACCCCCTGGATGGGCGCTCTGGAAGACAATCTGGAAGTGCTCAACAAGGCTGACCGCGGTGCCGGCAGCTGGGGACGAAGCGCCGCGGCCGACATCATCCGTAGCCGCATCCGCATCAAGTCCATGAGTTTTATGCGTGGCAGAACATTCCTAAACAAATTCGTCATTATTGACGAGGCACAGAACCTCTCGCCCAAGCAGATGAAAACGCTCATCACACGCGCGGGTCCGGGTACCAAGATCGTCTGCATGGGCAATATCGCGCAGATCGATACGCCCTACCTAACCGAGGGTTCCTCAGGGCTCACCTACGTCGTTGAGAAGTTCCGCGGATGGTCCCATGCAGGCCACATCACGCTGCAGCGCGGCGAACGTAGCCGTTTGGCTGACTACGCCAGCGAAGTTCTCTAAACGGCAGCGCCAATCGAGTAGGTGGTAGGTGATCAGTTCACCTACCGACCTCTCACACCACCGCCCGTACCGATCTGGTAGGCGCCCCTCGCGAGGCGTTTTACGGCGGTTTCCATAGTTTAACCTCCATACCCGTCAACTCGTGTTAGACCGAGCCAACTCCAGCCTTGGGTTTTCAGAAAATCGTTGTTCAGGGTAGTGGCTAAGATGTGGCTATTCGCAATGCGCCAATAGCTCTTTCGAGTATTCGCCCATTGGATCGCCTGTCTGTGCGTGCATCCGAGCTTCCTCAGCGCTGCATACCTCGTCCTGACCCGTTTCCAAGTCTTCCACAGCAATTGTCGGATTCGTCTCCGAATCCATTCATCGGTCAGCTTCGGTATCTGTCAAGGTACTTCAAAAAATTCAATGAGGAGTCTTTCTGCTTGTTGTTGATTTAGGCAGCAACTTTCAATGAAGTAATCTGTCTATCCGGATTCAACCACTGGCTTCCGGCGGCCTCGCACCTCATCACTCGACCGCCAATCCATCGTTCCGGATGCTGTTGTCTGGCCTTCTCGAGCATCACGCGTCGTGCCTCGCAAATCGCTGCATCCGCGCCACTAAAACGCGCCCACGGGGTTACGTTGTTAATGCCGCTGGCACCCATTGCTCGTTGTACTTCTGCGCAAATGCAGCCAATCCCTTTTTGCATTCCTCAAGGCTGTGATAGTTGCGTTTACCCATGTGGCCAGTGTACTTCATGGTTTTGAACAGCGACTCGCTGTAGGGGTTATCGTTGCTGACCCGAGGCCGACTGTGAGAGAACTCCACGCCGCGCACCGCCAGCAACCCTAAGGCTTCAGCGGCCTTCATAGCCGCTCCGTTGTCTGAGTGCAAAACCAAACAACGAGGTCGTATGTAGTGCTTATCCATTGCCTCGCTTAGAAAGCGCACTGCGTTTTGGGCCGTCTCGGCCTCGAAGACGTCGTAGTGCACCATGTAGCGGCTATAGATGTCGATCACCGCGAAAGCGTAGTAGAAGCGCGTTGAGTGCTCTGCGTCTCGCAAATACGTGATATCCCACGTCCAGACTTGATTGGGCCCTGTCGCTTCGTAGCTTGTCGGCTTGTGCCGCTTGATAGCGGAGCGAACTCCGTCACGGCGCGCATTGGCCTTGAAACGGCGCAGAACACAGTACACCGTTGACTCGGAGGCCAGATACTCGTCCTTGTCCAGCAAGGCATAGAAGGCCTGTCGGACACTCAAATCGCAGACATCGGGCTGGCAATAACGCTCGTACACGACCTGGCGTTCCTCTGATGACAGCGCCCGCGGGTTGGCTGCAAATTCGCGCTTCGGACGCTGGTCCTCGTTTTCCGGGCAATCACGCCACTTGAGGTAACTGCTGAAGGCAATGCCCAAGCATTTGCATGCCTCGACAGCACGTGCACCGGCCGCAACAGCTTCCGTGACCAGCTCCACAGCTTTACGGCGATTCCGGGCGCTGATCATTTTTCCTTGTCCCCCCAGATCGCCTGCGCTTTTTTTGTCAACACCAACAAAGCCGCGGCTTCTGCCAGTGCCTTTTCTTTGCGCTGCAGCTCTCGGTTTTGTTGTTTGTGCTCTTCGTTGAGCTCAGAGACCTTGTTGATCAGCTCTTGCTCGCGAGCCCGTGCGCTTGCAGAAAGCACGACATCGCCATCGTGCTGCGCAAGCCAGGCGCTAAAGCGCTTGATCTCTTCCAGAGTTATGCCTTTGGCTCGACAGTATTTACCGGCCACCGGGGAATCAAAACCAACCTCTTGGCAATACCCTTCGGCAACGATTGCCGCTCGAAGATTCATACCGCGCGGCAAAGGAGCGGACTGAGCGCGTTGTGCGGGTTGCGCTCCTGAAGTTTTGACTGCCTTCAACCAGTGGTACAGACAGCTTTCTGCAATCCCATACTCGCGGTGCGTCTGTGCGACTGTGATTTCTTTTGAAAGGATTCTTCCGAGGATTTGATTTTTCTTTTCGAGAGGATAGGGGCTACCCATTTGTCTGTCTCCGTGCCCTCCTGATTAACAATTAGGAAGTATTTTGACAGAGAGGGACTTGCCTCGAGGCACCGCTTAGCGTCCGGCGCAGAATCTCTTGCACGTCGAATGTATGCATAAGAGTCTTACTCCTATTGGGTTGATGAGAAAAATCCCCTTTGCGAACAAAGGGTTAATTCATCCTATCAGCTAAGACTCGTTGCATACCTTCTCAGCGTATATACGCTACAAGACGTCCACTCCGAAGGCGACTGCCGTTCGCTGTGGCTTCGACTCGCGTTCGATCCGAGGCGCCGCAAGCCAACGTTCCAAATTTGGCGACCGGCGACAATCGTTCGACTTGAAATCGCCGAGCGTGCGATTGAAAGCGAGTAGTGGCCTGTCAAGGGAGATGACCGTTCGATCGAGGGCGTGGGGCGTTCTATCACTAGAGCCGAACGTTCCGTCTGAGTCGACATGCGTTTATTCAGCAGAGATTAGCGTTCTCCGCAAGGCGGCGCGCGTTCGATGTTCGTCGACTCCCGTTCGATTGGAGTCACCTCGGAAGCTAAGTGCGGGAAATGGAAGAGAATTTTTGGGGAGCGGTTCGTTCTTGTCGACTGTCGTTCGGTCTGAAGTCGCCGGTCGTTCGGCTGGAATCGACTGGCGCCGCGGATTTGATCCAATTGATCGTTCCATCTCTGTCGACTCCCGTACCATTTTCAGTTTCCTAATTCAGGCTGATCGTTCCACAGAGTTGAGCCCTTACCCTTTTTGATCAGGGCATTTTCTTCTCGAGTGTTGCGCTGTTTAGGGGCTTCGAAAAAGCTCGAGTCGGCAATCACGGCATCCTTACCGATATGGCAGTTTATCGACTGCAACTTCTTGACGTAGTCGGCAAAAACAGTCTCAAGAACCTCAGTTTGCGCAAAAATTTCCTTGTATTTCCAGATTGTCTTGTGACTGGGAACATCGCCGGGTTGGAAAATACCAAGCCAGTGCTGAAGCACTCGGTTTTGCAGCATCTCCTGCTCGAAGTCCCGATCTGCTTTTCCGTAAAGACGTTGAGCGACAACGCACTTGAGCATAAAGATCGGATCCATCGCTCTGCGGCCGGCTGAGCTCAGCTGTGAAGTCGGCTTGCCGCCGTGGCTGATGCGGTACGTATCAATGGCTTGAGTTATGAAGGATCTGTATGACTCGAAAGGAAACAGCTCGTTGAGCCGTAAGAGCTTGCCAGCGCCTTTTTTGGCTCGCTCCAGAAACAAATCAGTGGCAAAGAGATCCAACTGAGAGGAAGGCTTGCGGTATACTCTGCACACAATGGATTTTTCAGGTGGTTTTGAGTCGTAAAGTCAATTCTAACCTGTTGAATCCATTATTTTTTTGTCCCTGCGCTGCATTTCCTCAATTTATAGATCTTCCCTTTACGCGCCCTAACTGTTGATATTGATCAAGTCATAGAAAATGATCTCGAAGATATTGAATTTGCTTTCAATTTAAGCGAAGTTCCTATTCGAGAGTCGTGGTTTATAGAGTGCCTCCATCAATCCGGGATTGCACGGGAAAATTTAGATCTACTACCAGAAAGAGCAAGGAAAATGCTGGGCAATCTCTAATGGTTATATTCTACCGTACTAAAGCATTTAAGCTGAGATTAAAGATCTAGGAACTTGCGAGAGAAGTCATCAAAATCTAAAATATCCCAATCAGCGTAACGATGGGATTCTGCCGATAATGACACACCAATTTTTTCAGTTGGCCAGGCCAGGTCTAGGATTTCACCATTGTCAAGTCTAGAATATACAACTGGTATTGCCCAATGATCAGAGTTTGCTTTCATAAGCGTATAGTGAAGAGCTGGATCGGCAAATTTAAAGACTTTATCCCAGGTCATCTGATCAAAGATGTTCTGGTTATACCGGATTTCATTTAGTAAACGCAGATCAGTCAAAGAGACTGGATTATGCCCATGTAAAGGCATAAGACGGTGGCAGCTTGCACACAAAGGAACAAGATTCTCTAGAGAATTATCATTTTTTACGCCATTTGAATGATGAACATGTAGGAGATATTTGTAATCATTCAATCTTACGCCGCAATGACGGCATTTCCACCCTTCAGCTTCTCGAACGCGTCTCGATAATTCCGGCCAATCGCTTGTATACCCCGTCATGTCAGTTGTGATTTTCGATACAGGGCGAGGGTTGACAAAAACTGAGGAATACTGTTCAAAAAACTCTTCAATATTGAAATGAGCAATGCTAATGCGGTTAAGACTATGTTGGGCTCCTTTGTAGTTAAGTTGGCGTAAACAATTTTTGCAAACGTGTAGTTTTGCTTCGCCCTCGATTTTCTTTTTGGATTGGTCGATGCCGACTATTCTAAATAGGCCGGATGTATTGGTAGTAGCTACATATCGAGCATATCGGTTTATGGCTCGCATATGCTTAATTGTTCTACATTCTGCTAAGTGGAACTTCTTGCCGATACCTGGTTCTCGTAAGGTGTCCTCGATATTCATACCATGATCAGGAATGTAGAGTAGGACATGTTGTCCGCGATACGATAGTAGTCCGCCAGTCGTTGTAACATCGTTGAGCTTGATGTTGATGCCAGTGGTTTTTAGGCGTTCTCTGAGCTTTTGGATCTCTGGAGGTACCCATTCCGATCCAATTTTCAGTCTGATGTCAACCACATCATCTGATACTCTATGAACCTGATTCCATAACTCATGCAGATCAATTTTGATTTTCATTTTCGGTTCCTAGAATCCGACGAATTTGTTGGTCAGCATTTGTTAACAAGCGGAAGGTAACACGACGTGAGGCTCGTGCGTCTTCGCGTCCATTCTTCAGAACCAAGTGACTAGAAGAAAAGCCGATAGCTGCGAAATGTTTCCGAAGCCAGTCTTTTTCATCATTCGTTCGAGCCATACTGAGGATATAGAAAAGAACAGATCGTGTTCGAGCTTGTGACAGAACCATGTTGTTTGCGTAGGCTCTCTCAGGTGTCGCATCCGCATTCCAATAAGAGCTGGCATGCCCTTCGATGCGGATTTCTGAAATTGAATCGCGATAGGGCTTCAAAGATTTGATGTAACGAGGAAAGAAATCGTTCAATATTTCCTCAAATCTTGGCTGTAGTGTGGCGGACCCCATCTGAAAGAGAACTTCAGTGTCTTCAAATTCTACCGATAGAGTATCTTTGTTAATTTTGGCACTCCATCTTTGAAGATCTGACTCAAACTCGGATTTGAGGGACTCGTAAATTGCAATCTGAGTTGTTTCGTATGCTTTGGCGACGTCTTTTATTTTGTCGCGTTCAACAAAGGCATGTCGCATAAGAGCAATACTGATGAACATAAAAACCATCATCAGACCTGACATCAGATCAGAGACACTTATCCAATGTTCATGATCTGGACTGTTGGAAGAAGAGGTTCTCTTAAAGATCATGACGCATTTTTCCGAGTCTTAGATTCGTACTGGTCTACTACCGCGCGAGAAATGGTTGCCAGAGCATTCCCAAGTTCTTGCAATGCATGATTAAGTTCGCTCGTCATTGCATCGTCGAGCTTTCTGATCTGGTAGTCGATGCTATCCGAGGTTTTCTTCGTTGTTTCTTTGACAATCTGTTCAACTTCACTCTGAGTTGTGCTGAGTGTTTCATAAACAGTTTGCTTTGTTTGTTCAGTCATGCCTTTAAGATGGGACTTAAAGTCATCAGCTAGTTCTTGAATTCGATTGGCTGAGGCGCTAAGAGCTTCCTGAGTTGTTCCGCTGGATCGACTAATTTCTTGACTGCATTCCTGTAACGAACTTGCTATTTTGGATGTTGATCCGCCAAAGTCAGTTGCCACTTTATCCAAATTAGACGCAATGTGATTTACAGCTTCATCCATTGAATCGGTCATCGCTTCAATGGATTTGCCAATTTGGGGTATAGCATTAACTGCTTTTTCTCTCACTTCCTCAAGTGCTTTCAGCTCTTTATGAAGCTTGTCAATTTGGTCCTGTAGGACACCCATGACGGATTCGAGTTTAGTCATTGATGAAGGAATGGCGTCACTCTTGTCTGCAATTACAGTTACGGCTTCTTTTGTTTTCTCAATAGAAGAAATGGCTAATCTGAATTGCGATTCAAGTCTATTTAGGTGTTCTTTGTACCTATGTTGCCACACTAAAATTTTTTCAATTGCAGAATTCAGTTGCTTAAAGTTGTCTCCAAATTGTTCTGTAAGGTTGCTATTGAAATCTGAAATGACTTGTCGCAAAGCTTCAATAATTTGGCTAGTTGCAGCGCCAGAAAGAGATTTTGTGAAATCATCGAGCTGAGATTTCAATTTGGCCGAAAATTCCTTGAATTGAGCAGACTCTTTCTCATGGATCTCGTTAACCTTTCCTCGTAAGACTCGAATTTGACCTTGAACGCTGTAGTCTTTCTCTTCTTGAAAAGCGATGGCTATTGAGTTCAATTTTGATAGATTTTCTTGACTTGCCTCCTTGATGTCACATCTCATTCCTTTCATTATTGAAATCAAAGAATCACTCTCTTGACTTGCAATAATGGCATTTAACCTTTCCAAGGACTGACGTTGTTGAATTATGTTCGAAATTAGATTGTTAAGAAGATCCTGTTCTTCCAGTTTTTCTTCAACGGCAGGATCTGTCTTTGGAAGTGTGATAACTTTAAAGCAAATTGTCCCAATCATCCCAACAATACTCGTCAGGAAGGCTGTCTTAAGACCTTCTAGCAAGAATGGGATGCTACGATCAATGTTGTTTGTGTCAAATTGAACCAACCCGATCACAATGCCAAGAAATGTACCGAGAATTCCTAATGACGTCATAAATGTCGGGATATAATGCCGAATTGGTGCATATTTTTTAGCCCAATGTGCATATATTCCAAATCCTAATGCTATAGAAATTAGGATTGATATAGCTAATGTGACTGGGTCATGTACAATAAAGCGAACTATTTGATCAAATGGTGTAAACATACAACTAGCTAAATTGATTTTTTATTAGTAAATGTCATTGACACGTAAGTAACATTCTTTTTTGATCGAGCGGATTTCTTGGGAATTACCTGTGCCAAAACGTCAAGAAACTTAGTATTGTAATTCTTCTATACTAGCTCTTATTTTTGCCGGCCTTAGGAAACCTCAGGAATATCATCCCAACGCGTAAGGTAGGTCGGGGTGAGACGGTCGCGCTTCATTTTCCAACTGTCATCTATCCGTGATGCACCTACGCACCAGATCTTTTTTCCGTAGCGTGATGAGAGTTTGTCGAGACACTGCATTAAACGTTTACGTCGAAGTAGGAGCTCTTCATCAATAGTCTCGAAAAGAGAGGCCTCGACTGTTTCATTTTCATGCGACAGATCCGTCACATAGACCCCTGCTTTCTTGATGAAATGACCTTCTTGCCAACTCTGTTCGAGCAAATTGATGCCTTGCTCAGTCAATGCAATGGTGTCAGCTGTAGGCGTTGGTAGCGCAATTTGAGGAGAAGCGGAAAACCATGCATCTACATCTCGGAAAGGATCGGTATGAAAGAAAATACCGACGGTTCGGGCCAATGTATGTTGCCTTCGTAGTTGAAGAGCCACTTCAGTCATGTGGGTAGCGATAGCGGAGACAACTGCATTTTTTGCGGCAGTGGAAGCTGCAAAGCTACGACTGCGGAGGATTTGTCGCTTGGGATTCGGCTTTGAATCAACCGGGAAACAGGAGATACCGTTTAACTCTCGGAGCGTTCGCTCTAGCACGACGCCAAATGTGCACCGAACGTGTGTCGCGTCCATTGAGGCAAAATCCAAAGCCGTTTCGATTCCCATAGCACTGAGTTTTGCGCAAGTTTTATTGCCAATCCCCCAGATATCCTTGACAGGTGTTATCGCAAGGGCTCTTTTTTGCCGATCGGATGACAGTTCAAACCAATTTACTACACCATCGAAAACGGGATAGGTTTTGGCAAAGTGATCACAGAGTTTTGCGAGTGTCTTGGTTGGCCCAATCCCGACGCACACAGGAAGCCCAAGCCATTGCAAAAGTCTGTTTTTAAGAGCCATTCCAATCTTGGGGTGGGGCGCGAAATTTGGACCTGAAGGTTCAAGCATTATAGGCAGTCCCTCAGGAAACCCCGAGTAACTGCTTTTCATAGTTGACAGGCGCCAGCATACCGATGGTCGAATGAGGACGGATCGTATTGTAGGTTTCTATCCAACGAGTAACCGTAACAACAGCCTGCTCATAGCTGTCGAAGCGTTTGCGACCGATGAGTGTTTCACGCTTGAGGGAGCTCCAGATTGACTCACCGGGCGCATTATCCCAGCATTGCCCCACATCGCTCATGGAGCACCTCATGTCCAGTTGCATAAGTCGGTTCTGGAAAGCAGCAGAACAATACTGCGTGCCTCGATCCGAGTGCATGATCGTTCCCGCAACAGCGTTGCTACCGCGCGTACGTAGAGCCATATTGAGAGCCCTAAGGACCAAATCGGTCGTCATCGAAGTATCCATGGCCCAGCCCAGAATGCGGCGGCTCCCAAGATCCAAAATGGTAGCCAAGAATCCCCATCCTTGGGTCGTGGGCAAGTACGTGATGTCGCTCACCCATGTTCTGTTGAGTGTTCCGGGAGCAAAATCGCGCCCTAAGAGGTTGGGATAGACAAACATGTTGTGATTGCTGTCGGTCGTTTTGACAGTACGTTTGAAATGACGGTCCCCGGGGGTGTATTTCATCTCGTTGCGGATGATTTTGGCTTGTCTGAGCACAGTTTCATCGGAAATGACCTTCTTGCACTTCACAGGCATGCGCTGGCGCTTAACCCATGCGTGATAGCCGCTGACACTGACCTCAAGTACCTCGCAACGCTTGGCTATCGGGATATCTTTGAGTTCCGAATCCTCAAGGGAAGCTTGAATAAAGGCGTACCTCACTGAAGGCCGTTTTTCGAGAGGTACGCCGCGAATTTTTTTAGCAGCAATACCTCGGCGCGGGACTTCTGCAATTCGGAGCGCAAACGCGCAATCTCTGCCTGCTCGGCACTAACGGAATCTTCGCCGTCAAGTGATGCTTGAAGCAATCCGCTGCGATACTGGCGCACCCAGCTATACAAGGATTTGGGATTGATGTCGAGTTCACGAGCCACATCAACAGCCGGACGATGCTCGTCGACGACAAGTTTTGCTGCGTTAAGACGAAATTCTTTGGTGAAAATACGACGAGTAAAAGCCATGGGGTTTAGTCTCCTGATAGACAAAATTGTGCCCTAACAGGGCCGATCTATCAGGTCCATTTTTCGTACCCTCATCCCAAAGCGACGTTTTGGAATCAGTGTTTGCGAGACAACGCTACAGCGAGTGATGAGCCGACATTGTCTGACAGCTCGAATTCGGCAAACGCGCAAAGCGAAGCCCCATGCCGGAAAAGCTACCAAGCAATCGCTCCCTGAGAACCTACTCAACCGCGAGTTTCAGGCAGATAAACCGTTGCATCGAATGGTGACGGACGTAACGTACGTACCGTACTTCGAGAACGGGGAATGGCATTGGGGGTATCTGGCGTTGGTTCAAGATCTGTTTGATCGCTCGATTGTTGCCTGGGCTTATTCCAAAAAACAAGACATTCGGCTGGCGATTGCAACGTTGCAGATTCTTTCGTTTCGGGGATTGGCAGCAGGAGCCATGCTCCATAGTGATCGAGGCAGCATCTACACAGCCAACATATTCCGAGAAATGGCAAAGCAGATGGGGCTGACGCAAAGTTATTCTCGCACAGCCAACTGCTACGACAACGCAACGATGGAGTGTTTCAATGGCACGTTCAAGGTAGAGGCGCTCTACAACCCGTTGCTACAGCTGGAAAGACCGAGTTTCAAGGAACAAAACGACTTTATTGGACGCTACATCGAGTTTTACAACAAGCAACGACCATGTTCGGTGATCGGCAATCTGACGCCGGAGCAGTACAGGCAGGCCTATTATGAGAAGACAATACAGGATATCAATGGGTAAAACGGATGCCGGGTCAAGCCTGTAGCGCCATTTAATGGAGGGGACCCGACGCCAAGGGCGGTGGGGCGTAGGCCGTTCATTGGCGCGAAACGGCTTGACGCGCTGAAAGATCGCAAACTCGCGGCGCAGCCGGGGAAAGAGACATCTTTTCCTGGACTGCCCAGCGGCGAGCGATCAAAGGGCGCTCTTAGAGCGCTTTATCGTGAATTTCATCCAGATAAAACTGCTTCAAAAAGCACCTTAAAATTCGCACATCGAATCTGTCCAGAATTTTCATACCAGTTCAATTTCCGGTTATGCACATCACACTGCGTCAGCTTGAAATCTTTCTTGGTATCTACGATCAGAAAAGCTTGTCAAAAGCTGCTGCCAAACTCTGTGTGACGACAAGTGCGGCAAGTCAGTCGCTCAAAGAACTCGAGAGAATACTTGGAACAGAACTGTTCGAACGAAAATCCAATGGCTTGTTTCCGACGGACGCTGCCTCTGCTCTCCTCCCTCTGGCCACACTGGTCGTAACTAAAGCCAGCGAAATTGAGGATATTTTCGCAGCCCGAGAAAAAGGGCTGACAGGGAAGCTGATCATCGGTGCCAACCGCGCCTGCGGCATTTACATCCTCTCCCGAAGGCTCCCGGAATTCAAGCGACGTTATCCGACTGTGGATCCGACTTTGCTGATTGAAGACAATGAAATCGTTGAAGCCGGAGTTCTTGAGAACCGTATGGATATTGGCTTTATCAGCCGTCCTCCTGTGGATTCATCGTTAACCTTTTTCCCGTGTTTCCGAGACGATTTCGTATTGATCGCCAGCCCGAAGAGTCCATACATATCGGTTGAAGCGACCACGGAAGATTTCTGTTTAGCCACCTGGATCATGGATCAGGAAGCAACGGTAAGCGATGCAGCCAAACGATGGCTTTTGGCCCAGGGAATTACCGTTTCCAACATCCTTACTATGAATACGATGGGCGCGATCAAACGAGCGGTTCAAACCGGTCTTGGATTGGCTGTGATGCCGTTGCTGTCCGTTTCGGAAGAAATTCGCCGTGGGGATTTGGTTGAGTTGAGAAAAGAGGTTAATCCGGATCATAAAAAAGAAAGCAGCCGCTGCATCTACGCGATATACAAACAAGAGCATTTGCCTGCATTGCGAGAGCTTTTCTTCAAGGAATGCAACATTTCTCCGCTGTCAACTCTCTAGTGCAAAAAAGAGGTCCTGTCGAACCAACAGAACCTCAAATGTCTGCCTTTTGGCAACAGCAGATTTCCACTGCCAAGAAACAGACGAGATTAGGAGAAGAAAGTTTGCTTATTTTGCTTTGAGTGCATAGGCAGCTGCATGTTCGCCGCTGCGGCGACCGAAGACGACGGTATCGGCAATAGCATTACCTCCGAGGCGGTTAAAGCCGTGTACGCCTCCCGTCACTTCTCCTGCCGCATACAGCCCCGGAATCGGGCGACTTTGGATGTCTAGTACCTCGCTTTCCGGCGTGATCGCCACCCCACCCATCGTATGATGAATGCCGGGAGCAACAGCTACCGCATAGAAGGGAGCCTTTTCAATACCAAGCGGCATATCGGGACGACCGAATGCTTCGTCTTTTCCTGCCTTGCGGAACTTGTTGTAGTCGCTGGCCGTCTTTTCGAGAGTTTTCGCATCCATGTCACAAATCTTGGCCAGCTCAGCCAGAGTATCAGCTTTCTTGAGCATACCCAGGTGATCATAGCCTTGCACCATCTTTGCAGACTTATAGAGGTTGCTGTCAAAAACCAACCAAGCTCGCTTTTGAGGCTGATGCAAAATTGCGTCGCTTGCGCGGTCACGTGTTGTAAGTTCGTTCACGAAACGCTCACCGTTGATGTTGACCATTACGGCGCCGACTCCGCGAACAGTTTCGCTGATCAAAATACGGCTGTCGAGGCCAACAGTCGGATGAGCCTGAACCCAATCAATATCGGTCATGGAAGCACCGATATTAAGTGCCATGGTAATGCCGTCACCGGTGCTCGTTACATTGTTTGAACTCGTCATGTCTTTGAAGGTCGGACGATAGAAGGCAATCATCTGCTTATTCTGACCGTAACCGCCGGTTGCCAAAACCACCGCCTTCGCTGCAATCTTGTAGTAACCGGAGTGCTTGCCATGCACAATGGCTCCGGCAATTTTGTAGTCTTTGTCGAGCAAAAGCTTGACGGCACGGGAATTCACCCGGGCGCCAACGCCTTCTTTTGTAGCTTGGGCGCGTAACACATCCACAATGTGCGGCCCGACAGACATACCTCCGTGGGGACGGTGCGTTCGATCGACGGCGGCTCCTCCGGAACGTTTGACGTCCGAAAGATCAGCCCCCATGTCTTCCAACCATTTGACGCCGTCGGCGCTACCTTCAGCAAGAATTTGTACAAGCTTCGGATCGTTTTTGCCACGCCCGCCCTTCATGGTGTCTTTGACATACTGATCAACGGTATCCTTAATGCCTTTCTTAGCCTGTTGAGGCGTCCCGACAGCGTTGTAACCGCCGGCAGCGAGCATTGAATTGCCGCCTGCAAAAGAATGTTTCTCAAGCAAAACCACCTTGGCTCCGGCGCGCTTTGCCGCAATTGCCGCATTTAAGCCGGCCGAACCCGCACCGATCACCAGTACGTCAACCGTTTCGCGCGGAGCAGACTTTTCGGCGGCTGCAACAGCCTCGGCATCAATCGTTGCATCCCACTTGGCTGATTCAGGAGCATCGGAAAATGGCATCTTCAAATCAAATGTGTGACAGTCATTGCAGACGAGCTTGGGTTTTGCGTGTGCGGTATGACAAGCCGTGCAATTAATGGGACTTCTGTCGCTTAAGTGACTTGCGTGCGGATCAAAGTGTTTTGTTTTGTCAGCTAATTTTTTATAGTCTCCGTGGCAGGCCATGCATTTGTTGTTGAGATCAATTTCGTCGTCCGGAACGTTAGCAGCCGTCACAGCGTTCGTGCCGTGACAAGCAGTGCATCCACCC
>OGHL01001332.1_pt1 | contig 14640 bp, 10 predicted proteins | sample 1571391 | NCBI WGS metagenome assembly OGHL01 (sample SAMEA2581948, study PRJEB24529) | metagenome | biome: Human gut stool | place: China | collected 2011 | reverse complement strand
GCACCGGCCTGCGGATCGTAGGCGAACGCCAGCGTCCCGTTGGCGCCGGCGGAGAAAGTCCCCAGCCCCGCGACGAGATACACGCCGCCGTGCTGCACGGCGTGGCGCAGATCGAAAATCAGCCGGTCGATGGCGCCCGCCGCTTCGATCTCGCTGGCGCCGGCGGCCGTCAAAAGCCCTCGCAGCACCCCGTCGTCGCGCTTGAACAGCTCCGAAAAGAGGATCTCCCCGCCGGGCGCCTTCACGATGAAGGCCCCCAACTGCGGCACGACGAGCCGCTTGTGCGTGCGAAGGAATTCTGCGATCAAAACTTTCACGTCCGTTGTCATAACATCCCGTCGATTTTACCCCTCAAAATTACAACATTTTTCCGTGATATGCAGAAAACGCCTGCAAAAATCGAGATATTGCACCGAATCGTTGCGCATATCAAAAATAATTAGCTACTTTGCACCGCGAATTTCGAGAAAAAGTAATCGAGCTACTTCGCCGGATTTCGACCGATGTAGCTCGGACGGATTCCCGGAAATGAACCGGACAAAGCATGAAAAACAAGTACAAAGACCTGATCGAACAGACGTTCGATTTCCCTCAGGACGAATTTTCGGTCGAGGACAACGAGCTGAATCTGTACGACATTCCGCTCATGGAGATCATCAAGCAGTACGGTACGCCGTTGAAGGTCACCTACCTGCCGAAGATCTCCTCGCAGATCGCACGTGCCAAGCGCATGTTCAACGTGGCCATGGCGAAGGTCGACTACAAGGGCGCCTACAACTACTGCTACTGCACCAAATCGAGCCACTTCTCCTTCGTGCTCGAAGAGGCGCTCAAAAACGACATCCACCTCGAAACCTCGTCGGCCTACGACATCCACATCATCAACGCCCTCTACGACGGCGGGATCATCGACAAGGACCGTTACATCATCTGCAACGGTTTCAAACGTCCTCAGTACGTGGAGAATATCGCGCAGCTGGTCGACGACGGATTCGAAAACACCATCCCCGTGATCGACAACAAGGAGGAGGTCGAACTGCTGGACGCCGCGATCGAGAAAAAGTGCAAGGTGGGCATCCGCATCGCCTGCGAGGAGGAGCCGAAATTCGATTTCTACACCTCGCGTCTGGGCATCCGCTACAACGACATCGTCGACTTCTACAAGCGCAAGATCAAGACCAACAAGAAGTTTCAGTTGAAGATGCTCCACTTCTTCATCAACACGGGCATCAAGGACACGGCCTACTACTGGAACGAATTGGGCAAGTGCCTCAACGTCTACTGCGAGTTGAAGGCCATCTGCCCCGAACTGGACAGCCTGAACATCGGCGGCGGCTTCCCGATCAAGAACTCGCTCAACTTCGAATACGACTACGAGTACATGACCGAGGAGATCGTGGCGCAGATCAAACACATCTGCGAGATGAACGGCATCGAGGAACCCAATATCTTCACCGAGTTCGGATCGTTCACCGTGGGCGAAAGCGGTGCGGCGCTCTATTCGATCGTCAACCAGAAGCAGCAGAACGACCGCGAGAACTGGTACATGATCGACTCGTCGTTCATCACCACCCTGCCCGACACGTGGGGCATCAACCAGCGTTACATCATGCTGGCCGTGAACAACTGGGACAAGGAATACCAGCGCGTGCTGCTCGGCGGGCTGACCTGCGACAGCGAGGATTTCTACAACGCCGAGTCACACACCAACGCCATCTTCCTGCCCAAACTCGAAGCGGGCAACACGCAGTACATCGGTTTTTTCCATACGGGCGCCTACCAGGAGTCGATCGGCGGCTTCGGCGGCATCCAGCACTGCCTGATCCCCGCGCCCAAACACATCATCATCGACCGCGACAAGGGCGACAACGAATACTACACGCGTCTGTTCGCCAAGGAGCAGAGTTACCGCGCCATGATGCGTATCCTGGGCTATTGATCCGCCGCACCGGACACGAACGGGGGCGCGTATCGGTCGATACGCGCCCCCGTTCGCGGTAATCCTTCTTTCAACGCGCCGTCGACGCCCGTTCGCGGATACAGGCGGTCAGCGTGACGGTGCGGTCGGGCGCCGACGGATCGGCGATCTTTTCCAGAATCAATTCGGCAGCGCGGCAGCCCATCTCGTCGAGCGGCTGCTCGACGGTCGTAAGCTGCGGATTGACGATCGTCGAGAGTACGGTTCCCGAATACCCCGCCACCGCCATCTGCGCCGGAACGCGGATGCCCAGTTCCCGCAACCGGTTCATCGCGCCGATCGCCACCGTATCCGTCCACGCGAAGAGGCCGTCGGCATCGGGCATCCGGCGCAGCAACTCGTCGGCCGCCGCACGGCCGTCGTCGAAGGTCACGCCTGCCGGAATCACCGACCGGCCGTCCGACACGAACCCGAACTTCCCCAAAGCATACCTGAACCCGCGCAGACGCTCCCTCGCATTCGGGATATGCGCCGGACCGCCGAGGTGGACGATCCGGCGGCATCCCCTGCGGACGAGGTGTTCCATAAGGAAATAGCTCGTCGCAAAATCGTCGACGATCACCCGCGAGGCATCGACGCGCAGCGGCGCACGGTCGTAGAAGACCAGCGGCACGCCGCGCTGCCGGATACGCCGGTAGATCTCGCCGTTACGGGTCGCGTCGCACGGACAGGCGATGACGCCGTCGACCATGAAGCGCTCCATCAATTCCAGATTCCCGCATTCGGTCTGCGGATTCTCGTCCGACTGGGCGATGATGACCTTCAAGCCGCGCCCATACAACACCCGCTGGATGCCGCCGATGACCGTCGCGGCGAAAGGCGTGACCATCTCGGGCACGATCACCCCGACCGTATTGCTCCGCCCCGACCGGAGGTTCACAGCCACCGGATTGGGACGGTAACCCAGTTCCCCCGCCAGTCGGGAAACCCGTTCCCGCGTCTCGCGGCGGATGTTCCGGTCGCCGGCCAGCGCCCGCGACACGGTCGACGGCGACAGTCCGAGCCTTTCGGCCAACTCTTTGATCGTGATTCGTTTCATGCTCGCTGGGGTTGACAGCGACAAAACTACGGATTTTACCCTGCTTTTGCAAACGGAGCCTAATGGCGGACTTTCCGCCCCGCGGCAGAAGCGGACGCTCCGGTAAAGTCCGCCGTCCGCTACGCGATCAGCAGCACGATCACCACGCCCCAGATGATGAGCAGCGTATTGCCGATAGCATAGGTGATCGTGTAGCCCATCGAGGGGACGTTGCTCTGGATCGTCTCCTCGACGGCACCCAGCGCCGCCGTGGTGGTCCGCGCCCCCGCGACGCACCCCAGCGTCAGCGCATCGTTGAACCGGAAGAGGTAACGTCCGATGAAGATGCCCGCGACGAGCGGAATCGAGGTCGCGGCCGCGCCGATCAGAAAGAGACTCCACCCTACCTCCTGAAATCCCTGAATGAAGGTCGGGCCGGTCGAAATGCCGACGATGGCGATGAAGGTGTTCAGGCCGACGTTGTTCATGAACCACAACGTCGGCTGCGGGATATTGCCCACGTGGGGATAACGGGCATGGAGCCAACCGCAGAAAAGGCCGGCGATCAGCACGCCGCCGCTCACCGTAAGGCTCAGCGGCACGGCCCCGATACGGGTCATCAGCAACCAGCCGAAGAGCAGTCCGCCCAAAAAGATGCCCAGCCCCACCAGCGGCATCCCCGTCTTTTCCGAGACCGGATCGCTGAACCCGAGCGTCGGCGCGGCGCGGCGCACGTCCTGCGGCAGGCCGACCAGTTCGAGCCGGTCGCCGGCATCGAGCTTGCCGCCGGCCAGCACCGGGATCTTCACGCCGGCACGCAGGATAGAACGGATATTCACACCGTGCATTTCTTTCCTTTTCAAAATATTGCGCACATACTGCCCCGCCGCTCCGCGCTTGCTCACCACCACGGGCAGGCTCTGCACCGAGAAGTTCGTCAGCTCCGCGTCCTCGACCTCCGTACCGATCCAATCCTCCTCCTCGATCACATACTGACGGCGGCCGCTCACCACGAGCGTATCGCCGGGATAGATCGTCGTGCGGGGCGTCACGTCGTCGACGATGCGCCCCCGTTGACGCAGCCGCTCGACGAAAATCAGTTTCTTCTGCGACTGCATGTAGCGTTCGAATTCGGCGACGGTGTGCCGCTGCCCGAACCAGTCGTTTTCGGCCTTGTAGGCGCGGAAGACGATGGCACGCGCCGCAGGATCGAAGCCCGCCGTGAAACTGACGTCGTCGCCCAGTTTCGATTCGAGGTCGAGCGCCGCCTTGTGTACCTTCTCCACCCCGCCCAGCAGACGCGGGCCGAGCGTTCCCAAGATCCACGCCGACCCCGCCGTACCGAAAATATAGGTCACGGCATAACAGACGGGCATGGCGTCCAGATCGATCGCCTGTCCGTCGGGCAGCTGGCGGATGGTGTCGGTCGCCACGCCCAGCACGGCGGACATGGTCTGCGAACCGGCCAACAGTCCGGCCGCCTGCGCTACGTCGTAGCCCATCAGCGTGGCGCAGAGCCACGTCGACCCGAGGCACGACAGACAGACGACCACCGCGAACCCCACCTGCGGCAGCCCGTCGCGTTTGAGCCCGCGGAAGAACTGCGGGCCCACGGCGTAGCCGACCGAAAAGAGAAAGAGGAGAAAAAAGAGGGTCTTGGCCGGTTCGGGAATCTCGATTTTCAACTGCCCGACCACGACGCCCACCAGCAGCACGCTCGTCACCGTGCCGAGCGAGAAACTGCGCCAGCGCAGTTTGCCGACCAGAAAACCCAGCGCAAGGGTGACGAAAACGGCCAGCGCCGGATTGGCGCGCAAAAAATCGATGAAATGAATATCCGCAAACATAGCTTTCGGGGGTGTTTTACACTCGCCCCATGCGCAAAGTGCGTGCCGCAAACAAGTTGCGGACTTTTCCCGCCCTTCCGCAATGCCTCCGCGCGGGCCTGCGGGCCGCCGAAACCGGAATCGGGAACATACGTCGCACGAAAGCCTGCCCACCGGTGATCGCTGCAAATGCGCCGGCAATCGATCCTCACGCAGGAAGCCCCGCAGGATTCCTTCTCCGAATGGCTGTACCGGAATCCGACGACCCGGGCCGAAACCCTCGTTCCGGACGCAGCGAAACGGAGCGCGGAAATCCGACCGCCCGGAAAGCGAGCCTTCCTAAAACGACCTTCCCCCGCCGCAACGGCAGGGGAAGCGATGAATTGCGATCGGGCTGCGATCAGAAGCGGTAGCCCAATTGCAGCAGGAACGTCTTGTTGCGAACCGTGACGTCCGACACATCGGAGAGATTGAGGAATCCCGCATCGTAGCCGAAACGGAACGAATAACGACGGTACTCCACCCCGATGCCAGCGCGGACTCCCATATCGAAACGGTCGAATCCCCCGTCGCCGAACGTATCGGCCTTTGCCGATCCGGACTTCACCTTGCCGGCGAAGCCGACGCGCATACTCAGACCCAGATAAGGAATCAACGAGACGTCTTCCGTCAAACCGAAACGCCAGTTGACCAGTGCCGGCGCCTCGAAATAGTAGGCGTTGAGCTTCACCGCACCGTCGCTGATCGAGGTGCCGTAGCCGGCGATACCCAGCCCCGTTTCGAAATAGAGCGGCAGGGTGTGCATCAAGCTCTTTTCATAGGAGAAAGCCACCAGCGGGCGGACTACGGAGTTGGGCGTAGCGCTCACGCCGCCCGTTTTGAAGGTCATGTTGGCGATGTTCATGCCGACGCGCACGCCGAAGATGTGATTGGGATGTGCCGCTGCGCCGCACACGACGGCCGACAGCACCGCGAGGAGAAAGAGTTTTTTCATAAAATTGAATAGATAGTAAGGTGTTCGGGATAAGTTCGCATCGTCAAATATACGAATTTTCCGGAATCCCGCATTTATTCCGGAAGATTTACAGCCGTTTTGGAATCGATTTTGTAATTTGCAGGCCAAACAGAACGTTTTCGATAAGCCAAGTGCAGAGCCGAACGCTGTTCGGACTATGCCGAGGCGAGAAAACGAAGAAAGAAATTCAACGTTTTCGTCAAGCCGAGCGCAGAACCGAACGCAGTTCGGACTCTACCGAGGCGAGAAAACGAAGAATGAAATTCAACGTTTTCTCCGAGTCGAACGGGCAGAGCCGCGTCGCGCGAACTGCGCTTCGGCAAGAAAACGACGGTTGAAAACAACGATATTCTATGGAACGATACATCCTCAAAGACAACGAGGCCCGCAGCCGTTACGAGTTCGACCTCGGAGGGCATACCGCCTATATCGACTATGAAAAGGACAACGGGACGATCGTCCTGACGCATACGTTCGTCCCCGAAGCATACGAGGGACGTGGCGTAGGCGCACAACTGGTCGCCGCCGCACTGGCCGACATCCGCAGGCAGGGGTTGAAAGTCGTTCCGCAGTGCTCTTTCGTCGCCGTCTACATCAAGCGGCATCCGGAGTGGAGCGACATGGTGAGCGAAACGGCCGGCGCCGAACGCTGACCGGTATCGCAGGCCGTCGCACCGTTCGCAGTGCAAGCCGCATCGCCATCGGGCAGGCCGCTATTCGGTCTGCGGCGAGGGTTGTACCCCGGGATAGGCCTGCCGCAACCACCGGCTCAATCTCTCGCCGCGCAGATCGGAACCTTCGGCCACGATCCGTCCCCGGGGATCGATCAGATAGAGTGTCGGATAAGCGTCGACGCGATAACATCCGGTAATACGCCCTTCGGGCCGGTCGGCCACCACCGGCCATACGATCCCGAGGTCGGGCAAATTCCCGCGCAGATCTTCGTCGGTATTCCTCGCCACACCGAGAATCTCGAAACCGGCCTCACGGTATGCCGCGTAGTCCCGCAGATAGTGGTCGCGGATATCCATGAGGCAGGGCGGGCAACTCAGCGACCAGAAGTCGAGCAGGACGTAGCGGCCGGCGAAATCCTCGGGGAAGCGCACCCTGCGGCCGTCGGTCGTCGTCGCCTCGAACGGGATCGGGCGGAACCCCACCTGCGCGGAGGGACGATCGAGAGCGTCGGGCGTCGGTGTCAACCTAAGTTCGCGGCCGTCGGGCCGCAGGCTGTCGATGCGGTAGTAGCTCCCGCCCAACCGCACGAATTCGCCCACACGGTGCCGCAGCGTCGTATCGCCATCCGAAAAAACGATCTCCGCCGAATCGGCGTCGTAGTTCCTGACATAGGGCTTCACCGTCACGGCATACCGCCCGCCGGCCACCGCCGCCTCGCCGGAGCAGCACTCGGCGCAATACAGCAGCATGTCGGAGTTCCTGCAAGCCGGATAGACATAGGCCAAATCAGGCAGGACGACGCCCCCGCCGCCGTAGCGTTCGACGTAGACGGGCGTCACCTCCACGGCGACGGAATCCGCACCGAAATAGCGCACCGTTTCGTCCGACAGGTCGTCGTCGCCGTCCGTATCGAACAGGTAGGCCGGATGCCCCTCGGCCGTCACGCCCGCCGCCATGGCGATCACGCTACGGATCGGACGGGCGGAACGGGAGGCCGTATCGAGGCCCCAAACGTTGAAATAGCCCATGCAGAACTTTTCGTCGGCAAGCCCCTGCCGATAGCCCTGGTAGAGCAGCTGCGGAAGATCGGTTTCCGCATAGTAGACGGTCGCATCGCGCCACGAGTCGGGCACGCCCCGCACGACGGGATAGAGTGCATCCCACGGCCGGTGCGGGTTGGATTCCATGTAGACGGCCATTTTCCCGCCGAGCGGAAGAGGGCTTTTTTCCAGACGGAGCACCTGCTGCGACGGCGCGCCGCAGCAGGCCAGCGACAGAACGCCGAGCAGCGTCCCCAGGTAGAAAGGTTTCATTTTCGGATGGTTTCGGTTTTCGTAAAGCGAAGATAGGAAATTGCGTCCGAAAATACAACTTCTCGGACGGATAATCGCATCGCCGGCCGCTACTTCCTCCCGATGAGCCGTTTGAAAAAGCGCCGGATGCGTACCGGCAGGTTGATCCCCTGTTTGAGCAGTACGGCGCCGCTCAGGAGTTTCCAGTCCCAGCGGCGCAATTCGGCATAACGGATCAGCACATAATCCAGATAGGGCGTCTCCCAGTCGAGGTGGTGGAGCATCTCCACGCAGTCGCGCCGACTCAGGTTGCGGCGGAAGGCCATGCGGTTGACGTCGATCAGCGCGAAATTCCACGCACCGTCCTCCCGGTAATAGAAGATGTTGCCCGGATTGTAGTCGTAATCGAGCACACCCTTTTCGTGGAGGCGGACGGTGAAGGCCGCAAAGGCATCGAGAATCTCGAACTGCCGTGCCTGCGGTTCCCGATCCAGCTGTTGGAGCGTCGGGTAGGGAAGCCGTTTGGAAACATAGTAGCCTGTATGGAACAGCAGCCCCCGCCGGCACTCGATGTAACCGACCGGATCGGCCACGGCGATGCCCGACCGCCGGAGCCGCAGCGAATAGTCATAGGAACGTCGGGCTTTGGTCGGCCGGAAAAACGTATAGACCCACCGGTTCAGGCGCAGCGGTACGGCGAAACGCTTGACGACAAACTCCTCGCCCGCCACCCGCTCGCACCAAAGCGTATTGCGGTCGTCGCGCAATACCTCCCCGCAAACGCCCTGCGCAGGCAATTTCCGCATCCACGAAGCCAGACGGCCGTATTTTTCCGACAAGATGATTTTCATTCGTTTTTCGTCTTTTTCCTGTAATTCGTCACAAAAATAACGATCGGAGGATGCGCTTCTTGTCCATATGGCGGGCAATAACATTCAATAAGTCGAATAAAGGAGCTCAATCCTCCTATTATGCGAGAAAAAGTTATTACTTTTGGCGAAATTCAACATTATTATGGAAGAAATCCTCCAACAAATTCCAGTGACTCCTCAACAGGATTCCGAACGGCCGAACTCCGCTTCGTTCCGGCTGCTGCATCTCACGAGTTCCTCGATGGAATTCACCGAATCCGACTATCTGCCGCACGAGTTGAATACCGGAGGGTTCTGTATCTGCCTGCGAGGGAAAAGCCGCGTCACGCTCAACCAGCACCGCTGCTACATCCAGAAGGGCGACCTGTGCGTCTTCTTCCCCCGAATGCTCATGCAACTCGACGACCACAGCGACGATTTCGAGGCCTACTGCATCGTCCCCGAGATCGACGTCACACGCGAAGTGCAGGTCCCTTCGGCGACCTCGCTGTTCCTCTACATCAAAGACCATCCCTGTATCTCGCTCGACGATACGACTTTCCGGCGGATGCTCAAATACTGCCGCATGTTCAGTGAATTCGAACGGAACGGCCACCCCTACCGCGACCAGATCACCCTCCACATGTCGATGATGCTCTACTACGAAATCTTCCACATCTATCAACACGGCAAACCGCTGGCCATGAGCGCCCAAACGCGGCAGGAGAGCATGTTCCGCGAGTTTCTCTTTCTGGTCTCGCAGCACTACGTCCGCGAGCGCGAAATCGGGTACTACGCCGACCAGATCTGCGTGACGCCCAAATACCTCTCGTCGGTAGTACGGACCGTATCGGGCAACAGCGCGGCGTGGTGGATCAACCACACGGTCATCATGCACGCGAAAAACCTGCTCAAAACCAATCACCAGCTCACCATTCAGCAGATCTCCGACAAACTCAATTTCCCCAATCCGTCGTTCTTCGGCCAGTATTTCAAACGCCGCGTGGGAATGACGCCCAAGGAGTTCCGCCGCAAAGCCTACTGACGGCGGCACCGCATCTTCCGCCGGCATTCATGCGGATACCGACGAAAAAAGAGAGCCGGACGAATCGGATTCGTCCGGCTCTCCCATTCCAAGCAGCACGCTACGAAACGATTAATTCCCGCATTTGCATTAATAATACATGCATTCGAGGCGGAATACCAAAAGCCGTCTTATCCGACGGTCTAATACCGACCTCTGTCGTCCCGCTTTTTTATCTCCGGCGATCGGGAAGGGACAATCCCGTTCATTAAAATGTTGCGCAACACCGAAAGCCAATAATAATAAGGAGTATTTCCTATTCTGCACAACCGCAATAAAACCAACCGGATAGCATGACTCCGCACGAAAGAATCGAAACCGGAAACACCTTTTTCGGAAAAACATTTCGGCCGATGCGGGATATTTCCCGAAATTTTGTTACTTTTGTGCGCAACAAAAACCCCAATCATTATGTCTTTTATCGATGAGAGGGTACAGCCGACCGGACTCACGTTCGATGACGTCCTGCTCGTACCCGCCTATTCTGAGGTGTTGCCGCGCGAAGTAAACGTCACCAGCCGCTTTTCGCGAAATATCAAACTCAACATTCCGATCGTCTCGGCCGCAATGGATACGGTCACCGAAGCGCCTTTGGCGATCGCGCTGGCTCGCGAAGGGGGCATCGGGGGCATCCACAAGAATATGTCCATCGCCGAGCAGGCCGCGCACGTGCGCCGCGTGAAACGCGCCGAGAACGGCATGATTTACGACCCGATCACCATCTCCAAGGAGCACACCGTGGGCGACGCGCTCGCGCTGATGCAGGAGAACAAGATCGGCGGCATCCCCGTGATCGACGCCGAGCGGCGGCTGATCGGCATCGTCACCAACCGCGACCTGCGTTTCCAGCGCGACATGCACCGCCTGATTTCGGAGGTGATGACCTCGGAGAACCTCATCACCACCCATTCGTCGGAGCTGGCCCATGCGGCCGACGTGCTGCTCAACAACAAGATCGAGAAGCTGCCCGTCGTGGACAACGAGGGGAAACTCGTCGGACTGATTACCTATAAGGATATTACCAAAGTACAGGACCACCCCAACGCCTGCAAGGACAGCAAGGGCCGTCTGCGCGTAGCCGCCGGCGTAGGCGTCACGGGCGATTCGATGGAGCGTGTGGATGCGCTCGTCGGCGAGGACGTGGACGCCATCGTCCTCGACTCGGCGCACGGCCACTCGGCCAACATCGTGGCGCTGCTGCGCCGCATCAAGGCCAAATACCCCGAACTGGACGTGGTGGTGGGCAACATCGCCACCGCCGAGGCGGCCAAATTCCTCATCGACGCCGGCGCCGACGGCATCAAGGTGGGCATCGGCCCGGGATCGATCTGCACGACGCGCATCATCGCCGGCGTGGGCGTTCCCCAGCTCTCGGCCATCTACTCGGCAGCCAGCGCCGCGCGCGGCACGGGCGTGCCCGTGATCGCCGACGGCGGACTGCGCTATTCGGGCGACATCGTCAAGGCGCTGGCCGCAGGCGGCGACTGCGTGATGATCGGCTCGATGTTCGCCGGCACGGAGGAGTCGCCCGGCGACACGATCATCTACAACGGCCGCAAGTTCAAGAGCTATCGCGGCATGGGTTCGATCGACGCCATGAAGGCGGGTTCGGCCGACCGCTATTTCCAGAAAGGCGAGGTCAACATCAACAAACTCGTTCCCGAAGGGATCGTGGCGCGCGTGCCGTTCAAGGGTTCGCTCAGCGAAACGGTCTACCAGCTCGTCGGCGGCATCCGCGCCGGCATGGGATACTGCGGCGCGGCGGACATCGAGACGCTCAAACAGGCACGGTTCATCCGCATTACCGCCAACGGCGTGACCGAAAACCACCCGCACGACGTGACGATCACCAGCGAGGCGCCCAATTACAGCAGCGAACACTGATCGCCCCGTCGATCCGAAACCTACGATACTCAGACGCTATGCAGGAAAAAATCCTAATCATCGACTTCGGCTCGCAGTACACGCAGCTCATCGCCCGCCGCGTACGCGAGCTGAGCGTTTACTGCGAAATCCACCCCTTCAACCACCTGCCCGCCATCGACGCGTCGGTGCGCGGCGTGATTCTCTCGGGCTCGCCCTTCTCCGTGCGCGACGCGGAAGCCCCCCGCATCGACCTCTCGGCGATCAAGGGCCGGCTGCCGCTGCTGGGCGTCTGCTACGGTGCGCAATACCTCGCCCAGCACTTCGGCGGCGAGGTGACGCCCGCCCCGAGCCGCGAATACGGACGGGCGATGCTCACCGTAGTCGAACCCGACGACCGGCTCATGGAGGGACTGCCCCGCACCACGCAGGTGTGGATGTCGCACGGCGACACGATCACCCGCGTGCCCGACGGCTACCGCATCGTGGCTTCGACGGCCGAGGTGCACGTGGCCGCCTACCGCATCGAGGGCGAACCGACGTGGGCCATCCAGTTCCATCCGGAGGTCTACCACTCGACCGACGGCGTGCAGCTGCTCCGGAATTTCGTCGTGGGCATCTGCGGCTGCGCACAGTCGTGGACGTCGGAGAGTTTCGTCGAGACGACCGTCCGCGAACTGCGCGAGAAGATCGGAGACGACAAGGTCGTGCTGGGGCTTTCGGGCGGCGTGGACTCCACGGTTGCCGCCGTGCTGCTGCACCGCGCCATCGGCGAGAACCTGCACTGCATCTTCGTCGATTCGGGTCTGCTGCGCAAGAACGAGTTCGAAAGCGTCCTCGATTCCTACAAGGGCATGGGACTCAACGTCAAGGGCGTCAAGGCCGGCGACAAGTTCCTGGGCGACCTGGCCGGAGTGACCGATCCCGAGGCCAAGCGCAAGATCATCGGCCGCGACTTCGTGGAGGTCTTCAATGCCGAGGCGCAGCAGCTCGCCGACGTGAAGTGGCTGGCGCAGGGCACGATCTATCCCGACGTCGTCGAATCGGCATCGGTGAACGGCCCTGCGGCCAAGATCAAGTCGCACCACAACGTGGGCGGACTGCCCGAGCACATGCACCTGAAAGTCGTCGAACCGCTGCGCCTGCTTTTCAAGGACGAGGTGCGCCGCGTGGGCCGCTCGCTGGGTATCGGCGAGGAGCTGATCGGCCGCCACCCCTTCCCGGGGCCGGGGCTGGCGATCCGCATTCTGGGCGAGATCACACCCGAGCGCGTCGAGATCCTGCAAAACGTGGACAAGATCTACATCGACGCCCTGCGCGAGCACGGGCTCTACGACCAGGTCTGGCAGGCGGGAGTCATCCTGCTGCCGGTCAAGTCGGTGGGCGTCATGGGCGACGAACGCACCTACGAAAGTTGCGTGGCGCTGCGCGCCGTCGCATCGACCGACGGCATGACGGCCGACTGGGTGCACCTGCCCTACGAATTCCTGGCCCGCGTGTCGAACGACATCATCAACAAGGTTCGCGGCGTCAACCGCGTCGTCTACGACATCTCCTCCAAACCGCCCGCAACGATCGAGTGGGAGTAATCGAAAAACAGCGGCCCGAACGATGACGTTCGGGCCGCTGTTTTTGCATGGCACCGCGATCAGTTCCCGCCGGCCACGATGATGAGCCCCAGCCCCGCGATGAAGAGGGCGAACATCAGCGCCAGCAGGCCGTTGACCGTCCGTCCGCCGCCGCGGAACTCCTTCCACACGAAGACGCCCCACACGGCCGCCACCATCGGCGCGCCCTGTCCCAGCGCATACGACACCGCAGCACCGGCCTTCCCGGCCGCAATGTAGCTGAACGTCGTACCCAGACACCAGATCGCACCGCCCAGCATTCCGACCAGATGGGTCGAAAAGCTGCCCTTGAAGTAGTCGCGGTAGGCGACGGGCTCCCCGTCGAAGGGGCGTTTCATCACCCACGTATTGAAGACGAAGTTGCTCGCCAGCACGCCCAGCGAGAAGATGAAGACCGCCGAATAGGGCGTCAACATGCCCGGCGTCGGATTCTCGAAATGATCCAGATCCATCGCAGCCGCGACGAAGCGGTAGAAGAGCGACATCAGCACGCCGGCCACGACCGCCAGCGCGACGCCCTTGCGGAACTGCGCACGCTGCGTACCGCCGCTCTGCACCCGCTGCGAGGCGATGCCGTTGCAGACGATCGCCGCAACGATCAGCGCCACGCCCAGAAACAGGATGACGGGATCGCCTTTGGGCGCACCCACGTAGTTGACGACGACGCCCAGCACCAGTGCCAGTCCGACACCCAGCGGAAAGGCGACCGACAGCCCCGCCATGGCCACCGACGCCGAGAGCAGGATGTTCGAGGCATTGAAGATCACGCCGCCCAGCACGACGCTCCCCACGCCGCGCGCATCGGCCTGCGCCAGATCGGGCAGGAACGAACGCCCCTCGGAGCCGATGCTGCCCATGGTGAACCCCACGACGAGCGTAAAGAGCACCATGCCGATGACGTAGTCCCAATAGAAAAGTTCGTAGCGCCAGCTCTTCGAAGCCAGCTTCTGGGTGTTGCCCCACGATCCCCAGCACATCATCGTGATGAAGCAGAAAAGCACTGCGAGGGCGTAACTGTTGACGATAAACATAGGTTGTAGTTTTAAGATGAACGCAATTCGTTCGCACTCGTTCTACGAAACCGGCAAAAACCGCATTACAAGCCTTGCGCAAACGTTTGTACAAAAATAGATAAAAAATCCGAACTTCCAACATTCCGCCCGATTTTCCCTCGGCGGAACGCTGAAAATCCGGCTACGGGAAACCGCCCGCGAAGTGCGAATCCACCCCGATGAATGCCGCCGGCAACGAAAAGCCGCGGGAACGAATGTTCCCGCGGCCGTAACCGGAAGACGGCGGTTCGAGACCGCGGATCGTCCCCTATTTCTTGAAGTAACGGTTGTAAAGGCCCTGGAAGCCTGCGCCGTGACGCGCCTCGTCCTTGGCCATCTCGTGTACCGTATCGTGCAC
>OGHL01001327.1_pt1 | contig 14671 bp, 8 predicted proteins | sample 1571391 | NCBI WGS metagenome assembly OGHL01 (sample SAMEA2581948, study PRJEB24529) | metagenome | biome: Human gut stool | place: China | collected 2011 | reverse complement strand
TATATGGAGGATGTGAAAACAGCATATAGGTGAGGGAAAACCAAAAAAGAAGAAACCGACGGACGCCCCGTGCAAGTCACTTCCTTTCCTGACTCCTGCACTTCGACTGCCGCACGAGAGTGTGCCATACGGGTAGTAATGCGCATCAGTACCGGCGTACGCATTTGTTCCGAAAGGTCGTATGCATACGACATCATGTCGTAAGCTTCCTGCTGGGAAGACGGTTCCAGAATCGGAATCAGGGCAAACTTGCCGTAAAAACGGGAATCCTGCTCATTCTGAGAAGAATGCATAGACGGATCATCGGCAGCCAGTACCACTACCCCTCCGTTCACGCCTGTAATGGCAGAATTGACAAATGCGTCTGCACATACGTTCATTCCCACGTGTTTCATGCAGACCAAGGCGCGTTTTCCTACATAAGAAACACCCAATGCAGCCTCCATGGCTGTTTTTTCATTGGTGCACCAGCTGCTGTGCAAACCACGTTCTTTTGCTATCGGAGAGTTTTGAATATATTCCGTAATTTCAGTAGAGGGAGTTCCCGGATAAGCATACACTCCCGAAATCCCCGCGTGAATGGCTCCCAGCGCAATGGCCTGGTCGCCCAACAATAAGCGTTTATTTTTCATATAATATAGAAATTAATTCAGTGTAAAAGAGTCGGCATCGTTCAATACCGGGAATTTTTTCCGGAACGCCTGCAGTTCCTCCATATCAATCACAACTTCTGCAAAGCCTTCTTCCCCATCCGCACAAGCAGAAAGTGTTCTACCATACGGGTCTATGCCCGCTGTTCCACCGCTATATTCGCAATAAGGATCTTTTCCCACCCGGTTTACCCCCAGTACATAGCACTGGTTCTCGATGGCACGGGCACGCAACAAAGCTTTCCAGGCTTCCACTCTGGGCGAAGGCCAGCTGGCTACATAAATCGCCGCATCGTAGTCGCCCCGGTTGCGTGACCATACCGGGAAACGCAGGTCATAGCAAACTTCCAGCAGGAAACGAACACCACGGAAATTCACAACCACCCGTTCCTGTCCGGCCGTATAGTGTTTGTCTTCCCCTCCATACGTAAACAGATGCTTTTTATTGTACCACTGCACGTTTCCGTCAGGATGCACAAAATAGAAGCGGTTATAGAACTTTCCGTTTTCCTCGACCGAAACACTTCCGGCAATCGCACAATTACGTTCGGCAGCTTTTTGCTTCATCCACCGAAGGGTAGCACTATCGGATGATTCGGCAATGCCTTCCGGCGAAGTACAAAATCCGGTGGAAAACATTTCCGGTAGAACAAACAAGTCTGTTCCTTGTGCGTGGGCACTGATGAGTTTATCCATGTAAGCCACATTGGCTGCAGGATCGGTCCAACAAATATCTGTCTGTAATAAAATAACTTTCATGCTTTTCATTCATTAGAAACGCCCAAAGGTAACAAATTAATCATAGAAACCAAAAATTAGCATCAAAATACTTTAAAGACACACGTAATTGTATATTTCTGCAAACGCTTATACAAAAATACCTCGACACGTTGCTGTCAAGGTCTCGACTCGAACGTGACGAGACATCCGCACGAACGTGTCAAGACCTCGTCACGTACGTGTCAAGGTAAAAACGTCAAAGCCACGATGATAAAACCCTAGCCTGCTGCCTGTTTTTCACGCAAGAGTCGTGGCTTTTTATTCTAAAAGAACCTTATAAATAGGGATTATTTGCAAAATGTTTTTTATTTTTGTGCCCAGAATGAGTTAATATACTAACAAATGAACGTATTAGAATTAAGCGAACAGGAAATAATCAGACGTAACAGCCTGAATGAGTTGAGAGCAATGGGGATTGAACCATACCCTGCTGCCGAGTATGTAACCAACGCTTTTTCGACTGACATAAAAGCCGAATTCAAAGATGATGCTGAACCTCGCAAAGTATCCGTTGCAGGACGTATCATGTCTCGTCGTGTAATGGGAAAAGCGTCTTTCATTGAATTACAGGATTCTAAAGGCCGTATACAAGTATATATAACCCGCGATGATATCTGTCCGGATGAAAACAAAGATTTATATAATGTAGTTTTCAAACGCTTGCTGGATTTGGGCGATTTCGTAGGAATCGAAGGTTTTGTATTCCGTACCCAAATGGGCGAAATCTCTATCCATGCACAGAAACTGACTGTATTGTCGAAATCAATTCGTCCGCTCCCGATTGTAAAATACAAAGATGGAGTGGCTTACGATAAGTTTGAAGACCCTGAACTCCGTTACCGTCAGCGCTATGTAGACTTGGTAGTAAACGACGGAGTTAAAGAAATCTTCCTGAAACGGAACAAGGTCTACAACTCTATGAGAGAGTATTTCAACTCGAAAGGATATATCGAAGTAGAAACTCCGATTCTTCAGTCTATTGCCGGAGGTGCTGCGGCACGTCCGTTTATCACTCACCACAACGCATTGGATATTCCATTGTACATGCGTATTGCCAGTGAGCTGTACCTGAAGAGACTGATTGTGGGTGGTTTCGAAGGTGTGTATGAAATCGGTAAAAACTTCCGTAACGAAGGTATGGACCGTACACACAATCCGGAATTTACCTGTATGGAAATCTACGTTGCTTACAAGGATTACAACTGGATGATGAAGTTTACAGAAAACATGATTGAAAAAATCTGTCTGGATGTAAACGGTACTACAGAGGTACAGGTAGGCGACAACATGATTAACTTCAAAGCTCCGTTCAAACGTGTAACCATGCTGGATTCTATCAAGGAATTCACTGGCTATGACCTGACAGGCATGAACGAAGAACAGATTCGTGAAGTTTGCAAGAAGCTCAACATGGAAATTGATGACACCATGGGTAAGGGTAAGCTGATTGACGAAATCTTCGGCGAATTCTGCGAAGGCAACTACATTCAGCCGACTTTCATCACTGACTATCCTATCGAAATGTCTCCGCTGACAAAGAAACACCGCAGCAATCCAGATTTGACAGAGCGCTTTGAGCTGATGGTGAACGGTAAAGAGTTGTGTAACGCATACTCTGAATTGAACGACCCGATTGACCAGCTGGAACGCTTCGAAGAGCAGATGAGACTGAGTGAAAAGGGAGACGACGAAGCAATGATTATCGACAAGGACTTCGTTCGTGCATTGGAATACGGTATGCCTCCTACTTCAGGTATGGGTATCGGTATGGACCGTCTGGTAATGCTGATGACCGGTCAGAGTACCATTCAGGAAGTGTTGTTCTTCCCGCAGATGCGTCCGGAAAAAGTAATCCCGAAAGATGCGCCTGCTAAATTCATGGAATTGGGAATCGCAGAAGACTGGGTTCCGGTAATTCAGAAAGCCGGATACAACCTCGTGACTGACATGAAGGACGTGAATCCGCAGAAACTTCATCAGGATATTTGTGGCATCAACAAGAAATACAAACTGGAACTTGCCAACCCCACAGTAGACGAAGTAGCTGTCTTGATAGAAAAGATTAAATAAATGAATGAAAGTGTATGAAGGACAAAGCACATGTCTTGTCCTTCATATCTGTTTTTCATTAAATATAAGAGTATGAAATTACCCGGGAAAATAGCGATTATGGGGGGAGGCAGCTGGGCCACTGCTATAGCTAAAATCATTTTAACCCAGGCTGAATCCATAAACTGGTATATGCGCCGTGACGACCGAATTGAAGAATTCAAGCGTCTGGGTCACAATCCAGCCTATCTGACAAGTGTGCGTTTCGACATGAAATGCATCAACTTTTCATCAGACATCAACAAGGTAGTGAGAGAGTCGGATACCCTGATCTTTGTCACACCTTCACCGTATCTGAAAAGTCACCTCAAAAAGCTAAAAACCAAGCTGAAGGATAAATTCATCGTTACTGCCATCAAGGGTATCGTACCCGACGAAAACCTTATCGTATCCGATTATTTCCATAAGATTTATGACGTTCCTGAAAACAACATAGCCGTACTGGCAGGTCCCTGTCATGCGGAAGAAGTAGCATTGGAACGACTTTCTTATCTCACCGTGGGATGCAAAGACATTGAAAAAGCCAAGATGTTTGCACGGCAACTGGCCGGGCATTACATCAAGACTTCGGTCAATACGGACGTAGCCGGCATTGAATATGCTTCTGTGTTGAAGAATGTATATGCCATTGCAGCCGGAATCTGCAGCGGTCTGAAATATGGAGACAACTTCCAGGCCGTGCTGGTGTCCAATGCCTTACAGGAAATGAACCGGTTCTTAGATACCGTACATCCCGTAAACCGCTGTACAAACGATTCAGCCTATCTGGGCGACCTTCTCGTGACTTCTTATTCCAATTTCAGCCGTAACCGCGTGTTCGGTACCATGATTGGTAAGGGATATTCCGTAAAAAGTGCCCAGATTGAAATGGAAATGATTGCCGAAGGATATTACGGAACCAAATGTATCAAGGAACTGAACAAGCACCTGCATGTCAATATGCCCATTGTGGATGCCGTCTATAATATTCTTTACGAACGTATATCACCAATGATAGAAATCAAATTATTAACTGACTCATTTAGATAAAATCAGAAAACAGTTATGGAAAACATTAATCTGAACATTGAAAAGACTTTAGATTTTATATCTAAGGAAAAATTGGCTTCTTATGAACCAAAGGTAAAAGCTTGTATGGAAACGCTGGAAAAAGGCACAGGCTTAGGAAACGACTTCTTGGGTTGGTTGCATTTACCTTCTTCCATCACAAAGGAACACTTGGATGACCTGAAAGCTACCGCACAGACACTTCGCGAAAACTGCGACGTAGTAATCGTAGCTGGTATCGGAGGAAGTTACCTAGGCGCACGCGCAGTCATCGAAGCTATGTCAAACAGCTTTGCTTGGTTGCAGGAGAAAAAAGCCGGACAGCCTACTATTATTTTTGCCGGACACAACATCAGCGAAGACTACCTGTTCGAACTGACTGAATTCCTGAAAGACAAAAAATTTGGTGTAATCAACATATCTAAATCTGGAACAACTACTGAAACCGCTCTTGCTTTCCGTCTGTTGAAAAAGCAGTGTGAAGACCAGAGAGGCAAGGAAATGGCTCGCAAGGTTATCGTAGCTGTTACAGATGCCAAGAAAGGTGCAGCCCGTACAACAGCCGACAAGGAAGGTTACAAATCATTCATCATTCCTGACAATGTAGGCGGACGTTTCTCTGTATTGACTCCGGTAGGCTTGCTTCCTATTGCAGTAGCTGGAATCGACATTGACCAGCTGGTTGCCGGCGCTTGCGAAATGGAAAAAGTTTGTGCCAACGAAAACATGTACGAAAACCCGGCTGCTTTGTATGCTGCTACTCGTAACGAACTGTATCAGAGCGGAAAGAAAATTGAAATCTTAGTAAACTTCCAGCCGAAACTTCACTACTTCATGGAATGGTGGAAACAGCTGTACGGTGAATCTGAAGGCAAGGACCTGAAAGGTATCTATCCGAGCTCTGTAGACTTCTCTACTGACCTGCACTCTATGGGACAGTGGATTCAGCAGGGTGAACGCAGCATCTTCGAGACAGTGGTTTCTGTAGAAACTCCAAGCCACGAACTTCACTTCCCGAGCGATGAAGAAAACCTGGATGGCCTGAACTTCCTGGCAGGCAAACGCATCGACGAAGTAAACAAGATGGCCGAACTCGGTACACAGCTTGCACACGTAGACGGTGGAGTTCCTAACTTGCGTGTAAGCGTTCCTTCATTGAACGAATACTACTTGGGACAGCTTATCTATTTCTTCGAAAAGGCTTGCGGAATCAGCGGATACCTGCTCGAAGTAAATCCGTTCAACCAGCCGGGCGTAGAAGCTTACAAGAAAAACATGTTTGCTCTTCTGAACAAGCCGGGATACGAAAAAGAATCTGAAGCAATCCGGGCTCGTCTGAAAAAATAAATAAACGAGAGTCTATCACTCCGTTTTTAATTGACAGGCACGAATTACATGAAAAGCACTCTTTCTTTCTACAAGGAAAGTGCATTCATGTAATGCGTGCCTGAATATTATAAACCATATCATCATGTTCCAACAAGAAATCAACCAATATCTTACCACCCATCATTATACACGCATCGACTTAAAGGCCGTATTGTTCGATATGGACGGGGTATTGTTCGACTCCATGAAGAACCATGCCACCGCCTGGCATAAGGCAATGAAGCAATACGGAATGAGCCTGAGCAAAGAGGAAGCCTACCTCCACGAAGGACGTACCGGTGCGGCAACCATCAACATCGTCAGCCAAAGAGAAAGAGGCTATGAGGCCGATGAAGAAGAAATCAAACGAATCTACCAGACCAAGAGCGACATATTCAATCAGTTGCCCAAAGCCGACCCTATGCCCGGCGCATTCGAGGTCCTGAAAAAAATAAAAGCAGACGGACTGATTCCGATGGTTGTAACCGGCTCCGGACAACTCTCGTTATTGGACAAGTTGAACCACTACTTCCCCGACATCTTCCAACGAGAACTGATGGTAACCGCTTTTGATGTAAAATATGGAAAGCCCAATCCTGAACCTTACCTGATGGCCTTGCAGAAAGCCGGCATACAAGCCAACGAAGCGGTAGTCATTGAGAATGCGCCGTTAGGAGTCAGAGCTGGAGTAGCTGCCGGTATCTTCACCATTGCACTGAACACCGGTCCGCTTCCAAACGACGTGCTTCTGCAAGAAGGTGCCAACATCCTGTTCCCCTCCATGGCTGCCTTCAACGAAAACTGGGAGACATGCCGTCAAAGTTTACAAGATACATCCCTATAAAGAAAAATCCCCGGAAAACCGAAGTACAACTTCACTTTCCGGGGATTTTTTATCTCAACAAAATTTTATTCCAATGCAAACAACTTACTTCTTGACAACAGAGAAGCTCCTATGACGTTTGCCTTTTCTTTCAGTTCCGACAATACAATATCCGAATCCTTATACATTAAATTCAGCGTATATTTACGGACTGCCGAAATAACCGGAGGCAACAAATACTCTCCTACCTTCGAGAATTCTCCTCCGATAATTACCTGTTCCGGATTGAACACATTAATCAGGTCACCAATGTGACGTCCCAGTTTCGCGCCAATCTCTTCCACCAGCTCAATGGCCAGCACATCTTCACGACGAACAGCAGAAATAATATCTGCTAAAGTTATTTCATCGATGGATTTCTCTTTCAGCAACACAGAGTTTTCTCCCTGACGCAAACGGGCAATAAACTTCCGATACAAAGCCGAGCAGGATACCTCCGTTTCAATACAGCCTTTCTTTCCGCAATAACAGATCTGCTGGTTATCATATCCGTAATTATGTCCAAACTCACCCGCAAAACCAGACATTCCCGAATACAGTTTACCGTCAATGATGATAGCGAGTCCCAACCCCCAGTTTACATTCACATAAATCAGGTTCTTCGGACATTTCTCCGAGCGCATGATATATTCTCCGTATGCCATTGCACGGCTATCGTTATCAATGCACACATTAATACCCAATCTTTCGGAGAACATCTCTGCCAAAGGTTTCTCACCAAAAGTCAGATGCGTATAGCTGCAGCCCGTTTCCGGATTTACTCGTCCGGTCATACCAATACAGATATTCAGAATCTTTGATTTGTCGCACGGAAGTTCATCGATAAATGTTTCTATTTCCTGACAGATATGTTCCAAACATTCCGGTGTATTTTCCAGCTTGAACGGAATTTCCATCTTGGTCTGAAGCACATCCCCCTTAAAGTTGATTGCCCCCAGGCTTAACGACTGTACCGCCATCGCTACCCCGATAAAATAGGCAGAATCCGCATTCAGTCCATACAAACTTGGATGACGACCTCCACTGGTTTCCAGTTTTCCACAATCGTTCACATATCCCTCCTTGCACATTTCATCCACAAACTTTGTCACGGTAGGCACACTTAGTCCCATCGATTTGGACAAATCTGTGATTGTAGTGCTTCCCGCATAAATCAGGTGCGTAATGATACGCTGCTTTACCAATGCACTTTTTACGCCTTTCTGTATATTCTTCAATAGAGTCTGACCCATATTTGTTATTTTTTATAGAAACATTTACAAATGTAGAATTTTTCTTTAAAAACTCATGCATAAAAAAACCATTTTTTTATTTGCCTTTCTGAGTAAGCTTTGATATATTTGCATGGAGTAAGAAAATTCTTATCACAAAGGAGAAAGAAACAAGTTAATTTAATTTCAATATTCAAAATTCTAACCACCATGAGATTAATCATTGAACCCGATTACAGTTCTCTGTCCAACTGGGCAGCAAACTATGTTGCAAAAAAAATCAACGCAGCTAATCCTACTAAAGAAAAACCGTTTGTATTAGGACTTCCCACAGGTTCATCTCCTCTGGGTATGTATAAGGCCCTGATTGAATTAAACAAGAAGGGAGTGGTATCATTCAAGAATGTAGTGACTTTCAATATGGACGAATACGTAGGCTTGCCGGAATCTCATCCTGAAAGCTACCATTCATTCATGTTCAATAACTTCTTTAATCATATTGACATCTGCAAGGAAAACATTCACATCCTGAACGGTAACGCAGCCGACCTGGAAGCTGAATGTGCCAACTATGAAAAAGAAATTGAAAAGTTCGGCGGCATCGACCTGTTCTTAGGAGGTATCGGTCCTGACGGTCACATTGCTTTCAACGAACCGGGCTCTTCACTGACTTCACGCACACGTGTGAAAACACTGACTACTGATACCATCATCGCTAACTCACGTTTCTTCGACAACGACGTGAACAAAGTGCCTAAGACAGCATTGACCGTAGGAGTTGGTACTGTACTTTCTGCTAAAGAAGTACTGATTATCTGTAACGGACATAACAAGGCACGTGCATTGCAGCATGCAGTAGAAGGCGGCATCACACAGATGTGGACTATCAGCGCATTGCAGATGCACCAGCACGGTATCATCGTATGTGACGAAGCAGCTACTGACGAACTGAAAGTTGGTACCTACAAGTACTTCAAAGATATTGAAAAGAACAACCTCTAATTCGCTGAATCATGAGAACCAATCTTAGCTCTCAAATTTCACTGAATCGCGTTTCTCCACGTTACTATCGTCCGGGAAACGCAGTAGAACGTTCTGTCCTGACACGACTGGAAAAAATCCCGACCAACATCTTCGAAACAAGCGAAGAAGGTGTGGTACAGATTGCCAATGAAATCGTCGCAAAGATACAGGACAGACAGCGTGAAGGAAAATTCTGTACCATTGCCATAGGTACAGGTGCTTCCCTGCGTCCGCTGTTCACCGAACTGATTCGGAAACACAAGGATGAAGGCGTAAGTTTCCGCAACGTGGTATTCTTCAACCTGTATGAATATTATCCGCTGACCGAAGGTGCTGGAAGCAGTTTCAGCCACCTGAACAAGCTTTTCCTTTCACAGATAGACATTGACCGCCAGAATATCTTTACAATGGACGGTAGCATCCCTCAGGAAGCCATCATCGAACACTGCCGTTTGTACGAACAGCGTATACAGACCTTCGGAGGTCTTGATATGGTTATTATGGGAATCGGACGTGAAGGAAACATCGGTATGAACGAACCTGGTTCACATGCCAGCTCTACTACCCGCCTGATTTTGATTGATGCAACTTCTCGTTCTGAAGCTGCACATAATATCGGTGTGGACAATCTTCCTCCTTGTTCCATCACTATGGGCGTTGCCACTATCATGGCAGCTCGCAAGGTTTATCTGTTGGCATGGGGCGATGACAAAGCCGATATTATCAAGAAAGCAGTGGAAGATAAAGTAAGTGATACACTTCCCGCTTCTTACTTACAGTTGCATAACAATGCAAATGTTTGCATTGACCTGGCAGCAGCCTCCCACTTAACACGCATTCAACGTCCATGGTTGGTAACCAACTGCGAGTGGAACGATAAATTGATTCGCAGTGCCATCGTATGGTTATGCTTGAAGACAAAGAAACCCATCCTGAAGCTTACCAACAAAGACTATAACGAAAACGGATTAAGCGAACTGCTGGCACTCTATGGCTCTGCTTACAACGTAAACATTAAAATCTTCAATGATTTGCAGCACACCATTACCGGATGGCCGGGCGGTAAGCCTAATGCTGATGATACCTATCGTCCGGAACGCGCAAAACCGTATCCGAAACGTGTGGTCATCTTCTCTCCGCATCCGGATGATGATGTTATTTCAATGGGTGGTACGCTTCGCCGTTTGGTAGAACAAAAGCACGAAGTACACGTAGCTTACGAAACTTCCGGTAATATCGCCGTAGGTGACGAAGAAGTAGTTCGTTTCATGCATTTTATCAATGGATTCAATCAGCTCTTCAATAATAGCGAAGATTTGGTTATCAATGAAAAATATATAGAAATACGCAATTTCCTGAAGGAGAAGAAAGACGGTGATATGGACAGTCGTGATATTCTGACTATCAAAGGTCTGATTCGTCGTGGTGAAGCCCGTACAGCTTGTACTTATAATAATATACCGCTGGAACGTTGCCACTTCCTCGATCTGCCATTCTATGAAACAGGTAAGATTCAGAAAAACCCAATCAGTGAAGCAGACGTAGAAATTGTACGCAACTTGCTCCGTGAAATAAAACCTCACCAGATTTTTGTTGCTGGTGATTTAGCCGACCCACATGGAACTCACCGTGTATGTACAGACGCTGTATTTGCTGCTGTCGATCTTGAAAAAGAAGAAGGTGCCAAATGGCTAAAAGACTGTCGTATCTGGATGTACCGTGGTGCGTGGGCTGAATGGGAAATCGAGAATATTGAAATGGCAGTGCCTATCAGTCCGGAAGAACTTCGTGCAAAACGTAACTCTATCCTGAAACATCAGTCGCAAATGGAAAGTGCTCCGTTCCTGGGTAACGACGAACGTTTGTTCTGGCAACGTAGCGAGGATCGTAACCGTGGTACAGCTACTTTGTACGATCAATTGGGATTGGCTTCTTACGAAGCAATGGAAGCATTTGTAGAATATGTTCCATTATAAGAGTAATCATTCTTAATTAAGAGAATATAAAACAATGAAAGAAGAGTGGGAAGTTTCGATACTTCTCGCTCTTTTTTGTTTATTTTTGCGGGGAGAATTAAACGCGGATTAACGCAGATTTTCGCAAAGAAAAATAGAATAAAACAATCTGCGATAATCCGTGATAATCTGCATTTAGCAAAAAAGCAACAAGTATGAAGAAAATAATAGTATTTTTTCTAGGCCTTACATTCTGTGCAACTTTTCTTTTTGCGCAGGATATTGAAAGAAATGTAAAAGAGCGGCTGACGGATTACTTCAACCAATATACCGCAACAGCCAAAATCAGCACTCCTAAACTGAATAGCTTCGATATTAATTACGACCGTAAGACGATTGCAATCTATGCATCGGAGAGTTTCGCCTACCAGCCTTTCCGTCCGGAAACTGTAGAATACATTTATAATCAAGTTAAAGAACTGCTTCCGGGGCCTGTTCATTATTACCAGCTCACCATTTATGCGGATGGAAAACCTATTGAAGATTTGGTACCTAATTTCTACCGGAATAAGAAAAAGGATAAGGAGCGGTTATCCTTAAATGTAGATTATAAAGGAGCTCCCTGGGTGAAAAACACTTCACGTCCTAATGAAATCTCACGCGGACTACAAGACCGCCACATTGCAATCTGGCAAAGCCACGGCAACTATTTCAAAAATGATAAAAACGAATGGGGATGGCAACGTCCCCGATTATTCTGCACCACAGAAGACATGTTCACTCAATCTTTTGTCCTTCCTTATGTAATTCCAATGCTGGAAAATGCAGGAGCGATTGTCTATACTCCCCGCGAACGAGATACACAAAAGAATGAAATCATTGTAGATAATGATACCCCCAATGCTTCCCTTTATTTGGAAATGGGGGGTAAAAAGATTAATTGGGCAAATGCTCCGGTAAGAGGATTTGCTCAGAAGAAAACAATCTATAAAGATGGAGAAAATCCTTTCACTGACGGAACCTGTCGTTTTATTCCGACAGAGAGAAAGAAAAAGAAGAATAAAGACCAGGTATTTGCCGAATGGGTGCCTACTCTACCGGCAACAGGCAAGTATGCAGTTTATGTTTCCTACCAAACATTGCCCAACAGTGTAAGCGACGCCAAATATCTGGTATTCCATAACGGAGGAGTAACCGAATTTAAAGTTAATCAGAAAATAGGTGGAGGCACATGGGTTTACCTCGGAACTTTTGAATTCGATAAAGGGAGCAACGACTACGGCATGGTGGTACTTAGTAACGAGAGCAGCGAACATGGGGTTGTATGCGCCGATGCAGTACGTTTTGGAGGGGGAATGGGAAACATTGCCCGTGGAGGAAAAATCAGCGGGCTACCGCGTTACTTGGAAGGAGCACGCTACTCTGCTCAATGGGCGGGAATGCCATACGAAGTATATGCCGGACGAAAAGGTGAAAACGACTATACAGACGATATTAACGCACGCTCTAACGTTATCAATTATTTATCGGGCAGTTCCGTCTATAACCCACAACAGTCGGGTCTGGGCGTACCTTTGGAAATGACGATGGCATTGCACAGTGACGCCGGATGCAGCAAAACAGACGAACTGATCGGATCACTCGGCATTTACACCACCGATTTCAATAATGGCAAACTGAATGCAGGAACAGACCGGTATGCCTCACGTGATCTGGCAGACATTCTGCTGACACAGATTCAGAAAGATATTTATTCAAGCTACAGCTTGCCGTGGACACGCCGCAGCATGTGGAACCGGAATTATAGCGAAACACGTCTTCCGGCTACACCTTCTACGATTATTGAATTACTCTCCCACCAGAACTTCGCAGATATGCAGTTAGGACATGATCCGAACTTCAAGTTTACAGTGGGGCGTGCCATTTACAAAGGTATTTTGCAGTTCATTACCAACCAGCACGATAAAGAATACATTGTTCAGCCTCTGCCTGTGAGCAATTTCGCCATTCAATTCGGAAAGAAAAAGAATACGCTGGAACTTTCATGGAAAGGTGAAGATGATCCGCAAGAACCGACTGCACGACCACGGGAATACATTGTATATACCCGCATCGGTTATGGAGGTTTTGACAATGGCACTTTAGTCAGCAAAACGTCCCACACCGTTAAGATAGAACCGGGACTTGTTTATTCATTCAAAGTAACTGCTGTAAACCGGGGTGGGGAAAGTTTTCCTTCTGAAATCCTTTCTGCCTATAAAGCCAAACGTGAACAGGGAAAAGTAATCATCATCAATGGCTTTGACAGAATCAGCGGTCCGGCGGTCGTTAACACTTCTGATAAAGCAGGATTCGATCTAATGCAAGATCCCGGCGTTCCGTATATATCGAATATTTCATTTTGCGGAGCACAAACCGGCTTCGACCGTACACAAGCCGGTAAAGAAGGAAAAGGAAGTCTGGGACATAGCGGAAACGAATTAGAAGGAATGAAAATTGCAGGAAACACGTTCGACTATCCTTTTATTCACGGAAAAGCAATTCAGGCAGCCGGAAAATATAGTTTCGTATCATGCAGCGACGAAGCAGTAGAGAACGGATTGGTTACATTAGAAGATTATCCGGTGGTAGATTATATTTTGGGACTGGAAAAAGAAGATCCTGCAAATAAAGCATATTACAAGACATTCTCTTCGGCTATGCAACGGATTATGACCAGTTATTGCCAAGCGGGAGGTAACCTGTTTGTCAGTGGTGCTTATGTAGGAAGTGATATGAGTGGAACACAAGGAAACCGGGAGTTTACGGAGAAAATACTGAAATATGGTTATCAAGGTAGCCTGACGGATAAGAGTTCGAATCAGATTAAAGGATTGGGCCGTACTATTACAATCCCACGTCTGCCTAATGAAAGCAGTTATGCTGTACCTGCTGCCGATTGTATTGTTCCCGTAGATACTGCTTTCCCCGTATTTACGTATGCACCCGGCAATCAGAGTGCAGGTATTGCCTACAAAGGAAACTACCGTACTTTTGTATTGGGCTTTCCTTTTGAAAGTATCCAGTCCGAAGCAGACCGGGCAACCATTATGGCAGGCATCTTGGGATTCTTTACTCAAAAATAAAAAATATACTTGTCATTGATAATCATGACTCGTTCGTCTATAACCTCGTCCAAATCCTCCGGGAAAACGAACACTGCCAATTCGACATCGTTTATAACGACCAAATCGACTTTTCCTCGCTCAGCCGCTACGACAAGCTCCTATTATCCCCCGGACCGGGAATTCCAGCCGAGGCCGGAGAACTTCTCGCACTCATCGAGCATTGTAAAACCACTCACGACATCCTCGGTGTATGCCTCGGTCATCAAGCCATCGCCGAATCCTTCGGTGCCAGCTTGCAACAACTGCCTCTCCCCAAACACGGCCACGAAAGTCCCCTCACCATCGTCGATCCCACCGACATTCTCTACCACGGCCTCACCTATCCCGTGCAAGTAGGACGGTACCACTCATGGATCGTGAACCCTCACACGCTCCCCTCATGCCTCCGCATCAGCGCCCTCGACGAAGAAGGTCACATCATGTCCTTCTACCACACAACTCTCCCCATCCGAGGTGTCCAATATCACCCCGAATCCAT
>OGHL01001322.1_pt1 | contig 14693 bp, 10 predicted proteins | sample 1571391 | NCBI WGS metagenome assembly OGHL01 (sample SAMEA2581948, study PRJEB24529) | metagenome | biome: Human gut stool | place: China | collected 2011 | reverse complement strand
TGCTGCCGGACTGCTTCCGCTTTGTGCGCGGCGTGGTCGATTCGCAGGATCTGAGCCTGAATATCTCGCGTGAGATGCTCCAGCACGATCGGCAGCTCAAGTTCATCGCGAACAACCTCGAGAAGAAGATCAAACAGGAACTCGTGAAGCTGATGACGAACGACCGCGAAAAGTATGAGAAGTTCTACGGCGCGTTCGGTACACAGCTCAAATACGGTGTGCTGAATGATTACGGCGCGAAGAAAGAGCTGCTTCAGGATCTGCTGCTCTACTGGTCGGCGAAGGAGAACAAGCTGGTCAGCCTGAAGGAGTATGCCGAGGCAATGCCCGAGGGGCAGAAATACATCTACTACGCCAGCGCGGAGAGCCGCGACCGGGCGGCGAAGCTGCCGCAGATCGAGACGCTGCGCGAAAAGGGCTTCGACGTGCTGCTGATGACCGACGAAGTCGACGGCTTCGTGCCGCAGACGCTGCAAAAGTACGGCGAGAAGGACTTCCGCTCCGTGACGCAGGACGACCTCGGCATCCAGACCGACGAGGAAAAGAAGGCCGCCGAGGAAAAGGCCGAACAGGCGAAGACGACGCTCGATTTCGTCAAGGAGACGCTGGGCGAGCGGGTCAGGGAGGTCAAGCTCTCCGACGCGCTGGGCAGCCATCCGGTCTGCGTCGTGCCGGGCGAGGGCATGACGTTTGAAATGGAGAAATACTTCAAGCGCGTCAGCCCCGAGATGGACATGAAGGCCGAGAAGGTGCTGGAGCTGAACGCCTCGCATCCGATGTTCGCGAAGCTCCAGATCGCCGTGGCGCAGGAGCCGGAGAAGGCGAAGAAGATCGTCGAGATCCTCTACGCGCAGGCGCTGCTGATGGCGGATCTGCCGCTCGAAGATCCGGGCGCATACAGCGACCTGGTCTGCGAGCTGCTTGGATGAGAAAAACAATACAACAGCCCCGGCTGCGAAAGCAGCCGGGGCTGTTGCACTGTCTGCCCACTCCCGCCGCAGCGCCAGAGAGGGGCTTGTAGGGGCCGATGCCTTCTTCGGCCCTTCGGGCGCTCCTTGGCCGCCCACTCCCCAAATCCTCAGAGCCTTTGTTCGAGTGTGGCGCGCACAGCCTTGAGGAATGCGAGGCTCGTGACGCCGGTACGGCCGCAGAGCGCGGCAAGGTCGCCGGTCATCGTGCCCGCGCGGACGGTATCGAGGCAGGAAGTTTCCAGCTTCTTTGCAAACGCCGTCAGCGCCGCATTGCCGTCCAGTTCGCCGCGCTTGGCGAGCGCACCCGTCCATGCGAAAATGGTCGCAATCGGGTTGGAGGACGTCTGCTCGCCCTTGAGGTAGCGGTAATAGTGCCGCGTGATCGTGCCGTGTGCGGCCTCATATTCAAAGTTGCCGTCCGGTGAGACGAGCACGCTCGTCATCATGGCAAGACTGCCGAACGCGGCGGAGACCATGTCGCTCATCACGTCGCCGTCGTAATTCTTGCACGCCCAGATGAAGCCGCCCTCCGAGCGCATCACGCGCGCAACTGCGTCGTCGATGAGCGTGTAGAAATACGTGATGCCCGCCGCTTCAAACTTCGCCTTGTATTCCTCGTCGTAGATCCGCTGGAAGATGAGCTTGAACGTCTGATCATACTGCTTTGAGATCGTGTCCTTCGCGGAGAACCAGAGATCCTGCTTCGTCGAGAGGGCATAGTTGAAGCAGGAGTGCGCGAAAGCCTCGATCGAGGAATCCTTGTTGTAGAGGCCCTGCAGCACGCCGGGGCACTCGAAATCATAGATGGTCTGCGAGAACTCCGTGCCGTCGTTTCCCTTGAACGAGAGCGTCGCCGTGCCGGGGCCGGGGACGCGGTACTCCGTGCCCTTGTAGAGATCGCCATAGGCGTGGCGCGCGATGGTGATAGGCTTTTTCCAGTTGGAAACATACGGCTGGATCATGCCGGTCAGGATCGGGGCGCGGAAGACCGTGCCGTCGAGGATCGCGCGGATCGTCCCATTCGGGCTTTTCCACATCTCGTGGAGCTTGTATTCCTCGACGCGCTGCTTGTTCGGCGTGATCGTGGCGCATTTGACGCCGACGTGGTGACGCTTGATGGCGTTGCCTGCGTCGACTGTGACCCGATCGCGCGTGGCGTCCCGGTTCGGGAGGCCGAGGTCATAGTATTCGGTGTTCAGCTCCACAAACGGCGTCAGCAGTTCGTCCTTGATCTGCTGCCACAGGATGCGGGTCATCTCATCGCCGTCCATTTCGACGATGGGATTTGTCATTTTGATCTTGTCCATTATACGTTCTCCTTGGTGTGGTTTGCGGCGTAGTAGTTCATCAGGCAGCCGTCGAGCAGGATCTGCCGCTCGTCGGCGGTCAGTTCCGGCAGCCGGAGCAGCAGCGGGACCTTTGCGGCACTTCTGCGGATCACCATAGCGGGGATGCAGCGGGAACCGGAGCGGACGGCAGCGGACACATTTGGCACGAAGATGCGGTCGCCCGGCTCGAAGTCAAACTTTACGTCCGCGTCGATGTGGAAGGGGAGCATGCCCCAGTTGATGCAGTTGGAGCGGTAGCGCTTCGTCGCATATTCATAGCAGATATTGGCGCAGCCGCCGAGGACTCTCTGGCAGCTGGCGGCCTGTTCGCGGGCCGAGCCGTCGCCGGGCTTGTTGGCAAAAATGACCGAGCCGATGCCGGTGTTCTCCAATGTGCCGCCGCAGCCCTCGATCAGCGCGGCAGTCTCCACATCCAATGTGCCATCCTTACGGGCGGATTCGAGTGCGGCAATGGCGTTCGCACGGCCAACGTACTGCGGGTCGCGCCGAGAGAGGGCGAAGGTCGCGAGCTTCAGCGGGTTGGAGCGGTAGGAGGAGGTCTCGCCGGAGGGGATCAGCTCGTCCGTAGTCGTCACAGGGTCATGGATGACACAGGCCAGCTCCATGAGCAGGTTTTCCGGCAGGGCCGGAATCTTCGGCCACTCGGTGATGTTCGGGCCGAAGCGAAGCTCCGCGTTCGGGTCGGCCTTGCCGAAGCCGAAATAGCAGCGCTTCTGATAGACGCCGCCGTCAAATGCCTCTGTGTGCGGCGCGGGCATGGTGTAGTCGATCTCCGTCGCGGCGGTGAGGACGCCGTGGTTCCGCGCCGTGGCCGCGATGGAGCGCGCATCCATCAGCATGACGCCGGAGAGCTGGCCGCTCGCGGGCTTGGAGCCTTCGCGGTTCGGGAAGTTGCGCGTCGTATGGCGGATGGAGAGCGTGTCGTTGCCCGGCACGTCGCCCGCGCCGAAGCACGGGCCGCAGAAGCACGGCTTGAAGAGCGCGCCCGCCTCGAGCAGCGTCTGCTGGATGCCGTTTTTCATCAGCTCCAGATTGATCGGGATGGACGGCGGATAGATGGAGAGGGAGAAATAGCCGTCGCCAATGCTCTGACCGTCGAGAATGGCCGCGGCCTCGGCGATGTTGTCGTACATGCCGCCGGAGCAGCCTGCGATGATGCCCTGATCGACGAGGAGCTTCCCATTTTTCAGCTTGTCGGTGAGATGCAGCTCCACCTTGCCGCCGAATTGCTCATGCGCGAGCAGCTCGGTCTGACGGAGGATGTCCGCGCCGTTCGCCTGCACGTCGCGCACCGTGAACGCGCGGGAGGGGTGGAACGGCATGGCGACCATCGGCTCGATCTTCGAGAGGTCGATCTCGATGACGCTGTCGTAGAGGGCACCCTCTTCGGGCTCGAGCTTCTGATAGGTTTCAGGGCGGCCATGGACGGCGAGGTATTCCTCAACCTTCTCATCCGTCTGCCAGATGGAGGAGAGGCAGGCCGTCTCGGTGGTCATGACGTCGATGCCGATGCGGTAGTCCATCGGGAGGCTGGCGACGCCGGGTCCGGCGAACTCCAGAACTTTATTTTTGACGAAGCCGCAGTCGTAGACTGCGCCGCAGAGCGCGATGGCGACGTCCTGCGGGCCGACGCCGCGGGCAGGCTTGCCCGTCAGGTAGACGAGGACGACGTCCGGCATGGCGACGTCGTAGGTGTTGGAGAGGAGCTGCTTGACGATCTCGGGGCCGCCTTCGCCGACGCCCATCGTGCCGAGCGCACCGTAGCGCGTGTGGCTGTCGGAGCCGAGGATCATTCGGCCGCAGCCGGTCATCATCTCGCGCGCGTACTGGTGGATGACGGCCTGATTGGCCGGGACGTAGATGCCGCCGTATTTCTTCGCGGCGGAGAGGCCGAAGATATGGTCGTCCTCGTTGATCGTGCCGCCGACGGCGCAGAGGCTGTTATGACAGTTCGTCATCACGTAGGGCACCGGGAACGTCGTCAGGCCGCTGGCCCGCGCCGTCTGGATGATGCCGACGTAGGTGATGTCGTGCGAGATGAGAGAATCGAAGGTGATGCGCAGCTTGGAAGGATCTGCGCTTTTGCTGTGCGCGTGGAGAATCTTCCACGCGATGGTCTTCTCCCGGCTGCCGTTCGTGCCGGGGACAGGATGGCCGTTCGTCCAGACCGCGGACTGGTTGGAGAGCTTCATGAGATCGCCGCCTTTTTGTGGTTTTGCGCCCTTGGAAACGGACGCATTTTGTTCTTGCGCTCAGTATAGCAGTTCTGTGTGAAATACGCAAGAGAAATGAATGAAAAAAATGAAATCCTGCAAAAATAAATAAAACTAGCTGAAATATGCTGGCATGCGATGCAAATTTTGAAATAAGTAAAAAAGTACTTGCATTTTTGAACGGAACTCGCTACAATGGGGACAACAGCTGCCGCAGGGTAACGGCGGCGCGTATCAGAAGGGGGAACTGTCATGCAGATGCAGTCGGAGCGTTTACAGGAATATATCGATCGGATGAGCCGCGATCTCGTGCGCGACTATTCCATTCCGGCGGAGATGTATGAAAATCAGGACATCAAGCGGGGCCTGCGCAACAACGACGGCACGGGCGTGCTCGTCGGGATCAGTAAGGTCGGCAGCGTACAGGGCTATTATATGGTCGATGGCCAGCGCGTGCCGATGCCCGGCAAGCTCTACTACCGCGGCATCAGCGTGGAGGATATTGTCGATGCGCACCAACAGGCCGGGACGTTTGGCTATGAAGAGGTGGCGTATCTGCTGCTGCTCGGCAGGCTGCCGGCGGCGGAGGAGCTGGCGCAGTTCAACCAGATTCTCGCGAACGCGCGGCAGATGCCGGCGGCCTTCACCGAGGACATGATTTTAAAAGCGCCGAGCCGCAACATTATGAACCAGCTGGCGCGGAGCGTCCTGGCCCTCTATTCCTTTGACGACAACGCGGACGATGCGTCTCCCGAAAATATTCTGCGGCAGTCCATCGAGCTGATCGCGCGTTTCCCGCTGATTGCGGCGAACGCGCTGATGGCAAAGCGGCACTATTTTGAGGGGAACTCGCTCTATCTCCACAATCCGCTGCCGGAGCTGTCGGTTGCGGAAAATCTGCTGCGCATGACGCGCGCGGACAAGAGCTATACCGCGCAGGAGGCGCATCTGCTCGACCTGATGCTGATTCTCCATGCCGAGCACTCCAGCAACAACTCCACCTTCGTCTGCCGTGCGATCTCGTCGTCCGGCACGGATACCTACAGCGCCATCGCCGGGGCCGTTGGCTCGCTGAAAGGCCCGCTGCACGGCGGCGCGAATGCGAAGGTGCTCCAGATGTTCCGCACGATCCGCGACACCGTCGGCGCTACGCCGACGGACGAGGCGCTCGGTGCCTGCCTCGACGATCTGCTCGACGGCAAGACCGGCGACCGCTCCGGCAAGCTCTACGGACTCGGCCACGCGGTCTATACGATGTCCGATCCGCGCGCCATCGTCATCAAGAAGTATGCCGCGGCGCTGGCCAGGGAAAAGGGACGGCTGGACGATCTGGAGCTGATGGAGCGCGTAGAAGAGCTTGGAATTCAGAAGATCATGGCGCGTAAGCATCAGAAGCTGCCGATGTGCGCCAATGTCGATCTCTATTCCGGACTCATTTACAACATGCTCGACCTGCCGGAGGATCTCTATACGCCGCTGTTCGCGACGGCCCGCATCGCGGGCTGGTGCGCCCACCGGATGGAGGAGGTCGTCACCGGGAACCGCATCATGCGCCCGGCCTACCGCGCCGCGGTGGAACATCGGGCCTATGTCCCGATGGAGAAGCGGCAATGATCTGCAATGGAATTTGTAGGGGCCAATGCTCTCATCGGCCCAAAGCCTTCCCCTCCGGGGAAGGTGTCGAGCGCAGCGAGACGGATGAGGGTCGAGGAGCAGAAACGAACTGCAACGCGCTTGGATGAGTGCTTCATACCCTCATCCGTCTGCTCCGCTTTGCGTCGCAGCCACCTTCCCCCAAGGGAAGGCATCCGCTGCGGCGGGGATTTCTCCCCTAGTCTGCGCGGAGCGCAGACAGCCCCCTTTTGGCAGAGGGGATCTTCAAGCGTGCGCACTGGCTCAGAATTTAGACATGCAGCCCGCGAAGGGGAGCTTCGCGGGCTGTTTTTATGCGTTCAAAAGATAATCCGGCGAGAAGGATTCCGGCGGGACAAGGTGCGCATATTGATCAAAGCCGCAGAGCAGGAAGCGGCGGTCGTGACAGTCGGAATTCAGCATCAGTTTGACGCCGGCGTCCTGCATGGCCCGGAGCAGGAACGGATCGGGATAGGGCGATATGCGGTAGCCGCGGGCGATGGCTCCGGTGTTGATCTCGAAGAGGACCGGCGCGGACTTCAGCCGGTCGAGCGCGGCGAGCGCAGCGGCGCGGTAGCGCGGGTGTGTGCGGTCGAAAAGATCGCCGGCTTCGTTGAATTTTTCGATCAGGTCGAAGTGCGCGATGACGCGGCAATGCGTTTTTTCGTAGAGATCGCCGACGAGGCGGTAATATTCCTCTACCATTGCGTACCAGTCGCCGCCGAACCAGTCGTCCACAATGGCAATCAGCCGCTCGCGCGTATGGTCGACTGAGCGGTATTCGCTGCCGTGCCGCAAGTTGTGGACGGCACCGATGACATAGTCGTAGGCCTCGGTCGGCTCATCGCTGTAATATTCCTGCTCGATGCCGAGGAGAATTCGAATCTGGCCGGAATAGGCGGATTGCAGGCGGCGGATCTCGGCCTGATAGGGGCGGATGTTCTCCTTTGGCATACAGGCTGCGTCGTAGAATGCGTAGGAATGGCCGGAAAAGCCGAGGGCCGGGCAGCCGAGGCGGATGGCCTCCTGCACGAGCTGTTCGGGCGTGTCGCGCCCGTCGCAGAAGGTGGTGTGCGTGTGGTAGTTCGCAAAAATCATGGCAGAATCCTCTGAGGTTTGATGTGTTCATTTTACAGGAAAAACCGCACTTCGTAAAGTCCCGCTCCCGTGTTTTTTGCACGCATTGGTTACAATTTCTTAACTTGTCAGGAACTGCTTCTTATGGTAAACTATCCATAGAAACAATGAATGAGGGATCAAATGCATAAGAAAATTCTGATGGAAAAAATGAAGGAGGCGGCTGCGTCGGTTTTGCCGGTGACGGTGATTGTGCTGGCGGTGTGTCTGCTGCTGGTTCCGGTGGAATCCGGGCTGATGCTGGCGTTTTTGATCGGATCGGCCATGCTGATTGCGGGCATCGGCCTGTTCAGCCTCGGCGCGGAGATGTCGATGACGCGGATCGGCAGCCTGATCGGCGCGAAGATGACAAAAAGCCGCAAGCTCGGCGTGATCCTGCTGGTCAGCTTTCTGCTCGGCGCAGCCATCACCGTGGCGGAACCGGATCTTCAGGTGCTGGCGACGAATGTGCCGAACATCGATAAGACAGTGCTCATTTTGACAGTGTCGGTCGGCGTGGGGCTGTTTCTGATGCTGTGCATGGTGCGCATCCTGTTCTCCATTTCGCTGAAATGGCTGCTGCTGGGCTTTTATATCCTGATTTTTGTGGGCGCGTTTGTGATCGACCGCAATATGCTCTCGATCGCGTTCGACTCCGGCGGCGTGACGACCGGGCCGATGACCGTGCCGTTCATCATGGCGCTCGGCGTTGGCGTGGCGTCCATCCGAAGCGACGAAAACGCCAAGGCGGACAGCTTTGGCCTCGTGGCGCTCTGTTCGATCGGGCCAATTTTGGCTGTGATGATCCTGAGCCTCGTGTTCCCGGCCGGGTCCGGCAGCGCGGCGGAGACCGCGAGCGTCGACGCGGGCAACACCGTTGTCCTCGGGCGCAGCTATCTCGCGGCCATCCCGCACATGCTGCTGGAGGTGGCGGTGGCGCTGGCGCCGATCGCAGTATTTTTTCTGCTGTTCCAGGCGTTTTCGCTGCGGCTGCACAAGTGGCCGCTGCTGAAAATTCTGGTCGGTATCGGCTATACCTACGTGGGCCTAGTGCTGTTTTTGACGGGTGTGAACGTCGGTTTCTCGCCGCTTGGCTCGGTGCTCGGCGCGGCGATGGGCGCGGGGTGGCAGCGGTGGCTGCTGATCCCGCTGGCGATGGTGATGGGCTGGTTCATCATCGACGCGGAGCCTGCGGTGCATATCCTCAACCAGCAGGTCGAGGAGCTGAGCGCGGGCGCGATCTCGGCAAAGGCGATGGGCCTGAGCCTGTCCATTGCGGTGGCGACGGCAAACGGCCTCGCGATGGTGCGGGTGCTGACGGGGATTTCAATTCTGTGGTTCCTGGTGCCGGGGTATGCCGTGGCGCTGGTGATGATGTTCGTCGTGCCGCGGACGTTCACGGCCATCGCGTTCGACTCCGGCGGCGTGGCCTCCGGGCCGCTGACGGCGACATTCATGCTGCCGTTCGCGATGGGCGCGAGCGAAGCGCTCGGTGGAAATGTGATGACCGATGCGTTCGGGCTGGTGGCGCTGGTGGCGATGATGCCGCTGATCACGGTACAGGCCATGGGCGGCATCTACGTGCTCAAGTCGAAGCGCGGCGCGGAGAAGGCTGCGGCGCTGCCGTATGACGAGCGCGAGATCATCGAGCTATGGGAGGCGTGCTGATGGAGCTTTACTATATCATTGCGGTCACCGACCGCGACCGCGCGGGCGAGATGGCGGAGCTGTATCAGGCCGCCGGGCTGCACCTGACGCTGACGAAGCTCGGCCGGGGCACGGCCCCGCGCGAGGCGCTGTCGATCTACGGACTGGACGCGACGCCGAAGGCGATCGTCAGCGCCGTGGCCGACGGGGAGATGCAGAAGCAGATCTTCAAAAACGCGAAGCGGCGGATGCAGATCGACATTCCGGGCAACGGCGTGATGCTGGCGGTGCCGCTCAAGAGCGTGGCCGGGGCAAGGACGCTGGCCTATCTGACAGACAACCGGGAAATGGGAGGAAAACCGAGCATGGAATTTGCGCACGAGCTGATCGTCGTGATCTTGAACGAGGGCTATTCGGATTTTGTGATGGACGCGGCGCGCTCCGCCGGAGCGGGCGGCGGTACGGTCCTCCACGCGAAGGGCACGGGCCGGAGCCGCGCGGAGAGCTTCTTCGGCGTCAGTCTGGCTGATGAGAAGGACGTGGTCTACATCGTGGCCTACGCCGACCAGAAGGCCGACATCATGCGCGCCATTCAGGAGCAGGCCGGGCCGGGCACGAAGGCCGGGGCGATTTGCTTCTCGCTGCCGATCTCGGCGGTTGCGGGACTGCGCGAACGGGAGGCGGAATAAGAAGGCTGGCAGCCGGAGATCGCGCACAGCCGTAAAACAGAATCAGAGACTCTGCATACAGGGGGCGACGTGACTTCGGCCACGCCGCCCCCTGCACACATTTGCGCATGCCGGTGCATTGCGCGGCACAGGAATTTTTCTGGTCCGGAACTGCAACCACCGCAGAGAAAACCGTAGGGATAGAGTGAGCGCGTGTTCAGACCGCGATACCGCAAAGGAGGAAGCCGATGGAAGACGAAAAAATCATAGGGTTATACTGGGAGCGAAGCGAGGACGCCATTGCGGAGACCGCTTCAAAATACGGCAGACTGTTTTTTCGGATCGCTGACAATATCCTCTCAGATCAGGAGGACAGCGAAGAGTGTGTCAACGATACCTACCTCGGCCTGTGGAATGCAATCCCTGATGCAAGACCATCTCCGTTTGCGGCTTTTGCCGGCAGGATCACGCGCAATCTGGCGCTGAAGAAATATGAATACCGTTCTGCGGCAAAGCGGAACCCACAGGCGATCCGTTCCTTCGAAGAGCTTCGTGAGTGCGTTTCCGGCAGGACGTCTGTTGAGAACAAAGTGGAGGAGCGGCGCATTGAGCAGCTGATCGATGCGTTTCTGTGGCAGCAGAGGGAGGAGACGAGAACGGTCTTTCTGCGGCGGTACTGGTATTTTGATTCCATCGATGCGATCAGCAAATACACAGGCCACAGTCAGGGCAAGATCAAGTCCATGCTGTTCCGCACCCGGCAAAAACTCAGAAAGTATTTGGAAAGCGAGGGCGTTTCACTATGAACGAAAGGCAGCTTTCAGACAGGATCGGAAACGTGGACGACCGCCTCGTTCAGCAGGTGGCACAGATGACAGATCACAGACAGGCGCGCCGGAAAAGGAGACTTCACCAGTTTGCGGCGGCCGCCGCCGTCGCAGCGCTGATGATCTGCAGTTTCTGCATCGGCGCACTGGCGTTTTCAAAGGAGATCTATCTTGAAAAAAAGCAGGAGATCCTTGAAATCGGGGCGTTTGGCATTTCACTGATCCTGCCGGACGAATGGGCGGGGAAATATGGCTGTGACCGTTTGGCGGGCGGAGACATCTGCGTCTACAGCCTTGCGGCCCGTGAGGACGGTACGGATCATGCGGGAGCGCTCTTTTGGGTCGAGCGTGTGGACGGACAGTACCCAATGGATTTTTCCTATGCGCAGCCGGGATACACAATTGCCGCAGGGGACAGGGATACCTATCGCCTGGTCCTGGCCTCCGATGTGCAGTATGATTCCAGTGATCCCCGGATCGCAGGGGAATACGAGGCCCTGTATGACAGCATCCCGCAGATCAGGATCCTGCTCTCAGACTGGCTCACGGAACACAGCGTAAATCCGGCAAACTGGGTGAGCGGCACGGTTTCCGTGGAGTATCTCGGGGAAATGACTTCGGATGGCCAGGAGGTCGTTCAAACCGTCGTACTGGACGGAGCTGCCTCGGCTGTTGCTGCGCGGATCCTGCAATCGCAGGAATACAGGGACGAAAACGCGAGCTTTTTCTGTGACCTTGTGTTCTTTGCGGAAGGACGCCCGTACCATATGAACTCCCAAACGGGGCAGATCCTGAGCGTCGGCGGTTTGAGCGCGGCGCTCTCTGCGGAAGATTTGCAGAGTCTGCTGTCCCTGCTGGAAATGGAATGACCGGGGCAGATGTATCCTAACGAAAAAACAGGGTGGAAGAATTTCCATCCTGTTTCTTGAAAAAGTCTGTGTTTCGGCGGACCGGCGTTAGGAGTTCAGGGCGGCGAGCAGTTCGAGCAGGCCATACAAAATGGGCTGGTGGAGCAGGTAGATGAACAGGGACTGGCGGCCGCACCAGCAGAAAAAGCGGAGCAGGAAAAAATTCTGCGCGTTTCCGGGCAGGAGCGTGCGCTTTTCGGCATAGACAGTGCGCCCGAGGACGACGCCGAGCAGGAACCAGCCAAGCTGCGGAAAGATCGGAAAATAGTCCGACGAGAAGAAATGATCCGTCACCAGCCCGAACGGGAACAGGAACGGCGCGGAGACGCGCAGGCCCGTGATGGCATAGCCGATGAGGATGATGCAGAGGGCGAGCGCGGCGAGCGGCGCAGTGGGCAGCTTGCGGAACAGGGGATAGACCATCATGCAGATGCCGAGCAGATGCAGCACACCGAACCAGACGATGACCGTCCGGTCGGACAGGCCGAGTCCGTACATCCCGGCGGTGACGAGCGAGATGAGCATGCCCGCGCCGAAGACAATCAGGCCGCGGCGAAAGCTCCGCGAGCCGAGCGTCGCGCAGCAGCCGGACAGGACGACGAAGAGGATGCCGCCGTATTGCTGGATGAACTGGAACCACGCGGGGAGCGTGAAGTCCAGGCCGATGAAAAATTGCAGGTCGAACAGGAAATGGACGACGATGACGCAGAGGATACAGAGGCCGCGGAGCGCGTCCAGCTCCCAAATCCGTTGTTTTTGCATAGTGTTCTCCTGAAATAGCGAGTGTCAGCAGACCGAGGGCTTTAATCCCCTCGGTCTGCGCTTTGCGCAGACAGCTCCCCTTGATGCAATCAAGGGGAGCCTTTATAAATGTTTAATTGGTTTCGTGGGACTGGCGCTCGGCCTCTTCCTCTTCGAGGACGCGGTAGGCCACCTTGCCGACGAGGGTCTTCGGCAGCTCAGCGCGGAACTCGATGTCATACGGCATGGCGTATTTCGCAATATGGCCCTTGCAGTATTCCAGGATCTCCTGCTTGACCTCGTCCGACGGCTCATAGCCCGGGCGGAGGACGACGAATGCCTTGACCTTCTGGATCTTATAGGGGTCCTTGACGCCGATGACGCAGGAGAGGAGCACCTTCTCGTGGCCGTCGATGACGTTTTCCAGCTGGCCGGGGTAGACATTGTAGCCGGAGGTGATGATCATGCGCTTGATGCGCTGCGAGAAGTAGACGAAGCCGTCTTCGTCCATCTTGCCGAGGTCGCCGGTATGGAGCCAGACGCGGCCGTCGTCGTGGCGGCGGAGCGTATGTTCGGTCTCTTCGGGGTTGTCCACGTAGCGGAGCATGACCGACGGGCCGGAGATGCAGATCTCGCCCTCGACGTTCGGGTCGATCTCGTCGGTGGTGCCGGGCTTGACGATCTTGTAATAGGTGTCGGGGAAGGGGACGCCGATGGAGCCGACGCGGTTATAGTCTTTCGGGGTCAGGCAGCTGGCCGTGACGCACTCGGTCAGGCCGTAGCCCTGCCGGATCTGGACGGAGGCATTGTGCGATTTCAAGAAGGCGTCGACCTTTTTCTTCAGCTCGATGGACAGGCTGTCGCCGCCGGAGAACACGCCCTTGAGGCAGGAGAGATCGGCGCTTTCGAGCTTGTCCGCGCGGAGCAGCGCTTCGAACAGCGTCGGCACGCCGGGGATGATATTCGGCTGCTTTTTGATGAGCAGCTCGGCATAGGTGTTGACGTTGAACTTCGGCACGAGGATGCAGCATGCGCCGCCGATGAGCGCCGTATGGATGCCGATGCCGAGGCCGAAGCCGTGGAAGACCGGCATGACGGAGAGCATCTTCATGCCGTTGATCGGCGCGAAGCCGGAGGCCGCGATGGTCTGAAGGCCAAGGGCGTTGAAGTTCATATTGGAGAGCAGAATGCCCTTGGTGGTGCCGGTCGTGCCGCCGGAATAGAGGATGGATGCGCCGTCATTGGCATTGCCCAGATCCTTTGGCAGCGGGAGATTGCGCTTTTTGCCCAGGCGCATGAATTCGCTCCACCACAGATAATTGCCTTTTTTCGGGGGCTTCGGGTATTTGCGGCCGGCGGTCAGCGCGTAGCCGACGGCGAGGTGCGGCAGCAGCTCGTCCTCGATCTTCGCGACGAGCAGCGTCGTGTTCTGGTTCTCGAGTTCCGGCAGGATGCCCGCGACCTTGGTATAGAATTGGTCGAGCGTCAGGACGGCCTTGGAGTGCGAGAAGTTGAGATAGAATTTGATCTCGCCCGCGGCGGAGAGGGGATGGATCATGTTGCTGACCGCGCCGATGCGGTTGAGCGCGTAGAACGAGCAGACCGCCTGCGGGCAGTTTGGCATACAGATGGTGACGCGGTCGCCCTTGTGGATGCCGAGCGCGAGGAACGCGCGGGCCACGTTGTCGATCTTCTGCATGAACTGCGCGAACGTTGTTTTTTTGCCCATGAACTCATAGGCGTCGTTTTTCGGGAACTGATCGGCTGCGGCCTTGACCATCTCGTAGATGGTCTTCGACGGATAGTCGAGGTGGTGCGGCGTGTCGCCGTAGTATTTCAGCCACGGGGCTGAAGAAGAGATGCCCATATTGCTTTCGTCCTTTCAAAATTCACACACACTTTGTGCCGGGAAAACCGGTGGAAACAACTTCCATCGCCCAAAAGGCGGATCTGAAAACCGTCAAACGGTTTTCGGGTACACCTTCCTACACACACCGGGCGATACTTATGCTCATTATACGGCAAAGGCTGCCAAAAGGCAACTTATTTATTGAGAAGGCGTGCGATGGCCGTCCGCCCGACGCGCATTGCGCCCTTCGGACAGAATTCCTGACAGCAGAAGCAGTGGATGCAGGCTCTGTGGTCGATGGACGGCCTGCCGCTTTGCATTGTGATGGCGTGCGCGGGACAGATCTGTGCGCATTTCCGGCAGCCGACGCAGTCGGCGCGGTGCAGCTTCGGATAGGGGCGGAGAATGGCGGCGATGGCGCCGTTGGCGAGCTTGCCGAGCGCGCCGCCGCCCGCGAAGGACGTGTCGGGCCGCATGGACGGCACGACGAAATCCGGGACGAGATGGGCGGAAAGGTCGCCGGAGACGGACAGTTGATCGACTGCATCCGGGATCAGGCCCCGACGCCGCGCGGCGGCGAGCGTCGGGACGTCCTGTGCAGTGAGGCCAAGAAGGCTGGCCGCCGCAAGGTCGAGCTTGTGCGCGCTTTCGGCGGCGAGGATCGCGCCGACCTTGCGCGGATGGCCCTGCGTCGGGCCGTTGCCTTCCATTGCGTAGACGGCGTCGCAGAGGACGAGACGCGGCTTGAAATATTCGCAGAGGTCGACCAGCA
>OGHL01001319.1_pt1 | contig 14718 bp, 10 predicted proteins | sample 1571391 | NCBI WGS metagenome assembly OGHL01 (sample SAMEA2581948, study PRJEB24529) | metagenome | biome: Human gut stool | place: China | collected 2011 | reverse complement strand
CGCCGCTGCCGTCCTCGGCCAGGCAGACGGTGACGGCGGAGTAGGTGCCGTCGGCCTCACGCCAGATCTTGGGATCCCGGAAATCAAACTTGCTGAAGCCCTCCGGCAGATCTTTCTGGGTCAGCACCGGGTTTCCACCGGGTCTGCGTCTTTTCGGACAACGGGCCTGCGGCGCGCGACGGGGCTTTTGCCGCCAAGGCGCTGTTCGAGGAGACTTATCCCGACGTGAAGGTTTACGTGGATTACGAGATTCCCTATTTCATCGTTTCGGCGGGCAACTGCCTGACCAAGGAGGAGGCCATCATGCTCAAGGGGCGTGTGTCGGCGACCTTCCCGAAGGCTTTTCTCAAGCAGCTGAAGAGGGAGAAATCCCCGATTTCCAACCTTTTGGACCAATAAAAGTCCGGTTTCGAAAAATAATTCTTTTTTCTTTGCTTTTCCCGGGCGAATATTTAACTTTGCGGCGTTACGGAACAATTAACAATTAAATGTTTAACGCCATGAAAAAGATTGTCTCTTTTGTCATCGTCCTGGCTGCCGTCGCAATGGTAGGCTGCTGTGGAAATTCGAACAAGAAGGCTGCCGAGGGCGCTGCCGCCGCTGCCGCTACCGAAGCTTCGGCTTGCGCAAACTGCGCCGAGAAGTGCGATTCGACGGCTGCATGCTGCGCCGAGAAGGCCGATTCGACCAAGGCCTGCTGCGAGAAATCGTGCTGCGAGAAGGCCGAGGCAAACAAGTAGTCGCCGGTTAGGTTTGAGAGTGAGGGAGATTCTTCGGAATCCCCCTTTTTTGTTGCCGCACGGAATTGCCATGCGGTTTTAGATTCGGCGCGGAATGTGTACGGGGAGTGGAAAAAATGGTTATTTTTGCATGAAATACCCGCAATTATGAAAGTACTGCTTATCAACGGAAGTCCCCGCCGCGAGGGGAACACCTTCATTGCGCTCTCCGAAGCGGCCCGCGCGCTCGAAGCCGAGGGCGTCGGGGCGGAGATCGTCTCGATCGGAACCAAGGCCGTGCAGGGATGCATCGCCTGCGGAAAGTGCGCCGAACTGGGGCGCTGCGTCTTCAACGACGCGCTTTACAACGAGGTCCGCGAGAAACTCGCCGGGGCCGACGCCCTGGTGGTCGGTTCGCCGGTCTACTATGCCGGGCCGAACGGGTCGCTGTGCGCCCTGCTGGACCGGCTGTTCTACTCCTGTTCCGACCGCCTGGCCTACAAGCCTGCCGCGGCGGTGGCCGTATGCCGCCGGGGCGGGGCGAGCGCGACGTTCGACCGGCTGAACAAGTATTTCACGATTTCAAACATGCCCGTCGTGTCGTCGCAATACTGGAACAGCGTCCACGGGAGGCTGCCGGGCGAGGCGGCGCAGGACGCCGAAGGGTTGCAGACGATGCGCGTGCTGGCCCGCAACATGGCGCGGATGCTCCGGGCCGGACTGCTGGCTTCGGAAGGCCGTCCCGAACCGGAAGAGCGGGTCGTGACGAGTTTTATCCGCTGAAAGGCCCGTCCGCAGGGCGGATGAACGGAAAAAGAGCGCCGCTATTTGCAGAATCGGGAAATATTGTGTACTTTTGGGGCACCTTTCGGAAAGATGCAGGAGTGGTTGAACTGGCCCGCCTGGAAAGCGAGTAAACCCCTAAAGGGTTTCAGGGGTTCGAATCCCCTTCTTTCCGCAGCATGCGAAAACCGGGTTGCAAGCGATCTTGCAGCCCGGTTTCTTTTGCGGTTCAGGGTCAGTCGACGCGGGTTTTCCGGCCGGGGTGCTCCGTCTCTTTTTCGCGCACGACGGCGAGCACTTCCTCGACGATTGCGGTCAGCGTCCACGAGGCGTTCGGCCTGCGGGCATGCAGGCGGTCGCACGCGAGCCGGATGGCGTCGAGCAGTTTCAGCGCGATCAGGATGTACGGCGGCAGTTTGAGTTTCGAGATGTCGTACTTCTCCTTGTTGAGGTAGTTCAGGAACGTGTCGTAGGTCGTGCCTAACAGATACTTGCCGAAGGTCTCGAAGACCAGTTTGAGGTTACGGTTGGCATTTTCGCGCTCGAAGTGGAACGATTTGAGGGCTTGCGCAATCAGAATGCGCCATTTCAGATGTTCGGAAACGTACATATTAAGCGGATTTTGATGGTTGATGGGAAGCCAACAGAATCTACCCGGACTTACTGAAACAGCGATGACGGATGGAATGGTGAACGTGTGTTTGCAGAGGCATTCGGAGTTTCGGGAGGAGTCGTAGTCATATTGGCTGTTTTTGTTCTTTCAAAGGGGTAATCTGAACAAAAATGCAGATCGGAATTTGTGCGGGCAACTACAACCTTAACCCTTGGGTTTGTTTTCGTATTGAAAATTGTATTCTCGTAAATTCGGTATTATATGGCAGCTGCAAGCTGTCTCTTCTCCGTGCATTTGATGCTTGCGGAATGGCCGGATAACCCGGGCGCTCCGCCGCGTTCCGGACCGGATGGTCGGAATGGTATGCGCAGATGTCCGGACGGGACCGGTTCGTCCGGCACAGCCGCCGTCCGGGGACGAAGGGGCATGGCGCAGGCGCGGCAGCGATGCGGCATGCCGCCGGGAATGGCGAAAGGGATTTCTGCGAACGGGGAGTGACGGCCGCGATTTCTGCGGACCGGAAAGGATCGAAGGGACGGATGCGGACGCCGAAGGGCGGCGCGTCCGGAGGCCTTTGGCGCGGGTATGGCGGCGGGCGTCCTGCCTTGCCGGAGCGGACGTTTAGAACGGATACCCGATGGCCAGGTGGAATCCGAGACCGTCCTTGAAACTGGAAATGTTGTAGTAGCCCTTCTTGTCCGGGTTCGGATAGGGGGTGTGCAGGCCGATGCCGAGGTCGGCGCGGATGACCAGGTAACTGATGTCGTAGCGCAGTCCGAAGCCCGTTCCCAGCGCGATGTCGTTCAGGAAGCCTTTCCATTTGAGTTCGGCCCCGGGACGTTTGGGGTCTTTCTTCAGCAGCCAGATGTTTCCGGCGTCGAGGAAGACGGCTCCGTTGAGCCGCCCCATGATGCCGAAGCGGTATTCGATGTTGGCTTCCAGTTTGAAGTCGCCCGTCTGGTCGAGGTAGCCGTTGCGGTCGTCCGCGGGCGGGCGGTAGCTGCCCGGGCCGAGCGACCGGATGGTGAAGGCGCGGATGCTGTTGGCGCCGCCGATGTAGAACTGTTCGCTGTAAGGCATCACCTCCGAATTGCCGTAGGCGTAGCCCGCGCCGACGAGGAGACGCGTCGCCAGCCAGTTGTTGCGGCGGCCGATGCGGTGGTAGAACTTCACTTCGCTGACCTCCTTGACGAACTGCGAAAAACGGTTGCCGAAGAGGGTCTGGGGCTGCCGTTCGCCGAAGGCCCGCAGGATGCCCGAAAGCAGGTTGCCGGCCGACGTGACGCTGTTCTGCCAGTAGAAGCGCCGGTTGCCCGTGGCGCCGTAGGTCCGCTCGAAGGTGTAGGTGTAGTTGATCGAGGGCACGAACTGGTTGCGGAAACTCATGGCGATGGCCGGATTTTCGTCCATCGTCCGGTCGAAGGAGTCGGTCGTGTGGAGCAGTTTGTTGTAGGTGAGCTTGAAGACCGTCAGCGAATGGCGGCTGTACGGGGAGGTCTGGAAGTTGTAGCCCGCCGAACCGCTGAAGGCGATCAGCCGGAAGAAGCTGGGACGGTTCATCAGGTCGACGCCCAGCTGGAACGACGTGCTCCCCGGGTATTTCTGCTGGCGCGTCATGCTCCGGGGCAGCAGCAGCCTCGGGATGTCGAGGTTGGCGTTCAGCCCCAGTTCGTAGGAGTTGAGCCGCGAGGAGCGTCCCCCGGAATTCTTGTTGCCCGTCTGCCATTCGTAGGAGCCGTTCAGCTTCACGGAGAGGACCTCGCCGCCGCGGAAGAGGTTGTTGTTGCTGACCCGGAAGGTGACGCCCGGGCCGATGAAGCTGTTCGACTTCGAGGTGACGTCGGTCTCCAGGGCCGCCTCCAGCGGGTAGTCGAACCGGGCGTCGATCTCCACGTCGAGCGTGTCGGAGCCGCGCAGCGAGTCGAGCGGCGTGACGCTCAGGTTGACGGAGCGGAAGATCCCCAGTTTGTTGAGGTCGGTCTGCGTCCGGTTCTGGGCGTCGACGGTGAAGAGCTGCCCGGGCCGGAGCGTCAGGGCGCGGGACAGGACCCGGGGGCGGATTTTCAGCGGCCGCCGGGCGATGACGGTCGCGTCCGGCAGGCGCAGCGTATCCGCAGGGCCGGGTTTGATGTTGGTCAGGCGGACCGTGACGTCGCCCACGCGGTAGGGCATGAGGGCCGCCTGCGGAACGTTCGGCCGGAGGTTCAGGCGCAGGGCGACCTGCCGTCGGCCGGCGGTCGTGTCGGCCAGGTACTCCATGTATTCGGGACGGAAATAGTAGTAGCCCCGGTTGCGGAGCAGCTGGGAGATGCGTTTGCGTTCGAGCGTGAGCGAGTCGAGGTTGTACTGCGCCCCGACGCGCAGCAGGGAGGTGGCTTGCAGACTGTCGATCAGCTGTTTCAGACCCCCGCCGACCTGCGGATAGGCGATGGACGAATAGCGCCATGCGGGTGCGATGCCGAGCGTGTACCGGACTTTCGCCTTGCGGCCGCGTTTGCGGTAGAGCAGGGAGTCGGCGGCGCGGGAGCCGAAGTACCCGTAATTTTCGAGGACCTGCTCGGCGACCTTCGTGCGCAGCTGCGGCTGTACCTTGGAGATCAGCACCGGCTGTTTGGCCAGCCGCTTGTAGAACCAGTATTTGAATCCTTTCTCCTTCGGCGTATAGAGGTGGTTGTAGGCCCACAGCCCGACGGGCAGCGGGGTGCGGAGGTAGGGGCTGTAAAGCGGATTGTTCGGTGCGACCGACAGCGGTTCCTTCACCGCCGACTCGGCCGCCGGAGTGAGCACGACGCCCGAATCCGGCTCGATGAGGATCTTTTTCACGCCCGTATACAGCACCTCGTCGCTCCCCAGCCGCCGGGTGGTGGAGCAGGAGGCCGCCAGCAGCACGGCGCAGAGGGGCAGAACGATGTTTCGGATGCGCTGCGGACTCATTTTTTCGGTTTTTTGGTTTTGGGACGCATCGGTTTGAACAGGTCGCCCAGCCGCGACAGTTTCTTGCGGATGACGAAACCCACGCCCGTTTCGGTGATCTCGCCTTCGAGGATGCTCTCGTAGCCCGTGTGGCGGAAGACTTTCAGGTACATGTTGTCGCGTTTGGTGAGCATGTATTCCAGCGAAATGTCGTCGATCAGGTTCTCCTTGAGGTTCTGCGACGGGTCGGCGTCGGTGCTGAACTTGCCGCCGATGACCGCCCGCACGCGGTTGTTGAAGAGGTTTTTCGAGAGCCGGTAGGAGTAGTCGGTGCGCTGGCCGTTGGGGTCGTCTTCGCCGTGGGAGTCGATGCCGAAGGAGAGGTCCACGCCCTTGAGGTTGTTCTGCGCCCATTGGTTCAGCTCCTTCTGGATGAACGTGTTGAGCGGATTCTCGGAGCTGACTTTCGCGGTCGTTCCCGGGCCGGTGTAGGTGTTGTAGATCAGCAGGTTCATCGCCTGGTTGGCGCGCTGCTCGGCCGTCAGCGAGTTCAGCTGGTTCTGCATGGCGAGGTCCTCGGGGGCCGCCAGGCCGAAACTGATCGCCAGGTCGTTGAGCGAGTTGCGGATGTTGATCGAGATGTCGAAATTCACCGGCCGGGAGTCCTGCCCGTCGGAGGAGACGTTGGCCCGCACGGTCTCGACGGCCGTGATGTTGAAGGCCGGGTCGGCGATGTCGCCGATCCATTCGACGTAGCTGTCCGGCGTGATTTTGAAGATTTTCTGCGAGATGACGGGCGGGTTGTAGCGCACGCTTCCGCCCGAAAGCACGTATTTGCCCGACAGGCGGACGTCGCCCAGCGGGTTCATCGTGTAGGTGAGGTTGCCGCCGCCCTGGAGGTCGATCCGGTTGCTGCCGTCGGCCGAGAGGTCCACGGCGGCCTGCACGTCGTTGTTGATGTCGACGTTTATAAGCACGTCCATGCCCCCGATGCGTACCTCCTGCGGCGTGTCGTCCGGGGTTTGGGTGTCCAGCTCGCTGAACGAGACGAACGTCACGACATTCTGCGGGCGTTCCTTCACGTCCATCGGCGAGTCCTGCATGACGTAGTTGATGTCCGTGCCGCCCAGCAGGGCGACGTTGCCGCGGACGACGAGTTCGTCCACGGGACCTTTGGCCGTGGCGCCGAGGTCGAGATAGGCCTTGCCGTAGACCGCCGTGCCGGCCTTGCGGGCCACGTCGACGAACTGGAAATCCGAGGCCCGCAGCGCGAGGTCGGCCGTCATGCGCCCGAAGTCGGCGAGGCTGACCTCGCCGCCGACGGTCAGCGCGCTTTTGTTCGGGGCGTAAACCGCGTAGTCGTCGAACAGGATGCGGCTGCCGGCGATGCGGATCGTGTCCGCGGAGAGGCCGAACGACGTGCCGATCATCGGGACGCGGACGTCGGTCCCGGCGAACCGCACGCCTCCGTCGAGTTTCGGCCGCTCGGGAGTGCCGCCCGCGTGGACCCTGGCCTGAAGGCTGCCCGAAAGGCGGAGCAGGTCGGCGGGCAGGAAGACGTTGGCCCGCTGCAAGGGGAAGCCCGGGACGGTCACCGTCAGGTCGAGCGGGCTTTCGCGCCCCTCGCGGCAGTCCCCCTGCACGGTCAGCACTTCGGCTCCGTCGAGCGTCAGGCGCGCGTCGGCGAGGTGTCCCCGGTCCTGTTTGTAGAACAGCCCGAGGTAGACGCTGCCGAAACGCTGTTTGTCGTAGGTCAGCTCCGCCACCGAGACCCCGCCCCGGAGGGAGAGGCTGTCCGCCGCGAGGTTCAGCGTCAGGTTCGCGCCCAGCACGCCGTCGACGGGCGGGGCCGAGGGGAACAGCCCCATCGCCGGACCGACGTTCAGTCCGGCGATGTCGAGGCGGATGTCGTCGTCGTCACCGCCGCCCGGGGTCGTGCGGATCGCGAACCGCTGGTCGCCGTGGGTCATGTCGAGGTCGGCCTCCACGCGCTTGTCGAAGCGGTATGCGAGGTAGTTGCCGCGATTGACCGTCCACGGCTCGAAACCGAACAGCGGGTCGGGAGGCGTCACGCTCGCGCGGACCAGGCTGTCGGTCCACGTCACGTCCAGCCCGAAGCGGAATCCTTCGCGGCCGGCGCGGTTGCGCTGGTAGAGGTTCGCCTGCCCGGTGTTCCGCACGAGGTGGCCGTACAGTCCGGCCCGGGCGATGTTGTCGAGGTTCCCGGGGGCGTTCGCCAGCCCGAGGGCGTATTCCAGCCGTTTCCCGTTCTGGCGGATGTCGGCCGTCACGGTGTCGAGGACCACGTTCCCGTAGGCCAGTCCCTCCGTGCGCAGGCGGATCGAAACGGGCAGCGAGTCGCAGTTCGCCCCTTCGGCGTTCAGCGCGTCGAAGGCGATCTTCCGGGATTTCAGCAGGCTGTTGAGGATGTTGTCGGGACCCGCCGAGACCCGCAGGGCGAAGTCGGGGAGCGCGGGTTTCAATTGCTCCATGTCGATGCTCTGCGCGTCGATCTGTCCGGCCAGCGCCCGGGCGCTCCGGGTCAGCGCCGCGATCAGCGAGTCAGCGGATTGGGGCGTGGAGAACGTCAGCGACAGGTCGCCGGAAGCCGCTTCGGCCCGGGTTGCGGCCGAGTCGGTGTGCAGCGAGACGCTCGTCGGGCGGATGCGGTCCGTCCGGTGTTTGTTCCGGATTTCGATGCTGTCCAGCGCGATGCGGGCGGCATAGGCGCCCTTTCCGGCGGCGGATGCGGAGGCATCGAGGGCGAACGATCCGCCGATCGGCTCCGGGCTGACGCCCAGCGCGGCCAGGTCGAACCCGAAGACGCTGCCCGAGAGGCCGATGCGCTGTTCGCGTTCGGTCAGCGTTCCGGAGACGGACAGCAGCAGCCGGAGCGCCTCGTCGCGGTCGGAGATCCGTCCCGAAAGACGCTGGCTGTCGAGTTCTGCGTCGAGTTCGATGCCCCCGAAGTCGCGTCCGCCGAACTCCGCGCGGTCGATCTGCGCCCGGAGGCTCGTCCGGGTCCGGGGCAGCAGCGGGTCGAAGCCCGTGCCGCGGGCTTGCAGGGCCAGGTCGACGATCCCCAGCGAATCGGCCGGGAGGAAACTGTTGAGCGGGAAGCTGTCGGCCCGGATCGCGGCGTCGTAACTCTGTTCGCGGGGGTTGAACCGCCCCTTCACGGAAAGTTCGCCGCCGTCGGCCGAGAGTGTCGAAGCCGTCGAGAACGTCCCCCTGTCCGCCCCGGCGGAGCCGCGGAGCCGGATCAGGGCCGGAATCGCCACGCGCCGCCGCAGGGCCGTGTCGGGGAGCAGCGCCTTGAGGAACGCAAGGTCCCGGAAGTCGCCCTCGAAGCGGGCCGACGCCTCCATCCGGTTGGCGTCGAGCAGGTTTTTCGCCGCGGCGTCGGCCTTGAGGTCGAGGTGCCCGGGCGACGAGATTTCCAGCTGCGTCTTTCCGAGGTCGCCCAGAGTTCCCGCCGCGGAGAACGACAGCCGGACGGTCCGGTCGTCCAGCACGGGCGGGACCGCCTCCGGGGAGAGGTATTTCAGGTCCTTCGTGTTCAGGTCGGCCGAAAGGACGGCGTCGAGCGGCGAAGCCGGCTCCAGTTTCAGGATTCCGGCCCCGGCGGTGAGCTCCGCCCGGATTCGGGAGAAGGCGGTTTGCAGGTCGAGGCCGGAGAGGACGATGCCCGAGGCGTCCATGCCGAAACGTCCGGTCAGGTCGCGGACCGAAAGCCCGCAGCGTTCGGTGAACGCCGTCCGGCGGATTTGCAGCGCGATGTCGGCGCCCCGGTTGTACACCGAATCAATCGTGAGGTCGAGCGGCGCGAGGGCGATGAACGCCGGGTCGAACCCCGCGGCGGGACGGTGGCCCAGCCGGCCGTATTCGACGCTGTTGCCGGTCAGCGCGACGCGGCCGACCCGGACGGTCCATGGTGCCGACGCTTCGGTCGTCCCGGCGGAAGTCCCGCTTTCCGCTTCGGTCGGTTCGGTGAGGTAGGAGTAGGCGCCCCGGTCGAGCAGGACGCTTTTCACGGAGACCTGCTGGCTGTCCAGCAGCACCCGGCAGGTGTCGACGCTCCCGTCGGCCAGGCGGACGGAGAGTTCGGAGACCGCAGGGGAGGTCCGCATCCCGAAGGCGAGGCTCGAGACCGCGATTCTGTCGAGTCCCACCGTCCACGGCAGGGCGGCGGCGCTCTCCTTTTTCTCGGCGGGAGCCGCTTCGGTCAGGTTCAGCCGGATGTCCGCGTCGGCGAGAACGAGCCGGGAGATGCCGGCCGTGTTGGCCGAAAGATCGGCGCGGACGGCTTCGAGGGACAACTCTCCCGCAGCCAGGCGCAGATCCATGCCCGCCAAGGTGTCCTTGTAGTGGGCGGCGACGCGTTCCAGCGCGAAGCTCCGGATGACGACCTCTTTGCGGATCAGCGGCCACAGGGCGGCGTCGAGCGAGAGCCTTCCGCAGCGAAGGAGCGTGTCCGTCCTGTCGGCCAGCAGGGTGTTGTCCACCGTCAGCCGCAGCGGAAAGGCGAGGCGGATGCGTTCGACGGAGACCTCCATGCCGAGCGTCCGGGAGGCATAGGCGACGGCCCGTCGCCGGGCCAGGTCCTGAACGGCCGGAACATAGAGCAGCGCCGGGACCAGCAGCAGGACGAGGAGAATGACGAGCAGCGTCCGGAGCGTATGTTTGAGAATTTTTTTCAGCATTTGTGGAAACAGCGTGTTTCGGAATCCGGCAAAAGACAGGCCAACGGCCTGTCTTTTGCGCGTGCGTGTTTGCGGCAAAGCGGCAAAATCGCCGCAAATTACAAAAAAAACGATGATCCGTCAATGGAACGCGCCAAAACAAACGGGCCTATTCGAGGCATATCCCGGCGTTCTGTCCGGTCTGTCCGGCCGGAAACGGAGGAGGCGCCGGGGACGGTGGGGACGATGGGGCGGGAAGCCGGAGCGGCTGTCGCACCGGGCGGGTCCGGAAAAAGAAAAACGTCCGGCCTTGTAGCCGGACGTTTCGGTGCAGTTCGCTGTCATTGAGCGTCTCCTGGCGGAGAAAGAGGCTCTTCTGGCTGAAAATTAAGTATTTACCTCCCAGTAAAATTCAAGGCCGAATTTTTTGCGTTACCGAATGGCCCTCGCTGAATTTCCGCGTTGCTCCCTGTTTTGCATACGGTACTGCAAAAATAGGTAATAAAATGAACAATCCAAACTTTTCTGGTAAATTTTTTAATCTGTTTTTGGAGGCGGAAAATGGGTGGGTGAGAAGCAAAAAAAGATGCCCCGGGAGCGGAGATTCCCGGGGCGCTTTCTATATTATATATAGTAGGGTCGGTCGCTATTCCGGGTAGATCATTCGGATAGTGCCACCGCCGTCGATGGTCAGAGTTTGCCCGTTGAGAAAATCGTTTGCCTCATCGCACAGGAAGAGGCAGGCGCGTGCGATGTCTTCCGGGGTGCCGACCCGGCCCGAGGGGTGAAAGGCGTGATCCTCGGGACGCAGCTGCTCCTCTTCGCGGACATGGATCCAACCCGGGGCAATGGCATTGACCGTGATGTGGAGCGGAGCCAGGGAGACGGCCAGCGAATGGGTCAGCGAGTAGATGCCGCCCTTCGAAGCGGAGTAGGCCTCGGTTCCGGCCTCGCTCTGCAGGTAGCGGGTCGAGCAGAGGTTGATGATGCGGCCATAGTTGTGGTTGCCGTTCTGCTGGCGGTGGAGCGCCAACTGGCGGGAGGTGATGAAGACCGGGCGCAGGTTGGTGGCGATTACCCGGTCGAATTCCTCGATCGACAGTTCGGTGAGGGGCTTGAAGGGGCTGATCCCGACGTTGTTCACCAGGATATCGATGTCGCCCCAGGTCTCGAAGAGCTCCCGCATGCATCTTTCGAGGCTGACGGCATCGGTAACATCCAGCTGACAGAACCGGGCGCCGGTTTCGGTTGCGGTTTGGGGGCCGAGGACGGAATCGATGTCGCAGAAGACCACTTCATCACCTTGCCGGGCAAAGGCCTCGACAATTCCCTTTCCGATTCCGTGGGCACCGCCCGTAACGAATACGCGTCTTTTCATGGTTTTCGGATTTTTCCACAAAGATAGCGCAGGCCGGTCACTGGAACAAAACTCTGTCGCCGATTATATCATTGTGACCGTGTTTAGAACAATGCAGAAGATAGAATCCTATGTTTAAGATATGTAAATAATCATTTAGGAGATAATCCCCTTCTAGATCGATCAGACGTGTCGGTCTTTTGTTGATTTTTTATTTGTTTTATCAAGATATACTTTTGAGGTAGTATATAATTTATTTGAAACCCAATAATCTTGTAATGATAGAAAATCTCTCTATATTAGAGATCTAATTTGCATTTTTTATGCTGTAGTGTTTGTTCTGGGTTTATAATTTTGTTTATAGATTAAAAGGTAGTTGTTTACCATTATGTCGATGTCATATTGTAATGCACGAATATGACAGCTTTCGGTTATTTGCTTCTGTATATTGTCATCTGTTGTAATGGCTAGTATTTTATCTGCTAAATCTTTTTCATCGGATGGTGTAAAAAGAAGGCCTGCTCCATTAACTACTTCTGCCAAACCTGGAACATTTGATGCTATGACTGGTTTGCCTGCCGCCATGCCTTCTACTGCAGCCAGTCCAAAACCTTCAATATGTGATGACAGAACAACAACATCAGTTGTTTTGAGAATTCGTTCTACATCAGATCGTATTCCAAGAAATTTTACTCGTTTATCTACGTGTAGGTCTTTTGCTAATTTTTCGCATAGTGGTCTTCGTATCCCATCACCTACAAAAATTACATTATATGGTTCTGGCAAAAATTGCACTGCCTTAATAACTGTATCTTGGTCCTTTTCATGTCTAAATGCTGCAACCATAGTAATTAATTTGCAATCCTCGGTTATAGCTAGAGTTTTTCTTGAGATAGGTTGGCTGTCGGCAAATTTTTGGATATTAATTCCATTGTATATTGTTAATACAGGCCGTTTGATGATGATGGATTTTAGTAGATTTTCTGTTGTTGCTGGAGAGATAGATATAATATACTGATATTTACTATACATCCAACGGTCGAACGGTTTAAACCAAGACCAATTTCTTCTGCGATTACTTGTACAATGTTCAGTAGTGATGAGATTTATCTTATGAAATAAACTTACAATTGCAGTAAAGAACTGAGGGGCCGTAAGATGTGTATGTACGATATCGAACTTGCCTTTTCGTATTACGCGTAGTAGGCGTATGATATTTAATGGATTGTATACATTTCCACCTATTTGCAGTGTATTAATAGGGACTCCAGCCTTTTCCATTTTTTCATAAAATTGTGTCCTAGTCCCATCAAATACGCATAGTTCTACGTCTTGACCTTTTTCCTTTAGACGGGGAAGAAGGTCTAACATTAATCGTTCTGCTCCTCCAGTTCGAAGCGAGGTTATAACATGTAAAATTCTCATGATTAGATATAGTTCTTCTTCCTAGTGGAGAGTGTTGAAGTCATTATGATCATTTAGCATTTTTAAATTTTCTAATGTAGACCAACCAGCCTATGGGTAAAGCCAATAAGGTATATATGGGATATACGGAATCCTTCAATAGCCTTTTGGGGTTTAGTACGAACATCATGGAGATATAACGGGCGCTATCTTTTAATTTGGAAAATATGGTCTTGTCCATTAATTTTAATCGCTGATTTACGCATGCAATATAGCTACGAGGATTCCTTTTTAAAAGTCTGGCAACATTGTTGGTGTATCCGTCTTCCATATATTCGCAATTATATACAGCATTTTTAACCACAACCATACATCCTTGGGTGTCTATTAGGTCGTAGATATAAGTTTCAGGCATAAATTTTTCCCCGGTAAAGTGAGGAAATTCGAATTGGTTGATAATAGCGGTTTTGAATACTAACATTGTATCTCCTTTCATGCCGTATTTTTCATATGCATCGTATAATGTTGTTTCATTAATATTGGGCATGATTGTTTCTTGAAGTCTTGTTTTCCCAATAAACTTTCGAGGCATGAGTAGACCTGTATTGCTATTATTCATCCGGATTGCATTTGCAAGTACGATATCGACGGCATTGTTGCTTAACCAATCATCACTATCAACACAGACGAATAGTTCTGTCTTAGTTAGTTTAACTCCGAGATTGTGAGCCATGCTTTTACCGGCATTTGATTGATAGTGATATTCGATTTTAATTTTATTCTCACCAATCCAATTCTCTATAAGTTCTTGAGTATTGTCCGTTGATCCATCATCGACAATGAGCCATATAAAATTTGAATTGCTTTGAGTACAGAGTGATTTATATAATCTGTCGAGGCAATAGCCACGATTGTACGTTGGGGTAAATATGGTGAGTTTCATAATTATATTATTGAACTTAAGTATATTATAGCGTTAACTCCCGTAAATATTGATATAATGAGATATGTTGTTCTTTCTGGATATCTCACTTTAATATTGTTTTTTAATATCGGATATAGCGTGATTATAGGGATCATTAACCAACTTAAGAAAGCAAAACGGTCGGCATATGCTTGTCTAATGACTAAAAGCCACAGAGCGTTACAAAGTAAGTAAATGTTAAGTAATCTTGAATAAAGTTTATCATTATATGCATACTTTGTTTTCCAGATTCTTGCAATATATAGAGGGACTATGGAATATATTAAGAAATCCCACCTAAATTGGCCGGCTTTTACATAAAGAGCTAGAGTGTCTGTTGACGGTTGATTAATTGCATAATTGGAAACTCTTTCATCAATACCTCCGAATATGTCGAATAGTGAAGATGTGTTTACATTTAGTAAACTAAGTCCCAAACAAATAAGCCAAATAATTGATGCAATCTTATTATTCTTAATAAAGATAGTATATAAAAATGCAGCAATGGGAATTAATACCGATCCATGTATTAAATACGCAATAAAAGCCAAAAGTAATTTAATCCATTTTGTATTAATGGATAATGCAAATAAACATAAAGCGATGGCAACACCATTCCGGATAACATTGTTTGTATAGCCACTAAAACCTAAAAGTCCCATGGTCATCAGTAGTATGTACCCGATATACTGCTTGTTAAAATGTTTCTTTGCAAAAAAATAAAATGATGAAGCAAATATTATTGCTGTAATAATAAAAAATAATGTAGAACTGCCTAAAGTAATAAAATGACATATATCCATAAAATAATACCATCCAATATCTTTAGTATGTTCCTCTTGTATGATTGTGGATATATGATCAAAGTCATACATATAGCGGCCTTTGTCACTCCCGTCGTAGTAGGAGGCAGGGGTTAAAGCTAATAATAATATAGCAAAACAATAGTATATATATATATAATTATTAGCAGGTCCTAATAACCTTTTTTTATTATTTGCTTGTAGCCATCCGACAAAGGCAAAAATGAATGGTAGTACATTAATGCAGAATATCTGGATATATGTAAATATTCTCATATATAATTACTTGTGCCTGTTTGTTGTTGCTTTATCGACTGACGCCATTGTATCTGATCTTTAAAAATAATTCGTCTTTATTTACCGAAAAGGTGTCTTATTGAGTTTACAAATTGATAGCCAAGATATCTGCCAATGATATGTTTAGCTTCACTACTGTCCAAAGAAATTACCCCATAGGTTCAGTTGATCTGAATCGGAATC
>OGHL01001311.1_pt1 | contig 14795 bp, 11 predicted proteins | sample 1571391 | NCBI WGS metagenome assembly OGHL01 (sample SAMEA2581948, study PRJEB24529) | metagenome | biome: Human gut stool | place: China | collected 2011 | reverse complement strand
GGTAAACACAGCCTTGATCGCCGGGGTATTCCGCGCAGGCGGTGATACGAAGTTCGGACTGATCTGCGATACCATTGATATGTGGGTATATGCGGTACCTCTGGGATTTTTTGCGGCCTTTGTCCTGAAGCTTCCGGTATTGTGGGTCTACTTCCTGCTCTGTACAGATGAGTTTGTGAAATGGCCATGGGTATTCCATCATTACCGCCAGGGGAAATGGGCACAGAATATTACAAGGGAGGATCTGTTTGAGCAGAAAGCTTCCTGAGATATCATCCATATCCGCCGCAGTGTGGTTCTATCATAAATAAGCAAAACAGCAGGTCTGTTCATTCTATGAACAATCCTGCTGTTTTTATGTCTGCAGATTTTCTTTCCGAATCCCTGCAGACATCCATTTTCGGTTTATAAAAAATGCTTACAGATTATAATGTATTCAGGTCGATTCTGTAATCGTCAGAGCCCTGTCCGTCTACTGTGTAGTAAGCGGCTTTCTGCTCAACATTTACATAAACGCTGATTTCTTTTCCTACTTTTCCGGGGGCTGCTTTTCGTTTTTCTTTGCCGGGAAGATCGGGAATATACGCGTGCAGCACGCCCGTTTCCGGCAGCGCGCTTTTGAGCGTGTTGCGGATGAGAAACCCTGCGCCGTCCGAATCGGTCAGGATCACAAGGCCGGTCGTCTGTGCGGCCTGCTGCAGCAGGCGCAGGAGGGCCGGGTCTTTCATGCCGGTAAAGCCGTTTGTTGTGAAGATCGCCGTGTCGACAAGCTGCCGCAGCGTGTTCTGGTCGTATTTTCCCTCGACGACGATAGCCTGCCGGAGTTTCAGCTTATCCATGCTGCGCCTCCTGCGCAAGCCGGACGAGGAGCAGCTCCAGAAGCTGCTCCTGTTCGCCTGCGCTCGTCTTCATGGCGAGGTCCGTATCCAGAACCAGCTGGATGGCGCTCTGGCAGAAGCGGTCGGTCACACGGCGGGCCGCCGTCATGGTCAGACCCGCGGGATAGCTCTTGAGCCCCGTCAGCTCCATCAGCTCCTTCTGTCCGCCGCCAGAGGAGAGAATGACCCGCGCGTAATAGAGCCTGCGCAGCTGTGCGCCGATGGCGCCCAGCACAACGACGGGGTCGGTCTGCATGGCGTAAAGCTCCTGCAGTTTGAAAAGGGCCTTTTCAAAATCCCGGTTCACGACCGCGTCGCTGATGTCAAAGGTCTGCGCGCTGAGCGCCGGGATGACCACCGCGTCGATGGCCCCGCGCGTGATGGCCTCGCCCTCCTGATAGGCGGCGATCTTGTCGATCTCCCCGCCGAGCGTGGTCATCAGCCCGTCGGTACGGAAGATCAGATACTGACACAGCTCGTCCGTGACGCTCTTGCCGTGCGCGCGGAAGTGGCGCGTGATCCACGCGCACAAACTGCGCTCGGACTGCTTGCCGAACGAAACGATCTGCGCGTGCTCCTTGACGGCGGCCGCCAGCTTTTTCATCGTGCTGTTGATCTTAAATTCCACCGTGTCATAGACGAACAGCACACAGCAGTAATCCGGGATATCGGACAGAATGGCGGCATATTGCTCCCGCGCGCCTTCTGGCTGCTTGAACAGGTCGACGTCGTCTACGCGCACGAGCGTCCGCTCGGCCATCATGGGCATGGCGTCGATCGCGTCAGCCAGCGCCTGCGGCGTGCAGTCGTCGGCGGAAAAGCGGTGGAAGTTAAACTCGCCCGCCGGGCCGTCGGTGAGTTTTTTCGTGGCAAGCTCCACATAATGGCTGCGCAGAAACGCTTCCTCGCCGCAGATAATATAAAAGCTGCCGAGCGTTCCGGCCTTCAGATCCGCTTTGAAGCGGCGCTCAGCCTCGGCAGCGGCGTCGTCAGGCTTTTTTTTTGCCATTTGCTTACCCCCTGATGGTGATGGTGCCGGAAAGATCGGTGCGGAAGACCGCCGCTCCGGCGTTTCTTATGCGGCGGAGCGTTTCGTCCGCCGGATGTCCGAATCGGTTGTCCGCACCCACAGAGATGAGCACGGCCTCCGGCCGGATGGCGCGCAGAAGCGCCTCAGACGTGGACGAAGCCGCGCCGTGATGCCCCGCGACGAGCACGGCGGCACGCGGCAGCGCATGCGTGGACAGCAGCCGGTACTCCGCCTGCTCGGACAGATCGCCGGTCACTAGAATATCATATTTTTCGCCCGCTGCCAAGACGCAAAGCCCGGTATTGCTTTCCTCCGCGCTTCCGGTGGGCGCAAACATGCGCATGCCGTCCGGCAGCGTCAGATCGTTCGTGACAAACCGGATTTCAGCGCCCGCCTGCGCGGCGGCGAACAGGATTTTCGTGCGGAGGTTATTTTCCGGCGATACGTCCGGCACATAGAGCGTTTTGACGCGCACGCGCCGCAGAAGCTGCCGGACGCCGTTGCAGTGGTCTGCGTCAAAGTGCGTGAGAATGAGCCGGTCGACCTGCGTCACGCCGCGCGCAAGCAAAAACCGCGCGGCTGTCTCGCCGCTGGCATCCTCCTGCCCGCCGCAGTCGATCACGCTGACGCTTTCTCCGCTGCGGCTGACGAGGCACTGTCCCTGCCCAACATCGAGCATGGAAAAGCAGGCCTCCGGCAGCGCGTAATCCGCGCAGGAAAGCCCCATGCAGCACGCCGTGACGAGCACAGCTGCGGCAGCAGCCTGCCAGAACCGGACGGCCCTCGGGCGCAGGGCCAGCAGAAGCGCAAGCCCATAGAGAAAGGCCGCCGCTGCGATCAGATATCCGTTTTCAAGATAAAGCGCCGCGAACGGGAGCTTTGCCGCGCTCCGCACAATCAGCAGTACCAGCCGCACCGGCCAGCTCAGCGCCCATGCGCAGACGCCTGCCGCTGCCGGAAGGGCCAGCGCAAGCAGCGCCGTGAGCAGCCCGGCACAGAAAACGATCGAGAGCATCCAAAGCGCCAGCACATTCACGACCGGCGCGGCAAGCGAGACAGTTCCAAATTGAAGCGCCGTAATGGGCAGCGCGAAGACCATGGACGAGATCGTGCAGCAGAGCGCCGTCAGCATGGCGCGCAGAAGCGAGCTGAGAACCGTTTTGGGGCGCAGCAGGCGCGTAAGGAACTGGTTTTCCGAAAGGCTCCGGTAAAGTCCGCCCGCAAAGAAGACGATCCCCGCCGTCGAAGCGAACGAAAGCTGCAGCCCCACGCTCAGAAGCGACCACGGGTTCTGCATCAGCAGCACGAGAAGGGCTGCACAGATAGTCGTCGGCGGGTCATTCTCCCGTCGCACGAGCGGCGCGCACAGGACCAGCGCCTGCATCACGCCTGCACGGACTGCAGAGGCGGGTGCGCCGGTCATGACGATAAAAAACACGGCGGCAGGCAGACCGAGCGCCGCCGCAAGCCGGTGGTTCCCGCCGCACAGCAGCAGGATCATGCCGAGCAAAATCGAAACGTGCATACCGGACACGGCGACGGCATGGTAAATGCCCGCGATGGCCAGATCGTTCTGATCCTCGTAGCGGAGCCCTGTTTTATCGCCCAGCAGCAGCGCCTGTACAAAGCCCGCCGTGTCAGACGGGAATGCGGACTGGATCGCCGCGCGGAGGCGTTCGGCAAACAGAGCCGGGGCAAGCCAGACTGATGCGCGGCCCGGCTTGGCGTGCAGCGTTTCGCGGCAGCTTGCCGTCAGGAATACGCCGCGCGACAGATCGTAATCCTTGCCGCGCAGATGCTTTTCCTGCGCCGTGGTGAACTTTGCCGTGCCGGACAGGAGGCTTCCGGGAAGGATCTCACCGTCGGCCTCGTCAAAGTAAATGACCGCCGTGCAGCTTTTTCCGTCCAGCGTCAGCCGGGCGGAGACGGACTGCCCGTAGCTGCTTTCCTGCGGAGTGGCAAGCGCCTGCGCGGAAAACGCGGCTGTTTCGCCGGAAAGAGCGGAAAACGGGCGCAGAAAAAGCGCCTCGTACCCACGGCACCAGGCAAGTCCGGCCAAAAGGCCCAGCACGCAGACTGCCGCCCGGCGCAAAATCGGACGCCGGAGCAGAAACAGCAGCGCACAGACCGCTGCAAGCGCGGCGAGCAGCACGCCTGGCGCACCGTGCAGCAGAAACAGATACAAACCAGCGGCAGCGGCGAAGCCGCCGGTGAACAGGCAGAGCCGTCGCATGGGCCGTCTCCTTCAAAAAGCAGAAAAACCGGGCGCACTGCGAGCAATGCGTCCGGTTCTGACAGGCTTATTCTTCTGTCTTGGGGGCGTCCTCGGCGGGAGCTTCCTCAGCGGGGGCTTCTTCCGTCTTCGGAGCCTCGACGGCGGGCGTCTCGTCAGCCTTGGGCTCGTCGGCGACAACGATCTCAAAATCGTCGTCCGTGGGAGCGGCCTCGGTCTCGGCGGGCGCTTCGTCTTCGCGGAGGGAGGCGATGAAGTCCTTCAGCTCGGCGATGGCCTTCTTGGACTCGTCGATCTTCTGACACCACGGCAGATACTCGGCAGTGTCGAGCTCTTCACCGACGGCGTAGTCGCGGTAATACAGCTTGCCCAGCTCGATCTCGGCCTTCTTGACCTTGTCTTCCTCGGCATAGATGGAAATGTTGGCCTTTGCGACGGCGGCCAGCTCCTTCGCCTTTGCGGCGGCAGTCTGGGCGGCCTCTACGGCCATGTTCTTTGCAGCTTCAAAATTTTCAGAAAAACGCATGGGAGAAGCTCCTTTCAGCAGCATATTTGCTTTGTTATTTCCTGTAGTATACCACCTGCCCGAAAAAAATGGAATAGGCAAGTGATGCGGAATGTCAGTTATTTTGTAAATTTTCTTTTAATCGTCCTGTTTTTCATCCGCCTGCGGTTCTTCGCGTTTGCGGTTGACGTAGAGCGATTCGCGCGCGGGCTTCTTTTTGACGAGCACCCACGCGAGGATTCCCGCCGCGGCAAGGAAGGAAACTGCCGCCACAAGCTGGCTGACGCGGATGCCGGTGGAAAACAGGTACAGACTGTCGGTGCGCAGCCCCTCGATCCACACGCGGCCAAGGCCGTACCACGCCACATAGGCCAGGAACACCTCGCCGTCGAATTTCCGCTTTTTCGAGAAGAAATGCAGGCCGATGAAGCCGATCAGGTTCCAGACGGATTCATAGAGGAACGTCGGGTGGTAATACGTCACGACGCCGGACGCATCCTGCAGGCCCATCTTCAAAAACGTATCCGTGACAGCGCCGTGCGCCTCGCGGTTCATAAAGTTTCCCCAGCGGCCCATAAGCTGGCCGATGATGACGCCCATGCCCGCCACGTCGAGCAGGACGGGAGCCGGGATTTTCTTGCGCTTCGCAACGACGAGCAGCGTGATCGCGCCGCCGATGATGCCGCCGTAGATGGCAAGCCCGCCCTCCCAGATGTAGAGGATGGAAATGGGATCGTCGGCGTAAAGCTCCCAATAGAAAATGCAGTAATACAGACGCGCGCAGATCACGCCGATGGGTACGGCCCAGAGGATCATGTCAAGCACGTCGTCCTGCGTGATGCCGAAGTCCTTCGCCCGCGCGAGCATATAGAACACGGCGAGCAGGAACCCGGCGGCAATGATGATGCCGTACCAGTAGATGTCCTTCCCAAAGACCGTAAAGGCCACGGGGTTTGGATCGATCTCGATGCCGAGATTCGGGAATGTGATGGGAGATGCGAGAAACATATGAATTCCTCCTAATGAATTGAGAGGCGTTTGCCTCCGGCGGCCCTGTCTTTTCGCTCGCAAGAGAAAAGACAGGGGAGAAAAGAGTGCTGGGACGCGTTTGGTGCCTGCTGCGGGTACAATTCAGGCGAGGACCTGAATTTTAGTCCCTGCGAACACACCAAGTCACCTTACGTGCGCTGTGGTACGCGCCGCCTGTTATGGTACAACAGATTTGTAGGCAGCTGCGTTTTAATATCTGCGGTAAAAACGCTTTGCATTCGAAATTTGCAGGGCAGTACGGATTCACCGAAGATTTCCGTTAAAATAGTGCATTCTGCCGGGCCGATGTGGGCATCAGCCCCTGCAATTGGTGCGTCCAAAATCTACGCTTCTTCCGGTGCAGCAACGCTGAGCGCGGCGCATTCCGGTGTGACTGTCTGCGTCAGCAGCGCTTCTGTGTCGGAAAGCGTGATGGAATCCAGCAGATCAAACTCGCAGAAGCAGTCTCCGCCTGCGAATATGGCCTCGCATATACGATAGCAGGTCGATTCGAATCCGTCAAGCTCCCGCAGGAGTCTGCCGCGCACGGATTTTTTCAGCCGTGCAAAGCGCTCCGGCGAAAAGCTGGTCTTCGGCGCCTGCAAAATGGCCTCCAGCACCGCCTCCGGGTCACGGCCCGCGCCGCCGGCCTGCAAAAACGCCGCGCCGGGGACGCGTGTGAAGCCGGAGGAAAAGTCCGCGTCGATCAGGCCGCGTGTATAAAGGTCTTCGTACAGCGCGGAGCTTTCGTCCAGCAGCAGCTCTGCGGCAAGCTGTCCGGTCAGCTCCTGCCGGAGCGGGTCGGCGGACGGCGCGGTCTTGAAGCCGATGGCAAACACCGGCTGGCTGACCGGGAGCGTCCGGCGCGTTCTGTGCCGGAACGCGCGAGCAGGCTCCGCTTCACCGCAGGGACGCGCGGGAGGCGGCGAGAAGTCCGGCGGCAGGACCTCCCGCGCAAGGCGCGAGACGGCCTCCGCGTCCACGTCGCCCATGACGGTGAACGCCATGTTGGACGGGACGTAAAATGCGTCAAAGCAGCGCCGCAGCAGCTCCGGCGTGACGGCGCGGATGGAGCGGCGGGAGCCTGCGATGGGGATGCGGATGGGGTGGCGGCGGTAGAGCGCGCGGCACAGCCGCTCCTGCACGCAGTCCTCGGGCGAATCATCATAGAGCGCGATCTCATCGGCAATGACGGCGCGTTCGTCCACCATAACCTCCGGCGGGAAGCAGGGTGTCGATACCATGCGCAGAAGCAGGCGCAGGCAGTCGTCAAAGCGGTCGGTGCAGGTGAAATAATAGCCGGTCATGGCATAGTCGGTAAAGGCGTTCGTCTCCGCGCCGAGGCGGGAAAATTCCGTCTCCGGGTCGCAGTCCGGGAGGCAGAACATCCGGTGCTCGAGAAAATGCGCCGTGCCGTCCGGCACGGTCTGCCAGCCGCCGCTTTGCGGAAGCTGTGTGTCGCATGAGCCAAAATTCACGCCCAGAAACGCGAATTTCCCGGCGAAGCCCGGCTTCGGCACGACGCGCAGACGCAGGCCGTTCGGCAGCGTTTCCAGATAACAGCGCTCACCGAGCGCGGGATAGTCCTTCCAGCTCATACTTCCTCCAGCGTATAGACCGCATCGGGCCGCACGCGCCGCGCAGCGGCGCAGACGTCCTCCGCCGTGACGGCGCAGAGCGCTGCGGCCAGTTCGGCGGGGCTTTGCGAAATGCCCTCCGCTGCCCGGCCTGTGTAAAATTCATCGAGCCTGCCGGGGCTGTCGCACAGCAGCCGCAGATCGGAAAGCAGCCCCGTGCGGGCCGTTTCCAGCTCAGACTGTGAAAAGCGGCCCGCGGCCAGCTCCGCAAGCTGATGCAGAATTTCCTGCTCGACAGCGGGCAGATCCGCGCGTCCACAGCCTGCGGACGCAGCGAGAATGCCCTTGTGGCCGTCGTACCAGCTCCCGGCCTCGTAGCACAATGCCATCCGCCCGCGCACGACGGTATAGAGCCGATTCTGTTCGCCTCCGCCGAGCATCGCGTTCAGAAGCAGCATCGCTGGATACTGCGCGCTTCGCAGCGTCACATCTGTGCGGAAGCCCAGCGAGATCCGGCTCTGCGCAAGCGGCATTGTTTCGGAAAACCTCCGAAGCTCCTGCGGCAGCGGGCTGGGGTTTGTTCCGACCGGGACGCAGGCCGTGCGCGGCAGATGCGCCAGAAGCGGCTGCAGCAGCGCCTCCGCTTCTCCGACGGATTTGCTGCCGAGATAGAAAAGCTCCACGCGCGACGAGGCCAGCACCGACTTATCGTGCGCCCAGAGCGTGCGCACGTCGATTTTATCAAGCTCTTCCGGCTCTCCGAGACGGCCACAGGCGTAGCGTTCGCCCCGGCACATGGCCCGGAGCAGCTGCCGCTCACAGTACGCGCTCTTGTCGTCCAGTACGCTCTGCATGGCGTTTTGCAGATTCCGGCATTCCTGCGAGACAAGCTCCGGCACGAACGCGCCGTGTTCCGTTCGCGGGCAGAACAGCAGCTCGGAGACAAAGTCCAGCAGGTGCGAAAAAACGGCCTCGCCCGCATATTGGTCTTCCAGACAGTCGGCAAACAGGCCCGTGAGCTGAATTTCTCCCTTTTTGCGCACCAGCGCACCAATGGACGCGCCGTGCAGTTCGTCCAGCCGGTCGGCGATGGCGCGGATGGAGGGCGTTTTTTCGCTGCCGCGCAGGAGTACGCTCGGCAGCAGCGCGTTCATGGCCGCCTCGCCTGCGCGAAGCGGCCTGAGGAAGCTGAGGCTGAAGCAGGCGGTCTTGAACCGCCTGTCCTGGATAGACGTGAGGAACACGCCCGGCAGGAGCTCTTTTCTTGTCGTCATGTTATTTCTTGTCTGCCTCCGTGCGCAGGCGGATGATCTCGTCGCGCAGGACGGCGGCATATTCGTATTCCATCATGTGCGCGGCTTTGCGCATCTGCGCTTCGAGCTTTTCAATCTCACGCGCAAGTTCCTGCCGCGTCATCTTTACGCCGCCCTTGCCCTTGTGTTCCGGTGTGGGCGAGGCGGAAATTTCGATGAGGTCGCGGATGGATTTTACAATGGTTTTCGGCACGATGCCGTGCGCCTTGTTATACGCATCCTGGATCTGGCGGCGTCTTGCCGTCTCGTCCATGGCGGCACGCATGGCGGGCGTGATCTTATCCGCGTAGAGCAGCACACGGCCCTGCGCGTTTCTGGCCGCGCGTCCGATGGTCTGGATAAGGCTCGTTTCCGAGCGCAGGAAGCCCTCCTTATCGGCGTCGAGGATCGCGATCAGCGATACCTCCGGCAGATCAAGGCCCTCGCGCAGCAGGTTGATGCCGACGAGCACGTCAAATTTCGCCATGCGCAGGTCGCGGATGATCTCCATGCGCTCCATAGCCCCGATGTCCGAGTGCATATAGCGCACGCGGATGCCGTTTTCGGTCAGATATTTCGTCAAGTCCTCTGCCATTTTCTTCGTCAGCGTCGTGACGAGCGTGCGCTCGCCCTTGTCCGTCGTGGCGTTGATCTCGCCGATCAGATCATCGATCTGCCCCTCGATGGGGCGCACGAAGACCTCCGGGTCAAGAAGGCCCGTGGGCCGGATGACCTGCTCGGCGATCTGTCCGGCGCGGGAACGCTCATACTCGGCAGGCGTGGCGGAGACGTAGATGGCCTGATGGATGCGGTCTGTAAACTCGTCGAAGGTCAGTGGTCTGTTATCATACGCCGACGGCAGGCGGAAGCCGTAGTCGACGAGGCTTTTCTTGCGTGCGTGGTCGCCGTTATACATGGCGCGCACCTGCGGCAGCGTGACGTGGCTCTCGTCGACGAAGAGGATGAAATCGTCCGGGAAATAGTCCAGCAGCGTCGTCGGCGGGGTGCCGGGGGCGCGGCCGGCAATAACGCGGGAATAATTTTCAATGCCGGAGCAGAAACCGATCTCCTGCAGCATTTCCAGATCGTACTGCGTCCGCTGGCGGATGCGCTGCGCCTCAAGCAGCTTGTCGTGCTCCTCGAAAAAGCGCACCTGCTCCCACATTTCGGCCTCGATGTCCTTCATGGCGCGGGCCATTTTCTCTCTCGATGCGACGTAATGCGACGCGGGGTAGATGGCGACGTGGTTCAGAATGCGTTCCGGTACGCCGGTGACGGCGTTGACCTCGGAAATGCGGTCAATTTCGTCGCCGAAAAACTCAATGCGGATGGCCCGGCCAGACCAGTAGGCGGGATAGACCTCCAGCGTATCGCCGCGCACGCGGTAGGCGTTGCGGACGAAGTTGAGGTCGTTGCGCTCATAGCGGATCTCGGTCAGCTTGCGCATAAGTTCATCCCGGTCGTATTCCATGCCGGGGCGAAGCGAAACGACCATGTTTTTATAGTCGATCGGGTCGCCCAGACCGTAGATGCACGACACGGACGAGACGACGATCACGTCCCGGCGCTCGGACAGCGCGCTCGTCGCACTGTGGCGCAGGCGCTCGATCTCGTCGTTGATGGCGGAGTCCTTTTCAATGTAGGTGTCCGTCTGGGCGATATACGCCTCAGGCTGGTAATAGTCGTAGTAGGAAATGAAGTATTCCACGGCGTTTTCCGGGAAAAACTCGCGGAATTCCGAGCACAGCTGCGCAGCCAGCGTCTTGTTGTGCGCGAGGACCAGCGTGGGCCGGTTGACGTTGGCGATGATATTCGCCATGGTGAACGTCTTGCCGGAGCCGGTCACGCCGAGCAGGACCTGATCGCTCAGGCCCATGTTGAGGCCCTGCGTCAGCTTCTCGATGGCCTGCGGCTGGTCGCCGGTGGGCTTGAATTGGGAGTGCAGCTTAAAGTTCATACGGGTCCTCCAGAATGCCGTCGTCGCGCAGGGAGACAAAATCGTCGTCCGCGACAATGATATGGTCGGCCAGCACGATCCCGACTGCCTCCAGCGCCGCCTTTAATACCAGCGTGGTCTGCCGGTCCTCGGGACTGGGCAGCGCAAGGCCGCTGGGGTGGTTGTGCGCAAGCACGACGGAGGTCGCGTTCGCGTCCAGCGCAGCCTTGACGACCTTGCGCGCGGCGATGGACGCGACGTTCACGCCGCCACGGTGGATGAGCACGCAGTCGAGCGCCTTGCACTTCGCGTCGAGGCACAGAAGGTACACGACCTCCTCGCTTTCGCCGTGGAAGTACGGCAGCAGGTATTGACCGCATTTGGACGTAGTGTCCAGAATCTCAATCTGCGCGCTGCGGCTCATGAGGCAGCGCCGCGCCACCTGCGGCACGAGCCGGATCAGCTGCGCGGCGGCGTCTCCGACGCCGTTTACTTTTTTCAGCTCGGATTCCGGCGCGGAAAACACGCTGTCGAGCGTCCCGAAGCGGCTTAAAAGCGCGTGCGCTGTCGGGTTCGTATCGCCGCGCGGCGCGGCGTAATACAGCAGCACCTCCAGCACCTGCACGTCCGAAAGGGAGTCCATGCCGCTGGTTTTGAGCTGCCTGCGCATCCGGTCGCGGTGGCCGTCGTGAATGGACATGGGCGTCTCCTTTCCGCTTCCGCTCACATCAGCGGCGCGAGCAGCCGCAGCAGCGCCCGCAGCACACGCTGCGTCAGGTGCGTATGGCGGCACTGCTCGGCTGTGATCTCTCTGCACTGGGGAAACGTTTCTTCAAAATCCGCCTGCACCTGTGCGTTCACAGTGGTGTCATAGAGATACACGGCGTCTTCAAAATGCAGATACAGGCTGCGGAAGTCCAGATTGACCGTGCCGACAACAGCCTGCTTCGTGTCGGCCAGATAGACCTTGGAGTGGATGAAGCCCGGCGTATATTCGAAGATACGCACGCCTGCGCGCGTCAGCTCCTCATAGTTTGCGCGCGTGACCGCGTGGACATACCATTTGTCCGGGATGCCGGGCGTGATGATGCGCACGTCGACGCCTGTTTTTGCCGCGACGCACAGCGCCGTGGTCATTTTATCGTCCAGGATCAGATACGGCGTCATGATCCACATCCGCTCCTGCGCAGAGGAAATGACGGACTGCAAAATCGTCGCGCCGACGTCCTCGTTGTCGAGCGGACTGTCGGCAAACGGCTGGAGAAAGCCCGTGCCGCCCCGCTTTTCCGGATAGTCTGCGCGGAAGCGGCTCACATCCTCCTCCGACCGGTCAACGTAGCCCCAGAGGGACAAAAACATGACCGTCATTGACCACACGGCCTTGCCGCGCACGAGAATACCGCAGTCCTTCCAGTGACCGAAGCGCTTGTATTCGTTGATATATTCGTCGGCCAGATTGACGCCGCCGGTAAACGCGGCCTTGCCGTCGATGATCAGAAGCTTGCGGTGGTCGCGGTTATTGAGGCGGGCGGAAAGGATCGGGATATAGGGGTTGAACGCGTGGGCGCGGATGCCCATCTCGCGCAGCTTTTTCGCGTAGCCCATGGGAAGCCGCGTGATGCAGCCGAAATCATCGTATACGACGCGCACGTCGACGCCTGCCGCCGCCTTTTGGCGCAGAAGCTCCAGCATGGGGTCCCACATCTTGCCGGTGGCGATGATGAAAAACTCGATGAAAATATAGCGCTCCGCCTTTTTGATCTCCTCCAGCATCGCAGCGTAGCAGCTTTCGCCGCTCGGGAAATACTCCGCGTCCGCGTCGTCGTAGATGGGGTAGCCGGAGGCCGAGAGCAGATAGCGCGCGTGGTTGAACGCGGGCGTTTCAGCGGCGGCCAGCTCCCATAAGGGCGCTTCGTCCTGCCGCAGCTGCTGCATGGTGACGGCCTCGATCGACTGCATCTTCCGGTGCTCGTAGCTGGAAATTTTGTTGCCGCCGAAGAGCAGATAGATCGTCAGTCCCGCCACGGGGAAGGCCAGAATCAGCACGATCCACGCGATCTTATAGCTGGGATTGACACCGCACGAGATGATATAAATAACGACTGCCCAGCTCAGCACGTTCATGGCGATCCGGATCCAGAAAAAGTCGGTCCGCAGATACGTCGCCATCACGATCAGAAATATGATCTGCAGCGCAATGCCGAACGACACCGCCACGACCCGCTGAAACACCAGCTTTAACAGGTTTCGCATACGCTTGCCTCCCCGCTGCTTGAATTTTCTATACTATAGCATGTTCCATCAGAAGCCGCAAGTCTCTGCTTTTTGAAATTTAAAAACTTTTGTTTGAAAATCCTGTTGTAGTTTTCAAACGAATCTGGTATAATAAGCAGACTGAATTATTCGATTTTTCTACACAGGAGCGAACCATGGAAAACTGTATCCGCGTGCAGGGTGCGCGCGTCAATAATCTGAAGAATATCTCCGTTGAAATTCCGCGCGACAAGCTGGTCGTCCTGACCGGTCTGTCCGGTTCCGGCAAGTCGTCTCTGGCCTTTGACACGATCTTTGCCGAGGGCCAGCGGCGGTATGTCGAGTCGCTGTCGAGCTACGCGCGGATGTTCCTCGGCCAGATGGACAAGCCGGATGTTGACTCCATCGACGGCCTTTCTCCCGCCATCTCCATCGACCAGAAGACCACCAGCCGGAATCCCCGCTCGACGGTCGGCACGGTCACGGAAATTTATGACTATCTGCGCCTTTTGTGGTCATCTTGGCAGTATTCCCGTTAATAATACATAAATCTGCTATTGACAAAAGGCAACGATTATCTGCCGGAATCAGTAAACATTATTTTTAATTTGAAGCAAATCACAATAAAGAATGTTTCATTGCAAGCAAAATAATTTCAGAAACATTCCATCTTATTTCATAATATTACTCCTATACTGCGTCGGTGTCAGATTAACCAACTGCTTAAACGTGCGATTGAAATGAGTGATTGAATCGAAGCCGCATTCCACAGCTATCTGCGAAATATCCATTTCTCCCAATGCTAACAACTTACAAGCATATCCCACACGCATTTCCATCACATACTGCAAAAGCGTCTTCCCTGTATTCTCCTTGAAGTAACGACAGAAGGCGCTGGAGTTCATGCTCGCCATTCCGGCTATTTCATTCAATTTGAGGTTACGGGTGTAGTTATTGTTTATAAAGGAAATGATTTTATCAATCCGCTTGTTCCCCAGCGTAGGAAACTTTTCGTAATAATGCAGACTTGCCAGCGTCCTTCTTTGCGGACTGACTGCCAGCTCCTGCAACAAATCCAGCAACCCGCTTATCTGGTGAAAACCACTTAATGAAAGAAAGCCGGAAAGCAACTCCCCTACCCGGGTTGCATCCTGTTTCGGAAAGATGATACCTCTCTTCGATTCCTCCAACAGCATTTTGATTTGCAGAAACTGAGGATAATAATCAAAGGAATATTGCATAAAATTCTGCTCAAACTGAATGATAGTCCCTTGCACGCGTGAAGTGGCGTTCTCCGAACCATAAATATCATTGCTCCGCATGTAATGGGGCAGATTAGTACCGAACAGAATCACATCACCCGCAGAGAACTTCTCAATGCAATCGCCTACAAAGCACAGACCATGACTCTCCTTTACGTAAATGATTTCATACTGACTGTGGAAATGCCACGGATAAGTGAAACGATCATAATCGTAATGCCGAGCCTTGATCGGATTCGACTCCGATATAGGCAACTTTTCATTTATAATCGGTCGGCGCATATATTCTGCAAAGTTTAATTCACACACAAAGATAAGGAAAGACAATAGAAATGCTACCGCATATATGCAAAAATCCGCATATATTCTGCAAAGATCCATTTATCGCAGCATTATTTTTGCACGTATATTTGCAGTCAATAATCAGTTAAACTATTAATATATAAATGTTATGGAAAAAACCTGGAGATGGTTTGGCAAGAAAGACAAGATCACGCTCGACATGCTGCGGCAAATCGGCGTGGAAGGAATTGTGACTGCCTTGCACGATGTGCCCAATGGAAAAATATGGACCGAAGAGGCTATCAACGATCTGAAAACCTACATTGAGTCTTACGGCCTGCGCTGGTCTGTAGTAGAAAGCCTGCCTGTTTGCGAGGCGATCAAGTATGCCGGACCGGAACGAGAGCAGTTGATAGAAAACTATAAAGTCAGTCTGGCAAACCTGGGCAAGTGCGGTGTGAAAACCGTATGCTATAACTTCATGCCCGTTATCGACTGGATACGCACGGATTTGCAAC
>OGHL01001306.1_pt1 | contig 14819 bp, 16 predicted proteins | sample 1571391 | NCBI WGS metagenome assembly OGHL01 (sample SAMEA2581948, study PRJEB24529) | metagenome | biome: Human gut stool | place: China | collected 2011 | reverse complement strand
CTTTCAGCTTTTCGTTCATCGGTGATTCCGGATCGAAGCACATCTCAACGAACTTTCGCAGTTCAGGATTATTCGCGTCAACCGGAGGTTTTGCCTCATACAGCTTTCCATGCGGGTCATCGCAGCGAGCAAAAATATAGTCCATTGAAACGTCAAAATAGTCCGCATACTTGCGTAGAAGCTCAACTGTCGGCGTTGCCTGACCGTTTTCATAACGGTTGATGCTGGACTGTGTAGAGCCGATCACATCGGCAAATTTTGATTGGGATAAACCAATGCCTTCCCGCAATGCGCGAAGGCGCATACCCAGTTGTTTCATGCTATTCAACCTCCAATTCGGGTTAAATATAGTATGATCAAAATCCGAGCAGATGTCAACCCGGATTTTGAAGATAGAGTATAAATTTATTTTGAGTAACGCAACCCGAAAGTACATTTCTTGAAAGATCAGTTTATAGTTATCACTGGTCTTCGACTACAATATCGCTATCATCCATTAGCGATAGTTGTACCGCGCCATCGCCCAGCTGATCTTTCTTTCCGTTGTATTTAATCAAGCAGTAAGGCAATATTTCTCGAAATTGTTCAGGACAAGGTGTTTGCTTCAACTCCGCTACTGTATGTGAAGTGAACTCCATAAGTTCCTTCCTTTGCTCGTCGCTCATCGACTGGTACAGTTTCTTCCATTCTGCTGTGGTTCCATTTTCCTCGAAGTGGTGACGAAACATGATCAATTCACGAGGCATTGCCAGCAACTCGAAGTACTCTTCGAGCGTATTCCCGAAAGCCTTATAAAAAAGTCGGATCCAGCAGCAACCACACCTTTAGTCACCTGGAGAATCGCGGAAATTGCTCTGATAGATTTCTTTGTCCAATTGACGCCAATGTAAGACCGATCTGTTCGGTTAATTGGCGAATACTTCATCGGAAATGAGAAAATCTGAATACCAAGTTCTCTGTTCAGCTCAATGTTTATCTTCAACCGCTCATAGAGATCCTCAGGCTTATCCTTGTAATTAAAGAGAATACAGTTGGAAATCTCTTTAATTCCATGCCTGTGCGCAGTCCGGACGGCAGCACAGTAAGTATCTTTCAGCTTTATATCATCAAACGCAATTCGCAGGGGCTTAATGGCAAGACGAGCAAGCTGAGTCATATTATCATGCAAGGGTAAGAATGGTGCGGTCACTTGGCACGAACAGGATACCATGGAAAAATTGATGGCCCTCCTTCAGATAGAGTGCTTCTCGCTGGAAACCATGGGTATCCTCCGTATGACAGAGGATAAGATGGCGTACACCAAGGCGTTGGGCGTTTAGGCAGGTTTCTTTGACGGTGCTGTGGAAGGAGAGATCTGGACGGTGAATGTCTCGTTCGGATTCCAGACAAAGTGCTTCGCCAATCAGCCAATCTGCGCCGCGAACATAGCTCTGTGCACAGGGGCGAATTGGATCGTCGCCAAGGTAGAGCAGCGTTTGACCGTCTGAAAACTGAAGCCGACAGCCAAATTGGCGCACAGTTGGACAGCCGGTATCGAAAAAGGTGAGCATTCCGATTGGGGACGTAAGACTTTCTCCATTGGATACTGGGAGAAACCGGATTTGGCGATGGAAGAACGCTTGAATTTTTTGTGAAATTGTAATTTTACAGATGGCCTGGAGACCTGATAACAGTTCGTCGTGCCCATAGATGGTAAAAATGCCGGAGTATGCTCCCGCTAAAATGGCTTCACCGATTCGGCGGATAATCCAAACCGAGCCCAACAAGTGATCGGTGTGCGTATGCGTAACAAAAAGGGCACGGATAGCGTCACAGGGGACATTCATAGCATCCATGGCGCTCAAAATTCCATTTCCGCCGCCAGCATCCAGAATTAGGAAGAAATCCTGTTCTCGGATGGCAAAGCAACTGTTATAGAGTTTTGTGACAAGTGCATGGCCGGTACCAAATACATATAATTGACGCATGAGATATTTCCTTCATTATTTCCAACTATTTTGAATGTCCAACAATGCTGGCTCCAATTGATGCTGATTGATATAAGCATTTGAAAGTGCGGTGAGTAGTTCGTCATAGAAAACAGAATCCGTCGAGATTCGTGGGGAGAGACTGGAAAAAAGTCGACCGGAGTCAATATTGCGAGTAAAATGCTTCATCCATGGATATAGTTCCAGAACTTCAGTATTCTGAGCGGAGGATTTTTTTATTGGTTGCCCACTGAAAAGTGTAAGAATGGTGCTGATGGTATCGTGGAAAATCCATTCGAGAAAAGCAGCGGCTTCTTCTGGCTGTTCTGTATTGCGTAAAATCCCGATGGCATTGCCGCTGATGATGGGATGCTTACTCGGGACGTCCTGACACGCAATACATTCTGTGATCTGCCGATATTCATTACGGGAAAACAAATAGGAATTTGCAGTAGAAAAGATGGAGAGGAGGCTGCTGCCGCGGACAAATTCATCGACACTGTTGCAGATGTGCTTGTTGTTTTTGACATTAGAAAGACGCATCAACGCGAAGTAGCGCTGGGTTGCACGAATGATTGCCGGAGAGCAGAGATTGGGTTGACCGTTTGCATCGAATAGAGATAATCCTAACAATGATAAATAGGAAAGAAACTCTGGTAGAAAACTATCCGCTCTGAAAGAGGACAGAGAAAGCCCATAGAGCTGATCCACAGAAATTCTGTATTTTTGCGGAAAGAAAGATGCGATGTGCAGAAGTTCATCTGCATTTTGCGGGATGCGAAGTTCTGTGGAATAGTATTCATAAAAAGTACGGCGTGCGCTCTGATCCTGAAACCAGTCGCGTCGATAAAAGAGCATTTGGCAGGCTGTGTTGAAGGAAAAGCAGAGGCGTGTGTCTGAAAGCTGCGGGAAGAAGGTCTCAGATGGAGAAATGACTGAATGCAGCTGAGACCATAACTCCGGTGCTTCTGAGGATGTTAGAAACGGCATTTCTTCTGCCGACAGGGAAACTAGATTATCAATTCCGGCAATTAAAACATCGTGTTGTCTGGGAAACTGCTTTTTAAGGACATAGGAAAATGCGGATTGTGAGAAGTAGGTAATATTCACGTGAACGCCGGTCTTTCGCTCAAATTGTGACAACAGCTTTGGCAATGCGGCCGTGCAGAAATCATCTACGGCGAGGATGGACAGTGTACGCTGCTGTTTGAAATACGGCAAGCCCAACTGACGCCTACTTAATCCTTCGCTTTTCAGAATATAAGAGGTAGCTATCATTTTATGTCGGAACAGAACGTCGACCAGACTATCAGAAATCAGTGTGCCAAGGCGATTATAGTTTAAAGAAAGTGTAGTATATTCGCTCTCAAATACTGTGTTAGAGGCAGAAAGAGAGATAATTTCCGGCATTTTCTCCGGCAAGAAGGTACTGTATGCCTGTCTGGCAGCTTTTGCACGCTGCATATTGGAGGTAATCACGGCATCAAATAAGGTGCCGTATTCCAACGCTTCATAGGCGCGGACGACGGCCGTTCGCCCAGTGGAATCAAAATTAGTGATAATAATTCCGGCTTTGGTTAATTGTGAGGTAAGACAAGCTTTGAAGCTCTCTGAAAAACGAACGCAGTCGATGAACAGTGCGACATTCTTATAACGTTTTTCCTGAACATAGCTGGCAATGTCATCTGCAATCTGCTCATAGTCAAATGAAAGATTTAAATAGGGGCGGGTGATGCCGACAGGTTTTGGGCCGACGATACTCAAATGGATCCGTTCGGGAATTTTATTGTATAACTCTGCAGAGTTGATGTAGGTGGGAAAGGAGACAATCGCTGCGACATTGGTAGAAATCATTTTACGGATATGCGCTTCTTCATGGGAAAAGACATTGTCTGTGCTGTATATTTCTACATCGAAATGATACGGCTGCATATTGCGACAAATGGTTTCATAAACCTCAATATAATGTCGACTCCGAATGCTTGGGACAATGACTGCGATGGTTCGGCTGCGCTGCATCCGCAGGGTTTTCGCGGCTTCGTTGACTTCATAGCCGAGCTGGGCGATGGCCTCCTGAACGCGATTGATCTTTTCAGAGCTGACGTTGCCCTTTGCGTTCAGAACGTTGGATACGGTGCCGCATGAGACACCGGCTTCGCGGGCGATATCTTTGATTGTTACCATGTACTTCTCCTTAAAACGATTCATAATCAAAATTTGTGAATTTGCACAATGCGGTGAATAATACCTAGAAATTTGCGAAAAAAAACATGAATTTTGTCGCCCCTTGCAGATTATATCTTATAGTTTACTGCACTATATCATGAAAAATCAGAAAATGCAAATAGAATTTTGTGGCATTTGTATAATTTCAAAAAATGAAACGATTCAATTTAGAAGGGGAAATATGAGCGATTTCTCAAAATCAGAGTGCTTTAAACGATGGATTGAATCCATTCATTATCTCGTCATTGACTTTCCAAAATACTTCCGCAATAATGCAGATGTGCAAGGCGAAAGCAAAGCAAATCAGCCGGCAAAATAAAAAGTGGAGGTAAAATGAAATGAAACGAATGCTCAGCATCATCCTGGCAATGCTGCTTCTTGCGACACTATTCGCAGGCTGCGCCGGGAACACAGCACCGGCCAATAGCGATACCCCTGCAACAACTGACACGGCACAAACTGTTACGGACACCGTGACAGAAGCGGTTGAAAATGGCGCTGCCGCAGACGGTGAGGTCATTAAGATCGGTGTCCTGGTTCCGCTGACCGGTGCATTTGCGTCCCTCGGCGTGGATGGCATGGAAGGCACAAAGATGGCCTTTGAAGAAATTGACTATAAGATCGCAGGCAAGCAGGTGGAGTTATTCTTTGAGGACACGGCTGCAGATCCGGATCTCTGCATTCAGAAAACATCCCGCTTGGTCGAACGTGAAGGCGTTGATATCATCCTTGGACCGCTTTCTGGTGGCGAAGCAACCGCATTGAAAGACTACGCACCGAATATCCCCAATACGACAATCATTGTTGCGGGCGCGGCATCCGAAGATGTGACCATGCGCGGTGTCCCCGATAATATTTTCCGTACTGCTTATACTGGTGCGCAGACCATGTTTGCATTTGGCGACTTCGTTTATGATGAGCTTGGCTACAAGAAAATTGTTACCCTTGCAGAAGATTATGACTTCCCCTTCTCCCAGGTTGGCGGTTTCCTTCTGAACTATATCCGCGCAGGCGGTGAGTGCCTGAACCGCCTGTGGGTTAATGTTGGAACTACGGATTTCAGCTCTGTGATCGCACAGATTCCGTCGGACGCGGAAGCAATCTATGTGGCACTGGGCGGCTCTGACGCAATTAACTTTATTAACCAGTTCCATGATTACGGACTTGATCTGCCGATTCTTGGCGGTTCGATCACGGTCGATACGACAATCCTTGCCTCGGATGCAGGGTATCTGCTTGAGGGTGTTTATGCAGGCTCCCACTATGCGCAGGTTCTTCCTTACGAGGAATTCGAAACCTTTGATACCAACTTCCTTGATCGGTTTGGCCGTGCTTCGTCCCTGTTCGCGGCGGACTATTATATCGGTTCCCTGGTGGCAATTAAGTCGCTCGAGGCTGTGAATGCGGACTTGTCCGATCTGCAAGCCTACTGGCAGGCAATCTTGGATGTCAAGTTTGACAGTCCGCGTGGCCCGTTCAGCTTTGATGAATACCACAATGTCGTGGAAGATGTGTATATTACGCAGGTTCAGAAAGTCGACGATGAACTTCGCAATGTTGTCTATAAGACCTATGAGAACCAGACCCAGTTCGGCCCCTATGATCCTGACTGGTATCAGTCTCAGCCGTCGTTCGACCGTGAGAATCCGACTCTTGAGTCGATCCAGAACGCAGTTCTTGCACAGTAAGTTTACATATGCGGGGACGCCAAAGAAAGGACTGTTTTTATGCAAACGAATCATCAGACCCCTGCACTTTCATTGCGGGGCGTGAGTAAGCATTTCGGAGGCGTCCGCGCTGTAAACAATGTTACAACGGATATTGCCTATGGTGAGCGTCGGCTGTTTATCGGAACGAACGGCGCGGGAAAAACAACGCTGTTTAATCTCATCGCTGGTGACCTGCCGGTTTCCGCTGGCTCCATTCAGCTGTTCGGCAAGGATGTTACAAATATGCCGACACGCAAACGCGTCAAGCTCGGTATGCGCCGAACATACCAAACATCTGCGCTATTTGATGGTCTAACAGTTCGGCAAAATTTTTACCTAGCGTTGCTGGGCGAAAAAAAGACTGGAAGCCATCTGAATATGCTGGTGCATCACCGCGGGAATCCCGGATTTGAGGAAAAAATTCAAGAAACGGCCAAAACCGTTGGCCTTGAAGCAAAGCTGGATGAAGATGTGAGCGCACTTTCGCATGGTGAACGGCGACAACTGGAATTTGGCCTAGCCATCATCACAGATCCGCAGATGCTATTATTTGACGAGCCGGCAGCAGGACTTTCTGCAGAGGAACGGAAAATGATGCTGCAAATGATTCAGTCGCTCAGTCGGGATATTACCATCGTTATGATTGAGCACGACATTGATCTGGCGTTTGCAATTGCAGATTATGTCGTTGTAATGTTTGACGGTGAGGTCTTTGCGGAGGGCACCGTTGATGAAATCCGAAAGAACGAAGCTGTTCAGAAAATCTACCTGGGGGAGGCTGCTGCAACATGACGCCGGTTTTGAAAATTGAGAATCTTCATGTGTATTACGGTGGCAGCCATGTGCTTCAGGGCGTGAATCTGGAATTGGAAAATGGTGTAGCGGCTATCATTGGGCGCAATGGCATGGGTAAGACCACAATGGCGAATGCCATTATGGGGCTGGTGCCAACGCGAGAAGGAAAAGTTTTTATCAATGGGGACTGCATCACCGGTAAACAGCCGTATGAAATTGCCAGAAAAGGAATTGGCTACGTGCCGCAGGGGCGGAAGATTTTCCCGTCGCTCAGTGTAGATGAGCATCTGCGCTTCGCAGAACGTCCGGTTGAAAACGGCTGGGACGCGGAGCGGGTATATGAGTTTTTCCCGCGGCTGAAAGAACGGTATAAGCAAAGCGGTACAAATCTTTCCGGTGGGGAGCAGCAGATGCTTGCAATCGGACGTGCGCTGGTGACAAATCCGAAGCTGCTCATTATGGATGAGCCTTCGGAAGGCCTTGCGCCTGTGATTGTAGATCAGCTTGTGGAGTTTTGTCTCAAACTTCAGCAGACAGATATGTCACTGTTGCTTATTGAGCAAAACCTGAGTATGGCTAAGCGTGTGTCCAAATATGTGAATGTCATGATGACAGGAAAACTGGTTTATCAGGATTCGTTTGAAAAGCTGCTGAGTGATAAAGATCTGACAAACAATCTGATCGGCATCTAGCGGAGCGGATTCTGCTAATAAAAATTCAAAGGAAAGAAGGATATAATATGGTGCATCAGTTTACACGTAAAGAAATCAATGCCCGCCTTCGTCAGAAGATCGCTGATAAAAAACCGATCGTGATTGGCGGCGCAGGTATTGGCCTAGTTGCAAAAATTGCAGATCAGGCAGGGATCGATCTGCTCATGGGTTACAACACCGGCCCCTTCCGAATGGACGGTCATGGCTCCCTTTCGGGGTATCTGGCTTACGGTGATTCCAATGGTATGACACTGACCCTGGGAGAACATCTGCTCAAGGTGATCAAGAACACCCCGCTGATCGGCGGCATTGGCGCAGCGGATCCCTACCGTGATATCGATCAGTTGATTGAGCGGATGATGGCTATGGGGTTCTCCGGTATCACCAATGTACCGACAACCGGCTTGTATGACGGTATTTTCCGCAAGCAGATCGATGCTACCAATCTGGGTTACCCTGAAGAAGTGAAACTCGTTGAAAACTGCAACAAGCGCGACATCTTCACCGCGGTTTACGCGTTCAGTGAAGAAGAAGCCAAGGCGATGGCTGCGGCGGGCGCGGATCTGATCGGCGCCCATGTTGGCCTGACGCTGGGCGGTACGATCGGTGCCGGTTCCGCGCTGGAGCTTGACGCAGCTTGTGAGCGCACGCAGAAAATCCTTGAAGCGGCTCGCAAGGAAAATCCGGACATCATTGTGGTCTGCCACGGTGGCCCGTTTGACTATCCGGAAAATGTGCAGTATTGCTTCGACCATACGGATGTCAATGGCTTTATCGGCGCTTCGTCCGTGGAGAGATTGCCGGTTGAAAAGGCAATTCGGGAGTGCATTGAGCAGTTCCAGAGCTTGAAGATGAAATAAGAGTGTTTTAACTGCCGGGCGGACGCCGCTGCTGCGGCGTCCGCTCAAGGCAAATTGCAGATAGGAGAATTCATTATGGCAACTGTGGTTTTGGTTGGTACGCTTGACACAAAGGGCGTCGAGTATGCATTTGTAAAGGATTGTATAAAGCAGGCAGGATGCGACGTAATTGTTGTAGACACAGGCGTATTGGGTGAGCCGCCTTTCGAACCGGAAATTTCCGCAGCGGATGTAGTAGCGCTGGGCGGCGTTGAATTGGCAAGCATCCGATATGGCCGGGAAGGCAGCGATACGCGTGCGGTTGCCATTGAAGCGATGAGCCGGGGACTGAAAGCCTGCTTGGCGAAGCTGGTCGCAGAAGAAAAATGCGATGCGGTATTTGGTATGGGTGGTTCCGGCGGAACAAATATTCTTAGCGCGGCAATGAAAACGCTGCCGCTTGGCATCCCGAAGATGCTGTTATCTACAATGATGTCCGGTGATGTCCGCCCCTATGTCGGCGGAACGGATATGGCAATGATGTATTCTGTAACTGATATTGCCGGACTGAATAGCTTTTCGCGCCTGATTCTGGCGAATGCGGCACACGCTGCTGCAGGTATGGCAAAATACCGTGCAGACGCACTTGCAATGGCACAGGGCGACAAGAAGCCACTGATTGCCATTACGATGTTTGGAATTACTACGCCCGGCGTTCTTCATATGCGAGACATTTTGGAGACAAAAGGGTTTGAGACGATTGTTTTTCATGCTACCGGTTCCGGTGGTATGGCAATGGAAGATATGATCCGTCATGGATTTATTGACGGTGTGATTGACTTTACGACATCAGAGCTATGTGATTATCGCTACGGCGGCGCATTCTCCGCCGGTGCAGACCGGCTGACGGCTGCCGGTGAAAAAGGAATTCCGCAGATTGTGGTGCCCGGTGCGATTGAGGTCTTGAATTTCAATGGTGTTGCCTGTGTTCCGGCAGACAAGAATGTTCCAGAGCGGAAACTCATTGTGCATAATCCGACGGTCTGCGCGGTCAAGGCAACAGACGAGGAACTGCGGGCGCTCGGAACAGAACTCGGCGAAAAGGCGGCAAAAGCGAAAGGACCGACCCAGATTTTACTGCCGCTTGGAGGACTGGACAAGTATGAAGCGGCTGGCGGACCGTGGGAAAGCCAAAAGAGTGATCGAGTGCTCTTTGATGCAATTCATGCGGCGGCGGATGGCAAAGTGCCTGTGCGGGAACTGCCGGGTAATATCAATGATCCGATTTTCTCTGAGGCAACCGTCCAGGCATTCCTGGAGTTATGGGAGCATCAAAGGAGTGAGGCGAATGGATAAACAAGTATATTTGAGAGAACTGTTCAGACGCGTGGATTGCGGCGAGCCGCTGATTGTGGCTGGTGTCGGTTGCGGCCTTACCGCACGCGGCGCAGCGGCAGGAGGAGCAGATCTGCTCTGTACTTATAATACTGCGGTCTACCGGATTCATGGTGTCCCGACTGCAATGGCTTTTTTACCGTATGATGACTGCAACCAGTTGACGTTCAATGTTGCCGGACAAGTGATTGCCGCTGCAGGTCAAACGCCGGTTGCACTTGGATTGGGAGCGCATGATCCACGACGGAATTTAGAGCGGATGGTAGAAAACGCGATGCGCATTGGTGCAGTCGGAATTGCGAATGAGCCATTCATCGGTATGTATAGCGGTGACCTTCGCCGCCAAATGGATGCGGTGGGACTGGGCTTCAGCCGGGAGCTTGAGCTGATCAACACTGCCAGTAGGAAGGGACTGTTGACCCTTGGGTATGTGTTCAATGCGGAAGAAGCCGTGCAGATGGCGGATGCTGGTGTCGATTTGATCGGTGCGATGGTGGGCGGCGTGACGAGCGGCGGTACGGCTGGTGGCGCGAAAACGATCGATTTGTCCGAAGCCATTCGTATTACGGAGCAAATTATCACAGCACTGGATCAAACAGGGAGAAGAATTCCTGTTTTGGCGCACGGCGGTCCGCTCAATGACGTAAAGCCGGTTGCAGAGGTATTCAACGCAACGCGGGCAATGGGATACGTGACTGGTTCAACCGGCGAACGTGTTCCAACCGAAAATGCAGTCTGTGAAAAGATTCAGGAATTTAAGGCAATTCGGAGGAAAATGGCATGAATCAAATATTTATCGTATTTATGAATGGCCTGACTTATGCCGGATTGCTATTTATGTGTGCAAGTGGCCTGACGCTGATTTTTGGTCTCATGCAGATCGTCAACATGAGCCACGGCATTTTCTATCTTGTTGGCGCTTATGCTGGCCTTACGATCCTTGGCGTCACGGGAAACTGGGTCTTGGCGATCCTGACAGGCGGCGTAATTACGGCATTGATTGCTGGAATTCTGAAAATATCGCTGTTTGACCGGGTGCTTGGCGATTCGCAGCGGGAAACATTGCTTACGCTTGGCATCAATATGATTATCAACGATCTGATTCTTGCAATTTTTGGCGGAACACAGCGGACGGTTACTGCGCCGGAGGCGCTTCGAACGAGTATCAACCTCGGCCTTTCGCGCTATCCCCTCATCCGTTTGATTATTCTAGGTGTTGCGGTGCTGGAAGGAATTTTATTGTTCCTGTTGATCCGGAAGACAAAAATTGGTCAGTATATCCGCGCAGGCGTTGACAACCGGAGCATGACTTCGGCGCTCGGCATCAACATCAATTTGGTATTTACCTTTGTGTTTGCACTTGGCGGATTCCTCGCGGGCAGCAGCGGTGTCCTCGGCGGTACATATTTGGCATTTGCACAGGGATTTGATTCCACTATTTTAACGTATTCCCTCGTGGTGGTGATCATCGGCGGCATCGGGAACCTGTGGGGTGCAGCGCTTGGAGCGCTTCTGGTTGGACTGATTGACAGCATTACAAAAGCAACCGTGACAAACCTTTCCATGATTTGCATTTTCGGTGCACTGATGGTGGTTTTGGCCTTTCGGCCTAATGGTCTGCTTGGAAAGGCGGCAAAGAAATGATGACTCTGAAGAAACAGAAACCATCCTACGGACTCTATTTATTTCTGGTAATTGCAATATTCCTTGCGGTCTCACCGCTGTTCCTATCCAGCTTTTCTGTCTTTCTGCTTACGAGAATTCTGTTTCTCGGCCTGACGGCGATGAGCCTTTATGTCCTGATGGGACTAGGCGGGATGCTCTCCTTTGCGCAGATGGGGTTCTATGGCATTACAGCCTATGCAATTGGTATTACAACAACAAAATTTGCCTGGAATTTTGGTGCGGCAATTCCCTTCGGCTTGGTTGCGGTGTTGCTTGTGGCGGCAGTCTTTGCTCTGATTGCGATTCGGACAAGCGGAAATTATTTTCTGATGATTACACTGGCCTTTGGGCAGATGCTTTACCTTGCTGCGCAGCAGTGGGTTGAACTGACTGGCGGTTTTAGCGGAACGACGGCAATTCCAGTTTGGGGGTTCCTTGCAGATCGGAAAAATATGTTTTACATGGTCTTTGCAGTGGTTCTGCTTTGCTACCTGTTCCTCAAACGACTGACGAAATCTGCCTTTGGAATTGCACTTCAGGGAGTACGCGATAATCCGCAGAAAATGGAGTCGCTAGGATTCAATACGCAGTTGATCCGCTATGTGGCAATGCTGGTTTCCGCGTTGATGGCGGGCCTGTCCGGGATGCTTTCCGTGATGTTCTATACAATGATTTCTCCGAACACACTGGTTATGACGAATTCGATTATGATTATGTTTATGGTGCTCGTCGGAGGATCCAGAAAACTGGAAGGTGCGCTACTTGGCTCTGCAATTTATTTATTGATGCAGGATCTCGTCAGCCAGTGGACAGAACGGTACCAGATTATTATCGGTTTGTTCTTTATTGTCGTTGTGTTACTCTTGCCGCAGGGGTTCTTGGGTCTGAAGCGCCGCGCGAAGATCGCAAAGTGAGCGAGGTATACGATGGTAAAGCACGTTTATTTGATTAAATTGAAGGATCGCTCAAAAGCAAAAGAAGTTGTGGAAAAGATTCAGACACTTCAGGGAAATGTTCCGTCGATTTTGCGAGTAGAGGCCGCAGTAGATTTTCGCGGTGTCAAGGGTTCGTACGATCTTATCGAAATCTGTGAGTTCCAGACGATGGCAGATTTTGAGGAATTCTGCGTGGATCCATATCATGAACAGATTCGCCAGTATATGGCGCAGGTCGTTGAACACTCGTGTAAGGTCGATTATATCGTTGACTGATGGCAGAAGAGAAAGAAAGTAAGCTTGAAACAACGGAAGTCTCGCGGGCACCCAGAAACAGGCGCAAAAAGACAACCACAGTTTCTGTGGCAAAAAACAGTATGGTATATGGCATCGGCCTGACTCGGCAGCCAACTCGTCCTTGAAGATGTAGCCTCGTTTGCGGAGCAGTTTTAATCCCTGAGATTTGGAGATCACAACGGAGTGCTCAGTCAGCTTATCTTCCAGATAACCTTTCGCGGAATACGTGACCAGCTTGGACAGAACGTTCCAGATAGGGTTCTTTTTTCTTGAGAATGTTGTAGATGGCGGTCAACAGTATTCTGGGAATGGCAATGATGGCTTTCTTGCGTCCACGACGCCTTTTGAGCGCAAGGTAACAATTTCTGACTTCAGGGAACTGCTTGGCGCGGATGGCACAAAGAGCGCACTGAACAAGTAGCGGTTTGATGTAAGCTCCGGCTCTACTGATTCTGGTGGTTTTCTTCTTCCCGGCACTTTCGTTGTTCTGCGGCGTAAGCCCAGCCCAGGAGCAGAGATGCTTCGAGGTGGGAAACACGGACATATCCACTCCAATTTCAGAAATGATGCCGATCGCGGCAAAGGATTGGATACCCGGTACCGTTATAACAAGATCAAGTTGAGGAAGATACTTCTCAGCGATTCCAGATCAAGCTTACACAGTTGGAGACTATCCATGTGGGAACGAATGATGCGGAGTTTTTCAGCCTGTTCAGCACACATCTCTCCGTCCACGGCGGCAAGCAACTGCTCATTGGCCGCTTTCATACCGTTCGTTCGAAAGGAAGAAACATCCGTAATTTTTTCTGATGGATTCTCCAAGAGCCGAGTTGTGATCGCGGAAGCAGCCTTTCCAAAGACATCGGAAAACACATCGTCCAACTTGAGGTTGAAGACAGTCAGACAGTTTTGCACCCGGTTTTTCTCGCCGGTAGTGAAGTTGGTAAGTTTCCATCGGTAACGCACCAAATCCCGAAGCTGGCGGAGGCCTGCTGGTGGAATGAAGCTCCCGGCGACAAGATCGTGCTTGAAGATGTCTGCAATCCATTTGGCGTCTCGCTTGTCTGTTTTCTTGCCCCGAATGGCTTTCACATATTTGGGGTGAGCCAGAACAAGTGAAAGCAGAGAGCCGCTCGCTTTTGCAGCTTGTTACTCCCTACTCATTGGTGAAAGCGATACAGGCAACAACGAACGATTTTTGGACATCCATCCCACAACAGATGGGATAAACGATTTTGAGCATAACACATCCCCTTGAAATAGTATTTGAGGGAACAGACAGGGACTGGACGCTCGCTGAAAGATTGAAGTAATCCGTCTCTCCAAAGATAAGGTTACAGGGTTCAATGCCCTATTCATTGGTGCTTAAAAGAGTGTCCGGCACACATATTTATTCAGTCCAGCAAGAGCTGGGCCTACTCACCTCCACGGTCTGTGTAGTTTGCCGAACTCTCCCATGGACAGTATAACATACAACTTATACCAGCGAAAGCCCCCGGTTTCATAACCCCGTCGGTGCCTTTCGCAGAAAGGCGGTTTATAAAGATGAAAGTTCTGTTTGGCTGTGATCCCAATGCAATGGATATGAAGAACGACCTGATGAAGGTCGCGGAGAAGCTGGGCTGCGAAGTCGTGGACATGGGCAGCGAGGATCCGATCTATGCGAACACCGCGATCGCTGTGGCAGAGGCTGTGGCAGCCGGGAAGGGCGACCGGGGCGTGCTGGTCTGCGGCACGGGCCTCGGCATGAGCATTGCGGCGAACAAGGTCAAGGGTGCATACGCAGCGCTGCTGACGGACGTGTACTCCGCGCAGCGGTCTGTGCTCAGCAACAATGCGAACATCGCCTGTATGGGCGCGTTCACGATTGGCAGCAAGCTGGCGGAGGAACTGCTCAAGACGTTCCTGAGCCTGCGCTTTGATCCGAACTGCGCCTCTGCGCCGAAGGTGGCCCGCTATCACGCATACGATGAGGCACGCTGAGATGAAGAAGCAGAGCAAGCTCTATCTTGGCACGAACACCAAGATGTATAAGACCATCGCGCAGACGGTGGAGTTCCTGTCCAGCCTGCGCGACCGGACGGCGGACATCTCCCGCGAGGAGCTGGAGCTGTTTGTGATCCCATCGTTCACGACGCTGGAGCGTGCGCGGCAGACCGTGACGCCGGAGCAGATCCACCTCGGCGCGCAGAACATGGGCTGGGAACAGGAAGGGCAGTTCAGCGGGGAGATCTCGCCGGTGATGCTGAAGGAAGTCGGGATGGAGCTGGTCATGATC
>OGHL01001300.1_pt1 | contig 14854 bp, 10 predicted proteins | sample 1571391 | NCBI WGS metagenome assembly OGHL01 (sample SAMEA2581948, study PRJEB24529) | metagenome | biome: Human gut stool | place: China | collected 2011 | reverse complement strand
AATGAATAGAGGGCTACTTTTAAACTCCTCCCTTGCCGTGTCCCGTAGTATTACGGGGTGTTTTGTTCAGCAAAATATAGGGGAGGTGGCACGACGTGACGGAGGGGTTAGAAAATACCGGCAACGGTAGTGACAGGATTAAACCTTACAAGTCAAAAATCTTATGCCCCTTTCCACCCCTCCCCATACCGCTAACGCAGCACAGAGGAAAAGAGTAAAAACCAGACAGTGAAAGGGCTATCAAAAATTTAAGAATATTCTATAAATAGAATATAATAACTATTTTCTGTAAAAATATATAGAATATTGAGAAAAAAAGCGATACATTTGTGACGGAAAGAAAGGGGTTAATATGTTAAAATATAATAAACTATCGATTTAATACACTTTATGAAATTTACAAAATTTGCTACAAGTAGCTTGATTTCCGGGTTACTGTTAGGTCTTTTCTCGTGTATCGATAACGATTATGACTTAAACAAAGACATCAATTTGGAAATCAGTGTAGGAGGTAATCTGAGTTTGCCCATCGGCAAAACCGACACGATACGGCTCAGCCGTATGATTGAAGAAGGGGACGTTCTCCATGTCATCGACGGAAAATACGTAATTAACAAAGCGGATAATATTTCCGAAAATATCGACGCTATCGATCCCGTCGTGATAGACGACTTCGCTCCCGACTTTAAGCCTTATACAAGACGTTTCGAAACCCAGACCGGTGAAATACCCGATATACCCGGATTGGAAGTCCCGGATATAGAAGTGGAATTCGAAGCAGATATACACACGACAGAGAACTTCAACATCAACACCGAAATACCGACAGAGGTAAAAGCGGTAAAAAGTATAAAAGTCACCGATAATAACGGACAAACACTTCACACGACACTCGACATTACAATATCGGGAATGCCCGTTTTCTTACCTCGACTTTACTTAGTAGGTGTCGAATTGAAATTTCCTCAGGTACTCGATTTCGACATAGAAGCTAGTAACGAAATCGTTCGCGACGGATCTTCCATTTTCATCTCCAAGACAGTCGAACTAAGTCAAGGTAGCGGTAAAATATCCATTCCCATTACCGTCTATGGATTCTCAAATCCCATAGTAGAAAACGGGACTTTGATTCTGACCGACGAAATTGCAATCAATGGAAAAATTTATGCCGACAAACAAACCGTAGGAGCCGACGATCTCGAAAACACGACAATCAATATCCAACCCAATCTCACTTTGCCGACTCCGCAAATACGGGTGGATAAAGTCGCAGGAACCATAGTGCCCAATGTAGACATAAATACATCAGTATCCCTATCCGACCTACCCGATTTCCTCAAAGAAGAAGGAACAGCATTGGAAGTAAAAGATCTTTCTCTCGGCCTCTCTGTACAGAACCCCATCGAAGCGCCTATATCCACGAAATTCCGAATTTCACCGTTGAACGAAAACGGAGACGTGGTAAATGACAACGTGGTGAGTCTGGCATTAAAAATAGCCGGAGGACAAAAAAGCGACTTCACGATCACCAAGAACTCTCCCGAAATTACATCGGGCTCCCTCACGGCCCTGCTCCACACGATTCCCGACAAGATCGACATAGAAGTAACCGAAGTAGAAGTGGAAAGTGAAAACGACGACCAAGCCATCTCATTAGGAAAAAACGATTACAACATAAACATCGATTACAACATAAACGTTCCGTTAGAATTTGAAAACCTTCGAATTTTCTATAACGACACGATAGAAGACCTCAGCAGCGACTTGGCCGATATCACCGATAAAGTCAAACACCTCGAAATCTCTGCCGTTGTCGACAACGCCATTCCCGTGGATCTCACGCTTTCTGTCGAACCTCGCAACGAAGCCGGGGAAATTATATCAGGCATTACGTTACCCGAATCCGTAAAAATCGAAGCGGCTCCGAATGGAAACGGCACGATACAATCCACAGCCGTAAAAATCACCATCAAAGAAGAGCGAGATAAAGCCCTTCAAGAACTCGACAAACTATCGATAAAAATCGAAGGAGTCAACAGTGATGGCAATAACGATGTCACCCTCCGCCCCGACCAATTCATCGTTGTGCGCATGTCGGCGAAACTTCCCGATGGAGCACAAATGGATTTAGACGATTTGTAATAGATTAAAACCAGAAAGCAATGAAACACAATATAAAATACATACTGAGCGTATGCATAGGCATCGCTTTGACAATGGGATTGTCGGCTCAAACGCTCAACTCTTCCTATTTCATGGAAAAGATGACGAAACGCAACCAGCTTAATCCAGCCCTGAAAACGCCCAACGGATACGTCAGTTTTCCTGCACTCGGCAATTTCTATTTAGGAGTGAACTCCAATTTAGGACTTGGGACATTCCTCTATCCGAGAGGCAACGAATTGGTCACATTCCTCCACCCCAGTGTCCCCGCCGACGACTTTCTCGGCAAACTCACTCCCAACAATACCGTCGAACTCGATTTGGGATTAGACATCATCTCTTTTGGATTCTGGGCATGGGGTGGACAAAACACGTTCAACCTCGCCCTCAAAAGTTATTCGGGAGCATATATGCCCAAAGAAATATTCCAATTTCTCAAAACCGGACAAAAAGAAACCGGGATTACCCGTTACGACATGAGTAACATCACGGTTTCGACCGACAATTACGTGGAACTCGCATTAGGACACGCTCGGGACATTAACGACAAATTGGGTGTCGGAGCCAAAGTAAAAGTGCTGGTAGGTGCGGCACATGCCGAAGCAAGGATAGATCGCATGGATATATCCATGTCCCAAGACGAATGGTTCATCAAACAAGCCGGACATATACAAGCCTCTTCCCTCCTGAAATTAGAGACCGATCCCGAGACCGGAGAAATCACCGACTACGACACCGGAGATTTCGGTGTGGCAGGCTTCGGACTGGGATTCGATTTAGGGGCGACTTACGAGCTGATCGATAACCTCACCTTATCTGCGGCCCTTACCGACATCGGATTCATGCAATGGAACAACCTCACTCGTGGAGAAACCGATCCCACCAAAGAATTCCGATACACAGGATTCGACAATATCGGAGCCGAAGACGACGAAGAAGGAAACAACCCGTTCGACGATAAAGCCGACGAGTTAGGAGACGATTTGGAAGCGCTGGCAAAATTCTATAAATCCGATAGCCAATCCGTTACCAATTCGTTACGCACGACCATGCGCATTGGCGCAGAATATAGCATTCTGGACAATCACATCTCTTTCGGACTACTTTCCACGACTCGCTTCGGCGGACATCGCACCTATGCCGAAGGTATGGCCGCCGTGAACTTCCGCCCGTTATCGGCGCTCCACATCACCCTCAACGGCTCCGTTTCCAATATGGGTAGCTCCGTGGGAGCCATTCTCAACGTATGCGCACCCGGCTTCAACCTGTTTTTCGGCACAGACTATTTTGCCACCAAATATTCCAAACAGTTCATTCCCATCAATCATGCCCGAGCCAATTTCTGTTTCGGCATAAATTTCACATTCGGGAAAAAACACGAAATATAAAAACGTAAAACACAACCGTTTGAAAAAATTTCAAACGGCTGTCCACAACAAGACAACCGCTCATGCGGAGCAGCGAAGCGAGATCGTCCATAAAACTTTTAGGGCGGCCTCGCTTTTTTCATAACACCGCAACAGCCCCACCACCTCGACACAATAAGAAATCAGTAAGAATTATCTTTACTTCCAATCCCTCAATAACGAAAACAGAATGAGACCTCCCCCTCTCCCACAGCTCATCACAAATGAGATAAGGAGGGGAGAGAATTGAAAGTGGTACTTCTCATTTCGGCATAAAGATAGATTTTCACTTCTCCCCCTGCCGTGTCCTATCATCACGAGGTGTTGCACTAAAATCGAAACAAGGCGCAAAAAGCAAAGACAATTCAATAGAAAGGCATTAATCTCCTCCTCTGCGCACGTATGTGCGATAGGGGAGGTGGCACGAAGTGACGGAGGGATTGAAAAAGAAAGTTGAATAAAACCGGAAAAAGGACTAATTAATTCCACCTTTATCGGGCAGCGAAGACGCAAGGGAGACGGAGGTAAAAGGGCGAGGACTGTCCGAGCGGAGCGAGTTCCGCAGTCCCCGACGGCGACCGAGACGACGAGCCCAAAAGCCCGATAACTGCGGCGGCGCTTCTTGGTTCGTTCTTCTCGCTGCTGAGAAGAATGAACAAGCACAAATAAACGATATTTCAATCCCTCTCCTCTGGCAACTACTGTTCCTGAGGAGAGAGGTTAAAAGATTGGATAGAATTTCTGATTGTATATTTACCCCCCTCGTCCTACAGGCACTCCCCCTATCTCATCTTCGATGAGCAGAGGGAGAAGATTAAAAATGGTATTTCTCATTTCTGCATAAGGATAGATTTTAAACTTCTCCCCTGTGTTGCGCCAGCAATATAGGGGAGACACCGAAGAAACAACAGTTTCTGAGGAGAGGGGTTAAAAGATTGGATAGCACAATCCCCTCTGATTTCCTACTGTGCCGAAAACTCCAATCTATCTTAACCCGACATTATAAAAAGAAAAGAGCCGAAAAAATTCGGCTCTTTTTCTTTTAGGCTACCCAATATATTTATTTTACAGGTTTCAAGGCCTCCATTATAGCAGCTTCCAATTCATCGGCCAATTCGGGGTTATCCTCTATACATTTCTTGGCGGCATCACGACCTTGCCCAAGTTTAGTATCCCCGTAACTGAACCAAGAGCCGCTCTTCTTGATAATGCCTTTATCGACACCCAAATCGATAATCTCTCCTGCACGGGAAATCCCTTCGCCAAACATGATATCAAACTCGGCTTTGCGGAAAGGAGGTGCGACTTTATTCTTCACCACTTTCACACGAGTCTGATTACCGATAACCTCATCACCATCTTTTAACTGACTGACCCGACGTATATCGAGACGCACGGAAGCATAGAATTTCAATGCATTACCTCCCGTCGTTGTTTCGGGATTTCCAAACATGACCCCGATTTTATCGCGCAACTGGTTGATAAAAATACAGGTCGTGTTTGTCTTACTGATCGTCGCCGTGAGTTTACGCAACGCCTGTGACATCAACCGGGCTTGCAAACCCATTTTCGAGTCACCCATATCTCCTTCCAACTCAGCCTTAGGAGTTAAAGCGGCAACCGAGTCGATAACGACTATATCGACAGCCGATGAACGAATCAACTGGTCTGCAATCTCCAACGCCTGCTCTCCACTGTCGGGCTGCGAAATCCACAGATTCTCCACATCGACACCCAACTTTTCGGCATAAAAGCGATCGAACGCATGCTCGGCATCGATAATAGCCGCAATGCCACCCGCTTTTTGAGCCTCTGCAATGGCATGTATGGCCAAAGTCGTTTTACCGGACGACTCCGGTCCGTAAATCTCGATGACACGGCCTCTCGGATAACCTCCTACTCCCAACGCTGCATTCAAAGCGATGGAACCGGTGGGTATCACAGCGACTTCCTCTACCGAGTCGTCTCCCAGTTTCATAATAGCACCTCGGCCATAACTCTTTTCTATCTTGTCCATGGCCGCTTGTAAAGCCTTCAATTTCTCAGACGAAACCGGCACTCGTTTGCCGGCAGTTTCTTGTTGTTCTTCCATAACGATATATTTTTATTTATTTTTCAAAATTTGTGAAGCATGATTCTTTGTATCCACCTTTTCTATAATATCGGTGATCACACCGTTCTCATCTATTATAAAAGTAGTCCGCACCGTTCCCATATAAGTACGACCGGCCATCTTTTTCTCCCGCCACACACCGAAGGCCTCGTTCAATTTACACTCAGTATCGGCTATAAGAGAAAACGGCAAAGACTGCTTCTCGATAAACTTGCGATGAGATGCCTCGCCGTCCTTGCTCACGCCTATCACGGCATAGCCCGATGCTTGTAATTCGGCGTAATGATCCCGCAAGTTGCATGCTTCGGCTGTACACCCGGGCGTATTGTCTTTCGGATAAAAATAAAGTATCAATTTACTTCCGGCAAAATCACTTAGCCGAATCTCCTTACCTGCCTGATCTACACCCAATATCTCGGGCGCTTTATCTCCTCGTTTCAATGCCATACTATATTCTATTAGTTTACAAAAATAGTGTACAAGAAAACAGCGACAAAACCGTCCTATCTATACCGCACACACTTGCCTTTGTTCATTACACAAATATACCACTTTTTCTCTCTCCTTCCATCAAAACCAAATAGACAATTACCTATTTTTTCTCTGACGAAGGCATGAAAATCGGCCGTGTCCCGTTATAATCCGGTAAACTCATTTCCATTCTCTTTCCGCTCTATCTTTAAGCGATACAAATATAGAGTCGGATATGAGCAGATTACATACACATCTAAGTTAATAAAACTTTAACAAAAAATTTAGTAGTAATGCAAAAATCAAGCCTGCTTTTTATACGTCAATGCCGCCATACTATTGAACAAAACGGCAAAGACGGCCAATGCCACGTAATTAGGCCATAATTCGACAAACATCGTTCCTTTCAGATAAACCGAACGCATCACCTCGACAAAATAACGAGGAGGTAAAATGTACGTAATCCATTGCGCCCATGTCGGCATAGATTCTATCGGAGTGAACAATCCGCTCATCAAAATAAAAATCATCACGAAAAAGGACATGACAAACATGGTCTGCTGCATGGTCGACGAGTTATTAGCGATTGTCACCCCCATACCCGACATCGTAAACACAAAAAGCAAAGCCGCCAGATAAATGGAACCGGGAGAACCTTCGGGTGAAAGTCCGTAAACCAACCATGCCAACACCATAGCGACGGTCAATACAAGAAAACCGATAATCCAATAGGGTATCAATTTAGCCAATGTAAACGATAAACGACTAACCGGAGTAACATTGATTTGCTCGATAGTACCTATTTCTTTCTCGCTTACGAGATTCAAAGCCGGTAAAAAACCGCAAATCATTACCAGCAGCATGATCATCAATGCCGGTATCATGAAATGTTTATAATCGAGAGTAGGATTATACCGATTCTGTACCGTAAACAAATCGGGAGATACAACGACCGATTTCTCTCGCTGCAATTCGCCGAAAGTCTGCATGACGAGCTGTACCATATACTGTGAACCAAGTCCCCCTTTCATAGCGTTTATACCATTCACGTCTATCCCTATCCGCTTGGGAGAATCACCAATTAACGAAAGTTCGAAATCGTTCGGGATAGTCAGTATCACATCGGCCTCACCCCCTTCCAACAAAGCGAACGAGTCGTCATAGCTTTCGGTAACGCCTCTCAAATTAAAATAGTCCGAAGCCTCTATTTTCTGGATAATCCGCCGGGAAGTCTCCGAATGGTCATTATCGACTACCGAAACGCCTATATGCCGCACATCCATCGTCGTTACCCACGGAATAATCAATATCACCATTACAGGGAAAACAATCACCAACTTCGGCAAGAACGCATTCCGAAAAAATTGTCGTATCTCTTTATCTAATAAAACAAACAATGTTTTCATCGTTATTCGAGTTTATCGTTAAACTTTTTAAGGGCGACACCCACCAGAACAGCCGTCATGGCAAAGAGAATACAGGCTTGCTGCCATACTTCGGCGAACGGCATGCCCCCTATCATCAGTTTTCGCACGGCATCGATATACCAACGAGCCGGCACGATACACGACAATGCCTGTAAAATGCCGGGCATATTCTCCACCGGAAACAACATTCCCGACAACATTATAATAGGCAACATCAGTACCATACCCGAAATGAGCATTGCCGTAACCTGCGTATTAGCCATTGTAGAAATAAACAATCCTAATGCCAGCGAAAGCACCAAATAGAGCAAAGAAAGCCCTACTAAACCAACCATAGAACCCGACATCGGTACTCCGAGGACGTATCGCGCCAATACCAGAATAACGACAAGATTCACGCACGAAAGCAAAAAATAAGGAATCATCTTGGCAAAAATGATCCATATCGGTCGCACCGGCGACACCAACAGGACCTCCATCGTACCGGTCTCTTTTTCCCTCACGATAGATACAGAAGTCATCATGGCACAAATCAAAATAAAAATCAACCCCATGATTCCCGGCACGAAATTGTAAGAACTCTTCATCTGCGGGTTGTACAACACCCGTGTCGCCGGAGCGACCGACGCGACGGAAATTCCCGACTGAAAAGAACTTTGCAAATATCCTAAACCTGTACCTGCATTATTGGGGTTCGACGCATCGAGAATAAACTGCACCGCCGCCTCCGAGACTCCCTCAATCCCGACATTCGTCACCAACCGATCATAATCCTCAGAAAAAACCACCACCGCGGTAACATCGCCTTTCCGCAAAACATCATCGATCTCGGCCTGAGAAATATATCCTTTGAATGTAAAATACGGATTGGCTTCCATACGCTCGATTTGCTGTCGAATAGTTTCCGTACGGTTGGGAGCCACTACGGCAAAATCGATATTATTCATTTCGGTCGATATAGCGAAACCGAACAAAAGAATCTGCACGATAGGGAGCAACAGCACGATCAACATCGTGCGTTTATCCCGTAAAATATGCAAAGCCTCCTTTTTGACAAATGACAAAAATCCTCCCATATCTATTCTCCCCGTTTAGCGCTGCGAGCCAAAATCCTGAAAACTTCGTCCATCGACCCGACAGCATATTGTTTCTTCAATTCGGCCGGAGAACCCAAAGCCTTTACTTTTCCATCGACCATGATAGATACCCTCGAACAATATTCCGCTTCATCCATATAGTGCGTAGTTACAAAAACAGTCGTCCCCCCGGAAGCGGCTTCATAAATCATCTCCCAAAATTGACGACGGGTAACCGGGTCCACTCCTCCCGTAGGTTCGTCGAGAAAAACCACCTCCGGGCGATGCAAAGTCGCAATGGAAAAAGCCAACTTCTGTTTCCAGCCTAAGGGAAGAGAACCTACCAGCGTATCAATTTCCGATCGGAAATGCAATCGATTCAACATCTCCACCGTCCGGCGAAGCATTTGGTAACGGCCCAGCCCATAAATTCCGGCATACAGACGGATATTCTCGCGAACGGTCAAGTCATCGTACAACGAAAATTTTTGACTCATATAACCGATATGCTTCTTTATCTCCTCTCCCTGCGTCATCACATCGTACCCGGCAACCATTCCGCGACCCGATGTCGGATAACTCAACCCGCAAAGCATACGCATGGCTGTGGTCTTGCCGGCTCCATTAGCGCCTAAAAAACCGAATATCTCCCCTCGTTTCACATCGAACGTTATATGGTCGACCGCGACAAAATCGCCGAAACATTTACACAAATCCCTAACCGATATAATTATATCATTCATGCTGCATCAATTTTATAAAAACATCTTCGATTCCGGGTTCGACCGGACGAATCGAAACATGATGAAAACCTTGTCCGTTCAAATAAGCCGCGAACTCATCAGAATCGAACATACTATCGGCAACTAAATGATGAGACTCACCGAACGGGTAACATTCCTTCACGCCTTTTATCCTACGAGCCTCGACGAGTAATCCGTACATATCGTCTCCCGATAACGCATACAAAGGCTCATCGAACCGCGCCGTAATACCGGCAGGAGTATCTATCCCCAGAATTTTTCCGTTATTGCACAAGGCTATACGGTCGCAACGACAAGCCTCGTCCATATAAGGCGTAGAAACAAGAATCGAAATGCCTTTGCTTTTCAACGCCGACAACATATCCCAAAATTCGCTTCGGGAAACGGCATCGACCCCGGTCGTAGGCTCATCGAGAAATAACACCGACGGACGGTGAATCAAAGCACAGCACAAAGCCAATTTTTGCTTCATACCACCCGACAATTTCCCCGCACGCCGTTTTCGAAACGGTTCTATTTGAGTGTAAATAGGAGCGATCAAATCATAATTATCTTTCACGCCTACCCCGAACAGGGCTGCGAAAAATTCAAGATTTTCCTCAACCGACAGATCGGGATAAAGCGAAAAACGCCCCGGCATATATCCCACCCGTTTTCGGATTTCTTTATATTGCCCGACAATATCGAATCCATCTACTGTCGCGACTCCATCGTCGGGATTCAGCAACGTCGCAAGCAGACGGAAAAGCGTGGTCTTGCCGGCTCCATCGGGACCTATCAAACCGAACAACTCCCCACGCCTCACCTCGAACGTTATATTTTCGATTGCCGTGAGCGAACCGTACTGCTTAGTCAATCCTCGTATTTCTATGGCATTCCGTACAGCCATCTCTCTATTTGTTTTAAGTTGTTATTGATGAAGACGCACCTCTCCGTAAAGGCCTATTTTTAACAGGCCATCGTTCTCGACCGCGATTTTCACTGCATAAACGAGGTTGGCTCGGGTATCACGGGTCTGAATTGACTTGGGTGTGAACTCGCTCTCCGATGCAATCCATGTAATGCGACCCGGATATTCTCTCTGCTTATCTCCCCCGAAATCGGCGACGACGGTAACCTCCTGCCCCACGCTCAAATCGGACAACTGATCCGATGTGAAATAAGCCCGCAAATACAATCGGTCCATATCGGCGACCTTCATCAAAGGCTTACCGGTCGCTGCCAACTCCCCGGCCTCGCTATACTTCACCAATACCGAACCGTCGATAGGAGAAACGATACGACATTTGGAAAGACGGTCTTCGACCTGAGCTATTTGCAAATCAATAGCCGATGCATTTTCATCGATCGACGACGTATTGTTTTTCAAGGTCGAGAGCAAAGCGTCCAACTGCCCGTTCAAAACCCGCAGAGACGCATTAATATCGTCCAACTGCTTCGTAGTGGCCGCCCCGTCTTTCAACAAATTTTCCACTCGGCGACGTTCTGTCTCCTGTTGGGCGATTTGTCCCCTCAAAGCCGCTGCTTGCTTGGAAATGTCGGGACGATTGCTATGCACCGAAGCCCGCTGACGCTCCAATTGCAACTTCTGTAAATAAAGCTGTACGGTATCTATCGCACCTACCTGCTTCCCTGCCGAAAGAGTATCGCCTTCCTCGACATCGAAGCTGAGAATACGGCCCGCCGCTTCGGCCGACACGAGAACTTCGGTTGCCTCGAACGTTCCTGTCGCATCAAAATCTCCACCGTTGCCACAAGCTGCCAGCACGACAGTCATGGCGCTATAAACTGCTATCCTTTTCATTTTACGCTGTATTTATCGATTAATGGTATGTTTATATTCATAAATTGCTTTCAGCAATTCTATTTCACGCATGCTGCGAGCCATAGAGGCCGTGGATTCGTCGGTAATCTTCGACAACAAGTCACGGGTATCTATAATTCCGTTCCGCAATTTAGACTCGGCCGCCTCGCGTACCGACCGACGAAGAGCCACGATACGGTCGTCATCGGCAATCGCCTTGCGTAAACGCGCGATATCCCCATTCTCCTGAGCCGCCTGCAAATTCATATTAAAAAGGAATACATCTCGCTGAACTTCTACCTGCTGCCGAGAAGTACGCAATTTATCTAAATTATTTTTCTGTGTATAATAAGCCCCGAAATTCCAAGACAATTTCACGCCGAGCATAGCATTCCAACTCCAATCGCTATTCATCATACTCTGCATATAGTCCAATCCCGGATAACCATAATATCCCTGAGCAAAAAATCCCAAGCGAGGCATAGACGACGATTTTACCATCTTTTCTTGCGCTGTAAGCCTGTCTATCTTCGCTGCGAACATAGCCAACTCGGGACGTGCCGATTCTCCCGACAAGGGCTGTACGGCACTGGGACGCTGCAACTTTCGATCGCCCACCTTTTGTCCGATGAATATGCCTAACATACGACGATAACTATCGCAAGAAGACTCGAACTGAATAAGCTGCTGTCCTACCGAAAGCAACTCGGCCTCCAAAACATCGGCATCGGACTGCATCGCCACCCCGTTCCTCTGCAACGCCCGGACTTTTTCCAAATTACTCCGTAGAAGATTCAGAGTCAGATTCGTTTGAGCTATACGCTCGTCGAGCAAAAGGATTCCGAAATAGAGATCGTCCACACGGCCTTCCAGTTCATAAAGATCGACATCTGTCATCGTTTTCTGTTCGGCGGCCTCTGCTCTGGCTATACGCTTGTCGGCAACAGACTTGCCCCCGTCCCAAATCGTTTGGTTCAATTCCAATGCCACTTTATATTGGTCTTTTCTCAATCCCGGAATTTCCAGACCTTGCTGAGCCAACATACCGGTCAGTTCCTTCGGGAAGTTAGGCGCATCGGTCTGCCAAGTAGCCTGAGCGGAAAAAGCAAGCTGCGGTATCCATGCCCTTGCAGCATTAGAGAGGTTATACTGTTCGGTTTGGTGAACCAAATCGTACTGACGAATTTCTGGATAATTTTCCCGGGCAAGTCGCCGGCATTCGTCGAGCGAAAGTTGAGCATGCCCGGCAACTACCGAGAACAGCCATACACACAAAATAACAACTCGCTTCATAATTCATTATTTTTTTATACGACGCATAATCATTTCAATATTCTCAGCCTTACGCAATTCAAAAAAGCGATTCCGATCGGCAGCAATATCTCCCAATACAGGCTCTATAATCGGATAGGCAATAAACGGAAAAACATTGAGAGAAATAATATCCAACAATAACATTCGGACATCGACCCATTCTACCTTTCCCTGCGCATGCAACTCGTCCAACTCCTGCTGAATACCCTTCATCAAACAACCTGCCACTTTCACGATTTTATCGCTCATAAGTTTATATCGTTCAGGACGGCTAAAAACCTCGTTTACGATAAAACGAGGTAATTGCGGATTAGCGGCAATGAAATCAAAATGACAGGTAACTCCGTCTTTCAGCCGCTCCAAGAGAGGCAATCCCGGTTGACCGAAAGCAGCCAGAACCGACTCGCTCATCAATTGTACTTTCTCTGTAAGAATACGCTCGAACAACTGTTCCTTCGTTCTGAAATAATAATGCAACATGGCGTGTGTCACGCCGGCTGCATGCGCGATCGAAGTAGTCTTTGCCCCATCGAATCCCTTCAACATAAACTCTTGCTCGGCCGCTTTCAAAATCTCCGACTCGGTATCTTTCGTTTTCATATTTTGTATTAACAATATAGTTTAATAATTCAGTCTAACAATTTTGTTAATATAAATATATAAGATATCATTTCAGAATAACATCACTCATCTGTCTTTTTGTATTTATTTAGCACTATCGTCCGCTAATCCAATAGGAAAAACGAGGGAAATAACGATTTATCAACACATAGGCAATAACCCCTATAATCGAAATAACGACAGGCAATACCAAGAATAGAGCAATTAATTTCCACGAAGCATCTGGGTGTAAATAAAATGCGACCAACTTAGATAAAAAGAGTAAGGGTAAACCATGATAGGCATAAACAAAAAACGAACTTTTTTCTAATACGGGCATTTCAAATCGTCGATTTTGAAGCCAACGTGCCGACCATGAAAAGACCGTACATAAACCCAATAAAATACCGATTTTTTGTAGATAGATTCCTGCCGATACATCATTCAACAGCATCAACACACCAACAGGCATAACACACAAATACAACAATAAAAAGATTCTGCGATAAGGGAGCAGTCGCTCAATCGGATTTATTTTGCAAATACCCAACCATGCCCCTCCTGTAAAAAAGAATAATCCCACAAGATAATGGGTGGGAGTTCCCCAAAGGAACCACAACACGCCTATAAAAACAACCGCAAAAATCCTACTGTGCCGCACAACCCAATATATTAACGGAGACAAAATCGAGAGACCAATCAAATCACGTAAGAACCAAAGGGGGAGATTGATCGGTGCGCCATCGGATATATTCCAAAAACACATCAGCCAATCCTTCCATGCAAAATCAGCGACAAGTTTAGTTTCTTCCGACACCATCGAAGAAATCAAACTTTGCCCTAAAAAATAAAGAGCTATGACAAAAAAGTTCCAAAAAAGATATGGAACTAATAACGAACGGAATCTCCGTTTCATCTTTTCAATATAAACTCTACCGCTAAAATCGCTATAATAAAAAAACAAGAAACCCGAAATAAAGAAAAAGCAGGGAACAAAAATGCGGGAAACCGATTCCACAAAAAAGAATCTCACCGACTCATACCCGAAAAAAACACTGCCCGGAACCATGTGTCCATCGCTCCAACCCCTCAACACAACATGCAAATACAAAATAAAAAAGATCATCGGAAATCGTAAAAACGATATGGTTCTCGATAATAAAGATGTATCGTTTTGCATACAATTCATATCAAACGATGAAACAAATACTTAAACACAACATCATGAGTCAATTCCGATTCTAAATTTATCCGAATCGACAAATTGCCCAACTGTTCATTTTCAACAGAAATTGAATACGACAATGTTTTATCACTGCACTCCGATATAACTGATGGTACAAAATCAAACACAGATCGACTTTCCACAACATAAATATATGATTGAAGACCTGCTCGCATCACAAATTCTCCAGAAGGAGAATAATTGACCAAATTAAGTTTTCCTGCGTATGCCAGCCCCCTAATACGACCAAGCGCTCGAATTCGTTCAAACGTACAAGAAGCTAACGACAATGTATTATCCTTTATCCAAAACAATGGCTTATCTGTATCCACGGAATCAAACATATCCACAAACGATGAATCTCCAATATTATAATACCCCTTCCTATCAAAAGAAAATCCACACTCCGAATAAAGAAGTGTCACTTCCGAGAATTTCAATCTCGTAATAAACGCTTTTGTAGCCTCAATAGCTGTACATACACCACATCT
>OGHL01001298.1_pt1 | contig 14874 bp, 12 predicted proteins | sample 1571391 | NCBI WGS metagenome assembly OGHL01 (sample SAMEA2581948, study PRJEB24529) | metagenome | biome: Human gut stool | place: China | collected 2011 | reverse complement strand
TGCATGTGAAGCGACTCAGACATGACATTGCTGTCCGTGTTTCTGAGTGTCATCTCCTTGATATCATCCAGGGAAAAGCCCAGATATTTGAGGAACAGTATCTGCTGTAGACGCGCAAAGTCGTCATCATTATAGAATCTGGCTCCGTTTTCATTTACATAGGATGGTTTTAAAATATTGTGCTCGTCATAGTACCTGACGGTCTTTTTTGTAATATGCGCTTTTTTTGCAAATTCTCCTGAGGAGTAGTAGCCGGGTAGTTTCATCGTTGCTTTTCCTCTCATTTTCTTACTTTTGAACTTCCTATATCTAAGTATATCATAATTTTCCAACATAAGATTTATTAATATTTACTTATTTTCACTGTTTATGCTTGTTTTTCCGGAAAATGTACTTATAATTATAATAGCACGATGCAACAAGGAGAAAACAATGAAATACGATTATATAGTAGTAGGTTCCGGTCTCTACGGAGCCATCTTCGCCCATGAGGCAAAGGCCAAGGGCAAATCAGTGCTTGTTGTGGACAAGCGTCCTAACATAGCAGGAAATGTTTACACCGAAAAGCAGGAGGGCATCAATGTACACATGTACGGAGCCCACATATTCCACACCAATGACAAGAGGGTCTGGAACTACATCACACAGTTTGCTGAGTTCAACCGCTTCACAAACAGCCCTGTAGCAAACTACAAAGGTGAGCTGTACTCAATGCCTTTCAATATGTACACCTTCAACAAGATGTGGGGTGTGGTGACACCGGAGGAGGCTGCTGCAAAGATTGATGAGCAGAAAAAGGAAATCACCGGTGAGCCAAAAAATCTCGAGGAGCAGGCTATCTCACTCGTTGGCCGTGATATCTATGAGAAGCTCGTGAAGGGCTACACTGAGAAACAGTGGGGCCGTGATTGTAAGGATCTTCCGGCTTTCATCATAAAGCGTCTTCCTGTTAGACTTACATTTGACAACAATTACTTTAATGCTCTTTACCAGGGTATTCCAATCGGTGGCTACACAAAGATGGTTGAAAATCTGCTTGACGGCATTGAGGTCAGATTGAATACCGACTACCTTGAGCACAAGGCTGAGCTTGATGCTCTTGCTGACAAGGTTGTATACACAGGTCCGATTGACGCATACTTTGGCTTTAAGCTAGGTACTTTAGAGTACCGCTCAGTGCGCTTTGAGAATGAGACCCTCGATATTCCTAACTTCCAGGGCAATGCCGCTGTCAACTATACTGACCGTGAGACTCCATGGACACGTATCATCGAGCACAAGTGGTTCGAGTTCGGCAAGGATGAGGATGGCAATGATCTGCCAAAGACTATTATCAGCCGTGAATACTCTTCTGAGTGGAAGGCAGGCGATGAGCCTTACTACCCTGTAAACGATGAGAAAAACGGACAGCTCTATGCCAAGTATAAGGAGCTTGCCGATAATGAGACCGGTGTTATATTCGGTGGTCGTCTCGGCGAGTACAAGTACTATGATATGGATACTACCGTTGCTTCTGTACTTGATATGTGTGAGAAGGAGCTTGGCTAATAATTTAGCTTCCCACAAAAGGCTTTGTTTATGTCATATTCAAAAGCGCCATGGCAATTTACCATGGCGCTTTTATTTACAATTTTTTTCCGGCCAGATTTATCTCAGCCGCAGGAATATGCTCCCTAAGACACTCATATCCATACTCCTTCGAATACGCATATATAGCCGGAAGCTGTCTTGACAGAAAGAGCGCCGGTGCTTCTGTCACCGAGTATGCGCCACAGTGCCCGAACTCAAGAACATCACCAAGCTCAAGTTTCTTGAGCTTCACCTCGCGTACCAGCACATCTGCCACTGTACAGAGGCTTCCGCATAGTGTATAATCTGCGTCCGGCATTTGTGTTAATTCCACACCTGGTTTTTCTTCATTTTCTGATACTTCACCACCATATACCCTAATCGGTGGCACCTGCATTGCCATCCTCTGCCCGAAGTAATTCAGGTGGTGGATTCCTCCATCCAGAATCGCATAATTGGCATCTCCTGTCGATTTAAGATCCTTTACCTGTGTGTAATATTTACCGCATGAGGCCGCGAGGAAGCGTCCCATCTCAATGCCAAGCGGATATTCCTCGGCAAATTCTCTAAGCACCTCTGCTGCCTCATCAAGTGATTGTTTTTCCTTTTCCTGCCAGTCTTCCTCAAAATACTCCACACAAAGCCCAGGGCCATACTCTACAAGCTGTGGCTCAAAGCTGTATTTATCCTTTAATCCGGTCAATGCAGACTTTATTTTTTCCAAGTCCTTATTTATTTTGCGAAGACTCTTCTGTGTGCCGGAATAGTAGTGAATGCCTATTACCGCAATACCCTTAAACTCATCCGGATGCGAAATGATATATTCAATATCCTCAAGCGACATGCCAAACTGGTTGCCACTTGTCAGGCGCAGTATGACCTTTGCCTTCTTTTCGACCAATCCGGCCTCCTGCACGCCTTCAGACATACATTCAAGCATCACTTCTGATATCAGCGTCGCATGTCTTATGCTCTCACATGTCAGTATACCGGCTCCATATGAGACTGCTCGCTCTATATCGCATTTTTCCTTCATCACACCTGAATAGATGATGCTCTCCGGCTTCACGCCAAGTGCTATACATATCTCAAGCTCTCCCGGACTGCACACCTCCACATGGTCTAAGCCCGCCGGCAGCCTGTGAAGCAGAAACGGATTTGCCTTTATTGAAAAACAAAGTGGTATCCTACGTCCTCCTTTACAATCAAGAGCAGCCCTTATCATGGCTGCTCTCTTCGCAAACTCGTCCGTATCAAATACATAGTACGGTGTCTGTCTCATATGCTTTATTCCTCCACAAGCTCTTTCACAAGCTTCTCGATTGCATCAACTGAGTTGAAATTCTCCGGAACCAGATCCTTTGGTCTGATTGTGATGTCAAACTCATCAGTCAGCTCCGATACGAGTGAAACTATATCAAATGTCTCAAGAATTTTGTCATCGATGAGCTTTGTCTCCTTCTCAAAATCCACATCTGGTCTTAATTCCTCTAAAATCTCTAAAATCGTGTCTCTCATTTTACATTTCCTCCAGTTTTTTCATATCATATTTGCCATTTGGAAGCTTAGGAAGCTGCTCCAGTTTCTTGATTTTCCTTGGCACCATAAAGCCCGGGAGCTCGTCCCTCAGTGCCAGCGCGAGGCTTCTCCTGTCACAGTCACCTGTGTAGAAAAGTATCAGCACCTCTTTTGCTTTATTATATATAACGCAGCTTTCTGCGACTCCCTCTACCACATTGGCGGCATGCTCCACCTCATCAAGCTCCACACGGTGTCCCATGTGCTTTATCTGGCGGTCCATACGTCCACAGAACTGAAGTATGCCGTCCTCATCGAGCCTTCCATAATCCCCTGTGCGGTACATCCGCTCAGGATATGCCTTGTTGAGTGGATTGAGTGTAAATGCCGCAGCTGTCCTCTCCGGATCATTATAATAACCCAGCGCCAGGATTGGTCCACATACGCATATCTCGCCCTGTTCTCCGACAGCCGGCTCATTTCCATGCTCATCTATCAGGAAAACCCTGTAATTGTCATAGGCTTTTCCTATAGGAAGCACCTCGTCCTCTTCCACCAGATGATCCACACTATAATACGTGCACGAAGCAGTTGCCTCTGTCGGCCCATACTGGTTCACAAAATGCGCTTCCGGCAGATTTTCCTGCCATTTTCTGAGCACCCTGCACGGCATCACTGAGCCTGAGAAGCAGATTTTTCTAAGACTCTTAAGCCCTACTTCCTCAAATGCTCCAAGCGATGTGAGAATGGTAAATGCCGAAACACTCCAGCCGACACTGCTGACTTTCTTATCATTCATGTAATCAAACAGGGCATTTGGCTCCATAAAATACTCTTTTGGAATAATCGCTGTGCTGCAACCGGTCTTTAGCGGCAGATAAATGTCCCTGATTGCCGCAATATAATCAAGCGGTGACTGATTGCCCAGCACATCACTTTCCTCTATATGCATCACATCACAGTAAGCATTGATGTATGTCATAAGTGACAGATGTGATGTCATGACTCCCTTTGGATTGCCGGTGGAGCCTGACGTGTAGATAATATACAGCGGGTCTGTCATGGACATCTGCCTGCGGACTGTTGCAAGTATATCGTTCTCACTATCCGTCACAGCGTCTCCTGCTGATTCACTGATTTTGCAATTACTATCAGCGCACGCCACCGGCTCGAAGCGCGATATATCCTCAGCAATAAATATCTGCGGTCTATCGAAGCCTTCTGACTTTTCCAGCTCATCCACTATGCTCTCCACATGCTCAAGACTTTCCCTGTCTGCAACAATAGCCCTTGGGCACAGATTTTCAAGAATTTTTTCAATTCTCTTGTCAGGAAGCGATGCATCAATCGGTGCATACGGTCTGCCTGCATATACCACACCCAGGAAGTATGCCGGTGTTACCATTTTTCTTCCGGCAAATACTGCAACAGGGGTTCTGTCCACTCCAAGCTGTTCTACCAGATATGCTCCTGTATTTCTTGCTATATCATACACCTGCGCAAACGTAATGCTGCATTCAGTATCCGAAAATGCATGCTTGTCAGGGTATTTTTCTACTGTGGCCTCAAGCCACTCCAGTACGTTTTTCATCTTAGTCCTCTTTCATGCAATAATAAACGTTGCCGAAAAAATTATAGCACATAACATCCGAAAAAAATGTCATGTGCTATCGAATTAAGAATTCTTAAGAAAGCCTTAATATTTCTCTGTAGGTTTTTCTATATTTGATTCTCCTATTAAATATATCGGTCTGTCCTTTGCCTCGAGATAAAGCTTCGACAGATATAATCCCAAAATGCCTATGCTAAGCAGTTGTATCCCACCTATAAAAAGTATGATAACAACGGTCGAAGCCCAGCCGGCTACCGGATCTCCGAATACAAGTCTCCTGATAATGATAAAGAGCATTGCAATTATTGCGACAATAAAGCTGAACACTCCGGCTATTGAAGCCATGTATAGCGGAGCATTTGAAAATGCTACTATTCCATCTAAACTATAGAGAAACAACTGCCAAAATGACCACTTTGTCTCGCCAGCCACGCGGTTTACATTTTCAAACTCAAGCCATTTGACCTTGAATCCTACCCAGCCAAATAATCCTTTTGAAAACCTATTGTACTCTTTTAGCGATAAAAGAGCATCCACATATTTCCTATTCATCAGCCTGTAGTCACGTGCCCCATCAACCATATTTGCCTTTGAAATCTTACTCATCAGCCTATAGAACTTTCTGGCAAAAAAAGATCTGATCGCTGGTTCACCTTTGCGTGTCACTCGCCTTGTACCAACAGCATCATAGTCCTCTTTTGTAAGGACCTGATACATCTTCGGAAGCATTTCCGGGGGATCCTGAAGGTCTGCATCCATTATTGCCACATATTCACCCACCGCATGCTGCAAGCCCGCATACATTGCTGCCTCCTTGCCAAAATTGCGTGAAAATGATATGTATTTCACACCTGAATCATTTGTGGCAAGCTCCTTTGCAACATCAAGCGTACCATCCATGGAGCCGTCATCCACTATAATCAGCTCATATGACAATCCAGATGTCTCACTCGCTTGACTCATCTGATTCAGTACCCAGGTTATTTTATTATAAAAAAGAGGCAGAGCCTCCTTCTCGTTAAAGCATGGCACCACAATGCTTATCTTATTTTTTTCCATATAAGCCACCCTGCATATAATATCAAATAAATAAAAAATCCGATTGCTGCTCCTGCCGTATTTGTCACAAAATCATCCAGCTGACAATATCCCCTACCGGTAACCAGCTGCGTGTACTCAATTGCTGCGCTTATAAGAGCACCAACAGGTATTGTAAACCATCTCATCCAATTTTTAAAAACCAGTGGAAATAAAAGCCCAAATGGTATAAACAATACTATATTTTCTATAAAATAAGCGTGCATCTGAAGTGTCATGCCCCAATTGCTCCACAGCACCATATCGGCGACGCCGGTTCTGCTTCCCGGCTCCCTTGAATAATACACTATCATTATAAGCGTATACATATAAGCCACAAAGGTGCCGCAGAACAGCATATGCCAGATTTTGCCCACTATCTTTTTTCTTCTCTCATCTGCCTGTGATACCTCTCTCATTGTGAAAAGATATCGCAGCAGACACACCAAAATATACATCGCAATGCAGATTAAAGCCAAGTATACCGCTGACGGAAGATATTTGAACTTTTCCTGTATGTCTCTTATTATATAATCCTTTAAACTCAATGTCCTTTTTTATGCTCCTTGTAGGCACGAATGAACTCCAGCTGTCGTTCATCGTCCTTTTTCTGTTCGTCATCAGACATATGACTCACTTTAATAATTATACACAATATTATGCCAATTACAATAATACCGGCACATAATATAAAAATAATTAAGATTTCAGGCATAGACTATTTCCTCCGGCAGAATTTAATTACTATTCTCTCTACAGATTAAATTATATCCCCTTAATTTATCTTAATTCACTTATTTATGAACCTTGATAACAGCAAAAGCTGCATGATATTCTCACACAGCTTTTGTATATTACGTATATTATCTTTGGCATTAACCTTTATTTTAATTTTGCAACAACCATATCCACATATTTCTGACAGATTTCCTCGCTTTCTGCCTCAACCATGACACGGATAACAGGCTCTGTGCCTGACTCACGCACAAGTATACGTCCTGTATCTTCAGGCTCTGCAGTAACCTGGTCGACAGCCGCCTGAACCTCAGGATTGGCAAGAGCCTCGGCCTTGTCAGCCACGCGCACATTCTGAAGTACCTGCGGGTAGATGCTAAGCCCCTCACAGAGCTGGCTCATCTTCTGTTTTCTCGCCATCATGACCTCCATCATCTTAAGGCTGGTAAGGATACCGTCGCCTGTTGATGCATACTTAGAGAAGATGATATGTCCTGACTGTTCTCCGCCGATGCGGCAGCCGTTCTGCTGCATGTACTCGTATACATATTTATCACCTACCGCAGTCTTTGCGTAGCCGATTCCAAGCTCATCAAGGGCCTTATAGAGTCCAAAGTTTGACATAACTGTTGTGACAACAGTATTGTTATCGAGCTTTCCTCTCTCTTTCATGTACTTTCCATAGATGTAGAGAATATGGTCTCCTGTGATTACATTGCCCAGTTCGTCTACACAGAGACATCTGTCTGCATCTCCATCGTATGCGAAGCCTACATCAAGACCATTGTCCACCACGTACTTCTGTAGGCCCTCGATATGTGTAGAGCCTGCATTATTGTTGATGTTTAGACCGTTTGGCTCATTGTTGATGACATAGCACTTTGCTCCAAGTGCCTCAAAAATAGACTTTGCCATGTTCCATGAGCTTCCGTTGGCACAGTCAAGACCTACCTTCATGCCCTTGAATGAGTAGACACCAAGCGATATGAGGTATCCCATGTAACGGTTACGGCCTGCTACATAGTCAACTGTGCATCCGATAGCATCCTTATGTGCATAAGGCAATTCCTTCCACTCCTGACCAAACAGACGTAGCTTGCCGTCTATATAGTCCTCGACAAGGAGAATTGTCTCCTCATCCATCTTCTCTCCATTGCTGTTGATAAGCTTGATTCCATTGTCATAGTATGGATTATGGCTTGCCGAAATCATGATACCACAATCAAAATCATCGGTTCTTGCTACATATGCCACTGATGGAGTTGTGGTAACGTGTAATAGATATGCATCTGCTCCCGATGCTGTAAGTCCTGATACAAGGGAGTACTCAAACATGTAGCTTGAACGTCTTGTATCCTTTCCTATTACTATCTTTGCCGGCTCGTCGAGCTGCTTCTGCTTCTTAAGCTCTCCATAATACCAGCCTAAAAATCTACCAATCTGATATGCATGTTCTGCTGTTAAATTGACATTAGCCTCTCCACGGAAGCCGTCTGTTCCAAAGTATTTTCCCATTGTTTTCCCCTTGTGAAATAGATTTTTCTTATATTATACACTTAATAAATATGTTTGTGTAGTAAAAAACAATATTATTTGTTAAATTATTTAGCTATCTTATGGCACTCCATATAGTATCTCTTCTCATTCGCTTCTCCGATTGAGAATGTCTTTCTGGGAAGCACCCCGCCCGCATTTATTGCAGGGAACAATGTGCTTTTGTCTATCGACTGAAGAAAAATTCCACATCCCTTAGTCTCCTTAACCAGTCCGTGAAGTGCCTCATCACCATGGATATAGTCTATTTCCACATTGTCATGTATCTCAAGATACTTATCTAAAATACCCTGAAGTATCTCAACCGGGAGGCGGTCACCTCTATTTGTGATATTAATTCCGGAATTCTTTATTGGTGTTGTGCAGCTTCCATCATAATTTTCTGAAACTGCTTCATTGCCATTTGCCGGTTTTGCACTGTCACAGCTTCCTGATTCAACATACTCAAATACTATCTCATCACCCTCAGCACTCTCAAGTCCCTGTTTTGTGATTTCAGCTTTAAAAAACGACAGCATATCCTTTACATCAACATTTGTAAGCAGTCTGTGAATAGGCTTAAACTCAAGTGCCTCACTGTGCAGATTGCAGATTTCCACAAGAGCATATCTTGCAGGATGAGTTTTCAACTGCTCATCTGTGAATTTTCCGGATTTTTTAATATTTTCCCAACAGGTCTTCGCTGTTGCAAGCGAATGGTTTCCATCACCTACTGCAAACAAAAAGCCTCCACAGCTTTCCTGTTTTACTGCAAATGCCTCTGTCACCTGCTTTGCTGCTTCACCCTCAATAGCATAGCCGCGGATATGTCCGCCTCCCTGCATAAGGTCTGTATCGTAAAGCTTACGAAGAGTATCCCTGATAGCATACACATACTCGATTATTCCATGCTTTACAGCTGCTATATTTACTGCATCTTCCTGTGTAGCACTCTGGCATCCATCAAGCTTTTGTCTGTCTATAGGATCATCAACAAGCAGCATAACATGTGGCAGCTCAATAGCTGCATTCTCTCTTATTTTGACTCTCGGAGGTATACGTGAGATTACTGTTCCCTCTGTTGCTCTGATGAGAGTCTTCTTTTTCGGGTCGAAATCATAGTCATCCAGATCAATAAGTCCTACTATTCCAAGACGCACCCCTGACTCCGTAGTACGCTCGACCAGCACGTAGCCGTCTGTCACTGCCTGCTTTAAGGTTCCATCTGTGAGGTATGTATCCATAGTGGTATTGATATATTTGATTCTCTCATCATCTGTCATTGAAGCATATTTTGTTTTTCTGTCGGTTTCTTTGTCATTTTTGACACCATCCCCTGACGAATTGCAATCATTCTCCTGCTTCGTAATTGTTCCCAGATATATCTCAGGGAACACCACATTAAGCGTTGACGGTGTATCAGCCACATACTTTTCCACAGCATACCAATAATCCGCCTGACTTGTAAACTGGTCACAGGCAATAACTGACCATTTTTCCATATCTATTCCATCGTTTGGCAAAAGAATATTTGCCGGGATAAAACAATTTGACATATAGCAATTCTCCTTTAAATATACAAAATTTATAACAAAAATCCGCTATACTCTATAGTATAACGGATTTACGTTTATTTGCATATATTAAATTCCTTTTGTTGTAAGAATTCTTCCAACTGCATCATCTAATTTTTCTGCCGGTATCTCACCACTGTTAACTGCAGACAACAATGCATTATAGCTGCTCTCAAAACCTGTTGAAACATAAAGCATACTCATTCCTGCCTTAACAGCTGCCACAGCTGCCTCATTCTGTGTACATACCTTATTAAGAGATGCATCTGACAAATCATCTGTAATCAAAAGACCATTAAAGCCCATAGTAGTTCTCATATAGTTTACGGCACCGGCTGATGTAGAGCATGGTGTGGTTTCCTCTCCTGTCACACTCTGGCAAAGTACATTTCCCATCATGACTGCCGGAACACCTGCTTCAATTGCCTTCTGATATGGTACAAAATCAGATGCCTCTAAATCCTCCAGCTTATCTGTCATCCAAAGCATTCCTGTAGCTGTATCTGTAGTAGCCTTTCCTTTTCCCGGAAAGCACTTTGCAACAGAATTGATTCCTGCGCCATTATAGCTGCTTACCTGTGCTGCAACACAGTCACCTACAGTCGCTGACTCGCTGCCAAATGCATATGTATCGTTATCCGCATTATCACCATATGCTATATCCGCTGTCGGTCCAAAATTCATATTAAGACCATTGGTAGCCATATATGAGCCTATCTTTCCTGCACTGCTGCCCGCTGCATCAGTATCTCCAAGCTGTGATGGAGCCTGCTGTGCCTCATATCCATTAGCTGAAGCAAGAGGAAGTCTTTCCCCACCTTCTTCATCAATTGCAAGAAACAGATTCACGCCCAGTCTCTCCTGCGAAAATGACTGCAGACTGCTCATCATCTTTGTAACTGCAGCCTCTCCTGAGAAATTCTCCTGCCTGAACACAAAACCACCAAGAGGATATGTACCAATAGCTACCTTTGTCTTGTTACCGGCCTGAGTGAACTGTGATACACCTGTAATCTCCTCCGGTCTCGTAATGAATAGCTGAGCTACCTTTTCCTCTGTTGTCATAGAAGCCAGCTTTGCCTTGACCGAATCTGACGGAGTAAATGCCGGTGCAGCCTGCTGTCCATCAGCTTGTACCTGCTGAGTTCCATCAGTCACCTGAGTAGGATTCTGTGTTTCCTGCTGGCTCTCTGTTATTTTCTTATTTGCATTGTTCCCCGGCATCACAAAATGCACTGCTCCAAATACCAGCACAACTATCAGTGCAATTGCTTCTATTGTGATGAGGTACTTATCTCCATTTTGTCTGAAGTTCATATTTAATCCCCAAAATCTGTATTTGTTAAATCATTATTTGGTCCACTTACTTTTCCTGATAATGCACTGCTGTATTCGTTTACAGTTGCACTAGGAGTATAGCCTGTATCACCTTCAAGGAACTGATGCACTCCTGTAGCCATGTCTGCAAGTGTAGTAGGCACCTCAACCCATGCACCATCAACCTTTCCACCATAGAACACCTGTGGATATGCTGTCGAATCCTCTACTGTATAATCTGCAAGATTCTTAAATACTGAAAGAATCTCATCGGTATTATAGTTAGTATTGACATGCCCAATCAGGTCTGATACCATCTTAATCTTTGCTGCTGTATTCATCTGCTTAGCTGATTCAAATACCTTGAATAGAACTGTTCTCTGTCTTTCAGCACGCTTGTAGTCTCCTCCGGCGGTATAACGTATTCTGGAATATGCAACTGCCTGTGTTCCATCAAGTGTATATGTGCCGGCTGAATCAATATGGGATGAGCTTGTTCCACGTACCTTATTAACCTCATCAATATATCCGTTTATCACCTTTGCCTCAGAAGCATCAATATCCTGTACTATGCCTCCGACCTCATCTATAATCTCACCGACTGTATTGAAATTGACTGTGACATAATTCTTTATGTCTAAGTCCAGATTCTTGTTAAGTGTATCCACTGCAAGCTCGGGTCCACCAAACGCATGTGCATGTGTCACCTTCTGGTATCCATGACCATCAATATTCATCATACAGTCTCTGAAAATAGATACCATACGGATTTTCTTAGCATCATGATCAACCCTGACTACCATAATGGAGTCGGAACGTGTTCCTTTATCAAGCTGATCAGAGCGGCTGTCAACACCAAATAGCGCAAACTCCTCTATACCTGATTTGTCCGTAGTGCTGTCATCCACAGTCTGTGTACCGGAATTTGTATTAACCGCCTCTGTACCCGGCTTTATGTCTTTATCTTCTTTCTTACTGACATTACTGTTGTTAATCCTTACAAGTATTATTGCTATAATGGCAATAAGTACAATCATTACTGCCGTAATAATTATATTTTTCTTTTTTTTCATCTGCACCATTCTCCGTCATTCATTTGTGTCTGTAGCTATTACTTTTCATCCTCATCTCTGCCATAATAATTACCATAGTAATTACCATAGTAGTTTCCATAGTAATGACCATACTTAGACTCTTCAAACTTGCACTTATTGAGCACTGCTCCAAGAATCCTGACCCCAGAGTCCTCAAGTGTACGCTTTGTATTAATGATTGCACGGCTGCTTGTGACATTCTGAGCTGCAACTATTACAGCTCCGTCTACATTCTTTCCAACTACGGCCGCATCAATCGCAGCACCTGTAGGAGGTGTATCGACAAGCACGTAATCAAAATTTTTCTCTCCAAACTTGATAAGTTCTCTAAACTCCTCTGTCTCAAGAAGCTCTGTAGGATTTGGTACCTCATGTCCTGCAAAAAGAATGAACACGCCCTTGATGTTTGTCGCATATATTACCTTGTCCAAAGACACCTGACCTGAAAGATAATGCGAGAGGCCATATATCTTGCCGCCTCCCTCCACCTTTGCTCTGAGTCGTCCTACAAGGACTGACTTACGCATATCGGTATCTACTACAAGGACTGACTTCTTAGAATCTGCCATCGAACGAGCCAGATCCATAACTACGGTTGTCTTTCCCTCATTTGGCACGCTGCTGGTAAAAAGGATAGACTTCACACCCTTTCCACTAAAGCTTATGCTTGTTTTAAGAGCTCGAAGAGACTCCTTCATTGTATAGCTCTGATCTTTTATCTGATTAATAACTACTGTTTCCATTAAACTGCCCTCTTCTTACTCTTGCTATCGTCTGATTTAGATGACTGGTTTTTCTTCTTTTTTCTTTTCTTTGACTTTACTCCATCATACTCTGTCTCATCAACAGGAAGTGATGCAAGCACCTTGAGGCCTGTTCTGGTCTCCATATCATCTGCATTGGAGATTGTATCGTCAAGCATGTATCCAAGTACAACTATACCGGCTGCAAGGAACAGTCCGAGTACTGCACCGATAACTGTATTTTTAAGGATATTATTATTCACCGGTGTCTTTGAAGCATATGCTGTCTGGATAATCTTTGGCTGTGACTGATCCATATTGTCAGCTATATACTGTGATGAAACCTTTGCAATCTCATCTGCCACTGTCTTTGAGGCTTCTAAATCAGTGTCTGTAACTACAATCTTGAGCACACGTGTATCTGTCGGATTCTCTATCGAAACCCTCTTGCTAAGCTGCTCATATGTCTCATCCATATCCAGATTATCAATTACCTGTGATAAAACTGTCCTGCCTGTGATGACATACTCATAGTCGTTTGTCAAACTTGAGCCTACCTGGATATCAGCCAGACTGGTGATGGAAGTAGACTTGGTCAGTACATACATCTCTGCTGATGCCTCATACTCCGGTACAAAAGTAATCTTGGAGTATAATCCAAATACTGCTGCAAGAAGCACCATTGATGCCACAAGTGCCTTCCAGTGCTTCACTAATTCGTGAAACAGCGCTACTAAATCGATTTCAATTTCCTGATCTCTTATTGGTTCGTTGTTTTCCATTTTCCTACCCTTTACATATCGTAACATTATTTTTCGGTTTAATCCTATGTTATATTACTACACTTCATTTCTTTTGTCTATTTTTAGAAGTCACAAAAAAAGTATTAAGAATATGTCACATTTTGTAAATAATTATGCAATATAATAGAAAAGTGCCGTTTCCGGCACTTTTCTTTGTTGTATTTCGTTTGTTATATTATATTGTTCCAGCTCTATTATGTCTGCTCTAGTTCTGCTGTGGCTGCTCTGATGGTTCAGTCGGTGTCACAGGCTGTGGCTGTGGTTTTTGATTTACTGTTACGGTTATTGAGCTGCTTGCACTATTCCAGCCTGCCATTTCACCGGCTATAGCTGTAATCTGTACGGTACCGGCCCTGTAGATAGTCACATTTCCGGCACCATCTACAGATGCAACTGAAGGATCACTTGACTGGTAAGAAAGTCCTGCTCCGTTTGAAGCACTCGCTCCGAGAGAGAATGGTGCATCTCCCTCTGTTACAGTTTTATTACCGCATCCTATTGTCACAGATGGTGTCTGGTTTGGCTGTGGCTTTGCATTTACAGTGATTGTAATCGTCTTGCTGCCGGCTTTATAGCTTGTTGTAGCCTCGGACTTAACAGTGATTGTAGCAGTTCCTACGCCTGCTATTGTTACATTACCGTTCTCATCCACTCTAACTACACCCTCATTATCACTTGAGTATGTGAGCTTTGCATTATCCTCTGCTGTCACACCGAGGTTGAATGCTCCGTCGCCCTCTGTCACATTATAAGAGTCAGACCCGCCAAAACTCTGTGCCTTGCCGGCCACCTTGTCAACACCACCATATACAATTACTTTTTCATCTAATGTTACATTCTCATATAGCTTCTTTGCAGCTGAATAAGGCATATTTATGCAGCCATGGCTGCCGCTGTACAGATAGATATTTCCACCAAATGTACTTCTCCACGAAGCATCATGGAACCCGATTCCGCCATTAAACGGAACAAAGAAATTAACCCATGACTTGTATCCGTCTCCCTTTAAGTATCTGTCCTTATCTCTTGAGAAGATAGAATACACTCCGGTAGGTGTTCCGTGTCCTTTAGAAATACATCCTGTCACACATTGACTTGATACTACCAGTTCTCCATTCTTGTATACATATACCATCTGGTTAGTAAGATCCACTTCACAGTAGTTGCCACCATATGTGACATATTCACCTGTTTCTTCTTCCTTTGCCTCACTGTAAACTGCTTCCACTGTTGCAGACTTCTTATTATTTATTGCCTCAGCAATCGCCTCATACAGCTTGTTTCCATCTACAGTCTGTC
>OGHL01001249.1_pt1 | contig 15222 bp, 9 predicted proteins | sample 1571391 | NCBI WGS metagenome assembly OGHL01 (sample SAMEA2581948, study PRJEB24529) | metagenome | biome: Human gut stool | place: China | collected 2011 | reverse complement strand
GCAGCTGCCGGAGCGGTGCTTAAGCCGCAAGGCGGGAATTGTGCGGTGTTGCCTTTTAAATATGTACATTTCCCGGCCTGTGGCCGGGCTTTGTTTGCCGTTTTATACTTACTTTGATTGTAATTGTCCCGCCCCGCCCTGTCAAGCTTCCGGCGTATTTTCCATTGGCTGTGCCGTTTTATTTTTCAAATTTTCTCTGCTTTCTGGCTTTTGTTTTGTCAGCCGGGCCATTTTTGTGCTGTTTTTCTGATTTTTCAGCCTATGCAGTCCTATTTATTTCCCTACTTCAGCTAATTTGCACAAAACCCTGCCACAAAACGGTCAACCTGCACACAAGCGCGCAAAATTTTTGTGCAACATTCTAACCGAATAGGCTTTACTATTCCGCCCCTTTTTTGGTAAAATAAGCTTAAGCAAGAGCGCCATCTGCCAGGTTCGCAAGGGTTTGGCCGGGTGGTACTGCCTGTGGGCTTTTGCCGCAGCCTACCCGCTGCAAGGAGCAAGTATTGCAGCAGGGGCACACAGGTGCTAATCTAACTGGGAATGTCCCTCCGGCATTCCCTAGTAAACGGAGGAAAAAAAATGCCAAGAGCAAAACAGTCCATGGATGGCAATACCGCGGCTGCGCATGTAGCTTATGCGTTTACCGATGTTGCTGCCATCTACCCGATTACCCCCTCCAGCCCGATGGCAGACACTGTTGACCAGTGGAGCGCTGCCGGCCTGAAGAACATTTTCGGGAACCAGGTCAAGGTTGTTGAAATGGAGTCCGAGGCTGGCGCCGCAGGTGCTGTGCACGGTTCTCTGGGCACCGGTGCTATCACCACCACCTTCACCGCTTCTCAGGGTCTTCTGCTGATGATCCCCAACATGTACAAAATCGCAGCCGAGCAGCTGCCCTGCGTTTTTGACGTTTCCGCCCGTACCGTTGCTACCCAGGCCCTGAACATCTTCGGTGACCACAGCGACGTTATGGCCGTTCGTCAGACCGGTTTTGCCATGCTGTGCGAATCCAACCCTCAGGAAGTTATGGATCTGAGCCCCGTTGCTCACCTGTCCGCTATCGAAGGCCATGTTCCGTTCGTGAACTTCTTCGATGGCTTCCGTACTTCTCACGAGATTCAGAAGATCGAAAAGTGGGATTACGAAGACCTGAAGGAAATGTGCAACATGGAGGCTGTTGAGGAGTTCCGTGCCAAGGCTCTGAACCCCGAACATCCCAAGATGCGCGGTTCTCACGAAAACGGCGACGTTTTCTTCCAGCATCGTGAAGCCTGCAACCCGGCATACGAGGCACTGCCCGCAGTTGTCGAGAAGTACATGGCCAAGATCAACGAAAAGCTGGGCACCAACTATGACCTGTTCAACTACTACGGCGCTCCCGATGCAGACCGTGTCATCATCGCTATGGGCTCCATCTGCGACGTTGCCGAAGAAGTTGTTGACTACCTGACCGCTAAGGGCGAGAAGGTTGGCCTGGTTCTGGTTCGTCTGTATCGTCCTTGGGTTTCTTCTGCTCTGCTGAAGGTTCTGCCCAAGACCGCAAAGAAGATCGCAGTTCTGGACCGCACCAAGGAGCCCGGCTCCCTGGGCGAACCCCTGTACCTGGATGTTGCCACCACCCTGCGTGAAGCTGGCATGAACGATGTTGTCCTGACCGGCGGCCGTTACGGCCTGGGCTCCAAGGACACCCCGCCGTCCAGCGTGTTCGCCATCTACACCGAACTGGAGAAGGCTGATCCGAAGCCTCGCTTCACCATCGGCATCACCGATGACGTCACCAACCTGAGCCTGCCCGAAGTCAAGCCCGCTCCGATCACCTCTGCTCCTGGCACCAAAGAGTGCAAGTTCTGGGGTCTCGGCGGCGACGGCACTGTCGGCGCAAACAAGAACTCCACCAAGATCATTGGCGACCATACCGACAAGTACATTCAGGCTTACTTCCAGTATGACTCCAAGAAGACCGGCGGCGTTACCATCAGCCATCTGCGCTTTGGCGATAAGCCCATCCGCAGCCCCTACTACATCAACCAGGCTGACTTCGTTGCCTGCCATAACCCCGCTTACATCCACATGGGCATGAAGATGGTCCAGGATGTCAAGCCGGGCGGCGTGTTCATGATCAACTGCCAGTGGACCGATGAGGAGCTGGATGAGCATCTGAACGCTGCTGATAAGAAGTACATTGCTGATAACAACATTCAGCTGTACACCATCAACGCTATCGATAAGGCTATCGAGATCGGCATGGGCAAGCGCACCAACACCATCCTGCAGTCCGCTTTCTTCAAGCTGGCTGACGTTATGCCCATCGACGAAGCTGTTGAGTTCATGAAGGCCGCTGCCAAGAAGAGCTACGGCAAGAAGGGCGACGCTGTTGTCCAGATGAACTGGAAGGCTATCGATGCCGGTGTTGACGCTGTCCATAAGGTCAACGTCCCCGAGAGCTGGCACAACCCGGCTCCCGATGCTGCCCCGAAGGCCCTGAAGGGACCCGATGCACTGGTCAAGCAGATCCGCGACGTCATGGAGCCCATCAGCCGTATGGACGGCGACAGCCTGCCTGTTTCTGCCTTTGAAGGCAACGTCAACGGCGAGTGGGAGCAGGGTGCTTCTGCTTACGAGAAGCGCGGCACCGCTGTTATGGTTCCCGAGTGGGATGCTGAGAAGTGCATTCAGTGTAACCAGTGTGCATTCGTCTGCTCTCATGCTACCATCCGTCCGTTCTGCCTGACTGCTGACGAAGCTGCTAATGCTCCCGAAAGCACCAAGCTGGCTGACACCAAGCCCAAGGCTAGCGAGTACAAGTTCACCATGGCTGTCTCTCCGCTGGACTGCATGGGCTGTGGCGAATGTGTCACCGTCTGCCCGACCAAGGCGATCGAGATGAAGCCGCAGGAGAGCCAGGCTGCACAGCAGGCTGCTTTCGATTACTGCGTCGAGAACATCCGCAAGAAGGACAACATCCCTGGTGTTGTTTCCGATATTTCCGTCAAGGGTTCTCAGTTCAACCAGCCGCTGCTTGAGTTCTCTGGCTCCTGCGCAGGCTGCGCCGAGACTTCTTACGCCCGCCTGATCACCCAGCTGTTCGGCGAGAAGATGTTCATCTCCAACGCCACCGGCTGCTCCTCCATCTGGGGCGGCACCGCTTCCATCAGCCCGTACACCACCAACAAGGAGTCTGGCTTCGGCCCCGCTTGGATCAACTCCCTGTTTGAGGATAACGCTGAGCACGGCCTGGGCATGCAGATTGGTTACGAGACCGTTCGTGCCAACCTGATCACCAAGGTTGAAGCTCTGAAGGGCAAGAATGCTGATCTGGATGCTGTCATCGACAAGTACCTGGAAACCAAGAACAACACCAAGGCCAACGATGCTCCTGCCAAGGCCCTGATCGCTGCTCTGGAAGCCTGCGGCTGCGATGAATCTAAAGAGATCCTGAAGGATAAGCAGTACCTGGCCAAGAAGAGCTTCTGGATCTTCGGCGGCGACGGCTGGGCATATGACATCGGTTACGGCGGCCTGGATCACGTTCTGGCTTCCGGCCACGACGTCAATGTTATGGTCTTCGATACCGAGATGTACTCCAACACCGGCGGACAGGCTTCCAAGGCCTCCAACATCGGTGAGGTTTGCCAGTTTGCTGCTGCCGGTAAGGAAATCAGCAAAAAGAGCCTGGCCGAGATCTGCATGACCTATGGCTACATCTATGTTGCTCAGATCGCTCTGGGCGCTAACATGGCTCAGGCTGTCAAGGCCATTGCTGAGGCTGAGGCTTACCCCGGCCCGTCCATCATCATCGGCTACGCTCCCTGCGAGCTGCACGGTGTTAAGGGCGGCATGACCAACTGCCAGAACGAGATGAAGAAGGCCGTTGAGGCTGGCTACTGGAACCTGTTCACCTTCAACCCGGCACTGAAGGCCGAGGGCAAGAATCCGTTCACCCTCACCTCCAAGGCTGGCAAGATGGACAAGTATCAGGAGTTCCTGGCTAACGAGACCCGTTACAGCCGCCTGAGCCGCGCATTCCCGGATCGCGCTAAGGCCCTGTTCGAGAAGAACCAGGAAGCTGCTGAAGCTCGTTACACCCACCTGACCAAGCTGGTTGACCTGTACAAGTAATTTGTCCGGTCCGCGGCGCTGCCGCTAAACCAGTAATATAAAACCCCGCCCCGCGCATCCGATACGGTTTGCGCGGGGCGGGGTTTTGTTATCTCTTCCTCTTCGCTTTCTCCCTGTAAATAAACCCAATAAAAAGGCACAGCCCCCGGTTCTTCACCCGGCGCTGTGCCCTTTTTGTTTATCTTATCCTGTATTAAAGTTTCTTCGGTTTCTTCTTTTCAAAGAAGGAACCTCGTCACTCCAATTATTCTTCGTCCTCGCCCTCAGTGTCCGGTGCGGCGTCCTCAGCAGCCTCTTCGGCGGCTTCGGCTGCGGCAATGGCTTCCAGCTCTTCAGGGGTCGGGTCAGTCTCGCCATCATCCTCCGGCTTGGCTGTTTCGGCGGTGGCATCGCGGTCCACGCGGGCCAGCACGGCTACCTTGTCCTCGCCAATCAGGCGCATCACGCGCACGCCGCTGCCATAGCGGGACTGCACGTTGATGTCATTGGCGTGCATGCGGATCAGAATACCGTCCTGGCTGATGAGGATCAGGTCATCGGTGTCATCCACAATCTTGATGCCTGCCACACCGCCGCGGGTGTAGTTGCGGATGCCCAGACCACCGCGCTTGGTAATGCGGTAGTCATCAATCAGGCTGCGGCGGCCTTTGCCGTCCTCGGTGACGGTCAGCACGGTTGCGCCGGGGCGGCAGACGCCCACGCCCACAACATAGTCACCATCACGCAGCTTGATGACGCGCACACCATGGCCTGTGCGGCCCATAGCGCGCGCTCCAGCCTCGCTGAAATGGATGGCGGCACCATCATGAGTGGCCACGATCAGCTCGTCCTCGCCGCCTGTCAGGTGGCACCAGACAAGGGCATCGTCCTCGTTCAGCGCAATGGCGTTCAGGCCGCCCTTGCGGATGTTGCGGAACTGGGAAAGCGGCGTGCGCTTGATCAGGCCCTGCCGCGTTACCATCGTGATGTAGCTGGCATCCTCGTCCATGTTGGCGGGCTGGCGCATCATGATGGTAACTTTCTCGCCCTCCTGCAGCTGCAGCAGGTTGGCAATGTGGCTGCCCTTGGCGGTGCGGCTGCCCTCGGCTACCTGGTAGCCTTTCAGGCGGTACACACGGCCCTTGTCCGTCATGAACAGCATGTAGTCATGCGTGGAGCCAACAAACAGTTCCTCGGTAAAGTCATTGTCTTTCTGGGTCATGCCGGCCACACCGCGGCCGCCGCGGTTCTGGGCACTGTAGGTGTCCACCGCCGTGCGCTTGATGTAACCTTCATGGGTCAGGGTAAAGACGCAGGTCTCTTCGGGGATCAGGTCCTCAATGTCCACTTCGCCGGAAACCGCCTCAATGGAGGTGCGGCGGTCGTCACCGTACTTGTCGGCCAGAGCCGTCAGGTCGGTCTTGACGATCTCCATGGTGTGGGCGTCGTTGGACAGGATATCCTTGTAATTTTCAATGCTGGCGCGCAGCTGGCCCAACTCCTCGTCGATCTTGAGGATTTCCAGGCCTGCGAGACGTCCCAGCTGCAGTTTTACGATAGCATCGGCCTGCGGGTCGTCGAAGCCGAAACGCTCCATAATGGCCGCCTTTGCCTCTGCAAAGCCGCCCTTGCAGGCGCGGATGGTGGCGATGATCTCATCCACAATATCCACAGCCTTGCGCAGACCTTCCAGGATGTGCTCGCGGTCCTGGGCTTTTTTCAGCTCATACGCCGTGCGGCGGCGGATGACCTGGAACTGGAAGTCCAGATAGCGCTGCATCATGGTCTTCAGGCTCATGATCTTGGGCACGCCGTCATCCAGCGCCAGCATGATTACACCCACGGTATCCTGCAGCTGGGTGTAGCGGTAGAGCTGGTTCAGCACTACCTGCGGGTTGGCGTCCTTCTTGATCTCGACCAGGATTTTCATGCCGGTGCGGCTGGAGGACAGGTCGTTCAGGTCGCTGATGCCCTCAATGCGCTTATCTTTGACCAGGTCGCCGATGGATTCCAGCAGACGGGTCTTGTTGACCATGTAGGGGATCTCGGTGATCACAATCTCATACCGGCCGTTCTTCTTCTCCACGATCTCGGCACGGCCACGCAGGGTGATCTTGCCGCGGCCTGTGGCATATGCCGCACGGATGCCGCTGCGTCCCATAATCACGCCGCCGGTGGGAAAATCGGGTCCCTTGATGTGCTCCATCAGGCCCGCCAGATCAATTTCCGGGTCATCAATCAGGGCAATCATGCCGCTGACGACTTCGCGCAGATTGTGCGGCGGGATGTTGGTGGCCATGCCGACCGCAATGCCCTGGCTGCCGTTGACCAGCAGGTTGGGGAACCGGCTGGGCAGCATGTGGGGTTCCTTCTTGGTTTCGTCAAAGTTCGGGTCCCAGTCAATGGTATCCTTATCAATATCCGTCAGCATTTCGCATGCAATTTTGGACATGCGGGCTTCGGTATAACGGTAAGCAGCCGGGGGGTCGCCGTCCACGGAACCAAAGTTGCCCTGGCCGTCAACCAGCGGATAACGCAGGCTGAAATCCTGTGCCAGACGCACCATCGCGTCATACACACTGGCGTCGCCGTGGGGGTGGTAAGCACCCAGCACAGCACCAACCGTATCCGCAGACTTGCGGTACGGGTGGCTGGGGTCGTTGCCGCGCTCGTGCATCGTGTACAGGATGCGGCGGTGTACGGGCTTCAGGCCATCGCGCACGTCCGGCAAGGCACGGGATACGATAACGGACATGGAATAATCCAAAAATGCCGTTTCGATCTCCTGCTTGACATCGCGCACAATGACCTTCGTGCCCGAACCGGGCACCATGATAACATTTTCTTCCATTCAACTCACCTTTCGGATTGTTTCAAAGCCCTTTTGCAAAAGCTTCACCGAAAATCTTCACTCTATCATCAAAATATCAAAAACAAAATTCATCAGCGTCTGGCGGCAGCGGAAATTTCCACCGTAATCCGGGGTGGTAATAGATTGCCCACACGCAGCGGGCGCACAATGTGCGCCCTACAGGGGCCGCCATTCGCCCTGCCCCGTAGGGAACGGTCTTGACCGTTCCAAAACCTGCGGGCTTTTTGCTCCCTCTCCCCTGCCGCCTTTTCTTTAACCCAAATGATTAAAGTTTTTTGCCAGGCTTTTTTTCAAAAAAGCCGCCAAAAAAGCCGCGAATCAAACGTCCAGACGTGCATACTTGGCGTTGCGCTCAATGAACTCCTTGCGGGGTTCCACCTGCTCGCCCATCAGGATGCTGAACGCCTCGTCGGCGCGCTCGGCATCTTCGATCTTGATCTGCACGATCACGCGGTTATCAGGGTTCATGGTGGTTTCCCACAGCTGGTCGGGGTTCATCTCACCAAGGCCTTTGTAGCGGTTCACCTTGGCGCCCGGCATCTCAGCCGAAAGCTGCTTCATTTCGTCTTCGTTGTACGCATACTTGACGGTGCTGCCCTTTTGCAGCTTGAACAGCGGCGGCTGTGCCACATACACATACCCGTGTTCAATCAGCGGCCGCATGTAACGGAAGAAGAAGGTCAGCATCAGGGTACAGATGTGGGAGCCGTCAACGTCAGCATCAGCCATGATAAAGATTTTGTGGTACCGCACCTTGTTGATGTCAAATTCATCGCCAATTCCCGTGCCCAGTGCCGTCACAACCGGCATCAGCTTGTCGTTGCCGTAAATGCGGTCGGCGCGGGCTTTTTCCACGTTCAGCATCTTGCCCCACAGCGGCAGGATTGCCTGGATGTTGGAATCACGCCCCTGCTTGGCAGAGCCGCCAGCAGAGTCACCCTCGACGATGAAGATTTCGGTCTTGGCGGGGTCATTCTCGTGGCAGTCTGCCAGTTTGCCCGGCATACGGTTGCTTTCCAGCGCACTCTTGCGGCGCACCAGGTCGCGGGCCTTTTTGGCTGCGGCACGGGCGCGGGCTGCCTGGGTCACCTTTTCAAACACAGCCTTGGCAACAGCAGGGTTTTCTTCCAAAAATTCGCTGAGCTTGTTGTACACAATGTTGGAAACCAGCGTCTTGATGTAGGTGTTGCCCAGCTTGGCTTTGGTCTGGCCCTCAAACTGCGCTTCCTGCAGCTTGACGGAAACAACGGCGATCATGCCTTCGCGCACATCGCTGCCCTGCCAGTTTTCATCCTTTTCCTTCAGGTAGCCCTTGGCACGGCCAAATTCGTTAAACACGCGGGTCAGCGCGGTTTTCAGGCCTTCCTCGTGGGTGCCGCCCTCCGGGGTGTGCACGTTGTTGGCAAAAGAAAGGATCAGCTCGTTGTAGCTGTCGCAGTACTGCAAAGCAACTTCGGCCACAGCGCCGTTGGCTTCGCCTTTCATATAGATGACCTGCGGGTGCAGCGGGGTCAGGTCGCGCTTTTCATGCAGATACTGCACAAAGCTGCGCACGCCACCCTCATAGCACATGGATTCCTGCGGCGGTACACCGTCGTTTTTCTCAATGCTTTCGGGGCGCTCATCCGTCAGGGTAATGCGCACACCGGCGTTCAGGAAGCTTTCTTCCCGCAGGCGCTTGAGCAGGATCTCATAATCGTATTCGGTGGTTTCGGTGAACATTTCCGGGTCTGGCTTAAAAGTAACGGTGGTACCCGTAGATGCCGCCACACCGATCTTTTTCAGGTCTCCATCCGGTTTTCCGCGCTTGAAACTCTGCTCGTACTCGGCGTCGTCACGGCGCACATGCACAACCAGCCATTCGCTCAGCGCGTTTACAACGCTGGCGCCGACGCCGTGCAGACCGCCAGCCACTTTGTAGCCGGAATCCTCGCCGCCAAACTTGCCGCCGGCATGCAACACGGTATACACGACCGTGACAGCCGGGATGCCCAGTTTGGGCTGGATATCCACCGGGATACCGCGGCCGTTATCACTGACTTCAATGATATTGCCCGGCTTGATGGTCACTTCAATATGGGTGCAGTACCCGGCCAGAGCTTCATCGATGGAGTTATCCACGATTTCATAAACCAGATGATGCAGACCGGAAGGGCCTGTGGAACCGATATACATGCCGGGGCGCTTGCGCACAGCTTCCAGCCCTTCCAGGACCTGGATCTGCGCGCCGCCGTACTCATGGTCGGTCGCCGTTTCGCGGTTGGTTTCGGTGATGATTTCTTCTGACATGAACTTTCCTCCCATTTCTTACGAGGTGCGGGGATTTCGGCAGTTTTTTTCAAAAACTTAAACCGGCATTTCTGCCGTTATCAGGGTAAAACCTGCCCTTTGGTATATCTGGGGTGCATTTTTGTATCTGTAAAAATTATAGACGCTTTTTTGTCCGCCTAACGTTTTTCTGCAGTTTTACTGCCCCATATCAAACTTTGCCGCGCGGTTGCGGATGGCGGCGGTGGATATCTGGGTAATATAAACCGTATCATCGGGGAAATCTGTCAGGACAAAGCTTTTTGGCATACTGCCGCTCACATCCACAACAGCCCCTTCCTGCTGGGCATGCCGCAGGAATTCATCGGTGATCTTTGCCTTCTGGCCCGCATCGGTTGCGGTATCCAGGTCAAACACCCCGATGACGTCCCGCGTATTTACGATAAAATCCTGACCTAAGTGAAGATACATGATAATTAGTAATGAGAAATTAGCAATTAGGAATCGGAGACAGAACAAACTGCCGGGTTTGTCTTTTGGGGATCACGGTTCAGGAATGGGATGGCACTCTACGCCGCCCTTTGGTCGTCTCAAAATTTAGAAATTTTATTTCCGCATCACGTCAATTTTTGCAATGTTTTCATTTTAAACTTTGCATTCATCAGCGCTTATTTTAAGACTGCGTTTTACTTTTAGTTCTCTATTATTATAAAGATGATTAAAAGTTTTTTCCGGTTCCCTTTTTTCAAAAAAGGGAACAAAATCCCCCGTAAAGCAAAACCTCAACCCTCCCGCACGGTTCCGTGGTCCACAAAGACCAGCTTGCCGTTGGTTCGGGCAAAGGCGGCGGAATCGCAGGTGGTCACAAATGTCTGCTTGTCCTCAATGCGGGTCAATAGATACGTCTGGCGTGCGTCATCCAATTCACTGAGCACATCATCCAGCAGCATCACCGGATGTTCGCCCAGCACCTCGCCCGCCACGCTGGCTTCCGCCAGCTTCATGCTCAGCACCGCACTGCGCTGCTGGCCCTGGCTGCCATAAATTTTTCCCGGCTGACCGTCAATTAAAATTTCCAGATCCTCGCGGTGGGGCCCCGTCAGGCAAAAGCCTGCCCGCAGCTCGGTGTTTTTCACCTCGCGCAGCTTGGCCGCCAGCGCTTCCGGGCTGCCCGGATCGCAGCAGGGGCAGTATTGGATCTCCAACTTTTCTGCCCCGCTGGAAATATCACGGTAGTTCGCCGCTGCCGCCGGGGCCAGCTGGTCCAGATACCCCGCACGCCGCCGCATGACTTCGCAGCCATAGGTCACAAGCGCTTCGTTGTAGGTTTCCAGCAGAACATCCCCGCCGGGGGTGATGTCATACGCTTTCAGCAACGCATTTTTCTGCGCTACCACGCGTAAATACCGCCGTTCCGCCGCCAGGTAGCCGGGGTACAGCTGGCAGAGCGCGGCATCCAGGAAATGCCGCCGCCCTTCCGGCCCGCCTTTGACCAGGCTCAGATGGTTGGGGTCAAACGCCACCGCCGTAAAAGTTCCTGCGATCGAAGCAGCTCTTCCGCGGTCGGCTCCGTTCAGACGTACCGTCCGGCCGGGGCGCTGGGTTCCTTTGGCGCCAACGGTCAACCGTATTTCCTGGGGGCGGTCTCCCGCTTCAAATGCGGCCTCCAGCACGGCAAAGTCAGCGCCGCGCCGGATCAGCTCGGCGTCCTTTGCCCCACGGAAGCTTTTGCCCCCGGTCAGCAGCCAGACGGCTTCCAACAGGTTGGTTTTGCCCTGCCCGTTTGCCCCGCACAGAACCGTCAACTGCGGGGCGGGTTCCAAAACAGCGGCGGATAAATTGCGATAATCCGTCACCGCAAGGCGGTTCAGCCGCATCAGCAGCCCTCCGCGATCTGAACCTGGCGGCCTTCCAGCTCCACCACATCGCCCGGCACGCATTTTTTACCGCGCATGGTGCAGGGTTCCCCGTTCAGCTTCACTTCTCCGCCCTGGATCAGCTCCTTGGCTTCGCCGCCTGTTTCACACAGGCCGGCAAATTTCAGCAGAGCATCCAATTTGATAAATTCCGTGTGGATTCGTACTTTTTCCATCGTATCAGCCTTCATTCTTAAAGCGTACCGGCAGCACCAGGTAAATAAAGTCTTCGCCCTCCACCGGCAGGACCTTTACCGGGCTCAAGGGGCCGTTGATCTCCAGGCGCAGCTTTTCGCACTTGGAATAGCGCAGCGCATCCAGCAGGTAGCGGTTGTTGAACCCGATTTCCATGGAATCGCCTTCCATGCTTTCCGGCGTAAACTCATCCACCACCTTGCCCAGCGGGGTCTGGCAGCGCACAGTTACTTTATCCGGTGCAAAATTGATGCGCAGCGGGTTCTTCAAACGATCGGTAATAATCAAAGAAGCACGTTCCAGCGTATCAATAAAGCTCTTGCAGTCGATCACGACCTTGGTGCGGCTCTCTTTGGGAATCACGCTCTCATAATTCAGGAACTCGCCCTCGATCAACCGGCTCATGATGGTGTAGCCGTTGGTAGTGAACACCACATAGCGGCGGTTTGCATCAATTTTGACCGGTTCGTCCGGCCCGCCGGTGATTTTCAGCAGCTCCTGCAGCGTTTTTGCCGGAATGATAATGCGGATATCGCGGGTGCATTCCACATCCCGCTTAATGATGGCCAGGCGGTAACCGTCCAGAGCCACAACCGTCAGGCGGCCCGGCTCGATCACGAACAATTCACCGGTGTGTGCGGGCTTCTTATCTTCCACAGCGACCGCATAGATGGTCTTTTCGATCAGCTCGCGCATCATCGAAGTCGGAATGGTCATGGTATTTTCGGCTGCCGTGTTGGGCAGGCTGGGGTAATCGCTCGCGTTCATGGCGGGGATCTCAAACTCTGCCACGCCGCCAGAAATAATTGCCATACCTTCGTTATTCAGCTCCACCGATACGGTGCCGGACGGCATACGGCTAACCATGGAACCAAACAGCTTTGCTTCCAAAACCGTCTCGCCGGGTACCTGAACATTGCACTCAATTTTGGTGGTGATGCCCATTTCCATATCGTAGCCGGTCAGCGTCAGCTGGAACCCTTCGGCTTTCAGGTAAATGCCCTCCAGCACGGGGATCGCCGCGCGGTTGGTGATGGCGCGGGAAACGCCGTCGATCGCAGCAGACAGCAGCGACTTGTCACATTCAAACTTCAATGTTGTCACCTCGTATATAATCACTAAACTTACAGAAAACCGTGAAGTGTTGTAGCCTGGAAGACGGTTCAGAAATCTGAAATATCCGTTTTGTATAATCCTTATTTGCTGATGGGCCTGACGGTGCAGAACACGTAAAATGTCAGGGTAAACTAGATACTTTGATAGTCATAGTAGTAGGCTACGTTGAATCTGTGGAAAAGCCTGAAACCTCCGATTCCGAAGCAATTTTTGAGGACCTGGCTTTCCGCAAAACCTCGTGGAAAGAAAAATCTCAAATGTGGAAAACCTGACCTTTCAACCTGCCCTGTGGAAAATCGATGTTAATTGTTGAAAAATCAGTTGAAAATGTTGAAAGTGGAAAACTGCGGTCGGAACCCGGAATATCCGTTTTGAAAACCCGGAAAGAGCATGGTATGTCCTGCATATTCATGTATAAACATGCAAAACGCCGGGTGTTTCATTGTCAACCTGCAGCATGCATCAGGTACGGATGTTCTTCATGATGTCGTCCACGGTCTCCTTCAGGTGGCGGTCCTTGCCGATGTTCTTCTCCATCGTATTGATGGAGTACACAACGGTGGAATGGTCACGCTGGAATTCGGAACCGATGGCTTCCATGCTCATACCGGTGATCTCGCGGATGATATACATCGACATCTGGCGGGCGGCACTCACATTGGCGCTGCGCTTTTTCCCGCGGATGTCGGAGGGAATCACATTATAGGTGCGCGCCACTTCGTTGATGATCTTTTCAATCGTAACGGGGATGGGCTGGGTATCATTCAGTGTATCCTTGATGGCAGTCGTCGTCACACCGATGCAGGGGGCAATACCCTCCAACATATAGTAGGCGTTCAGCTTTTTCACTGCGCCCTCCAGCTGGCGGATGTTCTGCTTCAGATGGTTGGCGATGTATTCCGCAACGTCATCAGGCAGATCCAGATTCAGCAATTCGGCCTTGCGCTTGACGATCGCCACACGGGTTTCGAAATCAGGCGGCTGGATATCCGCCGTCAGGCCCCACTCGAACCGGGTGCGCAGACGCTCTTCCAGGCTTTTGATCTCCTTGGCCGGCCGGTCGGATGCCAGCACGATCTGCTTGCCGGCATTATGCAGCGTATTAAAAGTATGGAAAAACTCTTCCTGCGTTGATTCCTTGCCCGCCAAAAACTGGATATCGTCGATCAGCAACACATCGGCTTCGCGGTATTTCTGGCGGAACTGTTCGGTCGTTGCCATTTTGACCGCGGTGATGATCTCGTTGGTAAACTTTTCGCAGTCCACATAGACGATATTGTAGTCCGGATGGTTTTTGTGGATCTCGATCTGAATCGCGTTCAGCAGATGCGTTTTGCCCAGACCGGACGGTCCGTAAATGAACAGCGGATTGTAAGCGCCGGACGGGTTTGCCGCAACCGCCTGCGCCGCCGCAAAGGCAAATTGGTTGGACGGTCCGCGGATGAAGTTTTCAAAGGTGAAATCATACCGGCCCGAGGGCAGGCTGGCTTCATCCATTGGGCGTTTTTCTTTGGCAGCCTCTGGTTCAGGCTGCGGCACAGTGAACTTGACCTCAACATCAAAGCCAAGTACAGCCTTAAACGCATCCTTCAGCAGACCCGTATAACGGTCAGACACGATCTTACAGATAAAATCATTGCGGACTTCCAGCGTGATGCAGTTGGAATTTTCAAAGCTGACCGCTTTCAGCCCGCTGATGTAATACTGGTACGTCGCGTCGGCAGTATGTTCGCGGCAATAGGCTTTGGCCGCGTCCAGTACGTCGTTGAATGAATCCATGGATACTCCCCACTTTTGTGTTAGTCAAGGCAATGCACTGCCGCCCCGCAGGCTGCCGCCCAATTTTTGCAAACAAAACACAAGCCGCCCCCCATTATAATAAAGTAAGAGCGCCGCATCGTTCCACAAAATTCCGGCTGCATCCGGCAGGGTATTGCTGCACGGCCTAAAATTCTTGGGCAGGCGGGCGGAGCATGCAGCAGCCGGCGGCTGCGGGGAAGATGTTGCCTTTCCCGGTCCGCCAAAACCGCTGTGTCAACCCGCGGAAAGCAGGCCCGAAAGCCCGCTCTGCCGATTTTTAGACACAGAGATACAGATATAGTATAGCATAAATTTACCCCCAATACAATTATAATAGGGTACAATTTTCCACGATATGGGCAATAAAAGTTGAAAATATGGCAAAAAATGCAGGTTTTGAACCAACATTCCACCAAATCCACACCTCACAGCGGGCTCGTTTGCATCTATTTGTCCGCTGGGCCCGCCCGCGCAGAGCGCAAAATCCAATCCTTCGCGCCTGGCATTGGATCGCCGCGTGGATTTTTTCGCGGTTTGCTATTGACAAACTTGCCGTCCTTGCGCTATAATCAAAGTCTGCAAGGCTGCCCCTGTATCTACGGGCATTTGCCAAGCGTAAATCGCCAAAAAATGCCCAGTATTGGGGAAACTTTGAAGGAGGGAATACGAAATGAAGCAGACTTTCCAGCCGAAGAAGCGTCAGCGCAGCCGCGTTCATGGCTTTTTGAAGCGCATGGCTTCTAAGAACGGCCGTAAGGTGCTGGCCCGCCGCCGTGCTAAGGGCCGCAAGAACCTGACCGTCTGATTTTTCAGGCACAGGTTTCGCAAACACATGCAAACAAAGGCTGCTGATTTCTTGTCAGCGGCCTTTTTTGCTAGGAGGTACTGGAAAAAAGCCAAAGGCAGCACCGCACAATTCCCGCCTGACGGCTTAAGCACCGCTCCGGCGGCTGC
>OGHL01001244.1_pt1 | contig 15249 bp, 8 predicted proteins | sample 1571391 | NCBI WGS metagenome assembly OGHL01 (sample SAMEA2581948, study PRJEB24529) | metagenome | biome: Human gut stool | place: China | collected 2011 | reverse complement strand
ATTGCGGGGGGTGGCGTTAGTCATATAGGGGAGGTGGCACACATAGTGATGGAAGGGTTAAAAATGTCGAGAACAGACCTCTTACCCTCAAAATTTCAAATCGACCCCGAACATGAAATTGATGCCTTGTGCCGGCATACCGTAAAGAATATCGTATTTCCGGTTCAGCACATTGTCGGTAAGTCCGTAAAGCGAAAACCAAGAAGTGAAAGCATACGAGGCTTTCAAGTGAACGAGATGTATATCGGAGAGCTTTCCGAGATTTGAATACTCCCGACCCGCAGCAAACTCATATCCGGCTTCGAGCGTGAACGGGCGAACAGGCATATAACGGATATTCGCTCCTCCTTCCCACTGCGGACGGTTATACGAAATCGTCTCCCCCCCATCGGCGGTCTTCCATCGGTGATACCCGACCTTCGCCGAAGCCTCCAATTTCGTACCGTAACGATAAGATACATCAAGCTCTGCTTTCAAAGCATTGGCATCGATACCCCAAAAACGCGACACACCTGTAAACTTTCCGTCCAAATCTTCGGGTAAAAGGAACAACGCCTTTTTACAAATTTCATAACCGCCCGAAAGCCCTACGGAAAATCCGGGCAATGCGTTAATACGTATTCCCAATGAGGCATCCAACGGCACATACGTATTATCTACCTGTGCCGACGGATTGAAGTAGAGCGTATAGGCCGAAACACTTCGCCACGTATTCAGTTTCTTCCCGCCCGTAAAAGCCGTATAAAACTGTACATCGGGAACTATCGTCCAATCGAATCGCACATCGGGAGAGAATCGCAAAATAGTTCCGTTGTTGAAAGAAACATCGGCCTTGACACCGACCGCAAAAGCCACGTGTTCATTCCGCCAGTCATACCGGGGATTCAATGAAATCATACCGTAATTCGCTGCCGACTGTAACCGGCTGTAACCCACATAATCGAAAGAACCGTCCAAAGAAATAGAGCTACGTCTGTCGATCGGCGCAGACAATGTAAAGTCAGCATTTACTAAATTCTCGGCAGCCCCTTTTTCACCTTGTAAATATCCCCGGTGATACCCGTACCGGTAATATGCCAATGAAACTTTATAAAGTAGGTCCGACTCTCCGGTAGTCGAGGCTATATGGCTTTTCAAGAAGAACCGGTTTATCTCTTGGTTAGGCGAAGATATTCCCGTCAAACCGGTGTATCGCAATCCGTAATAGTTGAAGGAGTCGTAACGATAACCGCCGCTTATTCCCAAATCCAGCTTCCCGAAGGAGTGAAGATAATCGGCGACCACTCGCTCTTCGAGCCGGTGCATCTTCTTCGAGTCGGGATAGTCCTCCGTTAACGATTGATTGTAGTCCACCGTTCCGCAAGTAGAGCGATGTTGCAACCACACACCCAACTTGTCTTTGTCATTCTGCAAAATACGATAACCGGCATTCCCGACCATATTCAGGTAATTGCCTATCCCGAAATCCACGTATCCCCTCGATTGGTTTTCTTCGGGTTTTTCTCCGAAACCGCCGGGAGCCAACAAGACAGCGCGAGGTTCGAGGGGAGCCGGAACCGTCCAGTCGCTATACCGTATAGATTGTTTGGTGACCGTCGGTGCTTCCACTTCGGGCAATGTATTGATTTTAGACGCATCGCGCACGATAGGTGTAAAATCTTTTTCTATGGTTACTTCCCGCCGCAACGAATCGGAACGTACCTGTGCCGACAGGAAGAATGGGAAAACCGATATGATTAAAAAAGAAAACCGTTTCATAAGCCATACATATTGTATCGTTCAACTACTCTGTTTGTCCCAGCTCGCTCAACTTCTTGTCTATCCGGGAAATAATATCGTCGTCGCTGGCCGGATAGTTATTCCGCAAACTTTGCAAATATTGACGGGCTTGGAAAGTCTCGCCCCGTTTTTCATAAATGTCGGCCATGAGCAAGAATGCCCGAGCCAGCCAATAATTGTGGGGAGTACCTTTGTCGATAAAAGTATTCAGCGTCTTTTCGGCCGTATCGATCGCTTTGTTGTCGAATTGATATTGAGCCAATAAATAGGCACTTTGCGCCCCGTAAATCGAACGGGTATCTTTCGAAAGCTCCCGCCAGTCATCGGCTGCATTTTCTCCCTTTCCCGTATGGAAATAGGCATCGGCACGAGCAAATAAAATCTCTTGACGCAAATCGGGAGAAAGTTTGCTTTCGCTCAACAACTTGTCGGCAACTGTTACCACCTCGCCATATTGCCGCTTATTTCGGGCAATACGAAGCATACCCAACCGGGCGGCCTGTTTGTTCTCTCCGACAGTCGCTTTCTTTTCCAACTCCTTGAATCCGGCAAAAGCCTCGTCATAACGAGCTTTCAAATAAAGTATCTCGCACTTGCGGGCCAATGCTTCTTCGGCAAACTCGCCGTCGGGACTGTTCGTCACCACATAGTCGAACGCCGGAAGAGCTTTGTCGTAGTCTTTCGCTGCAAACGATGCTTTCCCGATATAGTAATTAGCCGGAATCAAAAACGCGCCCGACGGATAATTTCGCACATATTTCTCCAACGAAGCGATACCTTTCCCCGTCATATAAGTGCGCTCGGCTGCCATATACGACAAAGAATCCAATTCGCTCACAGGGGCCTGCTCCGACCGTCCCACGCTGTTCAGATAGTTAGCGTAGGCATCGACGGCATCTTTCTCTACATATACCGATTTGAGGTCGGCGACCGCTATGCGAGCCTCCTCGCTGGTCGGATAACGCTCTATCACTTGCTGGTAAGCAGCCACCGATTCGTCTGTCTGCCCGTTATTGAAATAGACCATACCCAACTGCAAACCTCCCTTGCGGGCAATCGCGCTCTGGGGATAATCGGCGATTAACTGTTTGTAACATACGATAGCATCGTTATTCCTATTCAATATCGTATAAGCCTGTCCCTTTTCGAACCATGCGTTCGCCAGATACCCCGAACGGGGATAATCTACAATCAATTTGTCCAACAACTCTATTTTGCGTTCATGATTCCTCTGCAATCCTGCCATGAAAGCTTTTTGAAAAAGGGCATAATCTCCGTTCGCGACATCGGTCTCTTGGGCCCGGGCATAATACTGCTCGGCATCGGCGAACCGACGGGCGTAATAATAGCAATCGCCTATCCGGGAATAGGCATCGGCAAGCATGCTTCGATTTCCTCCGGTCTGTACAGAGACATACCGGGAAAAACCGTCGAGGGCTTGCGAGAAGTTATGCTGTTTGAACTGACAGTAAGCCCAATCGTACCAAGCCAGCGAATACATTTCGCTCCGCTTGTCCTTGCTGGAAGAAAGATATGCCGAATAATTCCGGGCAGCGATGTCGTATTGTTCCCGACGATATTGGCACTCGGCGAGCCAAAACGCAGCCTTACCCCGTATATCGGTATCATAGTTTCCCACAGCGATCGCCCGGCTAAACAAACTTTCGGCATCGGCGATACGGGCATTGGTGAAAGCCTCCGTCCCCAACTGGAAAAGAATGCGCTGCTTGGCGGCGAGTATTTTCCCGTCGGGCTTCCGTATTTTATCGATAGACGCCAGTGCCGACCGATAATTACGGGTCGTCATGTAAACCTCTACCAAATAGTCGTTAATCTTGTCGGCATAGCGAGAACCGGGAAACTCGTTCAAGAAACGTTCGAACACACCCACCGAGTTATCGAAAGGCGAAGCCGTGCGATCATACAGGCAAAGCGCATAGTTGTAAAGCGCCGTTTCCCGAACCTGACGGTCGTAATTTCCTTGTGAAGCCATCTCGAACGCCATGCGGGCATTATTTTTATCTCCCGCTCGCAAATAGGCTTGCCCGATATAAAGATAAGTATTTTGAGAAAGAGCATCGTCCACGCCGGTCACACGCCCCAAATAATCGATCGCCTCGCTATCTTCTCCCCGGCGATAGGCCATGACACCCATGACATAAAGAGAAGAGCGTTCGGGTTTGCGACATCGTTGCAAATACCTTTCCAAATATTCCGTCGCCGCTTCATCGTCACCTTCTTGATAAGCGCTTTCGCCGAGCAACCGAAGAAGCTCGGTGTATAAGTCGGCATCGGAAGACGGACGGGACAACAACGCTTTACCCTCGGACAATACCTGTGCGAAACGTTTTTGCCCGAAATAAATCTGCAACATGTGCAGCCGTGCGGCATAGCCGAAACTCCTGTCGTCCGCCACTTTCGAGAATCCACTTAAAGCGGCTCTATCGTCTCCCTCGTTCATCTGTATATACGAAAGGTAGAAAGTGGCTCCTGTCCGAAATCTCTCTTTCCCGATTAGAAGCTGAAACAGCGGTTTCGCCGCATCGGGATTACCGGTCTTCAACAAAGAACATGCCGTGCGATATCCCCACCGGTCCTCCTCGTCGCCGGTCAACAAACTCACATTTACCGTCTGATAGGCTTTCAAGGCTTTTGCATAATCTTGACTGTCGTAATAATAATCGGCCAATGCCAACCGAGCCTGCAAAGTATGTTTAGAATCCGGATAATTTCGCAAAAAATCCGTTAACCGCCGTACAGCCTGCGGCGAATAATTGCGAGCTTCCGAAAGAGCGATATACCAGTCGGCCGTTTCCCGCTGCTCCGGCGACAAATCGCCTTCACAAACCTCTTTCATCACATCGGCACAACCCGCATAGTTCTTCTCTTGAAAGAGAAAGATTCCCCTATCTATCAAAGCCCTGTCATCGTTATAAGCCGGGATTCCCGGCTTGGCGGCCAAAAGCTGTCCGGTGCATACGATTCCACAAAGTATAACTATCGCCCGTTTCATGAACATCTTTATTTTGTATTAAGTTCCGAACTATCCACCCATTTAAATAATTTATCCGACGGTCGTATCTTCTCATCGATACGCATCGAGAACCGCTCGCCTTTTACCGTCTTTTGCACCGGTTTCAAATCGACTCGTATCTCCTCTACCTTGCGGATAAGCGCACCGGTCGTCGGGCCGGTGACGAGTATCTCGTCTCCCACGCTCAACGAACCGCTCTCCATGAGAAATTCGGCCACACCGAGGTTGGAAAAATACTTCACGCCCTTGCCTATATATATCTTTCGTTTCGTGGCTCCCGAGCCATAATTGTGAGTCCATTCGCCCAAGCGCTGACCTAAATAATATCCGTTCCAGAACCCTCGATTAAAGACGGTAGCGAGCCGTTCGTCCCACTGTGCGATCTTCTCGTCGGTAAAGTCGTTGTTCAAATAAGACTCGATGGCCTCGTTGTAACACGAAACGACCGTACGCACATATTCCGGTCCCCTTGCGCGACCCTCGATTTTAAATACCCGCACCCCCGAATCGATCAGTTTGTTCAGGAAATGTATCGTTTTCAAGTCCTTCGGCGACATGATGTAAGCGTTATCCACTTCCAACTCGTTACCGGTCTCCTTGTCTTTCACTTCGTATGAACGGCGGCAAATCTGCATACAAGCCCCCCGATTCGCCGAAGCATTCATTTCGTGAAGGCTCAAATAGCATTTGCCGGACACAGCCATGCACAATGCCCCGTGACAGAACATCTCTATACGTACCGGTTCTCCGCCCGGCCCCACGATACGATCCCGCAAAATGGCTTCGTGAATACGGGCTACCTGCTCCATATTCAACTCCCGGGCCAGCACCACCACATCGGAAAAACGGGCATAGAATCGCAACGCCTCGGTATTGGAAATATTCAGCTGGGTCGACAAATGCACCTCTACCCCTATCTCGCGGGCATAGGTCATAGCCGCCACATCGCTGGCGATAATAGCCGAGAGCCCGGCCTCCTTCGCCGCATCGATAATACGATGTAACAGAGGTATATCTTCGTCGTAGATAACGGTATTGACCGTCAGATAACTCTTTATGTGATGCTCGTTACAAATACGCACGATCTCGTGTAAATCGTCTATCGTAAAATTATTCGACGAACGGGCTCGCATATTCAGCCCCTCGATACCGAAGTACACCGAATCGGCCCCTCCCTGTATGGCCGCCGTCAAAGAATCGTACGAACCCACCGGCGCCATAATTTCAAAATCGCTTCTCTTCATCATCATAAACAAACTATTCTATTTTCCCGGTGATTATTTTTCGTATTTCGTTCAGTTTATTCAATGCTTCTACCGGTGTAAGGTTATTGATATCGACCTGTAAAATTTCGTCCCGAACCTGTGAAAGCACAGGATCGTCCAGTTGGAAAAAACTCAACTGCATGCCGCCTCTCGACGAAGCGATTTCGGCGGTAGGCTTGGCGATACCGTTCTGGCGGTTCTCCGACTCCAACTGTTTCAAAATCTGGTTGGCCCGCTTGACGATTCTCTGGGGCATACCGGCCAGCTTCGCCACATGGATACCGAAACTGTGCTCACTCCCGCCGCGTACCAATTTCCGCAAGAATATCACCTTGTTGTCGACCTCTTTTACCGAAACGTTATAATTGACAATGCGTTTATAAGTACGTTCCATTTCGTTCAGCTCGTGATAATGGGTAGCGAACAATGTTTTGGCACGAGCTTTGGGGTGTTCGTGTATGTGCTCGACAATAGCCCACGCGATAGATATACCGTCGTAAGTACTCGTTCCCCGCCCCAGCTCGTCGAACAGAACCAAACTCCGCTCCGACAGATTGTTGAGAATATCGGCTGCCTCGGTCATCTCGACCATAAAGGTAGATTCGCCGAGCGAGATATTGTCCGATGCCCCTACACGAGTGAAAATCTTGTCCACAATCCCTATCTTAGCGGCCTCGGCCGGAACGAAACTTCCTATCTGAGCCATCAGAACAATCAAAGCGGTCTGGCGCAACAACGCCGATTTACCGGCCATGTTGGGTCCCGTTATCATCATGATTTGCTGCTTGTCGTTGTCGAGCTCGACACTGTTGCTGATGTAGGGTTCGCCCGGTGGCAACTGTTTCTCGATAACCGGGTGACGTCCTTCCTTGATGTCGATAACCAGCGAATCGTTTACTTCGGGACGAATATACCGGTTTTCCACGGCCGACTTCACGAACGACAACAAGCAGTCGAGCCGCGCAATGAGATTGGAATCGAGTTGTATGGCAGGAATATACTCCGTCAATGCAAGAATCAAATCATTGAACAACTGGGTTTCCAATGAAAGAATCTTCTCTTCCGCCCCCAAAATCTTCTCCTCGTATTCTTTCAACTCTTGGGTGATATAACGCTCTGCGCTCACCAACGTCTGCTTTCTGATCCAATCGGAAGGAACCTTGTCCTTGTGAGTATTGCGCACTTCGATGTAATACCCGAATACGTTGTTATACCCGATTTTCAAGCTGGGAATACCCGTTTTCTCGCTCTCGCGCTGCTGCACGTGCAACAAATAGTCTTTCCCCGAATAGGAAATTTCTCGCAACTCGTCGAGTTCGTCGTTCACCCCCTTGCGGATAATTCCTCCCCGATTCACCAAATTGGGCGCATCGGGATTAATTTCATGCTCGATTCGGTCCCTGATGATCGTACAGCAATTCAGTTGCTCCCCGATACGTTGCAATACAGGTTCATCGCTCTGCTCGCAAACAGCCTTGATAGGCTCTATCGCCGACAATGCCACTTTCAACTGAACCACCTCGCGAGGCGAAATACGCCCCACCGCTACTTTCGAAATGAGGCGTTCCATATCGCCTATCGTATCGAGTTGCGGATCGATAACCTCCCTAACTTCGGGGTGGCGGAAAAAGAATTCCACTCCGTTCAACCGATCCTCGATAGGCTTCACATCTTTCAACGGAAAGACAACCCACCGTTTGAGCATACGTGCCCCCATCGGGGTGACAGTCCGGTCTATCACGTCGAGCAGGCTCTTTCCCCCTTCGTTCATCGGAGAAAGCAATTCGAGACTCCGCACCGTGAATTTATCCAATCGCACATATCGCTCCTCCTCGATACGAGACAGCGATGTAATGTGCGAAATCTGCGTATGCTGTGTAATATCCAAATAATGAAGCAGAGACCCCGCGGCGATAATGGCGTTGGGCATATTGTGAATTCCGAAACCTTTGAGGTTTTTCGTCTCGAAGTGACGCAATAAGCGATCCGAAGCGGCATCCTCGGTATAAACCCAATCGTCCAACTCGAAAGTAAAAAAACGGGAACCGAAATGCTCCTCGAACAATTTCCGTTTCGTGCGTTCGAACAGCACCTCTTTCGGAGAGAAATTGCCCAACAGCTTGTCCACATAGTCGAAATCTCCCTCGGCGGTCAAGAATTCACCCGTCGATATATCGAGAAAAGCCACACCCACTTTGTTACCTTTCCCGAAATGAACACCCGCCAAGAAATTATTCTCTCGGTGATCGAGAATATTGTCGTTAATCGACACGCCCGGTGTCACCAATTCCGTAATGCCGCGCTTGACCAATTTTTTTGTCAGTTTCGGGTCTTCCAGCTGTTCGCAAATAGCCACCCGTTTTCCGGCACGCACCAATTTGGGAAGGTAAGTATCGAGAGCATGATGGGGAAAACCGGCCAACTCCACATACTGGGCGGCTCCATTTGCCCGGCGAGTCAATGTAATCCCCAATATTTCCGATGCCACCAAAGCATCGTCCGAAAACGTTTCATAAAAGTCTCCCACCCTGAAAAGCAATATCGCATCGGGATGCTTGGCTTTCATCTCGATATACTGTTTCATCAGCGGAGTTTCGACAATTTCCTTGGCCACGATATATTTCTTTTATATTCGTATGAATAATCCCGTTTAAGAGAAACAAAGATAACATTTTCGACCGGAATTGTGAAATTAAAAAAATGTAAGAAACTGTTTTTATTTTTTTCTACTCCTCACTTCATCGCTGCCACTCCCCCATTCCCCACTCTCCCCTATGTTTCGAAAAACAAAAAGTCAGCTCTTAAAAACGACGAGTAAGATTTATGCTTCTCTATTGAAACAGCTCTCTCCCTCCTCCCGCCAGACCTTGTAACATTCGAAACATTTCGCTCCTCCCCTTGCCGTGTCCCGTAGCACTACGGGTTGTTTTACAACGCAAAATATAGGAGAGGTGGCACGTAGGGACGGAGGGGTTAAAGAAATACCAGCAGTAAAAGCAACAGAGACAAGACTTCTCCCCCCCCGCTCATCGTAGATGAGATGGGACGAGTTCACCACCGACAAACTATACTTTCAGGAAAATATTTTTCCGATACAGAAAATAGAGGAAGAACCAGCAACAAGCGACATATCCTGCACGAAGGACGACCGCACCGGCAGGCTCACCGGCACATTCTCCCACCCATTGGGATATACCTCCGAACAAAAACTTATTCATGTGAGAAAATCCTACCACCTGCTGCGCCAGATAAATCGTTATCGAATTTAGTCCTATCACTCGGAAAAAGAGAGTCCACGATTTCCACCCTTTCACATCGACGATATAATAGAACAAAGCGAACAACAAGAACGAAAGTCCTCCCACGAAACAGGTAAACGAACTGCTCCAAAGCATTTTGTTAATCGGGAATACGGTATTCCAAACCAGCCCTATGGCGACCAACACAACCCCGATTCCCGACAAAAGCAAACTCTTTCTCTCTCCGCTTCCCAAGCGGGTGGAACGGACGATTTCCCCCGCATAAATTCCCAATAATGCCGTGACTATCGCCGGAAGCGTGCTCAGTAAACCCTCCGGGTCGAAATTACCGCATATCAATTTCCCCGGCAAACAATGCCGATCGATATATCCGACCAGATTCCCTTCGATAGAAAGAGGGGAAGCCCCCGCAGCATCGGGAGCCGGCACAAAGGCCAACAGCAACCAATAACCCACCAAGATAAAGACAATCAAACCATATTGTACCGACTTTTTCAAACTCATGTAAATGAAAGCCCCGAGCATCCACGCCAGCCCGATACGCCCCAAAACGCTTGCCAAACGCACATCAGGGAAATTCAACTGTAAGAATCCGTTATACAAGAATCCCAGCAAAACGAGGGTGACACCCCGGCGGAAAACCCTCAGGTAAATATGTTTGTCGCTCGATCCGCTCCCCCTTTGCTTGGCCAATGAAAACGGGAAAGATATACCTGCGACAAACAAGAACAAGGGGAATATCATATCGTGTTGGGTAAACCCGTCCCACGGGACGTGCCGCATGTGCCCCGCTATGACATCGCCCACCGCCGTCGGGTGCAAGGCATTCAAGGCGATTACCAACGGGGCGAAACCCATAATAAAAAGCATATCGAATCCCCGAAGGGTATCCAATGACAACAGACGTGTGTTTTTCTTTGTTTCTTTCTTTGTTTCCATATCCGAATTTTGTTTTTCTGTATAGTATACAAGCAACTCGGCTCGTTTATCCAATGATGCGTTATACTCCCTAATCCGCACCCGCAGCGATCCCGATCGAATGTATGTCTCTGCCTATTTCGACAACAGCTTTTTTATCCGTTCCACATCGTCTTCCCGTTCCGGTGGAATAATTCCCCGTCGATAGAAATCTTCGAAATCCGAGAGAAAGTCCTCTTTTAGCTCTTCCTTGTATCGCAGGTATATCTCTTCCGCCTCGGCATATCGACCTTGAAGAAGAAGGGATGCCGCAAGATTTGTATAAATAGTATGATGAGTAAAATCATATTTTGATCCCTCACGGGCATACCGTTCAGCTTCTTCAAAATTGCCCTGAGCGAGAAATAAGAATGAAAGGTTATTGCACGCTCGTACTAAATACGGCTCGTACACTTGTGGATTCACTGCCGTAAGCCGTTGATAAACCTCCAAGGCAGAGAGATACATCTCCTCGCTATCCTCATAACGTTGGATATTGTAATACAAACAACCTAAGTTATACTGAGTATCTGCCAAATCCGGCTCGTACACCTGTGGATTCACTATCGTGAGCCGTTGATAAATCTCCACGGCGGAGAGGTGCATCTCTTCGCTCTCCTCATAACGTCGGATATCGCTATACAAAAGACCTAAATTATTTTGTGTCATTGCCAAATCCGGCTCGTACACTTGTGGATTCGCCGCCGTGAGTCGCTGATAAATTTTCAAGGCAGAGAGATACATCTTCTCGCTTTCCTTGTAACGTTGGGTATTGTTATACAAAACGCCTAAGTTATTTTGAGTACCGGCCAAGCCCGGCTCGTAGGCATATGGACTAATAGCTGCAAGTCGCTGGCAAATGTCTAAATTTTCTCGATAACGAACTTCCGCCAAATCGTATCGTTTGTTTGTCTGTAAAAAATGACCATACTCAAACAAACTTTTTGCCAACTCTTCCTCCGAAAGGTTGGCACGGATCAGCTCGATACCCTGCTCATAGGCATGGCAAGCCAATTCGAAGCGACGAGGCTCTGCATAGTCTGTCATCAAAGCCTTTGCCCGCAAAACATACTCCTCGGCCAACGATCGTGTCTTTTGAAGTCCCGCCTCGATAAGCGACCGACCGGAATCGACCAGTAGTTTCCCTTGCTCTATCTCCTTGCGGGCCTGAGCGGCATCGGCGGCAATATCTTTTTCATTCAAAATCTCCACGACCCCTTTGCTGTTCCCTCGCTCGAACATCTCTATCGCCAACCGTTTGCGCTCGCTCACCGGCGTTCCGCTCCCGATCAGCTTGTTGATGGATAGAGCAAGATCGAACAGCCGGCTCTCCAATCGGTTGAGACTTTCCCGTTTCTTGTATAGTTCCGCCTGTTTCTCGTCAATCATCGGTTGGAGCTCGGCGACACCGGTCGCTCTCAGTCGGGCGATCTCTGTATTCAATCGGGCGATGGACTCTTTCAACGAAAGGTATTCCGGATTCTCGGCGGCAAAAGAGAGATTGTCCAGTTCGGCTATCTTGTGGCCGTAAAGCGAAACGACTCCGTTCTCTATCTTAAAGTGGTTACCCTCGGTTACGGAAGCGTTGCCCGATACCGATGGAATGATCCGCTCCAACTGCATGACAAAATGCAACTTCATGGCATCGTCGGTAGCATAGTTGCACCAATAATGCCCCACCCGATCGAACAAATCTTCCTTGAATCGTTTCAATGCCTCGTCTTCCATTTCACCTTCTATCAAGGCTCGAATATAGACAAATGTCTTGGGGTGACTCTGACTCTTCACATATTCGTCTAAGGCTTGATTGAACTCCTCTATGGTGTATTCTCCCGCTTTGCGGTGAAACATACAGATACAAATATCGCTGGCACGTACTATGCGGTTGTAGTCGTCCTGAGTACGGCTTCCGGTGCAAAATGCCGAAAAATCTTCCCAACGTCTGCACCTTATGCGATACCCCCGAGGCTCGAAAATTTCGTCCAAAGAAGCCACCAATGAATGAAAGCTGTTACGGTCGTTTTTCAACTCGTCGCTGGATGCCAAAAATACGGTTATGTTCTTCATATCGTTATATCTGAGTTTCACTATACTTTAATATAGGTCTGCAAGACAAACAATTTCTACCTATCTCCCCAATTCTCCCGGTCGAGATTTCGGTAATTCACCGCTTCGTTGATGTGTTGCACCTGTACCCCTTCGCTACCTTCCAAATCGGCAATGGTACGTGCTACTTTCAAAATACGGTCGTAGGCCCGTGCCGACAGGTGGAAACGGTTCATCGCATCTTTCAGCCGTTTCAATCCCGCCTCATCGGGGACAGCGAATTGGTTCAGCAGCCGGGGAGTCATTTGGGCATTGCAATGAATGCCGGGATAGTCGGCAAAGCGTGCGGCTTGAATTTCTCTTGCGGCAATGACTCGTCGACGAATCGACTCGCTCGACTCCGCCGGACGGGTGTCGGAGATTTTCTCGAACGGGACGGGAACGATCTCCACTTGTATGTCTATGCGGTCGAGCAGAGGGCCCGAAATTTTTCCCAAATAACGTTGTATCGTTCCCGGGCTGCATATACACTCTTTCTCCGGGTGGTTATAATATCCGCAAGGACAAGGATTCATCGAAGCGACCAACATCACCCCGGCGGGATATTCTATCGAGTATTTCGCACGTGCTATCGTTATCTTGCGGTCTTCGAGCGGTTGACGCATCACTTCGAGGACTTGACGTGAAAACTCGGGCAACTCGTCGAGAAAAAGCACCCCGTTGTGTGCCAATGAAATTTCACCCGGCTGGGGAAAAGTCCCGCCGCCCACCAACGCTACCGGCGATATGGTATGATGCGGCGACCGGAACGGCCGTTGCGACAACAGCGAACTACCCCGCTCCATGCGTCCGGCAACCGAATGTATCTTGGTCGTTTCGAGTGCTTCCTGCAATGTGAGAGGCGGTAGTATAGAAGGCAACCGCTTCGCCATCATCGATTTTCCGGCGCCCGGAGGCCCTATGAGTATGATGTTATGTCCGCCGGCCGCTGCTACTTCGAAAGCCCTCTTGACACTCTCCTGACCTTTGACATCGCTGAAATCCAAATCGAAATGGGTATATTCCCTGAAAAATTCCGCACGAGTATCGATTACCGTCGGTTCCAGCTCGATCTCCCCGTTCAGGAAACGAATCACCTCGGTGATATTCTCTACGCCATACACATCGAGATGATTGACTACCGCGGCCTCGCGAACATTGGCTTTGGGAATAATCAACCCCTTAAAGCCCTCCTCCCTTGCCTTGATAGCTATGGGCAACGCCCCCTTGATAGGAAGAATGGAGCCGTCGAGAGACAACTCCCCCATCAACATATACTCGCTCAATTTACCTGTTTCTATCTTCTCGTCGCTCGCCAAAATCCCCACGGCCAAAGGCAAATCATACGCCGCCCCTTCCTTGCGTATATCAGCAGGCGACATGTTCACGATTACCTGTTTCCTCGGAAATCTGTAACCGTTATGTTCCACGGCCGAGACAATTCGCTCGTGGCTCTCTTTCACGGCTGCATCGGGCAATCCCACCATAAAGAAACGGATACCCTGCGAACAGTTCACCTCGATAGTCACTACAAGAGCATCGATACCCTGCACGGCTGCGCCAAAAACTTTCACCAACATAGTAATAGATTTTGCAGTAATAGGTTATGGTGTTACTAAACGTTCGATATAAACTCTCGAAGAGTCGGGCGAAAGCCCTCTGGCGACAATCCGCCCCAAAGAATCGGCGACCAACAGATAAGGTATGCTTTGGATATGAAGCTCTTTCACCCCCGGATAAAGATAACCGCCTTTCGCCCACCGCCGGGCCCATACGGCCGAATCGGCCTCGATTCGCTCCTTCCACACGGCGCTGTCCCTATCCAGCGAAATTTCCACGACCTGCACCAACGAATCGTATCGTTCTGTTATCTCCCTTAAAAAGCCGCTGTACCTCTGTGTTCCGGGTGTCTCGGCAGCCCAAAAACAAAGCAGGGTCACTTGGGCTTCTCGGGGATTCAGTAGTTCGGTCGTATCGGCCACCGTAGTCAATGATAAATAAGGTAATACGGTGTCACTCTTCTGTATGGTTTCAAATTGTCGATACATTTCCAATGCTGCGGCCGGCGGAGCCGACAGTACACGGTCGTCCAACAAACCGATCAACGAATCGCAAAACGCATCGCTCGCCCTTCCCAACACATAATCATCTAACAAAATAGCGCTCACGGGCGAATCTTTATGTTCGCCTACATACTTTGCCACAACGCCTTGCAGCTCCTTGCTCAACTGCTCGTATCGCCGGGTTCTCATTCCCGATGCCGAAATGTTCCTTTCTGCCGACCAAGACTGCAACAACTCTTTATTCTCTTGATTGAACTTAAACAAATCCTTATTTAGAGAACTTCCTTTCACTCTCAACCCGAAAGGATCCTGCCCGTCGCCCGACAATTCTATCCGGTCGCCGTTCTGCACATATATCTTGGTCAAGGGCGTTTTATCGAAATAATAAAACTGTATGGGAATAACTGCCGAAGCCGAGTTTTTGAATGTGATAAAACCATTCTGCGGACGAAGCGTATCCACGACAATGCCGTTTTCAAGACCATAAACGGCATAAATAGGGCGTCCTCCTAAATTATTGATAGTTCCCTCCACGACAAACTCGTTATCCTTGCCGCCGCAACCCGACAGCAAAAGGACACAAATACACAGTACCGCACCTATTTTATTCATGCAAAAAACATTTTCATTTCTTGCAAATGTACTGGATTTTACGGGAGGAGCAAAACAATATCCGGGCAAAACAAAGTATAAAACCCGACAACAATGGAAAAACCGGCGAAAAAGAACGACCTTTTTACCTATAAAATAAAGCCGATATAGCATATATTTGCACAATTATCTATATCGGAATGTATCGGATATAG
>OGHL01001234.1_pt1 | contig 15338 bp, 14 predicted proteins | sample 1571391 | NCBI WGS metagenome assembly OGHL01 (sample SAMEA2581948, study PRJEB24529) | metagenome | biome: Human gut stool | place: China | collected 2011 | reverse complement strand
CCCCATTTCGTAGGGGCCGGTCCCAGACCGGCCCGTGGGAGGGGCAAGTCCCCGCCCTACCGGATTCGCCCAAACAAAGCGGAGCAAATATCGTCCCCTCATCCGTCTGGCCTGACGGCCAGCCACCTTCCCCCCAAGGGGAAGGCTTTGGGGAGGATTGCCCCCTTATCTGCCTCGCATGCGCTCGGCACCTTCCCCCCAAGGGGAAGGCTTAAAAAGAGCGGGCGACGAAATTCCCTGCGAAAACAGCCCCCAGTTAAGGACAGCATTCATCCAATCAAGCTCACAGCACTCTCAAATTCAAAGAGAGGCGAAACGAAGTTTCGCACAAAGTTCTTTTGCCAACTTTTCTTTCCAAGAAAAGTTGGTGCGGCAGCTTGGGGGCACCACCTGCTGTCGCGGTACAAAACTTCAATGCGTTTAAAGAACAGAAAGGAGTTTTCCCATGAAAACAGCATTGACGATCGCTGGAAGCGACTCCAGCGGAGGCGCCGGAATCCAGGCCGACATCAAGACCATGACCGCCAACGGCGTCTACGCCATGAGCGCGGTCACCGCCCTGACGGCCCAGAACACCACCGGCGTCTACGGCATTCTCGAGTCCACCCCGGAATTTCTGGCCAGCCAGCTGGACTGCATTTTCACCGACATCTTCCCTGACGCGGTGAAGACCGGGATGGTCTCCTCCACCGGCCTCATTGAGGTCATCGCGGACAAGCTGAAACAGTACAAGGCCAAAAACATCGTGGTGGACCCGGTGATGGTGGCCACCAGCGGCTCCCGCCTCATCTCCCAGGAGGCGGTGGACGCCCTGAAGGAGCTGCTGCTCCCCCTGGCCACCGTCCTCACCCCCAACATCCCCGAGGCGGAGGTTCTCTCCGGGCTGACCATCTCCGGCCCCGCCGACATGGAGAAGGCCGCCCAGGCCATCGGGGAGGCCTACGGCTGCGCCGTCCTGTGCAAAGGGGGCCACGACCTGAACGACGCCAACGACCTTCTGTGGCGGGACGGGACCTGCAAGTGGTTCCACGGCCGCAGGATCGACAACCCCAACACCCACGGCACCGGGTGCACCCTCTCCTCCGCCATCGCCTCCAACCTGGCCAAGGGCTGTGATCTGGACACCGCGGTGGAGCGGGCCAAGGCCTATCTGTCCGGAGCCCTGGCGGCCATGCTGGACCTGGGGGCGGGACAGGGCCCCATGGACCACCTCTTTGACCTGAAGGGGGAGTATGTGCAATGATCTCTCCCATTGTCACGGGGATTTTTACCGTGGGCTATCTGGCCGTCACCCTCTGGCTGTGCCGGGGCGTGCGGCTGGACGCCCGCTCCCTGGCCCTGGGGGGCATCACCTGTGCCCTGACGCTGGTGCTGGCCTCCCTCTACATCCCCTTGCCCACCGGCAGTGCCATTACCGCCGGTTCCATGCTGCCCCTGATGCTGCTGGCGGTAGTCTATGACTACCGGCTGGCCTTTCTCACCGGATGGATCACCGGCATCCTGGCTCTCTTTCTCATCCCCACCTGGCAGCCTGTCCACTGGGCCCAGATCTTTGTGGAGCACTTAGTCTGTTTCTCCTGTCTGGGCTACGCCGGGATCTTCGGCGGCAGCCAAAAACGCAGCATCCTGCTGGGCATGGCCCTGGCTATCTTCCTGAAATTCACCGGGCATGTGCTCTCCGGCGTGGTATTCTTTTCCCAGAACGCCTGGGACGGCTGGGGTGCCTGGGCGTACAGCCTCACCTATCATCTCACCTCTAAGGTGCCGGAGGGCATCGCCACTGGGGCAATCCTGCTGGCCCTCCCTGTAACGCTCTTCAAAAAAACGGGAAAGGCAGGTGCATCTGCATGACCTTTTTAGAACAGTGCATCCAGGACAGCATGCCCATCTGGCAGGACTGTCTGGAGTCGGAATTCGTCCAGGGGGTGGCCCACGGCACTCTTCCCGAGGAGTGCTTCAAGGGCTATATTGTAGATGACAGCCTCTATCTCCGGGAGTACTCCAAGGTCTTCGCCTGGGGCATCCTCCACTCCCACGATATGGAGGAGATCCGCAACTACTACTCCCTGCTCTCCTTTGTTAACGAGAGCGAGGACGCCACCCGGCGCTACTATTTGAAGCGCTACCACCTCACCGACGAGGCCATCCAGCCCCTCCCCCTCCGGCCGGAGAACCGCGCCTATGTGGACTGCATGCTCACCGCCGCCCGGGATGGTCAGGGGGCCGCCGAGTGCATGATGGCCTGTCTGCCCTGCATGCTCAGCTACGGCTGGATTTTTGGAGAGGTCATCCGCCGCTATCCCCAGGCGGAATCCACTCCCTACTGGCCTTTTGTCCGGGACTATGCCGGCAACCGCTATGAGGCCATATGCCGGGACTGGTCGGACTTTACCGACCGGGTCTGCCGGGATCTGAGCCCCGAGCGCCAGCAGGCATGCCTGGAGATCTTCCGGGCCTGCTCCCTCCACGAGCTCCACTTCTGGGAGATGAGCGCCAAGCCCCGCACCGACCTGTAAAAACAGCACGGCCGCCGCTGAGCAACCTCAGCGGCGGCCCATTATTTATTCCTCCAGAGCCTCCAGGGTGACGGTCACGGTGTCCCCGGGCTGTTTGCCCAGCCGCTCCCGGATGTCCTTCCGCACCCCCAGAATGGGGCAGGGCGTCCCGTCCTCCCGGAACACCCCCATATAGACCAGGCTGCCCCGGTAGGGGACCCCATCAAAGTCCGCCTGCACCCGCACCCGGCCCCGGCCAAACTCCTGCCGCAGGTCGTAAGGAAAGCGCACGTAGGCCCCGCCCCGCTCCGGCACCGCTTCCAGCACCGCCTCAAAACAATACTGTCTGCCCATCCTTTTCCCTCCCATCTTTCTCCTATTATACCGCAGTTTCGGCGGAATTTTTCTTGACCTTTCGCTTCATTTGGGGCAAGATAGATGGGAAACTGTTAGAGGGAGGCGCGCCATGCCCACCGAACAAGCGATTCAGGCCCTGCTGGAACAGCAGAGAGCCCACTTTTTCTCCGGCCGGACCCTCCCGGTCCAGGCCCGCATCCAGGCCCTGGACCGGCTGGAACAGGCCATCCTGGACCACGAGGAGGACCTGTACCGGGCCCTCCAGGCTGACCTGGGCAAGTCCCGGATGGAGGCGTTTCTGTGCGAGATCAGCCTCACCCTGTCCGAGCTGCGCTATGTGCGCAGGCACGTAAAGGGCTGGAGCCGCCGGCGGCCGGTTCTCCCCTCCCTGGCCCAGTTCCCCGGCCGGTGCTCCGTTCTGCCTGAGCCCTATGGGGTGGTACTCATCCTCTCCCCCTGGAACTACCCGGTCCTCCTCACCCTGGAGCCCCTCATCGGGGCCTTGGCGGCGGGGAACTGCGCGGTGGTAAAACCCTCCGCCTACTCCCCCCATACCTCCGCTGTGCTGGCCGCCCTCATCGGGGAGGCCCTCCCCCCGGAGCACGCCGCCGTGGTGGAGGGCGGGCGGCAGGAGAACCAGTGCCTGCTGGAGCAGTCCTTCGACTACATCTTCTTCACCGGCAGCGTGGCCGTGGGCCGGGAGGTGATGACCAAGGCGGCCGCCCACCTCACCCCCGTCACCCTGGAGCTGGGGGGCAAGAGCCCCTGCATTGTGGACGAGACCGCCGACCTGACCGTGGCCGCCCGGCGGATCGTCTTTGGGAAATTCCTCAACTGCGGCCAGACCTGCGTGGCTCCGGACTATGTGCTGGTATCCCAGTCTGTAAAGGAAAAGTTCTTGTCGGAAATCAGCCGTGAAATTGGCCGCATGTACGGCCCGGACCCCTTGCAAAATTCAGGTTACGGAAACATCAGAAAGCAATAACACTTTACACGCCTGGTCTCCCTTCTGGACCGTGGGAAGGTGGTTGCGGGGGGCGGCTGCGACCCGGAGCGGCTGCGCATCGCCCCCACGGTGCTGGACGGGGTGACCCCGGAGGACCCGGTCATGCAGGAGGAGATCTTCGGGCCCATCCTGCCGGTGCTCACGGTGGACTCCCTGGACGAGGCCATCGCCTTTGTGCGCGCTCGCCCCAGACCTTTAGCCCTGTACCTGTTCACCTCGAACCGCACTGCCGAGCGCCGTGTCTTCCGGGAGCTCTCCTTCGGGGGCGGGTGCGTCAACGACACCATCCTCCACCTGGCCTCCTCCCGCCTGCCCTTCGGCGGGGTGGGGAACAGCGGCATGGGGGCCTACCACGGAAAGCGGAGCTTCCTCACCTTCAGCCATGAGAAGGGAGTTTTGAAAACCTCCACCCGGCTGGACATGCCCCTGCGGTATCCCCCGTACACACCTCAGAAAGAGCGGTGGTCCCGGCGGATGCTGAAATAATTTTGAGGCGAGAGAGAAAAATTTTCCCGCTCCCCCTTGACTTGGAGTATACTCCAGATGTTACACTAAGACTGTCCCAGGGAGCTCACACAATTCCGGCACGAAGCCGGACCGTCCGGCCAAGCCGGAGTTCCGCTCCCTGTACCTTTCGTTTTTTGCTTTTCCTGTTATTTGGTGTCACGAAGGCGCCTGCTTTTTCCCGCCGAAGCGGGGGAAAACAGGCGCCTTTTTCTGTGGAGAGGAGTTTCCTTTTATGACCCTAAACGAATTTTTCAGCTTAGTTCCAAAGGCCGCCGTGGCCTTCTCCGGCGGGACCGACTCGGCCTTCCTGCTGTGGGCAGCCAGGGAGTGCGGCTGTGATGTGCGGGCCTACTATGTGAAGACCGCCTTCCAGCCCCAGTTTGAGCTGGAGGACGCCCGCCGCCTGGCTTCGGAGCTGGCGGTCCCCATGACGGTGGTGGAGGCGGACATCCTGGCCGTCCCGGAGGCGGCGGCCAACGGCCCCCAGCGGTGCTACCACTGCAAGACCGCCCTGTTCTCCCAACTGTGGGCAGCCGCCCGGGACGACGGATACACGGTGCTTCTGGACGGCACCAACGCCTCGGACAACGCGGGGGACCGGCCCGGCATGCGGGCCCTCCGGGAGCTGGAGGTGCGCTCCCCCCTGCGGGAGTGCGGCCTGACCAAGGAGGAGGTGCGCCGCCGCTCCAGGGAGGCGGGGCTGTTCACCTGGGACAAGCCCGCCTACGCCTGTCTGGCCACCCGCATCCCCACCGGCACCCCCATCACCCGTAAGGACTTAAAGCGGGTGGAGCGGGCGGAGTGCGCGCTGGAGGCCCTGGGGTTCCGGGATTTCCGGGTGCGGCTCTTCCACGGGGCGGCCCGGCTCCAGGTGACGGGGGAGCAGCTGCCCCTGGCCCTGGAGCAGCAGGCGGAACTGCGGGCCGCCCTCTGGTCTGATTTTTCTGACGTTCTCCTGGACCTGGCCCCACGGACCCCATCCACCTGAGAAAGGAGCGCAAGCATGGACAACAAACACGACATTTTGGCCCTTCTTCGGGGTGTTGCCAATGGAACCACCTCCCCGGAGGACGCCCTTCTGAAGTTAAAAGAGGCCCCCTTTGAGGACCTGGGCTACGCCAAGGTGGACTTCCACCGCTCCGTCCGCCAGGGGGCGGCCGAGGTGATCTACGGGGCGGGCAAGACCCCGGAGCAGATCTCCGGGATCGCCCGGACCATGGGGGAGCGGGGCTGCCGGAATATTCTGGTGACCCGTATTTCCCAGGAAACGGCGGACCTGGTGGGCCAGTCGGTCCCCCTGGACTACCACCCGGAGGCCCGGCTGGGCCTGGCCTACCCCGGGGATCAGAAGCGGCTGGGGAACATTGTGGTGGCCACCGGGGGCACCAGCGACATGCCGGTGGCCGAGGAGGCCGCCCTCACCGCCGAGGCCATGGGAAACCAGGTCACCCGCCTGTACGACGTGGGGGTGGCCGGGCTCCACCGGCTTCTGGCCAATCTGGACACCCTCATGTCCGCCCGGTGCGTGGTCGCCGTGGCGGGGATGGAGGGGGCCCTGGCCTCGGTCATCGGCGGGCTGGTAGACTGCCCCGTCATCGCGGTGCCCACCAGCGTGGGCTATGGGGCCAGCTTCGGCGGACTGTCCGCCCTCTTGAGCATGCTCAACTCCTGCGCCTCCGGGTGCAGCGTGGTCAACATCGACAACGGCTTCGGCGCGGGGTACCTGGCCAGCCGCATCAATCAAATGGAAGGTCTGGTGGAATAAAATGAAAACGCTTTATTTGGAATGCAATATGGGGGCCGCCGGAGATATGCTCATGGCCGCCCTGTATGAACTGCTGGAGGACAAGCAGGGGTTCCTGGACACTATGAACAGCCTGGGGCTCCCCGGGGTGCGCCTGGAGGCCCAGGGGGCCTCCACCTGCGGCATCGCGGGCACCCACATGGCAGTGACGGTGGACGGCCAGGAGGAGACTGAGCCCGCCGCCCCGGAGGCTGTCGGCCAGGATCATCTCCACCACCACGGGGAAGAACATCACCACCACGAACACGAGCATGGGCATGAGCATGGCCACGAGCACCACCATGACCACGACCACGACCACGGGGAGGGGCACCACCACCATCACCACCACGCCACCCCGGGCCACATCGGAGCGGTCATCGACCGCCTCCCCCTGCCCCAGGAGGTGAAGGCCCACGCCAGAGGGGTGTACGACGCCATCGCTCAGGCGGAGGCCAAGGCCCATGGCTGCCCTGTGGGGGACGTACACTTCCACGAGGTGGGTGCTCTGGATGCGGTGGCCGACGTGGTGGGGGTGTGCTACGCCCTGTACCTGCTCCAGCCGGACCAGATTCTGGCCTCCCCCGTCCATGTGGGCAGCGGCACGGTGCGGTGCGCCCACGGCATCATGCCCGTCCCCGCTCCCGCCACCGCCAACCTTCTCTCCGGGGTGCCCATTTACGGCGGGACGGTCCGGGGGGAGCTGTGCACCCCCACCGGGGCTGCTCTGCTCACCCACTTCGCCCAGTCCTTCGGCCCCATGCCGGTAATGACTGCCAAGGCCGTGGGCGTGGGCATCGGCACCAAGCAGTTTGAACAGGCCAACTGCGTCCGGGCTTTCCTGGGGGAGACCGCTGAGGAGGCCAACGAGGAGATTCTGGAGCTGGTGTGCAATATCGACGACATGACCCCCGAGGCCCTGGCCTTCGCCTGCTCCCGCCTGCTGGAACAGGGGGCTCTGGACGTGTACGTCACCCCCGGCACCATGAAGAAGGGCCGTCCCGGCCACGTACTCACCGTCTTGTGCGCCCCCGAGCGGGAGGGGGACATGGCCCGGCACATCCTCACCGAGACCACCACCAACGGTTTACGGGTGCGCCGCTGCGGCAAGTATTTTTTGACGCCGGGAGTGGGCCAGGTCCAGACCCAGTGGGGTCCGGTGCGCCTGAAGCTGGCCCAGGGCTACGGCGTCACCCACGCAAAGCCGGAGTTTGAGGACGCGGCTCAACTGGCCCGGGAGCACGGAGTCCCCTATCAGGCGGTCCTCCAGGAGGCTCTGGGGCAACTGAATGGCTCGGAATCCAAGTGAGGAGGGCGCCAAATTCCATGGGAACGAAACGAATCCTCTCCCTGCTTCTGTCCGCCGCCCTTCTGATGGGGACCCTGTCCGGCTGCGGGGGAAATGCCGCCGGCTCCTCCGCCTCCGGCCCTGCCCATGGGACGGACACGGTGGTGGTGGCCATGGACCCCAACTCTGAGCCCGCCTCCGGCTTTGACCCGGCCTTCGGCTGGGGGGCTGGGGAACACGTCCACGAGCCCCTCATCCAGTCCACCCTCACCGTTACCAACACGGACCTGACCATCGGCTATGACCTGGCCACCGGATACACCGTCAGCGAGGACGGCCTCACCTGGACGGTGACCATCCGGGACGACGTGTCCTTCACCGACGGGGAGCCCCTGACGGCGGAGGATGTGGCCTTTACCTACAATACGGTAAAAAGCTCCAGCTCAGTGAACGACTTCACCATGCTGGACTATGCGGAAGCCGCGGATGAGACCACCGTGGTCTTTCACATGACCCGCCCCTTCTCCATCTGGCCCTACACCATGGCCATCTTGGGCATCCTGCCGGAGCACGCCTACGACCCGGCCGCCTACGGCTCCAATCCCATCGGATCGGGCCGCTACACCCTGGTCCAGTGGGACCGGGGGCAGCAGGTGATTTTGGAGGCCAACCCGGACTACTACGGGGAGGCCCCTAAAATGCGCCGGGTAGTCATCCTCTTTATGGAGGAGGACGCCGCCTTCCTGGCCGCCCAGGCGGGGCAGGTGGACGTGGCCTACACCTCGGCCACCTACTCCGACCAAAGCATCGGCGGCTACACTCTGGCCGCCTACGACAGTGTGGACAACCGGGGGTTCAACCTCCCCGCCCTCCCCGCCGGGACGGACAGCCAGGGCCGGGCCGTGGGCAATGACTTCACCGCCGACGTGCGGGTCCGCCGGGCCATCAATATGGGTGTGGACCGCCAGGAGATGATCGACCACGTGTTAAACGGCTACGGCTCCCCCGCCTACAGCGTGTGCGACGGCCTGCCCTGGTACAACGAGGCCTCAGAAGTGGCCTATGACCCCGACGGGGCCGCTGCCCTGCTGGATGAGGCGGGCTGGCTCCTGTCCGACGACGGCTATCGCTACAAGGACGGGGTGCGGGCTCAGCTGAATCTGCTCTACTCCACGGGAGATTCCGTGCGCCAGGCCCTGTGCGCCGACTTCGCCAATCAGATGGAGGAGCTGGGCATCGCCTGCACCCTGGAGGGGGTGGGCTGGGACACCGCCTATGACCGGGCTCTGTCCCAGCCTCTGATCTGGGGCTGGGGGGCCCACACCCCCATGGAGCTCTACAATCTCTACCACACCATCGGGGACACCGGCTCCGCCCAGTACACCCCCTACTCCAACCCTACGGTGGATTCCTACATGGACGCCGCCCTGGCCAGCACCGATCTGGAGGAGTCCTATGAGCTCTGGCAGCTCGCCCAGTGGGACGGTGCCACCGGCGTCACCCAGGAGGGGGACGTGCCCTGGGTATGGCTGGTCAATGTGGACCACCTCTACTGGGTGCGGGATGGGCTTCAGATTGCGGAGCAGAAGATCCATCCCCATGGGCATGGGTGGTCTATCGTCAACAACGCAGATCAATGGAGTTGGACTTGATCGGACTGTGCGCGGGAGATTTCGCCGTTTGCGGGCGGCGAGCTTCTTTCTGGATGCCCAGAAAGAAGCCAAAGAGGCACCAGGGGGCCGCTCAGGATGGGCGCTCACGCGCCCATATTCGCGCCCCCCTGGACCCCATTCACGGGGGACCCTCCTGAGAAGTTCCCAGATACTTCCGGCGCGCAAAATCTGAGTGACGTTCCGCAATTCAATCCGGGCCCACCGGGGCCCTAGATTGGCAAAAAATCGTTGCCGCTGCGATTCAACTTCTGCGCCTGGGTTTGCCGAGCCATTGTTTTCGGTTCGAATCCTGGCGGGCGCGTGCCATGCGCCGTTACTGGTTTCCGGTGGAGGGGGAAAGGACGGCTATCAGCCGCACGACACGGAGGCTTCCGCAGCCTGGGAACCGTGGGCGGCCCAGTGTGCCGCCCCTGCGGGGATCGGAAATCGTCTCCGGATACGCCGTCCCTCTGAGCCGCACTTGAGCCCCACCCACTCCAAAGGCGCGCTATCCACCAGGAGAAGCATGACCCGAAGGTTACCGAGACCTCAGCGGCAGCGGTAATAGAATGAAAACCAATCGACTGAGCCACCCGCGCCTTTGCGTTGACTGCCAAGGCTGCCTAATTGGGCCCCTCGTAAAACGGGGTCCAGGGGACCGTGAATATGGGCGCGAAGCGCCCATCTGAACGGCCCCCTGGCGGCTTTTTGGTTTCTTTTTGGCCGTCCAAAAAGAAACTCGCCGCCGGAGCGGCGAAACTCTCCCGCGACAAAAAAGTACAAGCAAACAAGGAGGAACCAATTCCTTGAACTATCCGGAAACATTAGAACAATTATGCTCCATCCCCGCCCCCAGCGGCTTTGAGACTCCCGCCGCCCAGGCGGCCCTGGAGCTGCTCCGCCCCCTGGTGGACGAGGCGTGGATCGACAAGATGGGCAGCGTGGTGGGGGTCCGCCGCTGCGGAAAGGAGGGGGCCAGGAAACTGCTCCTGGATGCCCACCTGGACGAGATCGGCTTTATCGTCACCGGCCATCAGGACGGTTTTCTCCGCTTCGCCCCTCTGGGCGGAGTGGACCCCCGGATGCTCCCCGACCGGGAGCTGACCATCCTTACCGATCCCCCCACCTACGGGGTGGTGGCCTGTCTGCCCCCCCACATCCAGAGCCGGGAGGACATGGACCGGGCCCTGCCCATCCAGGACCTGTATCTTGACACCGGACTCTCCCAGGAGGAGGCCCAGCGCCGCATCCCCGTGGGCACCCCCGCCGTCTACCGCACCGGCTGCCGGACTTTGGGGGACAAGCTCCTATGCGGCAAGGCCCTGGACGACCGGGCCTGCTTCGCCGTCCTGCTGGATGCGGCGGAGCAGTTGAAGGACACAGCGCTGGACGTGGACCTGTATATCCTGGGCAGCACTCAGGAGGAGACCCACAGTACCGGAGCCATCACCGCCGCCTACGGCCTGGCTCCGGATTTCTGCGTGGCGGTGGACGTGACCCACGGGGATTCCCCGGACGCGTCCAAGGAGAAGACCTTCCCCCTGGGAAAAGGGCCGGTGATCGGCCTGGGCCCCAACTGCACCAAGTGGATGGCCAGGCGCATGGAACAGAGAGCCCGGGAGTTGGAGCTGCCCGTCCAGTACGAGGTGATGGCCGGCTCCTCGGGGACCAACGGCTGGCCCATGCAGATCATTCGGGAGTGTATCGCAACGGCGGTGCTGTCCGTCCCCCTGCGGTACATGCACACCCCCATTGAGACCGTACACAAGGACGACCTGACCAACACCGCAAAGCTGCTGGCCGCCTTTGTACGGGGGCTGGGAGAGGAGGCGGAGGCCCTGTGATTGAGACAATAAAGACCCTGTGCGCCCTGAACGGCGTCTCCGGGGACGAGGATGCGGTGCGGGACTATCTCCGCACTCAGGCGGAGCCCTATGCCGACGCCATCCGCACCGATGCCCTGGGCAATCTGATCGTGTTCAAGCGGGGCAGGAGGGCCACGGGGAGTAAGCTGCTCCTGTGCGCCCACATGGACGAGGTGGGCCTCATCGTCACCCGGGCCACCGAGGACGGCTTTTTGAAATTTGACTTTGTGGGCGGCGTGGACCGCCGGGTGGCCATCGGCAAGCCGGTGGTCCTGGGCCCGGACCGGGTGCCCGGCGTGGTGGGGATCAAGGCCATCCACCTGGTCAGCCGGGACGAGGAGAAGAAGGTCCCCAAGACCGAGTCCCTCTATTTAGATATTGGCGCTTCTGACAAGGAAGAGGCTTTATCGAAAGTCCCCCTGGGCACCTACGGCGCCTTTGTGGGGGAGCCGGAGGAGCTGGGGGACGGCTTCCTCAAATCCAAGGCCATCGACGACCGGGTGGGCTGCGCCATTCTGCTGGAGCTGTTGAAAGAGGACCTGCCCCTGGACGTGACCTTCGCCTTCACCGCCCAAGAGGAGGTGGGCACCCGGGGGGCCTTTGGGGCCGCCTTCTCGGTTACCCCGGAGATTGCCCTGGTGCTGGAGACCACCACCGCCGCCGATCTGCCCGAGATCGAAGGGGCGCGCCGGGTGTGCGCCCCCGGAAAGGGGCCGGTGATCTCCTACATGGACGGGGGGACCATCTACGACCGGGAACTCTTTGAGACCCTGCGCCGCCTGGCGGAGGAGCGGAACATCCCCTGGCAGACCAAGGAGTATATCGCCGGGGGCAACGATGCCCGGACCATTCAGCGCTCCAAGGCCGGGGTGCGGGTGGCGGCCCTATCCGCCGCCGTGCGCTATCTGCACGCCCCCGCCAGCGTGGGGAGCCTTTCGGATTTTGAGGATATGCTGAAACTGGCCCGCGCATTTTTGGAGCACACAGCAGAAACCCTGTAGAGCGGGGGCTTGCCCCCGCCGCTCCCACGCCCTGCCATTTGCTGCAGGGGCGGCACACCGCACCATGTCCCGCCAGTTGCTGTAGGGGCGGCTATCAGCCGCCCGCTGTTTCCGCAGCAAATTAAATGAGGGCGCATGATATCCGCCCCTGCAAATAGGCACACATTTTCTGAACCTCACAAAGGAGCAGTTTCTTCATGGAACTTTTTGATTTGATTCAAACTTTGGTCTCCGCCCACGGCCCCTCCGGCAACGAGGGGGGCATCCGGGAGGCCATCCAAAAGCTGGCCGCCCCCTATGGCGGGGAGGCCTCCACCGACACTATGGGCAATCTCACCATCCACAAGCCGGGACCCGGACCCAAGGTGATGCTGTGCGCCCACATGGACTCCATCGGCTTCATCGTCACCCACATTGAAAAGGAGGGCTTCCTCCGGGTGGGCAAGCTGGGAGGCGTCGCCCCCCAGGAGATTTTGTACACCCCCGTCCGCTTCCAGAACGGCGTGCGGGGCGTGGTGGTGAAGGAGGAGAAGGCTTCCTTTTCCAAGCTGAAGCTGGACGAGTGCTATGTGGATGTCGGGGCCAGAGACGAGGCCCAGGCCCGGGAGATGGTTCAGATCGGCGACACCGCCGTCTACGACACCCCTATGTTTTCCAGCGATGGGAAAGTAATTTCCCCTTACCTGGATAACCGGGTCTCCTGCGCCATCCTCCTCCAGGTGCTGGAGAAGCTGCCGGAGGACTGTCCCAACGATCTCTACTTCGTCTTCTCCACCCAGGAGGAGGTGGGGCTGCGGGGCTCCAAAACCGCCGCCTATGCCATCGAGCCCGACTACGCCCTGGCAGTGGACGTCACCGACGTGGACGACACCCCCGGCACAGAGCGGTGCGGCACCGTCCAACTGGGGAAGGGAGCGGCCATCAAGCTGATGGACCACTCTGTCATCTGCTCCCCTGATATTGTGAAGAATTTAGGCTTGACAGCTCAGGAACGTGGTATCACCGTCCAGCGGGACATTTTACGCACAGGGGGCACCGACGCGGGAGCCATCCATGTGAGCCGCACCGGGGTCAAAACGGGCGGTGTGTCTGTGCCCTGCCGGTATATCCATACGCCGGTGGAGATGGTGGATCTTTCTGATGTACAGGCGTGCGTGGAGCTGGTCTCGGCTTTTGTGCAAAAGAAATTGTCTTAAATTAAAGCAGGGGGATTTCGCCGCCTGCACTGCGCCTGCAGGCGGCAAAATACCCCCGCGAAAAGGGAAAGAGCGGCGCGCCGAGTCGTCGCGCCATACAGAAAAAAGGAAACAGCACCCCCGCCCGCAGGCGGCGAAATACCCCCGCGAAGCGGAAAAGCAAGGGCGGGCGGTGAGGACACCGCCCCTACAAAGCATACAAACAAAGAAAGCAGAGAAAAAACGGGGGAGGCGGGCGGCCACATGGGGCCGCCCCTACACCAGTCGAGGGGAGGCAGGAAACGGCCCCGGAGCGTTGGCTCTGATAACGGAGGCGCGGGTCTTGAACCGTACCAGGTGTGATCCTCCACCCGCCCAGGCCCCTTGTGGGGCCGGAAGAGATCGCACCCACGCACACAGATCTCCACGCGCCGGAAATTTTCCGATCACGCAAAGGGGTGACCCCCGTAATTGGGGGTCCGGGGGAAAGGCGAATATGGGCACGCAGTGCCCATCCTGAGCCGTCCCCCGGCAGCGTTTTGCCTACTTTGCCGCTGCGGGCAAAGTAGGTCGCCGCCCGCAGGCGGCGAAATATCCCTGCGAAAAAGGAAAGAGCGGCGCGCCGAGGTCGTCGCGCCCTACAGAAAAAAGGAAACAGCACCCCCGCCCGCTGGCGGCGAGATATCCCCCCAGAAAAACAGAAAAAAATAAGAGAAAATAAGAGGAAGTAACCAAACCATGAGTTTACAGATCAGCGAAAAAGTGAGAGAGCTGGGCCGTCAAGCCCAGGAGGAGTTAAAAGACCAGTTCGCCCGCATTGACGCCATCGCCGAGGAGAACGCCGCCCGGGTGCTGGACGCCTTCCAGACCCACCGGGTGGCCGACGCCTACTTCGCCGGTACCACCGGCTACGGCTACGACGACCTGGGCCGGGACAAGCTGGACGAGATCTACGCCCAGATCTTCGGCACCGAGGCCGCCCTGGTGCGCATCCAGTTCGTCAACGGCACCCACGCCATCGCCGCCGCCCTGTACGGCTGTCTGAAGGCGGGGGACGTGCTGGTGTCCGCCGTGGGGGCCCCCTACGACACCCTGCTGGGGGTCATCGGCGCGGTGGACAAGGGCCACGGGTCCCTGAAAGACTACGGCATCGAATATCGGCAAGTAGAACTTCTTAACAACAAGCCCGACCTGGAGGGGATGGCCAAGGCGGCCGCCGACCCCCGGGTGAAGGCGGTGCTCATCCAGCGCTCCAAGGGGTATTCCACCCGCGCCTCCCTGTCGGTGGCGGAGATCGGGGAGATGTGCCGGGTTATCAAGGAGGCCAACCCCAACGCGGCGGTCATCGTGGACAACTGCTACGGGGAGTTCGTGGAGACCATCGAGCCCACCCACGTAGGGGCCGACCTGGTGGTGGGCTCCCTCATCAAAAACCCCGGCGGCGGCCTGGCCCCCACCGGCGGCTACATCGCCGGGCGGCGGGATCTGGTGGAGGGAGCCGCCATGCGCCTGACGGGGCCCGGCATCGGGGCGGAGTGCGGCTCCACCCTGGGGAACAACCGCCTGCTGTACCAGGGCCTGTTTCTGGCCCCCCACACGGTGGCCCAGGCGGTCAAGACCGCCGTGTTCGCCGCCCGTGTGATGGAGCTCCTGGGCTATGAGACCGAGCCGGTATCCTCGGCGGTGCGCCACGACATCATCCAGATGATCCACATGAAGGAGCCCGAGGCTTTGAAGAAGTTCTGCAAGGGCATCCAGTTCGGGGCCCCGGTGGACTCCTACGTCACCCCGGAGCCCTGGGACATGCCCGGCTACGACTGCCAGGTCATTATGGCTGCGGGCGCCTTCATCCAGGGGGCATCCATCGAGCTGTCCGCCGACGCCCCCATGCGGGAGCCATACACCGTATACCTCCAGGGCGGCCTCACCTTCGAGTCGGGCAAGCTGGGGGTCCTGCTGGCGGTGGAGGAGCTGCTGAACCACTAAAAATTGAAATAGGCCAAGCCGCCGGGCGCATATCCTCTCTTGATGGGAGGGGAGGCGTATGGACCTGCTTTGGCGGCTGCGGCGGTATTTCCGGTCCCGGCCTTTACCCCGAAGATTGCCGCCGCGCTTCTGAAATCCGGCAAGGCAAAAATCAAAAAACTGTACTCCCCGAAAACGGGCAAAACCTACGACGGAACGGTACTTTTAGCCGACACGGGCGGTA